>Ga0335085_10004909_pt1 | contig 21865 bp, 20 predicted proteins | sample Lox_Sample_45_FD_206712 | JGI IMG/M metagenome (GOLD analysis project Ga0335085, IMG submission 206712) | Soil microbial communities from Loxahatchee National Wildlife Refuge, Florida, United States - Lox_Sample_4.5 | ecosystem: Environmental > Terrestrial > Soil > Wetlands | place: USA...
CCGGAGATCGCGCTGCTCGCGCTGCTGGAGGTGATCCTCGGGCCGGTGTGGGCGTGGCTCGGCGCGGGCGAGGTGCCGGCGCTCGCCACCGTGACGGGCGGGGCGGTCGTGCTCGGGGCGCTCGCCGGAAACGAACTCGCCGCGCTCGTGCAGCGCAAGCGCCCGCGCATGGGGTAACGTAGCGCGTGCGGACCGCTATCGTGACGGGTGGGGCATCCGGCATCGGGCGCGCGCTGGCTGAGCGGCTCGCGCAGTCGGGCGTGCACGTGGTGCTCGCGGACCGGCAGGCCGAGCTCGCGGAGGAGGTTGCCGCCGGGATCCGGCAGCGCGGCGGCTCCGCCCTCGCCGCGGGGCTCGACGTACGCGACGTCGCCGCCTTTCGGGCGCTCGCGCACGAGACCGCGTCCGCCTCGGGCCGCCTCGACTACCTCTTCAACAACGCCGGCATCATCGTGGCCGGCCGGACCGAGGGCTACGAGCCCGCGGACTGGGACGACGTCATCGACGTCAATCTGCGCGGGGTCGCGAACGGCATCCTCGCCGCGTACCCGCTGATGATCCGGCAGGGTTTCGGCCACATCGTGAATACCGCGTCGATGTGGGGCCTGTATCTGTTTCCGCTGCAGATCAGCTACACCGCGACCAAGCACGCGGTCGTGGGGCTGTCGCGCGCGCTGCGCGTGGAAGCGCGGCGCTTCGGCGTCAGGGTCTCGGTGCTGTGCCCCGGCCCCGTGCAGACGCCGATCCTCCAGGGCGGCCGGTACGGCCGCTTCAAGGCCGACCTCGACCGCGAGGTCATGGGGCGCGCGCTCGAGCAGTTCCATCCGATGGATCCCGCCCTGCTCGCGCAGCGCGTACTGCGGGCAGTGGAGCGCAACCGCGCGATCATCATCGAGCCGCGGTCGTGGCGCCTGCTCTGGTACTTCGACCGTCTGTCGCCGTGGCTCTCGGAGGCGTTCTGCGGTCTGCTCGCGCGCCGCCTGGAGCGCCGGTTCGAGGCGGCGCGGGCGCGCAACCCCGGCTAGTCCCGCTCACTCGTGTATACTGTGCGCCAGGTTTCTGTAGCGCCTACATCCGGTTTGCGTTCCAGTCGTTAGTCCGATCCATCCTGGATCTCGAATAACAAGCCTAAAAGCGTCGGCCTGAACCGGTTGAAGGGTTCTCCTTCCCGGGCCGGCACCAGGAGATAGTCATTAGCACGTCGTTCGATTCGCTCGGGCTCAAGCCCGAGCTGCTCCGCGCTGTCGCGGACCAGGGCTACACCACGCCCACCCCCATCCAGGCGCAAGCCATCCCCGTGGTCCTCTCCGGCCGCGACCTGCTCGCGGCCGCGCAGACCGGCACCGGCAAGACCGCCGGCTTCACCCTTCCGATCCTTCAGCGCCTCGGCGCCCCGCAGCGCCACATCCGCGTGCTGGTCCTCGTGCCCACGCGCGAGCTCGCGGCGCAGGTGCAGGAGAGCGTGCGCACCTACGGCAAATACGCGCCGGTGCGCTCGACCGTCGTCTTCGGCGGCGTCGGCTTCCAGCCGCAGGCGGATCTGCTTAAGCGCGGCGTCGACATCCTCGTCGCCACGCCGGGGCGCCTGCTCGACCACGCCAACCAGCGCACCGTCGACCTGCGCTTCGTGGAGATCCTCGTCCTCGACGAGGCCGACCGCATGCTCGACATGGGCTTCATCAACGACATCCGCAAGGTGATGAAGCTGCTGCCGCAGAAGCGCCAGAACCTGCTCTTCTCGGCGACCTTCCCGGACGAGATCCGGACCCTCGCGGCGAGCTTCATGCACAACCCGATGACCGTCGAGGTCGCGCGGCGCAACACCCCCGCCGAGCTCGTCGACCAGGTGTCGCACCCGGTGTCCCACGACCGCAAGCGCGCCCTCCTTTCGCATCTCGTGAAGGAAGGCAACTGGCAGCAGGTGCTCGTCTTCACGCGCACCAAGCACGGCGCCAACCGCCTTGCCGAACAGCTCGAGAAGGATGGCATCGAGGCCGACGCCATCCATGGCAACAAGAGCCAGGGCGCGCGCACGCGCGCGCTGAAGCGTTTCAAGGACCAGGAGCTGCGCGTGCTGGTCGCCACCGACATCGCGGCGCGCGGCCTGGACATCGAGTCCCTGCCGCACGTCGTCAACTACGACCTGCCGCACGTGGCCGAGGACTACGTGCACCGCATCGGCCGCACGGGTCGGGCCGGTGCCGAGGGTTCAGCCGTGTCGCTCGTCTCGCACGAGGACCGGCCCTTGATGGCGGCGATCGAGCGGCTCATGAACCGCAAGGTCGAGTCGCGCGTCGTGCCGGGATTCGAGCCGGGCGCGCATTCGACTCGGCCTCAGGCTGAGCCGCAGCGCCCGGGCAGGCATTCGCATCCCCAGCATCGTCCGCAGGGTGCGCAGAACAAGCATGCGCGCTCGGGCAATCCGCGCTCACATGTGCCGCACGCGGAGCGCCTGACGCGCGAGCAGGAAGCGCAACTGCGGGAAGCCGGAGCGCGACTGTCTGCCGGCGGTGGTCAGCGGCGGCGGTAGCCTTTCGCGGTTTTGCGCCCTTTGCGGGCGCTTGTTCCAAATCTTGATGGCCCGTCCGACTTGTCGGCGGGCCACCTTGTTTTCCGATGACTGGTCCGTCGATTGATGGGGGCCCCGGCTGCGGGTATGGTCCTGTTTCTTCGGGAGGGTGGTGGACGTGGTTACTTCTTGGCGGTCTGCAAGCCGCTATCTGTCAACTAAGTTGTCAACCAATACACGTTAGGCCTCATTTCCACTCTCAATGCCTGCCTCTGACCCACGCGTCTTCTTTGCCTCCGAGCGCACCCTCCTCGCGTGGCTAAGAACTGGTGTCGCGATTGTCGGCCTCGGGTTTGTTGTTTCACGGTTTGGCCTCTTCCTTCACCTCATTGCTTTCCAATCGCCTGGCCGCGCGCCGCGCGCCGAGTCCCTTGCGTCGGGCATCCTCGGTCTATCGTTCGTCCTATTTGGGGCCGCTGCAATTGCAGTGGCCACAGTTCAACATGGCCGCTTCATCGCCACGCTTCCCGAGCATGATCGACCGGCCGAGTACTCTCGTCACTGGGCACTCTGGCTGTCGACGCTGGTGTCAATTGCCAGCATTCTTCTTGCCGGCTACCTGGGACTCACGCTGCGATGAGGCCTAACTGCGCGCCCCACCGCGACGGGCGAGAACCGTCGCACTTCGATCAATCATCTTCCGCGCCCGCGCGTGGGCGCGAACGTTAGACGCTTGAGCTGAAAACCGAGCCTCGCGGCATGTACGAAGCCAAGCACGAACCCCCGCTTCCGCCCGCTCGCTTTGCCAAGCGGCTCGCATTCCACATTGCCTTGGCAGTGGGCGTCATGATCTTTTCGCTCGGCATAGGCATGCTCGGGTACTCGTACTTTGAGCACTTGCCCTGGCTCGATGCATTCCTCAATGCCGCAATGCTTCTGGGCGGCATGGGCCCCGTAGATCTGCCGCGCACTGCCAGCGGCAAGCTATTCGCGGGTCTCTACGCTCTCTACGCCGGTTTGGTGTTCCTCGTCACCGCTGCGCTGATGTTCACGCCGATACTGCACCGCCTGCTGCACAAGCTTCACTGGGTCGAGCAATCACGTGAGCGCGCCTGAGGCCACCGCCCGGGTCCGGGTCGAGCGATCGGATCCAAGCGCGGTTTCGCGCGAGCTTTGGAAAGGGCTCCTGAGATTCAACCGCGAGCAGGCGGGCCCGTTTCACTATGCGCGTACGGTCATGAGCGTTCGGGACGGCAAGGGACGATTGCTGGGAGGGTTGATCCTGCAGTCGTACTGGCGGGAGAGCTACATAGAGCTGCTCTGGATGTCGGAACGGGCGCGCGGGACGGGATTTGGCAGCAGGCTCCTCAAGCAGGCGGAAAGCCGCGCGCGACGGCGCGGCGGCCGCCTGATCCACCTGAACACCTACTCCTTCCAGGCGCCCGACTTCTACGAGAAACTGGGTTATCGGCGCTTCGGCGGAATGTCTGGTTCGCCGCAGGGCCACAGTCGACACTTTTACGCGAAGCACCTGCGTGCTAAATGAAGCGCAAATGAACGACTTCCCCAAAGACATCTACACGGAACCCGAGCGGGACGCCGATACGCTCGCCAACCTGGGTCCGCTCACCGGCATGGCGGGCCTCTGGACCGGCACGCGCGGCCTCGACGTCAATCCGAAGCCTGACGGGCCCGAAACGCAGGTTTACATCGAACGCATGGAGCTTCATCCGATCGATGCACAGGCGAATGGGCCGCAACTGTTCTACGGCCTGCGCTATCACACGCAGATCTTCAAGCCCGACGACGCCGAGACGTTCCACGACCAGGTCGGCTATTGGCTATGGGAGCCGGCGACGGGCACCGTGATCCTGACGCTTTCGATACCGCGCGGACAGACGGCGATGGCCGTCGGTCGCGCCGCGGCCGACGCGAGAACTTTCCGCCTCGAGGCCGTCCGCGGCTCCCTGACGAACGGGATCTCGTCGAATCCGTTCCTCGAGTACGCGTTCAGGACGGAGAGCTACACCATCACGGTCACGATCAACGACGATGGAACGTGGTCCTACGAGCAGGACACGGTGCTGGTCATCCCGGGCCAGGCCGAACCCTTTCACCACACCGATCGAAATACGCTCCGGAAGATCGGCGAGCCCACGCTCAACCCCACGGCGAAGGCGGCTGGGCTCAGGCGCTAGTCCAACCGTACGTTGGGCCGTTGGCCCACCCTACGGCCAATCTGCCCTGTGATACCCCAGCGGCACCGGCGGCCGCGCCCAGAACGGCGGGGTCTCCGACATCTGCAGCACCGGCTTGAGGTGGGTGATCACGCCTGCGGGCGATTTCGTCTCCATCGTCTCGCCCTTCGGCTCGACCGCGGCTGACGGATCCACCCTGCCGCGATCGACGATCCACTTGCCCACGCGCGCAAGCGCGACGCGCACGCGCCAGCTCCCGCCCTCCTTCGCGCGCCGCGCGAGCGCGACCATCGCGCCGAAAGCCATGAGGTACCCGCTCACGTAATCGATCGCGGAGCACGGCAGCAGCTTCGGCTCGCCCGCGCCGCCCTGGGTGCGCGCCATGCCGCTCACGGACTGGACGATGCTGTCGAAGCCGCGCCGGTCCCTCCACGGCCCGGTGGGGCCCCAGGCGGAGAGCGAGACGTAGACGATTCCCGGCCGCAGCTTCGCGAGGTCCTCGGGCGAGAATCCGCGCCCGGCGAGCGTGCCGGGCCGGTAGGACTGCGAGAACACGTCCGTGGTCTTCGCCAGCGTGCGAAGCGTCTCGACGCCACTCGACTCGCGCAGGTCGACCTGCGCGGAAAGCTTCCCCAGGCCCGTATCGAAGTCGATGTCGCCCGAATCCGGCAGGTGCTTCGCCGTGATCTTCATGACGTCCGCGCCGTGCTCGGCGAGCGTGCGCGCGCAGGTCGGGCCGGCGAGCACGCGCGTAAGGTCGAGCACGCGAATTCCCGAGAGCGGCCGATCGCCCTTCGGCAGCGGCATCGGCGGCGCGTCGCCGATGCGCTCGATCTCGAGCAGCGTCTGCGCAGCCACCGCGGACGACTGCGGGTGCGCAAGCCACTCGTCGAGGCTGCGCACGAGCGCCGCGCAGCCGCCGGCCGCGTGGATCGCGTCCTCGAGCGCCTGCCCGTCCCAGCCCGAAGCCGCCTTCTTCGCGGCCTCGAGGTCCTCTCCCACGCCGAGCACCCCGAGCGCCGCCTTGCGGTGATGCGGGTAGTTGGTGTGGAAGCGCACCCAGCGCCCGTCCTTCACCGGATAGAACAGGCTGTACGGATCCCAGATCGCCTTCGGCGGCTTGCCGTCGATGCGCAGGTAGGCGCCGCTCTTCAGCGACGCGGCCGCCGCGCGCAGGTCGACCGATACTTTCTGGCTCCGTCCGGTGCGCAGCTTCCACAGCTCCGCCGCCGCGATGCCGGTCGCGGCGAGCGCGGCGGCGCCCGCGGTGCCGACGCGATAGGGCGTCTTCAGCGCCGGATCCGCGCCCGATACTTCGGCCGCACCCTGGACGCCGGCCAGCGCGAGAAGCTCCCGAAGCGACGCCTGTGGCATGCGCGAACGCTACCACGGCGTCGGTTAGACTTGGGACATGGCACGCGAACCCACGCCCAGGACGATCTACCTCAGGGACTATTCCCCGCCCGCCTTCCGCGTCCCGCACCTCGAGCTCGACGTCGACATCCGCGAAGACCACGCGCTCGTGCGGGCGAAGCTCCGGGTGGAGCGCAACGCGGGCACGGGGCCGCTGGTGCTGGACGGCGACGAGCTCGCGCTCGAATCGGTGGCGGTCGACGGCAAGCCCGCGCGCCACGAGCTCACGCCCGAGAAGCTCACGGTGCACGACGTGCCCGACGCCTTCTCGCTCGAGACCGTCACGCGGATCGTTCCGCAGAAGAACACCAAGCTGGAGGGCCTCTACGCCACGAAGCACGGCTTCGTCACGCAGTGCGAGGCCGAGGGCTTCCGCCGCATCACCTGGTTCGTCGACCGGCCGGACAACATGGCGCGCTTCGTCGTCACCGTGCACGCGGACAAGGCGAAGTACCCGGTGCTGCTCTCGAACGGCAACCGCGTCGGCGGCGGCGACGAGCCGGGCGGCCGGCACTGGGCGCGCTTCGACGACCCGTTCCCGAAGCCGTCCTACCTGTTCGCGCTGGTGGCGGCGAACCTCGATCCGCTGCACGACGAGTTCGTCACGCGCTCGGGCAGGCGCGCGCGGCTCACGGTCTACGTCGAGCCCGGCAAGCTCGACCAGGCCGGCTGGTCGATGGACTGCCTGAAGCGCGCGATGAAGTGGGACGAGGACCGCTTCGGCCTCGAGCTCGACCTCGACGAGTACAAGATCGTGGCCGTCGGCGACTTCAACTCCGGCGCGATGGAGAACAAGGGCCTCAACATCTTCAACACGCGCTACGTGCTCGCGCGCCCCGACACCGCGACCGACGCCGACTACCAGGCGATCGACTCCGTGGTCGCGCACGAGTACTTCCACAACTGGACCGGCGACCGCGTCACCTGCCGCGACTGGTTCCAGCTGTCGCTGAAGGAAGGCCTCACGGTCTTCCGCGACCAGGAGTACACCTCCGACCTCTACTCGCGCGCGGTCGAGCGCATCCAGAACGTGCGGATGCTGCGCGCCGGGCAGTTTCCCGAGGACGCGGGCCCGATGAAGCACCCGGTGCGCCCGCAGTCCTACATGGAGATCCGCAACTTCTACACGATGACCGTGTACGAGAAGGGCGCGGAGGTCGTGCGCATGCAGCACACGCTGCTGGGCGAGGAGAAGTTCCAGGCCGGCATGAAGCTGTACTTCCGGCGCCACGACGGCCAGGCCGTCACCTGCGACGACTTCGTGCAGGCCATGCAGGACGCTTCCGGCGTGGACCTCGCGCAGTTCCGCCGCTGGTACGACGTCGCCGGCACGCCGGTGCTCGACTGCATGGGCGCCTACCGGGATGGAAGGTTCACGCTGCGCGTGAAGCAGTCGATGAACCCGCCGTTCCACATCCCGCTCGCGGTCAAGGTCGGCCCGCACGAGCGCGTGCTCGCGGTGACCGCGGCCGAGCAGAGCTTCGAATTCGACGTCGCGGAAAAGCCCGTCCCGTCGCTGCTGCGGGGCTTCTCGGCGCCGGTGATCCTGAACTACCCGTACTCGGAGGGCGACCTCGTCCACCTGATGGCGCACGACGACGACGCCTTCAACCGCTGGGAGGCCGGCCAGCGCCTCGCGGCCGACATCGTCCTGAAGCAGAAGGGCGAGCCCTCGGCCGCGTTCCTCGAGGCGGCGCTGCGCGTGCTCGCCGAGCCCGACCACGCGTTCGTGGCCGAAGCGCTCGCGCTGCCCACGGAATCGTTCCTCGCCGAGCAGCTCGACGTCGTCGACCCCGACGCGCTGCATGCCGCGCGCAACACGCTGCGCCTGCGCATCGCGCAGAAGCTCCAGCCCGAGCTGACGAAGCTCTACCGCGCGCTCGAGACCGGCGCGCCCTACTCGCCCGACCCCGCCTCGGCCGGGCGCCGCGCGCTGAAGAACCTGTGCCTGGGCTACCTCGCCGAGCTGGGCCTCTCGGCGCTCGCCGACGAGCAGTTCCGCCGCGCCGACAACATGACCGACGCCATGGCCGCGCTCATGAGCCTCGCCAACCACGACTGCCCCGAGCGCGAGCCCGCGCTGCAGGCGTTCTACTCGAAGTGGAAGGACGAGCCGCTCGTCGTCGACAAGTGGCTCTCGGTGCAGGCGATGTCGCGCCTGCCCGGGACCCTGCAGCGCGTGCGCCAGCTGCTCGCGCACCCGGCCTTCGACCTCAAGGTGCCGAACAAGGTCTACGCGCTCGTGCGCGCGTTCGCCGCCAACCACGTGCGATTCCACGCCGCCGACGGCGGCGGCTACGCCTTCCTCGCCGAGCGCGTACTCGAGCTCGACAAACTGAATCCGCAGGTCGCGGCGCGCATGGCGCGCGGGTTCGACCGCTGGCGCAAGTTCGACGGCGCGCGCCAGGCGCTCGCCCGCGCGCAGCTCGAGCGCGTCCGGGACGCGCAAGGCCTGTCGCGCGACGTCGCCGAGATCGTCGGCAAGTCGCTGGCCTGATCGGGACGCCGTGGCGACGACCGTCCTCGGGGTGTTCGCGGTCGTATACGCCGGCATGCTGCTCGGCGGGCTGCCGTTCCTGCAGCTCGACCGCACCGGCGTCGCGCTGCTCGGCGCGATGGCGCTGGTCGCGCTCGGCGCGCTGACGCCCGAGGAGGCCTGGCAGTCGGTCCACCTGCCGACGCTGCTGCTGCTGTTCTCGTTCATGGTGATCTCGGCGCAGATGCGCCTCGGCGGCTTCTACGGCCGGGTGACGCTGGCGATCGCCGACCTGCGCGTGTCGCCCGCGGCGCTGCTCGGGCTGGTGATCGGGCTGTGCGGCGCGCTGTCCGCGGTGTTCAGCAACGACGTCGTCTGCCTCGCGATCGCGCCCGTGCTGGCGGACGCCTGCCTCGAGCGGCGGCTCGACCCCGTGCCCTACCTCATCGGCCTCGCCTGCGCGGCGAACATCGGCTCGGCGGCGACGCTGGTCGGCAACCCGCAGAACATGCTGATCGGCCAGGTGCTCGACCTCTCGTTCCTCGGCTACCTGGCCGAGGCGATCGCGCCGGTCGTCGTCGGCCTCGCGGCCACCTGGGGCATCCTCGCCTGGCAGACGCGCGGTCGCTGGCGCACCGTCCTCGACGACTCGCCGCCCGAGCGACGGCACCCGGACCTGCCGTACAACCGCTGGCAGTCGCTGAAGGGCATCGCCGTGGTCACGGCGCTGCTGGTCGTGTTCCTGTTCACCGACGTTCCGCGCGACGTCGCCGCGCTCGCCGGCGCGGGGCTGCTGCTCACGAGCCGGCGGCTGCATTCGAACAAGATGCTGGGCCTGGTGGACTGGGGCCTGCTCGTGCTGTTCATCGGCCTGTTCGTGGTCAACCACGCGCTCGCGCAGACCGGCTACGTCGAGCGCGCGCTGAAGATGCTGCAGGACGCCGGGCTGCCGCTCGCCCAGCCGTGGCCGCTGTTCGGCGCGACGCTGGTGCTGTCGAACCTGGTGTCGAACGTCCCGGCGGTGATGCTGCTGCTGCCCGCGGCGACCGAGCCGTACTCGGGGCCGATGCTCGCGATGGTGAGCACGCTGGCGGGCAACCTGCTGCTGATCGGCTCGATCGCCAACCTGATCGTGGTGGCGGCGGCCGCGCGGCGCGGCATCGCGATCGACTGGCGCGCGCACGCGCGCAGCGGGGTTCCCGTGACACTCGTCACACTCGCGGTGACCGCGGGGTGGTTCGCACTGCGCATTTAGTCCTTGAGGTCCCGCGTCAAGCTGGCAGCATGGGAGCCTTGATCGCGAACGACTTATCCACCCGTCTGGCGAACACGGGGCAGTTGCTGGTGCGCTCGGGAATCGAGATCAGCAGGCTGCTGGACGCGATCCTGTCCGACCGCGACACGCTGACCGCGAACGTGCAGCCGCAGCTGCTGTTCATGTCGCAGCTGCTGCGCGTCGAGCCGGTTCGCGGCACGATGATGATCTCGTTCTCGGACCACAAGCCCGCCAACACGGCGGCGCTCGCCGCGCCCAAGCTCTCGCTGCGCTGCAGCCACCGCGGCGCGCTGTTTGCTTTTTCGGCCGAGGCGCCGCGCCAGTCTGCGTACGAGGGCCGGCCGTGCATCCAGTGCGTGGTGCCGACCGCGGTGCTCGGCATGCAGCAGCGCCGCGCCCAGGGCCGCGTGCAGCTGCCCGCGCAGGCGCCGGTCGGCGCCGAGCTGCGCATGGGCCTGCAGTCGTTCCGCGCGCGGGTGGCCGACGTGAGCCTGGACGGCGTCTGCATGCTCGTTTCGGACCCGACGATCCCGCTGTGCGAGGGCTCGCGCCTGGAGCGCGTGCGCATCCACCATCCGCAGGTCGAGTCCTTCGACGTCGACCTCGAGGTGCGCCACGTCGCGCGCGTGGTGCTCGCGGGCGGCGAGCGCGCGAGCCGGCTCGGCTGCCGCGTGCTCGGCGCCCGCGACGTGCTCGAAGACCTGATCCGCCTCTTCGTCATCGATCTTGCCTGAGCGACCGGGCGTGGCCGACAATCCGTCCTCGCGACGGAGGCTGCCCTGGACACCACGCTCAACCTGATCCTCGCCACGCTGGTCTTCCTCGGCATCCACGTGCTGCCGAGCACGCCGCTGCGCGCCGCCGCGGCGCGCGCCATCGGCCGCGGCGCGTACCTGGGCCTGTTCTCGCTCGCGTCGCTCGCCGGGCTCGCCTGGATGGCCTTCGAGTACAAGCGCGCGCCCTACGAGGCGCTGTGGACGGGCGTGCGCTGGGTGCCCGCGGCGGTGATGCCCTTCGCCTTCATCCTGCTCGCCTGCGGGCTGCTCGCGCGCAACCCGGCGCTGCTCGGCCAGGCGGGCGCGCTGCGCGAGGAGCACGCCGCGCGCGGCATGCTGCGCGTGACGCGCCATCCGATCATGTGGTCGATCATGCTCTGGGCCGGCGCGCACATCCTCGCCGTGGGTTCGCTGCAGGCCGTCGTGTTCTTCGGCGCGCTGCTGCTGCTCGCCGCGGCCGGGACCGCGCTGCAGGACGCGCGCAAGGCCGCCGAGCTCGGCGCCGACTGGGCGCGCTTCGCCGCGAGCACCTCGAACGTTCCGTTCGCCGCGATCGCGCGCGGGCGCAACCAGTTCTCCGCGCGGGAGATCGGCTGGGGCAGGCCCGCGATCGGGCTCGCGCTGTTCGCGGCGACGCTCTACTTCCACCCTTGGCTGTTCGGGTTCCGGCCGTACTAGCGCGGCCGCGCAAGGCGCGCGCCGTCGCGCTGCGGCCCGCGATGGGCGTGGCCGCCGCGCGGCGCGCCGTCTTCCACGAAGCGCTCGGCCAGATGCTCGACAACGCCCCGGGCGCATTGCGCGGCGCCGACGCGGAGTACCTGCACCAGATGCGCGTCGGCATGCGCCGCCTGCGCGCGGCGCTCACGGTGTTCGACGGTACGCTGCGCCCGACGGATGCGCGCGCGCTCCGTCGCGAGCTGCGGCGGCTCTCGCGCGTCGCCGGGCCGGCGCGCGACTGGGACGTGTTCTCGCGCCGCGTGCCGCCCGCGCTGCGCGCGGCCGCCGAGCGCCAGCGCCGCGTGGCGCACGTTGGGCTGCGCGCGATGCTGCGCGGGCCGCTGCCGTGGCTGCCGCCGCGGGGCCTGCCCGCGGCGGCGCTCGCGCTGCCGGACTTCGCGCACGCGGCGCTCGAGGAGGCCGACCGCAAGGCGCGGCGCAAGGGCGAGCACATCGACGAGTCGCGCCCCCGCAGGCGCCACGCGCTGCGCATCCGCCTGCGCAGGCTGCGCTACGCCAGCGAGTTCCTGTGCGGCGCGTTCCCGGCGCGTGATCCCGAGCCGCTGATCAGGAGCCTCAAGCGGCTGCAGGACCTGCTGGGCGAGCTGAACGACCTCGAGGTCGCGCGCCGACTGCGCGAGGAGCTGGGCGCGCACCCGCCGCGCGCGGAGCGGCGCGAGAAGGCCCTGCTCGCGCAGCTGCCCGCGGCCTGGCGCGGCTTCTGCGCCGCGCCGCGCTTCTGGCGAGCGTAATTGGGGACAGGCACCAATTACCGGTGCGCCGGTAATTGGTGCCTGTCCCTACTTACCGAGCTTGCGCTGCACGCGCTGGTCGAACTTGGCGACGTTGACGACGACGCGCTCGTGCAGGCCGTCGCCGACCAATTCCCTTTCGTCGCGCGCCTCGACCCGAAAGCGGATCGTGCGGCCTTCGACCGCGATCACCTCGGCGCTCGCGGTCACGCGCATGCCGACCGGGGTCGCCGCGATGTGGCGCACGTTGAGGACCGTGCCCAGGCTCTGGTGACCGGTCGGCAGCAGGTGCTCGACCGCCTCGAGCGCCGCCGCCTCGATCAGGTTGATCATGACCGGCGTGGCGAGCACGTGCACGCGCCCGCTGCCCACGCGCGGGGCGGTGTGCGCCTCGGCGACGACGAGCGTCGCGCCGCCGGCGAGGCCCGGGCGGATCAGGTCCATCCGTCTATGATAGGCGCATGTCCGCGCGGATCGTCATCGTCGGCTGCGGTTTCGGCGGCCTGTTCGCCGCGCGCGCGCTGCGCCGCGCGCCGGTGCAGGTCACGGTGCTCGACCGCACCAACCACCACCTGTTCCAGCCCCTGCTCTACCAGGTGGCGACCGCGGGCCTCGCGGCGCCCGCGATCGCCGAGCCGATCCGGCGCACGCTCGCCCGGCAGGCCAACGCGACCGTGCTGTTCGGCGAGGCCGAGCGCGTGGACGTCGCCGCGCGCAAGGTGGTCCTCGAGGACGGCGAGGCGCTCGAGTACGACCGGCTGATCCTCGCGCCGGGCGCGACCGACAGCTACTTCGGCCACGACGACTGGCGCGCGCACGCGCCGGGCCTGAAGACGCTGGCCGATGCCTTCGCCGTCCGCCAGCGCATCCTGCTCGCGTTCGAGCGCGCCGAGCGCGAGGCCGATCCCGCTCGCCGCGCCGCCTGGCTCACGTTCGTCGTCATCGGCGCGGGCGCGACCGGCGTCGAGCTGGCCGGCACGCTCGCCGAGATCGCGCGCCACACGCTGAAGGGCGAGTTCCGGCGCTTCGATCCGCGCAACGCCCGCGTGGTGCTGGTCGAGGGCATGGACCGCGTGCTGCCGCAGTATCCGCCCGACCTCTCCGAGCGCGCGCGCGTGCAGCTCGAGCGCCTCGGCGTCACGGTGTGGCTCGGCCGCCGCGTCACCGGCATCGACGCGCAGGGCGTGCAGCTCGGCGGCGACCGGCTGGAGGCGAAGACCGTGATCTGGTGCGCGGGCGTGGCCGCGAGCCCCCTCGGCGCGACGCTCGGCGTCCCGCTCGAGCGCGGCGGACGCGTGATCGTCGAGCCCGACCTGTCGGTGCCCGGGCATCCTGAGATCCAGGTCGTGGGCGACCTCGCCGCCCTGCCCGCGCACGAGCCGCCGGTGCCGGGCGTCGCGCCCGCGGCCAAGCAGATGGGCCGGCACGCCGCGCGCAACCTCGTCGCCGCGCTCGCGGGCCGCCCGACGCGGCCGTTCCGGTACCGCGACTACGGGCAGCTCGCGACGATCGGGCGCAGCAAGGCCGTCGCGATGTTCGGGAACGTGCACGTCTGGGGCTGGCTCGCCTGGATCACCTGGCTGACCGCGCACATCTACTTCCTGATCGGCTTCCGCAACCGCCTGGTCGTGCTGATCGACTGGGCCTGGGCCTACTGGACCTTCGAGCGCTCGGCGCGCGTCGTCGCCGAGCCGGCGCGGCGGGCCGACTAGCGGCCTTTGCGCGACTCCGCGATGAAGAAGCGCGCGCGCGAGGCGGTGTCGACGCAGTCGGCGAAGTCCTCGACCGCCTGGTTGGCCTTGGCGCGCGTGAGCAGCCCGGCCGCCTTCGCGTAGCTGATCGTCCCGGCGAATCCCTCCACCTTGGCGGCGTCGAGTTCCTTCCACGCGGCGTCGACGAGCTCGCCGCAGCGATCGCGGTCGCTCAGCGCGGTCGCGCAGCCGGTGAGGACGGGGAACAGCAGGAGCAGCAGGAGATTTCTCATGCCGCCATTCTATCCGCGCCGCGGCGGGCCGCCCCACAGCCACGCGGCGCCGCGCACGCCGCTCGAGTCGCCATGCACCGGCGGCAGCAGTCGTGTCGCCACGACATCCGAGAAGATGTAGCGACCCCAGATCCTCGGCACGTTGTCGTAGAGCCGCTTGACGTTCGACAGCCCGCCGCCGAGCACCACGACGTCCGGGTCGATCAGGTTGATCACGGTGCCGAGCGCGCGCGCGAGGCGCTCTTCGTAGCGCGCCATCGTCGCCTCGTGCCCGCGCGCGGCGATGCTCTCCGGCGCGATGCGTTCGCCGGTCGCAAGCTCGTGGTCGCGCGCGAGCGACGGCCCCGACAGGTAGGCCTCGATGCAGCCGCGGCGGCGGCAGTAGCATTCGCGCAGCGGCAGGTCCTCCGGCGTCGGCAGCGGCAGCGGGTTGTGGCCCCACTCGCCCGCGATCGCGTTGACGCCGGTCAGCACCTCGCCGCGCACGACGACGCCGCCGCCGACGCCGGTGCCGAGGATGACGCCAAAGACCACCTCCGCGCCCGCGCCGGCGCCATCGACCGCCTCCGACAGCGCGAAGCAGTTGGCATCATTCATCATGCGGACCTCGCGCCCGATCGCGCGCTCGAGATCCTGCTTGAACGGGTGCCCGATGAGGTGCGTGGAGTTGGCGTTCTTCACCAGCCCCGTCGCCGGCGAAATCGCGCCGGGAATGCCGACGCCGACGGTTCCCTCGCCCGCCTCGCGCACGAGCGCGGCGACCGACTCGAGCGTGGCCTGGTAGCTGCCGCGCGGCGCGGGGACGCGCTTGCGGAAGAGCTCGCCGCCGCGCTCGTCGAGCACGAGCGCCTCGATCTTGGTGCCGCCGAGGTCGACGCCGATCCGCCGCGCCGCGCTCAACCCGCCCCGCCCGAGTCCAGGACCGCGGTCCAGGTCCCGCCGTCCTGCTCGATCTCGCCCTGCAGCCGCGCGCCGCGCTCGACGAGGTCCTCGACCCTCGCGGCCACGGCCTCGCGCGTCGGCCCGGTGACGACGCTGGTGAGGCCGAACTTCTCCACCTTGCACTCGCTCGCGCGCACGGCCGGGTGGTCGCAGCTCGCCATCCACTTGTCGCCGACGCGCGTGATCGGCGAGCTGATGCGCGCGCCCTTCGCCGTGAGCTCGTCGAGCGCCTTCTGCACCGCGGCGCGCTCCGGGCCGGAGACGATCATGTGCGTGCCGGCGTCGAACACGCTCGCTTCGGCCGAAGCAGCCGGCGCCGCCGGCGCGGCGTCGCCCCCGGGCATGCGAATCTCGTGCAGCTCTTCCTCGCGGCCGCGCGCGTCGCTGCGCAGCTCGACGACCTGGAATACCGAGGCATGGTCCGCCGAGAGCCGCGCCACCACGTCGCGAAAGGCGCCCGCGGCAAGCGGCCGGCCGGGCGCCGCGCGTGCCGCGACACGCTGCGCGTCGGTCACGGCGTCGCCGACGGCGGTGGTGCGGCCCTGCAGGTCCGGCGCCACGTGCACGGTTCCGAAGGACAGTCCCACGCGCAGCGGCAGCGCGGCGCCCGCCGCGCGCAGCCCGAGCGCCGCCACCAGGGCGGCCTCCGGATCGGCGAGGAAGGCCACCAGCACCCCGGACTCGAACTCCTGCACCACGCGCTCGGCACGCGGCACCTGCGCCACCTCCTGCGCGATGCGCGCCGACAGCGTGCGTTTGCGCTGCACCTGGTCGACGGTCGCGAGCCGCGCGAAGCCGTCGAGCTCGGCGATCAGGACGCTGCAGGCGACGGTCCGGCTGGCGATGTCGGCCATGGCTGGCTGCTATTCTAATGACCGGCCATGGCTTCCGCCGCGCACGCGCCCACGCTCGCCGCCGACTACGTGATCGTCGGCGCGGGCAGCGCGGGCTGCCTGCTCGCGAACCGCCTCTCGCGCGACCCGGCGACCCGGGTGCTGCTGCTGGAGGCCGGCGGCCGGGACGACTGGTTCTGGATCGACGTGCCGGTCGGCTACCTCTACACCATCGCCAACCCGCGCACCGACTGGTGCTACCGGACTGAGCCCGACCGCCATCTGGCGGGACGATCGATCCACTACGCGCGCGGCCGCGTGCTCGGGGGCTGCTCCTCGATCAACGCCATGATCTACATGCGCGGCCAGCGCTCGGACTACGACCATTGGGCCGCGCTCGGCAACGCCGGCTGGTCGTGGGACGAGGTACTGCCCGTCTTCCAGTCGCTCGAGGACTACCAGCACGGCGCGACCGACACCTACGGCGTGGGCGGCGAGCTGCGCGTGGAGGACCCGCGCGTGCGCTGGGAGATCCTGGACGCCTGGCGCGACGCGGCCGCCGAGTGCGGCATCGCGCCGATCAAGGTCTTCAACACCGGGGACAACAGCGGCTGCGCGTACTTCCAGATGAACCAGAAGCGCGGGGTGCGCTGGAGCGCGACGAAGGCGTTTCTGCGGCCGGTGTTGCAGCGGCCGAATCTGACCGTCGTCACGGGCGCGCACGTCAGCAAGGTGCGGTTCGACCGACGTCGCGCGACCGGCGTCGAGTTTCGCACCGGCGGCGACTCGCGCTCCGCAACAGCGTCGCGCGAGGTGATCCTCGCCGCCGGCGCGATCGGATCACCCCAAATTCTGCAGCTCTCGGGGGTGGGACATGGCGCCTTGTTGCAGCAGCACGGCATCGACGTCGTCCACGACCTTCCCGGCGTCGGCGAGAACCTGCACGATCATCTGCAGATCCGCCTCCAATACAAGGTGAGCGGCGTGCCGACGCTGAACGAGCGCGCTAACAGCCTGCTCGGCAAGGCGGCGATGGGGCTGGAATACCTGCTGTTTCGCACCGGGCCGCTGACGATGCCGCCCTCGCAGCTCGGCGCGTTCGCGAAGAGCGACCCCGCGCAGCCGACGCCGAACATCGAGTGGCACGTGCAGCCGCTGTCGCTCGACAAGTTCGGCGACCCGCTGCACGCGTTCCCCGCGATCACGCCGAGCGTGTGCAACCTGCGCCCCGCCTCGCGCGGCTGGGTGCGCATCAAGTCGCCGCGCGCCGAGGACTACCCCGAGATCCGGCTCAACTACCTCGAGGCGGCCGAGGATCGCGAGGTCGCAGTGGATGCGATGCGGATCACGCGCCGGATCATGCGGGCGAAGGCGCTGGCGAAGTACCGGCCCGAGGAGATCAAGCCGGGACCCGCGATCGAGTCGGCCGAAGCGCTCGAGCGCGCGGCCGGCGAGCTCGGAACGACGATCTTCCACCCGGTCGGCACCTGCGCGATGGGGCGCGTCGTCGACGCGCGGCTGCGCGTGCAGGGACTGGAGCGGCTGCGCGTGATCGACGCCTCCGTCATGCCGCGCATCACTTCGGGCAACACCAACGCCCCGACCACGCTGATCGCCGAAAAGGGCGCCCGGTTCCTGCTCGAGGACGCCCGCTGACACCGTTGCCTTGACAATACTTGCCTAGGCAAGTATCGTGCGGGCCGTGGGCGGCTTCTACGACGCGCGCAACTTCGATCACCGGGAGACGCTCGGCTACCTCGTCGGGCACGTCCGCCGGGCCCTGCTCGAAGCGCTCGATCGCGAGCTCGCCCCGCACGAGCTGACCGGCCCGCAGGCGATCGTGATGTTCCAGCTCGCGCGCGGCGAGGCCAACCACGCCGCCGAGTTCTGCCGCATCCTGCAGCACGATCCGGGCGCGATGACGCGCCTGCTCGACCGGCTCGAGAAGAAGGGGTTCGTGCGCCGCGCGCGCGACCCCGGGAACCGGCGCAAGGTCCACATCGAGCTCACGGCCGCCGGGCGCGCGGCGATTCCGCGCATCGGGTCGGCCGCGATCGGCGTGTTCAACCGGTTCCTGCGCGGCTTCTCGGCCGACGAGGCGCGCCAGCTGACCGGTTTCCTGAAGCGCGTGCTCGCGAACGCCCAATGACGGCCCGCACGCTCGCCGCCCTCGCGGCGCTCGCCGGATTCACGCTGGCCGCCGGCTGCGCCACGCCCGGCGACGTCGGCCCGCGGGCGAAGCCGATCGATCCCGCGGCACTGCAGGCGAGCCGCACGCTCGCCGCCACGCCCGGCGCGCGCGGCGCCTGGCCCGTCGACCAGTGGTGGAGCCAGTTCGGCGACGCCCAGCTCGACGCGCTCGTCGGCGAAGCGCTCGGCTCGAGCCCGAGCATGCGCCTCGCCCGCGCTCGGGTCGACCGCGCGCTCGCGCTGGCGCGCGTGGCGGGCGCCGAGGGCGACCCGCGCCTCGACGCGAGCTTCAGCACGCAGCGGCAGCGGATCACCGAGCACGGCATCTTCCCGCCGCCGATCGCGGGGGCCTGGATCTGGCAGAACCAGGCGATGCTGAATTTTTCGTACGACTTCGACTTCTGGGGACGGCACGAGGCCGCGCACGACGCGGCGCTCGGCCAGGCGCGCGCGGCCGCGGCCGACGCGCAGGCCGCGCGCCTGGTCCTCGAGAGCGCGATCTGCGCCACCTACGTGCAGCTCGCCGATCGCTACGAGCAGCTCGACCTCATGCGCGAGGAGCTTGCGCTGCGCGAGCGCCAGGCGGCGATCGTCGAGCGGCGCACCGACGCGGGCCTGGAGTCGCGCGTCGAGCTGAACCAGGCCGAGGGCGCGATTCCTGAGGCGCGCCAGCGCATCGTGCAGGCGGAGGAGTCGATCGCGCTCGCGCGCAACCAGCTCGCGGCGCTGCTCGGCCAGGGGCCCGACCGCGGGCTGCAGATCGCGCGGCCCGCGCTCAAGGCGGGCGCGGCGCCGGCGCTGCCGGCCGAGCTGCCGGCGAACCTGCTCGGGCGCCGGCCCGACATCGTCGCCAGCCGCTGGCGCGTCGAGGCGGCCGCCGAGGACGTGGCCGGCGCGCGCGCCGCGTTCTACCCCAACATCAACCTCGCCGCATCCTTCGGGCTGCAGGCGATCACGTGGTCGGAATTCCTCGACCCCGGAAGCACCGCGTTCGCGGTCGGGCCGGCGATCAGCCTGCCGATCTTCGACGGCGGGCGGCTGCGCGGGGAGCTCGGCGTGAAGAGCGCCGACTACGACGCCGCCGCCGAGCAGTACAACCAGGCGCTCGCCGACGCGCTGCGCGAGGTCGCCGACCAGGTCGCCGCCTGGCGGTCGATCGAGCGCCAGCAGCCGCTGGTCGAGTCCACGCTTGCCTCGGCCGAGACCGCGCACGACTACGCGCTCTCGCGCTACCGCGCGGGCCTGACGAACTACGTCACCGTGCTCTCGACCGAGTCCCAGCTCACGGCCGCGCGCAGCCGCGCCGCGGACCTGCGCACGCGCCGCCTCGAGGCGGCGATCGGCCTCGCGAGGGCGTTGGGCGGCGGCTACCAGGAAGGAAGCTGAACATGGCGGAAGAACAAAAAAAGGCGGCCGGCCCCGGCAACAGTAGGCGCCGGCGCGCGCTGCTGGTCGTGCTGGCGGTATTCGTGCTCGCCGGCGCGGCTTGGGGCGCCTGGTGGTGGGTCGCGGGGCGCTGGACCGAGACCACCGACGACGCCTACGTGCAGGGCAACGTCGTGCAGGTCACGCCGCAGGCGGCGGGCACCGTGGTCGCCGTGGGCGCCGACGACACGGACTACGTGAAGGCCGGCGACGAGCTGGTGCGGCTGGACCGCGCCGACGCCAGGGTCGCGCTCGAGCAGGCCGAGGCCCAGCTCGCGCGCACCGTGCGCCAGGTGCGCGGCATGTACGCGAGCGACGCGCAGGCCGCGGCCGCGGTGGCGCAGCGCGCGTCCGAGCTCGCGCGCGCGAGGCACGACCTCGAGCGGCGCCAGCGCGCCGAGGGCGACGGATCGGTGTCGGCCGAGGAAATCGCGCACGCCGAGGACACGATCGCCGAGAAGCGCGCGGCGCTCGCCGCGGCCCGCGAGCAGCTGCGCGCGGAGCGCGCGCTCACGCAGGGCACGTCGGTCGACGACCACCCGGACGTGCGCGCCGCCGCGGCGAAGGTCCACGAGGCCTTCCTCGCCTACGCGCGGACCTCGATCCCGGCGCCCGTCTCGGGCTACGTCGCCAAGAGGAGCGTCCAGCTCGGCCAGCGCGTCGCGGCCGGCGCGGCGCTGATGGCCGTGGTGCCGCTCGACGGCGTCTGGGCCGAGGCCAATTTCAAGGAAAGCCAGCTCGCCGACGTGCGCGTCGGCCAGCCGGCGACCGTCGAGGCCGACCTCTACGGCGGCCGCGTCGAGTATCACGGCCGCGTCAGCGGCTTCGGCGCGGGCACCGGCGCGGCCTTCGCGCTGCTCCCGGCGCAGAACGCGACCGGCAACTGGATCAAGGTCGTGCAGCGCGTGCCGGTGCGCGTCGCGCTCGACCCGAAGGAGCTCGCGTCGCACCCGCTCCAGGTCGGCCTGTCGCTGCGCGTGGACATCGACACGCACGACCGCAGCGGCCCGCGCCTCACCCGCGGCAAGGCGGGCGCCGACGCGCAGGCCACCGCCGTGTTCGACGTGCCCGAGCGCCAGGCCGCCGAAACCGTCGAGCGCATCATCCGCGAGAACGCCGGCAAGCCCCGCGGCTAGCCGCGCCATGGCCGAGGCCAAGTCCGCCCCCTCGCCCGCCCCCGCGCCCTACACGGGCGCGATGCTCGCGCTGCTCACGTTCGTGCTGGCGATGGCGAACCTGATGGAGGTGCTCGACCTCACGATCGCCAACGTCTCGATCCCGACCATCACCGGCGACCTGGCCGTCGCGCCCAGCCAGGGCGCCTGGGTGATCACCTCCTACGCGGTCGCCAACGCGATCACGGTGCCGATGGCGGGCTGGTTCGCGCGGCGCTTCGGCCAGGTGCGCATGTACGCGTTCATGATCGCGGCGTTCACCGCGGCCTCGCTGCTGTGCGCGATGGCCACGAGCCTCGGCATGCTGGTCACGTTCCGCGTGCTGCAGGGCGCGGCCGCCGGCTTCATGGTGCCGCTGTCGCAGGCGCTGCTGATGGCGAGCTTCCCGCCGGCCAAGCGCGCGATGGGGCTCGCGATCTGGGCGATGACCGTGACCGTGGCGCCGATCGTCGGCCCGATCCTCGGCGGCTGGATCACCGACAACTACCACTGGTCGTGGATCTTCCTGATCAACCTGCCGGTGGGCATCTTCGCCTCGATCGCGACCTGGCTGCTGCTGCGCGATCGCGAGACCGAGACCGCGAAGCTGCCGGTCGACGGCGTCGGCATCGCGCTGCTCGTGATCTGGGTCGGCGCGCTGCAGATCCTGCTCGACAAGGGCAACGAGCTCGACTGGTTCAACTCGGGCTTCATCCTCGGGCTGGGCGCCGTGGCCGCGCTCGGCTTCGCGCTGTTCCTCGCCTGGGAGCTGACCGAGGACCACCCGATCGTGGACCTGGGGCTGTTCCGCTTCCACAACTTCCGCCGCGGCGCGCTGTCGCTGTCGCTCGGGTTCTCGCTGTTCTTCGCCAGCATCGTCGTCATGCCGCTCTGGCTGCAGACGCAGATGGGCTACACGCCGCAGTGGGCCGGCTACGCGCTCGCGCCCGGCGGCGTGTTCGCGGTGCTGCTCGCGCCGGCGGTCGGCCGCGCGCTCGGCGCGCGCGCCGACCCGCGCGCGCTCGCCTCGGTCGGCTTCGTCATCTTCGCCGTCGTCGCCTTCTGGCGCGCGCGCTTCACGACCGGCGCCGACTTCGCCGCGATCGCGCTGCCGCAGCTGCTGCAAGGAGTGGGCATCGCGTTCTTCTTCACGCCCCTGATCTCGATCAACCTCGGCGGCATCCCGCCGGCGCGCATTGCCAACGCCACCGGGCTGCAGA
>Ga0335085_10004910_pt1 | contig 21865 bp, 31 predicted proteins | sample Lox_Sample_45_FD_206712 | JGI IMG/M metagenome (GOLD analysis project Ga0335085, IMG submission 206712) | Soil microbial communities from Loxahatchee National Wildlife Refuge, Florida, United States - Lox_Sample_4.5 | ecosystem: Environmental > Terrestrial > Soil > Wetlands | place: USA...
CGATTGCTCGCCGAAGAGATCGGTTTCGGCGAGCAATCGGTGTTGTGCGGCGGATTGGTGGCGCTCATCCGCGCAACACCGATTGCTCGCCGAAGAGATCGGTTTCGCATTCCTCACGGAAGCTGGTTTCGATGATGCCGGCGCGGCCGCCGCCGATGGCGCTGGCGTAAGCGAGACCCAGATCGTGCGCATTGCCGCTCGCGTCCTGATGCACGGCGAGCAGGCAGGGCACGCCACCGCCGCGGCCATATTCGCTGCGCACGGTGTGGCCGGGACCTTTCGGCGCCACCATCAGGATGTCGAGATCCTTGCGCGGCTCGATCAGGCGGAAATGAATATTGAAGCCGTGCGCGAAGAACAGCGCCGCGCCCTGTTTCATGTTCTCGGCAAGGGAGTCTTTGTAGATGTCGGCCTGGAGCTCATCCGGTGTGACCATCATCATGCAGTCGGCCCAGCGCGCGGCTTCGGCCGTGGACATGACCTTGAAGCCCGCCTTCTCGGCCTTCGTGGCGCTGGCGCCGGGACGCGCGGCAATGGCGACATCCTTCACGCCCGAGTCGCGCATGTTGAGCGCGTGCGCGTGGCCCTGGCTTCCGAAGCCGATGACGGCGACCTTCTTCGACTTGATGAAATTCAGATCGGCATCCCGATCGTAATAGACGCGCATGGGTGGTCCTCAATTTGGTTTGGATGCTGCGGCAAGCGAAACGCTACGCCGCCTTGCGGTAACGCTTTACCTTGATCGCCTTCGCGTTCAGGCGAACCTGCGCCAGGTCGTACTGATTCTGGACGCGAAGAAGCATATCGGCGTCTATGCCAAACGCCTTGTGCAGCCGATAGGCCATTTCCGCGCTCAACGAGGCATTGCCATTGATAACGTCCGAAAGCGTCGCCCGCCGCACGCCCAGCATGGCGGCCGCCTTCGTCACCGTGATCTCCAGCGGCTCCAGAATCCCGTACCACACGATGTCGCCGGGGTGGGAGGGGTTCTTCATCCGGCCCAGCGGCTCAGTGATATTCTTCGAGGTCGATGTCATGAATCGATGTTCCTTCAACACGAAACGTCAGCCGCCAGATCCGGGTGACCGACATACTCCAGGTGCCCTGCGGTTGCCCTTCAACTCATGCAGGCGCCAACCCGGGACGGTCGCGAGAGCCTGCATATGCCCCACCGCCGAAAGCAATGCCAGCCCCGCACGCAGCCGTTTCACTTGATCCATCGGCAGGCCGCGCGTCTCGTCGTTGCGCCAAAGCCCTTCCAGAGCCTCATGTTTGATCGAAACGATCTTCACGGAAGACCGTACGGTATGACCGTACACAGTGTCAAGGGCATTGCGGTCCTCCTCCGTGCATCGCCGTTCAATCCACCGAGGTCGGCAATTCCGCCTTCAGCGCCGGTACCTGATCAGCGGCGAGGGCGAAGGAGCCGGTGGCGATGTTCTCCAACTGCTTGACCGGGCGACAATGGGCGCGGGCGAAATGATAGACGCCCATGGTGTCGCCTTCGACCAGAAACGCGACGCCGGCGGGACAGGGCTTCGGATTCTTCTCATCGTCGGTCGGCATGTCGGTCACGTCGGCGGTGAGCGGCAGCGTCCAGAATCCGTTGGCGGTGATCAGCGAGAGAAACTGCTCGGTTTCGGCCTCGCCGATGTTCGACTGCTGGTCGATATCGAGCCCACCATGTTCCAAGCGCTTGACATAAAGCTTGGCTCCTTGCTGCTGCGGTTCGATGCGTATGAGATAGGAGGGCTGCGACGGCGACAGGATGGCCACGCGATAGACCGGCGTCTGCGCCGTCCAAGATTTGGGCAAGTCCCGCGCGTGGAATTGCGCGAGGCCGGCGCAGAGCGAATCCTTGTCCGTTTGTTCGAGCGGCGAGGCCGCGCCGCAGAGCGTGGTGGCATCTTTGGGCAGGACCGTATCGTCCGGCGATTCCGACGAACAGGCGGCGAGCCAGAACGCCGTTACAAACGCGATCGCGATCGCCTTTCCTCCCCCGTTTACGGGGGCTGCCGTAGCGCCAGCGTATGGCAGGCCGAGCGAGTACTCCACGAGTGAGGCGGAGGGGGGAGCAGCGAAATTCCCCCCTCCGTCTCGCCGCTTCGCGGCGATCCACCTCTCCCGTAAACGGGGGAGGAAAAATGAAGCTCTGCTCGCTTCCACTACATCGCCTCCGGGCCGCGGGAGATCGCGGCGACGCCCGTGCGCGACACATCGGCCAGGCCGAGCGGCCGCATCAGGTCGATAAAGGCGTCGATCTTATCCGGATTGCCGGTGATCTCGAAGACAAAGCTGGTGTGGGTGGTGTCGATGACGCGCGCGCGGAAGGCATCGGCCAAGCGCAGCGCCTCGACCCGCTTCTCGCCCGAACCCGCAACTTTGACCAGCGCCATTTCGCGTTCGATGCCGGGCTTGGCGACGGTCCAGTTGGTGACCTTGTGCACCGGCACCAGGCGGCGCAGTTGCGCCTCGATCTGCTCGATCACCTCGGGCGTGCCGGAGGTGACGATGGTGACGCGGGAAGTGTGGTTGGCGCGATCGACCTCCGCCACGGTCAGGCTCTCGATGTTGTAGCCGCGGCCGGAGAACAGCCCGATGACGCGCGCGAGCACCCCCGCCTCGTTGTCCACGAGCACGGCGATAGTGTGGCGTTCAATAGCGGGGGATTTCAACATCGGCTCCATGACGGATGGGTGGCCGGGTCGCGCTTCGCTGCGCTCGCTGCCCGGCCATGACGGGTTCAAACGAGCATCTTCCCTTCTTCGCTGACTTCGGTTTCCTCTTCTTCGGCGTCGGAGAGAATCATGTCGTTGTGCGCGGCGCCGGACGGGATCATGGGATAACAGTTCTCGGCGGGGTCCACGCGCACGTCGAACAGAACGGGCTTCTTCACCGCGATCATCTCTTCGATCTTCGCGTCGAGCTCGTCCGGCATATCCGCACGCAGGCCGACGCAGCCGAAGGCTTCGGCGAGCTTGACGAAATCCGGCAACGCCTCGGAATAGGAATGCGAATAGCGGCCGCCATGCAGCAATTGCTGCCACTGCCGCACCATGCCCATGTACCGGTTGTTCAAGATGAAGATCTTGATCGGCAGTTCGTACTGAACTGCGGTCGACATCTCCTGCATCGTCATCTGCACGCTCGCTTCGCCCGCGATGTCGATGACGAGCGCATCCGGATGCGCCATCTGCACGCCGATCGAAGCCGGCAATCCGTAACCCATGGTGCCGAGGCCGCCGGAAGTCATCCAGCGGTTCGGCTCCTCGAACTTGAAGCGCTGCGCCGCCCACATCTGGTGCTGGCCGACTTCGGTGGTGATGTAGACGTCGCGGCCGCGCGTCAACTCGTAAAGCCGGTCGATGGCATATTGCGGCTTGACGATCCTTGACGACGGCTTGTAGGCGAGCGATTTCCTCGCGCGCCATTCCTCGATCTGCGCCCACCACGCCGCGAGCGCCTCCGCGTCTGCCTTGCGGCGCTGCGTCTTCCAGAAATGCACCATCTCCTTCAGCGCCTTGGCGGCATCGGCCACGATCGGCACATCGACCCGCACGTTCTTGTTGATCTGCGAGGCATCGATATCGAGATGGATTTTCTTCGCCTCCGGCGCGAAGGCATCGACGCGGCCCGTGACGCGGTCGTCGAAGCGCGCGCCCAGACAAATCATGACGTCGCAATCGTGCATCGCATGATTGGCTTCCCAGGTACCGTGCATGCCGAGCATGCCGAGCCATTGCGGATCGGAAGCGGGATAGGCGCCGAGCCCCATCAGCGTGGAGGTGATGGGAAAGCCGGTGAGCTGCACCAACTCGCGCAAGAGCCGCGAGGCTTGCGGCCCAGCATTGACGATGCCGCCGCCGGTGTAGAACACGGGCCGCTTCGCGTTTGCCATCAGATCGATGGCCTTCACGATCTGGCCGAGATCGGGATCGGTCTTCGGACGATAGGTGCGGTGGCGCACATCGGCGGGACCGATATAGGCGCCCTTCTTGAACTGCACGTCCTTGGGGATGTCGACGACGACGGGGCCGGGGCGGCCGGAGGTGGCGATCTGGAAAGCTTCGTGGATGGTGCGGGCGAGCGCGTTCACGTCCTTCACCAGCCAATTGTGCTTGGTGCACGGACGCGTGATGCCGACCGTATCGCATTCCTGGAAGGCGTCGTTGCCGATGAGATGCGTGGCGACCTGACCGGTCAGCACCACCAGCGGGATCGAATCCATCAGCGCGTCGGTCAGGCCGGTGACCGCGTTGGTGGCGCCGGGACCGGAGGTGACCAGCACCACGCCGGGCTTGCCGGTCGAGCGGGCATGGCCTTCGGCCGCATGGGTGGCGCCTTGTTCGTGGCGGCAGAGGACATGGACGATCTCGCTTTCGGCGAAGAGCGCGTCGTAAATCGGAAGCACCGCGCCGCCGGGGTAGCCGAAAATGTGCTTCACACCCTGATCCCTCAGCGCGCGGATGACGATTTCCGCCCCGCTCAGCTCCGGGGTTCCCAATGCCGGCGCCAGCAGCGCCGAAGGATCGGTCTTGTCCATGGCCACGGCCCCATAAAGCGAAAGGGGCGTTGCCGCCCCTTCACATACGCCGCCAGCACGGGAATTCGGGGCCTCAGCCCCGCCCGTCCAGCGGCCTCCGAATAAGTACGCTTTGCGCGCGCATGCTTTGCCCGCTTGTGTGCAGGCGCGAAGGTAAGCTAGGCGAATCACGCCAGTCAAGCAATTTCATGCAAGGGCCGCCAACATTTCCGTAAGGAAGTGTCCGGTCCCGTCGGGTTCCAGCCATGCCCAGTCATCCATGCGGTGCCGGAACCAGGTGAGCTGGCGCTTGGCATATTGGCGGGTAGCCGCCTTGGCGCGGGTGGCTGCCTCGGCCAAGGAAAGCTGCCCTGCACCCGCCGCCAGCAGTTCGCGGCGGCCGAGGATCTTGGCTGCGGGAAGCGCGGCATCGATATCGGCGAGCGCGGCCGCTTCTTCAAGAGCGCCTTCGGCGAGCATCCGGTCGAAGCGGGCGTCGATGCGGGCATGGAGTCGGGGACGCGGCGGCGCGATCACGAAGCGGGCGAGCGCGAGGCCGGCGAGCACGCCCTTGCCGTTGACGCGCTGCCAATGCGCGAGCGGCTTGCCCGTGGCTTCGATCACTTCATAGGCGCGCAAGGTGCGCTGGGTGTCGCCGGCGCGCAGGCGCGTGCCGGGATCGCGCGCGGCGAGCTCGGCATGAAAGGCTTCCGCGCCGATCGCCTCGCGGCGGCGGCGCACGGCTTCGCGGACGGAAGCGGGGATCGGCGGGATGTTGGCAAGACCGTCGGTGAGCGCGGCGAAGTAGAGGCCGGTGCCGCCGGTGAAGATCGGCAGGAGTCTCTTCGTGCGCGCATCGGCGAGCGCGGCTGTCGCGTCGGCGCGATAGCGGCCAACGGAATAGGCATCGCGCACGCCGACATGGCCGTAGAGCGCGTGCGGCGTGCGCGCCATGTCTTCGTCCGAAGGCCGCGCGGTGAGGATGCGCGCTTCGCGGTAGATCTGCATGGAGTCGGCGTTGATGACGATGCCGTTGAGCCGCGCGGCCACTGCCGTCGCGGCGGCCGACTTGCCGCTCGCGGTGGGCCCTGCGATAAGCACCGCGTCTACGGACATGGATTTCTCCGGAAATGGCCGACGCGTTTCCCTACGCTGTGAACGTGGTCTCGGCCGATGCCGACATGCTGGCGGGGCCGATCCGCGCCGCGGTGGCTGGGCTCGGCGCCGCGGACGAGATCGATTGGCTCGCGCGCGGGCGCGCCTTCGATATCGCCTTCGTCGGCGAGCCGGGGCACGTGTGCGAAGCCGCGCGCGCGGCGGCGATGGGTGCGGCGGCGGATGTCAATGTGGTGGCGGCGCAAGGCCGGCGCAAGCGGCTGCTGGTGGCCGACATGGATTCGACCATCGTGGCTTGCGAATGCCTGGACGAATTGGCCGACATGGCGGGGCTGAAACCCAAGATCGCCGCCATCACCGAACGCGCGATGCGGGGCGAGATCGCCTTCGAGCCGGCGCTGCGCGCGCGTGTGGCGATGCTCAGGGGATTGCGCGCGGACGCGCTGGAGCGCACCTGGCGCGAGCGCGTCAAGCTCAATCCCGGCGCGAAAGCGCTGGTCGGCACGATGAAGGCGCATGGCGCAACGACAATCCTGGTTTCCGGCGGCTTCACCTATTTCACTGCCCGCGTCGCGATGGAAGCTGGATTCGACGCGCACCACGGCAACGTGCTGCTGGAAGACGGCGCGGTGCTGAGCGGCAAGGTGGCCGAACCGATCCTGGGCCGCGACGCCAAGCTCAGGACGCTGGAAGGCGCGGTGGCGGAGCTCGGCATCCGCTTCGAGGACGCGCTGGCGCTCGGCGACGGCGCCAACGATCTCGCCATGATCGCGCGCGCGGGGATGGGCGTTGCGTATCGCGCCAAACCGGTCGTCGCCGAAGCCGCCGGCGCCGGCATCGCGCATTCCGACTTGCGCGCGGTGCTCTATCTGCAAGGCTATCGCGATAAAGAGATCGTCGGCGAATAGCTCACGCCGCCTTGCGGCGGGCGGCGCTGACGACGATCTCGCCGGACTTTTTTGAGGCGGCACCGATTTTGATCTCAATGTCGTGGCCGAGCGCGGCCAGAAAACGCATCAGACGTTCCAGCGAAACTTCGGTGAACTTGCCGCGTAGAATCTTTGACAATTCAGGCTGACTCGTGCCGATTTTTAGTGCCGCAGCCTGCTGAGTGAGACCCAACGCACCAATGGTCTTGCCCAAACGCAAGACAAGTTCGGCCTTGAGGAAATGCGTCTCTGCGTCCGGGAAACCCAACTGAAGCCAAACGTTCCGTTCGGGGTCCTTCGATGGTGGAAGCTTCTTCATCACCTTCAAGCTCGCTCTGCTATCAACGCCTTCAGTCTTTGTTCGATCAAATGCATGTCGCGATCCGATGTGGCAATTCCCTTTGTAGATTTCTTTTGGAACGCGTGCAGCACATAGACCGTATCAGCAAAGCGAACCGTATATACCGCTCGATACGTTCCACCCGCCGCATTCTCCCTGATCTCGACGACCGACGCGCCGGCAAATCCCTTGAGGATCTTCGTCGGCGCTTGATGCCGCTCGCCCATCTGCACCAGATAGAGCGCATATCCCATTTCGCGCTGAACCTCGGGCGGAAAGCTCTCGTAGTCCCGCTTGGAAGTTCCACGCCAACGGAGCGGCTTGGGCAGGCCGTTCATGGCATTATGTGAAAATGCACATAATTGTCAACCTACCCCAAATCCAGCGCCACGAAGGTGAGGTTGCCGTCGCGATTGACGAGCATCAGCTCGATCTTCTTGCCGGCCTTGGTGTCGGCATCGAAATGCTTCATCACGTCGGCGGGCGTGGCGACGGGCTGGTTCTGCACCTCCACGATCACGTCGCCGGGCTGGAAGCTCTTTTCGGCGGCGGGGCTTTCGGGCTCGACCGCCGTCACCACCACGCCTTTCACGTTCCGGCCCAAGTGATATTGGCCGCGCACCGCATCGTCGATCGGCGCGAGCGAGAGGCCCAATTGCGAAACCTTGGTCTTGGGCCTGGCGGGTGCCGGTCTCTGCGCCAGCACGGGCTTGGCGCCGTCGTTCAATTTGCCGACGACGATCTTCAACGTCTCCCTTTGACCCTTGCGCAGGATGTCGACGCCGACCGACTTGCCCACCGCGGTGTCGGCGACGATGCGCGGCAAGGCGCGCGAATCGGCGACCGGCTTGCCGTCGAAGGTCGTGATGACGTCGCCGTTCCGGACGCCGCCCTTGGCGGCGGGACCGTTGGCCGTCACGTCGGCCACCAGAGCGCCGCTCGGGCTCGGCAGGCCCAGGCCCTGCGCGATATCCGGCGTCACCTGCTGGATGCGCACGCCGAGCCAGCCGCGCCGCGTGACGCCGTATTTGCGCAATTGGTCGATCACGTCGTGCGCGAGATTGGAGGGGATCGAGAACGCGATGCCGACCGAGCCGCCCGACGGCGAGAAGATCGCCGAGTTCACGCCGACCACGTTGCCGTCCATGTCGAACAAAGGCCCGCCGGAATTGCCGCGGTTGATGGGGGCATCGGTCTGGATGAAATCGTCATAGGGGCCGGCGTTGATGTCGCGGTTGCGGGCGGAGACGATGCCGGCGGTGACCGTGGAGCCGAGGCCGAAGGGATTGCCGATCGCCATCACCCAATCGCCGACGCGCGCGGAATCGGAATTGCCCCATTTGGCGGACGGCAGCGGCACCTTGGTCGAAATCTTGAGAAGTGCCAAATCGGTCTGTTCGTCGCGGCCCAAGAGCTTCGCCGGAAAGGAGCGGCCGTCGTTCAGCGTCACGGTGATCTGGTCGGCATCTTCGATGACATGGTTGTTGGTCACCACCAGACCGCTGGGGTCGATGATGAAGCCCGAGCCGAGCGAAGTGACGTGGCGCGGCAGGTTCTGGTTGGGGCCGAGCAGATTCTTGAACAATTCCTCAAGCGGGGAGCCGGGCGGGAGCTTGGGCAGGTCGGCATTGGCGCCGGTCGCCTTCAGCGTCTGGGTTGTGGCGATGTTGACCACCATGGGCAGCAGCTTGGCGGCCAGATCCGCGAAACTGTCGGGCGCGGGCCGGGCATAGGCGGCGGGCGGGGTCATGACGGCCGGCGCCGCGAAGGCGATCAGGCCCGCGAGCGCCGCGCGCAGCAAGGAAATGGGCTTCGAACGCATCCTGTGTTCCCGAAAGATACCGCGCCGCCGATTCGGCGCCGCGGCGTTTTATCGAGATATAGCATGACGGAACGGCGGCAAGAGCGTGCCATCACTTTGGTGAGGGCCGTTGCCGATCGGCCGCGAGGGCAGCGAATTCCCCATATTTCCCGGCTTTCACGAGCTTGAGCGCCTGAAACGCGTAGCGCCTCAGGCTGCGAACCCGGCGCTTCAGCGCGATCGTCTTGGCCGCGTAGCCGCCGTGCTTGAAGGCATTGCGGTTGCCTTTCGGCGCCCCGCCCTTCGGTTTGAGGCGAAACTTGGGCCGGGGTTTGCGTGGCCTAAATGACACGGATTCTGGTAAGTCTATGATCCGGTTCAATTTTCCCTCTGAGGTTGTTCCACGGTTTTTCGCCGATTCCGCGCACCCCCTCCCCCTCCCCCTGGGACCGAGGCCGCAAATGGCGATACGGCGCAACATTGGAACATAGAACGAACCAGGAGCGAATGCAAGGTCTAAAGTAATTTTTCCTGGGTACCTTTCATTTCTCGCTTGGCCTTCTTGAAGACCGTGGAGTCGATCCACGGCATTTCGGGGCGCTGGCCATGAAAGAGCTGATCGATGGTCAGAATTTGGACCTTCGGGTAGTCGCCATACTCGGTCTTGTAGAGACCGGCGGACGCCGCCTCCTTGATCATCGGGCCGGTGGGCGGCGCGAGCGTGATCAATACGCCCATCTTCGCCTTCTCGCGATCCACCACCGCGATCAGGTCGCGGATCATGCCGACGCCAACATTCTCGCCGCCCTTGACCGAGACGACAGCCTTCTCGGTCAGCTTGCCGTCGGGCTTGAAATAGATAAAGCCGTCGATGCCGGTATCGGCGCCCTTCTTCTTGCCGCCATAGGGCACCGCATCGACCAGCGACACCGCCCACCATTGGAATTGATATTTGTCTTGCGCGGCGAGCGCCTTGGCGCCGTCGAGGTCCTTCGGCGTGCCATGAATCTCAATTGGAATTGCGCCGAAGGCATCGCGCAGCCGCTTCTGAATCAGCGAGATGGCGAGGTGCGTGATGTCGATCCCGATCCATTCGCGCTTGAGCTTCTGCGCCGCATGCACCGTGGTGCCGCAACCGCAGAAGGGATCGAGGACGGTGTCGCCTTCGTTGGACGACGCGTTGATGATACGTTCGAGAAGCGCGAGTGGCTTCTGCGTTGGATAGCCGAGGCGTTCCTGAGACTGGGACGATAACGGTCTAATATCCGAAATTATGTCCTGCACTGGCACGCCGGGATTCTCATTCGAGTATCGCTTTTGCTGCGGCACCGAACCCCTTGGCGGCCAGTAGATCAATCCCGCTTGGTCGAGCAATTCGAGCTTCTGCTGAGTCGATAGTACCGAGAGGTTTCGATCAGGGTACGCCTCTTGTAGCGCTCCGGCTGGAACCGCCCAATGCCGTCCTGAAGTTGTTGGATCAACACCGTTCCAGGGCTTACCTGAATCGCCAGTCCGTGTACCCGCGCCAGTCAATGTTACCAATCGATAGCGGCCACGTTCATCTTCAAATCGATAGAATTTTTCTATGTACGTTTCGTCGTACTCTTGAAAAACTCGATTCCATTTGAACGCATCCGTCTTCGAATAAAAGAGAATTGTATCGTGCAACGGTCCCCATCGCTTTGAGCCGCCGTGCGAACCGGTCCTCTTCCAAATCACTTCGTTTTGAAAATTGAGGTGTCCAAACACCGCATCCAGCAAGATCTTCAAATAGTGACTCGCTGTCGGATCGCAGTGCAGATAGAGCGAGCCGGTGGACTTCAGCACGCGATGCAATTCAATCAGCCGCACCGCCATCATGGCGAGATAGGCCATCATGTCGTTGTCGTGCAGGAAGGAGCGCATGGCGCGCAGCATCTCGGCGGCGTCGGCATTGCCGGACTGCATCACCTCGTCGAAGGCCTTCTCGGCGTAGTCGGTCCAGTGCCAAGTGTCCTCGAAGGCTTCCATCTGGGCATGGCTCTCGTGCCCGTCCGGCGCTTTGAACAGGACGTTGTAGGAGGCGTTCGAGTTGAACGGCGGATCGAGGTAGACGAGATCGACCGACTCGTCCTTCACGTGCTCGCGCAGGATGTCGAGATTGTCCCCGTAATAGAGCGTGCCCATCGCGTCCCCGAATCGTGATTGCGACTGTACTGGCTTGCTCCCGGATGACGATTGTGTATTATGTTCCTGGTTCGTTCAAGGAGATTCGTCATGGCGACCAATCCACCGCCCGGAGACGGGCATCGCGTCGGCGCAGTGAAGGGCCGCTCGCAGACGTTCAATCCGCAGAACCAGCATTGGGTCGAGCGGAACAGGGCGGACGGACGGTTCATCAACCAGAAAGCCGACAGCAAACCCTTCAAAGGCGTGCAGCGCGAGCATCCCAGGGGGAAGTGACCCCGGTCACGCCGCCTGGAGGGCTTCCCAACCTTTGCAGGCGAGCAGGATGGGTTTGGGAACCGGTTTTTCGCCGTTCGAATAGTAGGCGACCATGCGCCGGGAAAGACCGAGCGCTTCCGCGGCTTTGGTCAGCGAGAGCCCGTGGCGCATGCGCCATTCGAGGAACGCGCGCGCATCCGGGCGGCCCGTGGCCGACAATGTCTCCAGCCACAGAGTGTCGGCGCTTAATCCAAGGCCGGACGGCCATTCCACGCTGTGACCCCATTGCCCGATCCGCGCACCGGCGAAACGCGCGCCATCGCGCAATGCCTTGAATCGGCGATGGCGAATCGTTCCGGTCAGGTCGATCGTCGCGCGCGTTCCATCCGACCATTTCAGCGCGAGCGAGGCGGGTGGCCGCGCCTGTGCCTTCAGGATCGTGCGTGTGCTGTCGGCCGCGCTCATCCGTTCAATTCCCGCCATTTCGCCATCAGCATCGTCTTGTTGGCCGCTGCCCAGTTGCGCGCCTCCTCCAGGACTGCCGGCGGGGCGCGGCCAACGATCAAGTCCAGCGTCGCGATCGCTACCGAACAGCGCCATCCCCGCCCTTCGACGTGAAAGTGAGGAACGCCATGGTCCCGGCCGTAAATGGCGATTCTCCAAGCGGCGGCGCGGCGAAGCGTGACCATTGCATTTAGTGCAATGGTTGCACCAAGTCAACGGCCGCGCCGAGCACCTACTTCTTCCCCTTCCCCGCCGCTCCGGGTGCGCCGGCGCCTTGGCCGAAATATTTCAGGAAGTCGCTGTTGGGCGAAAGCACCAGCGTGGTGCTGGAGCCGGTGAGCGAGTCGCGATAGGCCTGCATCGAACGGTAGAAGGCGAAGAAGTTCGGATCCTGGCCGTAGGCGTCGGCGAGGATCTTGGTCTTTTGCGCGTCGCCCTGGCCGCGCAGGATTTCGGATTCGCGCGTGGCCTCGGCGATCAGGACGGTGACCTCGCGGTCGGCGCGGGCCTTGATGCGCTGCTCGGTCTCCTGGCCTTCGGCGCGGTATTCGGTGGCCTGGCGCTTGCGCTCCTGGATCATGCGCTTGTAGATCGCCTCGCTGTTCTGCGGCGGCAGATCGGCGCTGCGGATGCGCACGTCGACCACCTTGATGCCGAAACCGTCGGCATCGGCGTTCATGTTCTTCGTGATGTCCTGCATCAGTTCGGCGCGCTCCGACGACAACACGGCGGCGAAGCTCTGCGAGCCCAGCACGCGGCGCACGTTCGACGACAGGATCGGCGTCAGCCGCACGATCGCGGTCTGCTGATTGACCAGCGTCTGATAGAAGCGCAGCGGATCGACGATGCGCCAGCGCGCGAAGGCATCGACCACCATGCGCTTCTTGTCGGACGAGATCACCTCTTCGGATTGGCCGTCGAGATTGAGCAATTGCTTGGGGATGTATTCGACTTCCTGCATGAACGGGACCTTGAAGTGCAGGCCCGGCTCGGTGATCACCGCGAGCGGCGCGCGGAACTGCAGGAGCAGCGCCTGCTCCGTCATGTTCACGGTGTAGACGCAGGACAAGCCCACGATCAGAACGAGAAACGCGGCGAGGCCGGCGATGAAGGCGGTGGTGCGGTTCATCATTGGCCGCCTCCCGCGCCTTGCACGGCGCCGGACGCGCCCGGCGATCCGTTGAGCGAGGGCAGCGGCAGATAGGGCACCACGCCGCCGCGCGCGGCGGAGGGATCCACGATCACCTTGTTCATCGGCTCGAGCACGTCGGACATGGTCTCGAGATACATGCGCTGGCGCGTGACCTCTGGCGCCTTCTTGTACTGCTCGTAGATCGAGTCGAAGCGCTGGGCCTCGCCCGAGGCTTCCGCGATCACCTGCTGGCGATAGGCTTCGGCCTGCTGCACGATCTTGGCGGCGCGACCGCGCGCGCGCGGGATTTCGTTGTTGGCGTAGGTCTCGCCTTCGTTGCGCATCGCTTCCTGATCGGCGAGCGCGGCCTGAACGTCGCGATAGGCCGCGATCACCTGTCCCGGCGGATCGGCCTTCTGCATCTGCACCCGGGTGATGGTGACGCCGGCGCCGTACTGATCGAGCGTCTTCTGCATCAGTTCGCGCACCTTGACCTGGATGGGCTCGCGATCCTGGGTGAGGATGGGCTCGAGTTCGGTCTCGCCGACCACTTCGCGCATGGCGCTTTCCGCCACCGCCTTGACGGTGGCATCGGGCCGGTCGGGCGGGTTCTGGACGTTGAACAGATAATCCGCCGCGTTGTTGATCACCCAGAACACCGTGAAGTTGATGTCGACGATGTTCTCGTCGCCGGTCAGCATCAGGCTTTCCTTCGCCACGTCCTCGGGCTCGGCATTGTCGGTGTCGGAGGGAATGCGGTAGCCGATGTTGATCTGGTTCTCGTTGGTGACGTTGGGGGTGAGCGCGGTCTCGATCGGCCAGGGCAGGTGATAATTGAGCCCGGGCGAGGTGCGCGCCACGAAGGCGCCGAAGCGCAGGACCACGCCCTGCTCGTTGGTGGAGACTTCGTAGAAGCCGCTCAACAGCCACACCACCACGACGCCGAGCGCCAGGATCGCGAAACCGCCGGCCGGCAAGCCGCCGCGCGGCAGGAGCCGGCGCAACCGGTCCTGGCTGCGGCGCAGAAGCTCTTCGAGGTCGGGCGGCTGCGACGGCGTGCCGCCGCCGCTGGAGCCGCGGCCCCATGGTCCGCGCGAGCCGGGGCCGCTTCCGCCGGGTTGATTGGTCCAAGGCATGATCGTTCCGAGAAGGTTGCAAGGCGCGAAGGGATTCGCGGGGATTCCTTGGTATTCCAAGGGGCACCCGTTATATGTGCATATCCCTCATGGCGCAATGAAGAGACCTCCGCCGCATTGGAGGCATTCGCGCGCCGGGAGCGCACGAGGATCGGGAGCATGGCGGCGACGCGGGAGGAGGTGTTGAACGCGCTTTCGCGCGTGCGCGATCCCGACAGCGGCACGGACGTGGTGGCGGCCGGGCTGGTGCAGGGCCTGGTGCTGCGCGACGGCAATGTCGGATTCGCGGTCGAGGTGCCGGAGGCGCGCGGCCGCGCCGCCGAGCCCCTGCGCCAGGCCTGCGAAGACGCGGTGCGCGCGGTCAAGGGCGTGCTGTCGGTGACCGCGGTGTTGACCGCGCATCACGACACCAAGGCGCCGGCGCAGCGTCAGCAGCCGCAGGCCGGCATCCCCGGCGTCGCCGCCGTGATCGCGGTGGCGAGCGGCAAAGGCGGCGTCGGCAAATCGACGGTCGCGGTCAATCTGGCGCTGGCGCTGGCGAAGCTCGGATTGAAGACCGGATTGCTGGACGCGGATATCTATGGCCCCTCGGTGCCGCGCCTTTTGGGCATCGCCGAGAAGCCCGAAACCGACGGACACAAGCTCACGCCGATCGCCAAATACGGCATCAAGGCGATGTCGATCGGATTTCTGGTGAACGAAGACACGCCGATGATCTGGCGCGGGCCGATGGTGCAGTCCGCGCTGACGCAGATGATGAACGACGTCGATTGGGCGCCGCTCGACGTGCTGGTGGTGGACATGCCGCCGGGCACCGGCGACGCGCAGCTCACCATGGCGCAGCGCGTGCCGCTGAAAGGCGCGGTCATCGTGTCGACGCCGCAGGACATCGCGCTGATCGACGCGCGCAAGGGCCTCGCCATGTTCCAGAAGACCAAGGTGCCGGTGCTGGGCATCGTGGAGAACATGAGCGTGTTCGTCTGTCCGCATTGCGGGGAAGCGACCCACATCTTCGGCAAGGACGGCGCGCGCGAGACCGCCGCCAAACTGGGCGCGCCTTTCCTGGGGGCAATTCCCCTGGTGCCCGCGATCCGCGAGACCTCGGACGCCGGAACGCCGGTGGTGGCGGCCGCCCCGGACTCGGCGGAGGCGCAGGCTTTCCTTGCACTCGCGGCCAAAGTCGCCCAAAACATTGCGGCGCCCGCAAGGCCCGCGCCGAATATCGTGTTCGAATAAGCAAAAAGGGTCATGCTGGATTAGGGGAAATGGCGACACCGAAAATCCGCGGCACGTTTCCGACGCCGGTCTGCATTCACTTCCTGCCCATCGCGCAGGAAGCGAATGCGGAGCTGCGGCCGCTGATCCTGGACAAGATGCAGAACGGCGGCGGCGCCAACGGCACGCACGGGCAAGGCTGGCGCTCGGCGCCCGATTTCGAAAGCTGGGGCGGCGGCCACGCGCAGACTTTGCTGCGCGTGTTCCGCGAACTCGCCGACGGCGCCACCGCCACGCGCTCCGGCGGACGCGTGACTTTGGAGTGGAAGATGAGCGCGAGCGCGGCGGTTCGGCAGAAGGGCGAATATCTCGAACTGGCCGCGCGGCCGGGCGCATTCTGGTCCGGCGTCTATTATGTCGACGACGGGTACGCCAAATCCGACGATGCGGCGCTGGGCGGCGAATGCGAACTCGCCGATCCGCGCGGCGCGCTGCCCGCGATGATCGCGCCGCAACTGGCGTTCCGCCTGCCGGGGGGCGGCAACGCCGGCCATGTGGAAACGATCCGGCCACAGTCGGGAATGATCGTGCTGCATCCCTCCTGGCAGCCCCGCGGCGAGCGCCGCTATGACGGGGCGGGAACGCGCGTCGCCATCGAATTCGACCTCGTTCCACCGGGGTGAAACGAAAATCTAAGACGGAACAATGGCTTGGACAGGGCGATCAGACCGGTGTAAGATGACTATCTAGATGGTCATGAGTATCCGCCGGAGCGATCCATGGAAGACGTCAGCATTGCCGAAGCCAAGGCGCATCTGAGCGAACTCATCGCGCGCGTCGAAGCCGGCGAGACCGTGCGCATCACCAGGCGCGGCAAGCCGGTGGCGAAACTCTCCGCCGCCGAGCGCCCGCGCGAGCCGATCGATTTCGAAGGCATCAAGAAGATGCGGGAAGGCACGACCTTCCAGAAGGAATCGGCCGGCGATTTCATCCGCCGCATGCGGGACGAGGACCGGTATTGATTCAATATCTCGATACGTCGTTGCTGGTCGCGTTTCTCACCGATGAGACGAAATCGGCCGACGTGGACGCTTGGCTCAGGACGCAAGATCAGAGCGCGATGGCGGTCAGCGGCTTGGTCATAACGGAGTTCTCAGCCGCTCTGTCGATCAAGATACGAACACGTCAAATCAAAGAGAGCGAACGTGCGGGGTTCTCGAACCGGTTTGCGCGGATGACGACGCACACACTATCGGTTCTGCCGGTCTCCGATGCGCACTTCAAGGTCGCCGCACAATTCGCCGCGCATCATGAACTTGCGCTGAGGGCAGGCGATGCGCTGCACCTCGCCATCGCCGACAGCCAAGGCGCCACCCTGTGTACGCTCGACAAGCGGCTGGCGGCGGCGGGGCCGCAGCTCGGAGTTTCGACGCAGTTGATATAGCGCGGGGTCCGGCGATTCCGGACCCGGGTCGCGGGTCTGCGGCGCAGCATTACGGCATCGCCTTCATGCTGCGCCGTGCCCGGGACGACGATACGGACTTCGTCACCGTCCCGCGGTGATCGACATGGTCATGGCGCCGGCGTTGTTGGGAAGCTGCTCGGTCCAGGTGTCGCCGACCTTGTGATCGCCTTCGATGGTGTTGCAGTTGGTGGCCTTGCTCGGATCCTGCGGCGCCGGATCGACGAGGGTGAAGCAGGCGGTGTGCTCATCCTTCCATTCATAGGTGCCCTTCATCACCTTGCCGTCCGCCAGGTGGGTTTCCCAGGTCTTGTCGGCGTTGACGTAGATGATCTGCTTGGAGCCGTCCGGCATGGTCTGGGTGACGGTGTTGCCGTAGGCCACGGCGAACAGATCCTCGGCATTGGCGGCCGACGCGGACACGGCGAATGCGGCCGCGGCGGCGGCCAGCGCGATGAGCTTCATGGATTCCCCTCTCGGTTGCGCGGGGACTCACCCCCGCAGCAACCGATATGGTGAACGGAATCTTAACGACAAGCGGGCGAGACGAGAGAATCCGCTAGTAGGAAAACTCAATAGCGGCGGCGCTTGGCATTCCTCCCCCGCAAGCGGGGAAGGAAGGCCGTTTATTGAATTCCCGCGACGATCGACACCGTGTAGGGGCCGGCGGTCCAGGTGTCGCCGACCTTGTGCTCTGAGACCGGCGCGCAAGCCGGATTGGGCGTGCCGGGCACGGCAGGATCGAAGGTCAGGCAGACGGTGTTGCCGTCGATCTTCCAGGTGCCTTTGAAGTCCATTCCCTTCTGTTTGCCGGTGAAGCTGCCGTCGGCGGCGTAGTAGATGTGGGTTTCGACGCCGGCGGCATCCTTGGTGACGGTCGTGTTGCCGTAGCGCGCGGCCATGATGTCGTCGGCATAGGCGGCGGTTGTGACGAAGGCGAAGGTGGCGGCGAGTGCGATGAGGCGCATGGTTTTCCCCGTTGTGGTTCAAGCATTGTACGCGAGACGCAGGCCCGGCTTCGGCCAGTCCATGGCGAGGAGCTTACCCGTGCCCGAGGCGGTGATGAAGGCGGTGCGCATCCCCTTGCCGCCCCAACAGATATTCGTGACCAGCGGATCGGGGATGGGCGTGTGCTTGACGCGCGCGGCCTTGCCGGCCTCGCCGGGCCAGATGGTGGTGATGCCGCCTTCGAGGATGGTGGCGATGCACACCCCGCCATCGGCCTGCACGCCGAGCGAATCGAAATAGGAAAGGCCCGGACCGCGGCCGACATAGACGCCGGGCGTGAAGCCCTGAACCTTGTCCGGCTTGCCCGGGCCTTTGAGCGGCAAGGCATAGAGGCGGCCGGTGAAGGTTTCGGCGTAGTAGACGGTCTTGCCGTCCGGCGAGAGGCCGACGCCGTTGGGGGAGATCAGTTCGCGCGCGGCGCAGAGGATCTTCGTGCCATCCGCCTTGGCGTAATACAGCGCGCCATGCGTGCGCCAGTGATGATTGGTCTCGCCGTGATCGGTGAACCAAAAGCCGCCTTGGCTATCGAACACCAGATCGTTGGGCGCGATCAGGCGTTCGCCGTCGCAGGATTCATAGACGCGTTCGGCCTTGCCGGTGGAGATGTCCACACGTTCTATCCAGCCGCCCTTGTGCGCGGCGGGCGCGTGGCCCGGTATGTTGAGGCCCTGGCGCTTGGTGTAGGTGAAATTCTCGCCGTTGTTGCAGACGTAAAGCGCGCCGTCCGGACCGATGGCGGCACCGTTCGGACCGCCTTCCACCTTGGCGATGGTTTGCGTCTTGCCGTCGGGCTTCACGCGCGTGACGCGCTTTCCCTGAATCTCGACCAGGATGACCGAGCCGTCGTCCATGGCGACGGGGCCTTCGGGGAATTTCAGGCCGGTTGCGATTTCGCGGGAGGTCATGAGGCGTTTCCTCGGCTGCTTTTCCCGGACAAGATCATGCCCGCCGTACAAGTCAAGACGGCGATAATCCGGCCGTTTGACGGAGGCGTATATTATGGTAATATACACTTATGGTCGACTTGGCCCGCGTTACCGGCTTTCAGTGGGACGCCGCCAACGCGCGCAAGAGTGAGGACAAGCATAGCGTGACGCAGTTGGAGGCCGAGCAGGTCTTCTTCAATGCACCGTTACTGCTGGTTGAGGATGCGAAGCACAGCCAGGCCGAGCCGCGGCATCAGGCTCTGGGCGCGAGCTCTGGGGGGCGACTGCTTCACGTGAGCTTTACGCTGCGCGAGGACGCGACGCTGATCGGAGTGATTTCCGCTCGCCCCATGAGCAGAAAGGAACGAATGCGTTATGCCGAAAAAGCTTAAGCGGGTTCCGAGATTCCGCAACGAGCGGGAGGAACGCGCGTTCTGGGAAACGCACGACTCTGCGGATTATGTCGACTGGAGCAAAGCCCAGCGCGCGACGTTCCCCAACCTCAAGCCGAGCACGACCGCGATCTCGCTCAGGCTGCCCTTGTCGCTGCTTGACCGCATCAAGGTGGAGGCGAACAAGCGCGACGTGCCTTATCAATCGCTGATCAAGACGTGGCTGGCGGAGAAGGTGAGTTAACGTTTCAACGCGACGAAGCTGTAGGCGAGACCATGGTCCTCACGGTCCTCGCGGCTCGTTTCGCGCCATTCGCGCGCATCGAAGGGCGGCATGACGGTGTCGCCCGCTATGTCGGCGTGCACTTCGGTGAGATGGATGATGGAAGCGCGCGGCAAGGCGGCGGCGTAGATTTCGGCCCCGCCGATGACGGCGATTTCGGACGGGTTCGCGCGCTCGGCGATGGCGACGGCTTCGTCGAGTGTGTGTGCGACGACGGCGCCATCGGCCGTGTAGTCCGGATCGCGGGTGACGATGATGTTGGTGCGGCCGGGCAGCGGCTTCTTCGGCAGGCTCTCCCAGGTCTTGCGGCCCATGATGACCGGCTTTCCCATTGTGAGCGCCTTGAAGCGGCGCATGTCTTCGGGGATGCGCCAGGGAATTTTGCCGCGGTCGCCGATGACGCCGTTTTGCGCGCGCGCGAGGACAAGGGAAATCGGCGCGGTCATCGCGCCAGCTTCTCCAGCGCCGCGCCGGCGAGCGAATAGCCGATCCAGCCGGTGATGGGTTTGGCGCCGAGGCTGTCGTAGAAATCGATGGAGGGCTTGTTCCAGTCGAGCACTTCCCATTCCACCGCGCCGCCGCCATGGGCGAGCGCGGTCTTGGCCAGATGCGCAATCAGCGCCTTGCCGTAGTGCCGGCCGCGGAATTCCGGCCGCACGAAGAGATCGTCGAGAAAGATCTTCCGCATCGCGGCGAAGCTGCTGTAGCTCCAATGCCAGGTGGCGATGCCGGCCGCGGTTTCGCCCTCGAACAACAGATCGCAATTGATGGGCGGACGCTCGCAGAGATAATCGCGGCGCACGATATCGTCCGTGATCTTGAAACGGTCGAGCAGCTTTTCGTAGGTTGCAAGCGCGTGCAGCAGCGCGACGATCGTGGCCTCGTCGCCGTTCCTAGCGCCTCTAATCTTGAACGCGGGCATCTCCCCTCCGCTTCGCTCGCAAGTGTTCGCTCAGCACCTCCCCCGCAAGCGGGGGAGGAAAGTTACACCGCCACGTCCGCCTTGATGTGCGGATGGGATTTGTAGTTCTCCAGCGTGAAATCGGAATAGTCGAAGGCGAAGATATCCGTCACGCCTGCGTTCAGGCGCATGGTGGGCAACGGATAAGGCTTGCGGGTGAGTTGTTCGCGCGCCTGATCCAGATGATTCAGATAGAGATGCGCGTCGCCGAAGGTGTGGACGAATTCGCCGGGCTTGAGACCCGTCACCTGCGCCACCATCATCGTCAACAGCGCGTAGCTCGCGATGTTGAAGGGGACGCCCAGGAAGATGTCGGCGGAGCGCTGATAGAGCTGGCAGGAGAGCTTCCCGTTCGCGACATAGAATTGGAACAGGCAGTGGCACGGCGGCAGCGCCATCTTGGGCACGTCGGCCGGATTCCAGGCGGTGACGATGAGCCGGCGCGAATCCGGATTGGATTCGATGTCGCGGACGAGGTTTGCGATCTGGTCGATAGTCCCGCCATGACCATCGGGCCAAGAGCGCCATTGATGGCCGTAGACGGGGCCGAGCTCGCCCGACTCGTCCGACCATTCGTCCCAAATGGTGACGCCGTGCTCCTGGAGATAGCGGACATTGGTGTCGCCTTTCAGGAACCAGAGAAGCTCGTAGACGATGGCCTTGGTGAACAGCTTCTTGGTGGTGAGCAGCGGAAAGCCTTCGGCCAGGTCGAAGCGCATCTGATGGCCGAACACCGACCGCGTGCCGGTGCCGGTGCGGTCGCGCTTTTCGGCGCCCGTCTTCAGCACGCGGTCCACAAGGTCGAGATATTGGCGCATGGTTTCGCCCGCCGATTCCGGGCGGAGTTTAGCCGACCTTGGCCTTCTTCAGTGCGTCATTTATGCGGCGCTGCCAGCCGGGACCCGTGGCGCGGAAACGTTCCACCACTTCACGGTCAAGGCGCAACGTGACCTGCTGCTTGGTCGGCGCTTTCTGCGGCCCGCGCTCGCCGCGTCGGCGCACGAGTTTCGCCAGCTCCGGAAAATGGTCGAGAGGCTTGAAATGGCGAAAATCCTCGGCGGTCAACTCCCGCACTTCTCCATCCGCGTCAGTAAGCGGCTTTCTTTTGTTCATATTCTCGAATCTCCTTTTTGTTCGCCTTGCGAAAGCTGATGACGCGGACGACATCGCCCAAACGCGTGAAGCAGATGAAGTGCAGCCTTGCACCGATAAAACCAACCGCCACCATCCGGCGTTCCGGATAGGGGAAGCGAACGTCTTCCGAGTACTCGGCCGTCTCCCAGTCGAAATCCTTCACCGTGTCGAACGGCAGTCCGCGCTCGCGCGCGTTCTTCCGGCTCTTAACCGGATCGAATTCGATCTTCATTTATTTGTACCTACAAAAAAATAACTCGTCAAGCGCTTCAAGTTTTAACCCCGGCCACCTATATTGAGAGCGTTCGGGTTCGCCCGGACTATGGCGATAAACGGCTGCGCAATAAGCGGACTGGACCCGGGGGCGGTACCCGGCGGCTCCACCAGGGCGCTACGCGCCGGAAATCAGAAGCCAGAAATCGGAAGTCAGAACTCTTTTCTGATTTCCGATTTCCGATTTCCGATTTCTGGGGCGGAGCCCCCCGGCGGGGCCGAAACAGGATCGACAGACGTGTAAAGGCAGTTCCTTTCGCCCGGTATGGTATCCGCCGTTATCGGGCTGATCGTACAGGTGCCAACG
>Ga0335085_10004911_pt1 | contig 21863 bp, 19 predicted proteins | sample Lox_Sample_45_FD_206712 | JGI IMG/M metagenome (GOLD analysis project Ga0335085, IMG submission 206712) | Soil microbial communities from Loxahatchee National Wildlife Refuge, Florida, United States - Lox_Sample_4.5 | ecosystem: Environmental > Terrestrial > Soil > Wetlands | place: USA...
CGGTGGCCGGAGCGTGGCTCGTGGCCGTGGCTTGCCGCACGCTTCAGGGCGGGCCCTCTTCGACTGTCGCCTTCGCTCCCGCGCCCGGCGCACTCGCCTCCGAGGCGATGCGTGCCCCCTCGCTCCGCGTCGGCATTCTCACCGACGTCGAGCGGGTCTCGATCGCGGCCGGCGCAGGGATCGACGTTCGCGGCCGGGCTCCCGGCGAGACCGCGGTGCGCCTGCGATCGCTGCCCCGCGCGACGTTCGTGCGGACCGCATCCGGGCGCGTTCGCCTGCTCGAAACCGGCGATGAGCTGGAGCTCGCGACGGTGGCGCCGACAGAGCCTGCTCAGATCCTCCGTGCCGACGAGATCTCCTATCGCGGCCTGCTGGAGGTCCGGCCTGCCGAGACCGGCCGGCTCACCGTCGTCAACACCGTCCACCTCGAGGACTACCTGCGGGGGGTGGTCCCGAACGAGCTGTCGCCGGAGGAGTTCCCCCGGCTCGAGGCCCTCAAGGCCCAGGCCGTCGCGGCGCGGAGCTACGCCCTCGCCCACGCCGGCGACTACGCGGCGAAGGGCTACGACGTGTGCGCGACGCCGGCCTGTCAGGTCTACCACGGGCAGTCCTCCGAGCATCCCCTGACCGACCGGGCCGTCGCGGAGACGCGGGGGATCGTGGCCACCTTTCGGGGCCGGCCCATCAACGCCTACTACACGTCCACCTGCGGCGGACACACCGAGGACGGAGCGCCCATCTTCGACGACGACGCCCCCTATCTCCGCGGCGTTTCGTGCCCGCCGGAGACCTCGTCGCGGCGCCGCCTGACGACCACGGCCGTTCCCCGCCGGAACGTCCCGGGCGGGCCTGAGATGGGGCGCGACGTCGCCCTGCTGGAGGCCCTCGGCGTGGTCGGCGCCGGGGAAGCCGACGCCGCGAGGCTTCGGGGGATCCCGACGGACGCCGAGGTGAGGGCCTGGACGGCGGGGCTCCGGGCGGTGCTGCGCCTCGGGGGGTGCGAGAGCCCCGTCGCGGGCGCCTTCGCCCGTCGGGCCACGTTCGCCCATCACCTCGTGGCCTCGGCCTGCTGGAGCGAGCGGGCCGCGAAGCTGGTTGGCGAGGGCGATGCCCGGCGCGTGCTCCGGGTCGGGGACACCGCGAAGCTCGACGGCGATGGTGAGCAGCAGGCGGTCGCCCTCCTGCTGGAGGAGGGTCTGCTGTCCGCGGGACCGCATCAGCTGAGGCCCGACGCCGCGCTCACGCGGGCGGAGATGCTCGGCCTCGTGGCCGGCGTGGCCGAGAAGGCGGGCGCTTCGGACCTCACGGGGGGAGAGGTGACCGGCCTCGGCGAGGGCGAGATCAGCCTCCGGCACGGGGAGAGGACGGACCGCCGCCCGCTCGACGCGGCGGCACGCCTGTTCCGGGTCGAAGGCGGCCTCCACGCCGGCACCTCGGAGCTGACGCTGGCCGTGGGCGACCGCGTCGTCTACGTCGAGCGCCAGGGCCGGATCGTGTACCTCGAGGCCGAGCAAGGCCACAGGGACTCGCCCGACTCCAGCTGGCAGGTGCGCCTGACCCCAGCCGAGGTGGCGAGGGCGATCGCGAGGTACGGATCGGTGGGCCAGGTCCGCGACATCGTGCCGAGGCGCCTCGGCGTCTCGGGTCGCGTCGTGGAGCTGGGGGTCGTCGGCTCCGAGGGGCAGCTCGACCTCAAGGGGCTGCACGTGCGATCGGGGCTCGGCCTCCGCGAGAGCCTCTTCGTGGTCAACCGCGAGTGGGGTCCGCGCGGAGAGATCGAGCGCTTCGTGATCGACGGCAGGGGCTGGGGCCACGGGGTGGGCCTGTGCCAGGTAGGCGCGTTCGGGATGGCCCAGGCCGGCTCCACCTTCGAGGAGATCCTGAAGCACTACTACACGGGGATCAGCCTGAGCCGAAGCCCCGCGGAGAGACGGCCCTCGGCCGTCGCCGCGCCCTTCCTTTGACACCGGGGCGGACGGCCCCCTAGAATCCTCGCGGCCGTCACTCCGATGAGCACCCCCGCGAAGCGTCTCGACCCGTTCGCCGTGCCGGGCGGCCTGCGGGGCACGCTCGCCCGCCTCCCCCTGCCCGATCTGCTGCGAGAGCTGCAGGCCGAGCGCGCGACGGGCATCCTCTCCCTCACCTCCGGCGGCGCCCGAAAGGCCCTGTACCTGAAGGCCGGACGGGTCGTCTTCGCCGCGAGCAACCTGCCGAGCGACCGCCTGGGCGAGGTGCTCCTGCGCGAGGGCAAGATCAGCCCCGAGCAGAACGAGTCGTCGGTGCGCGGGCTCGCCCAGGGCCGCCGGCAGGGGAGGGTGCTGGTCGAGGCCGGAGCGCTGTCCCCGGACGAGCTGTGGTGGGCGGTGCAGACCCAGGTCCGGGAGATCGTCTTCAGCGTCTTCCAGTGGGACGAGGGCCAGTTCCACTTCGAGGAGTCGGTCCTCCCGGAGAAGGAGAAGATCACCGTCGACCTCGACGTGACCGCTCTGGTCCTCGAGGGGGTGCGCCGCATGGACCTCTCGGGCTCCCTCCGCGGGCGCCAGCCCGACGGCTACCTGGTCATCGAGCGCGGGGACACGCCCGCCGAGGGCCTGCTGCACCCGTGGGAGCAGCACGTGCTCTCCCTCGTGGACGGGCAGAAGGGGGTCCTCGAGCTCTGCCACGAGAGCGAGGTCGGGGAGGGTCAGACGCTGAAGGCGCTCTACGCCTTCCTCTGCACCGGAATCGTGCGCAGCCGCGGCCGCAAGGTCCGCGCCCTCGACCAGGACTTCGTGCCCGAGGACACCGCCCTCACCGTGCTCGACTCGTTCAACCGGATGTACCGCCACGTCCTCGCCTACATGGTGAAGGAGGTCGGCCCCATCGCCGAGAACGTCCTCGCCAAGTACCTCAACACCGTGCGCGAGTCCCGGCCCGAGGTGCTGCAGGAGGTGGCCCTCCGGAAGGACGGCTCGCTCGACGAGGCGGCGGTGGAACGGAACCTGACCCGTCTCCCCGAGGACGCCCGCCGCGTCACCCTCGTCGACGCCCTGAACGAGCTCCTCTACGCGGAGCTCCTCGCCGTCAAGCGGACCCTCGGCGCCGACCACGAGACGGCGATCGTCCGCGATCTGCGCCCGCCCCGGTGAGCGGGCCGACCCGGCAGCAGGTCCGGGGAGCGGTGCTCCTGCTCGGGGCCCTCCTCCTCCTCGTCCTGTGGCGGCTATGGCCACTCCTCTAGTCGCGATCGTCGGCCCCACCGCCTCCGGGAAGAGCGCCCTCGCCATGCAGCTCGCCCGCCGGCGGGGGGGCGAGATCGTGTCCTGCGACAGCCTGCAGGTGTACCGGGGGTTCGACATCGGCAGCGCCAAGGCCACGTCGGAGGAGCGCGCCGAGGTGACGCACCACCTCGTCGACGTGGCCGACCCCGGCGACGTGTTCTCCGCCGCCGACTACGCAGGCCTCGCTCGCGCGGCCCTCCTGGGGATCCGAGACCGTGGTCGGCTCCCGATCGTGGCCGGGGGGACGGGCCTCTATCTCCGCGCCTTCCTCGAGGGCCTTTTCGATGGGCCCCCGCGAGACGAGGCCATCCGGCGTCGTCTCGACCGTCTGGCCACGAGGTTCGGCGACGAGCGGCTCCACCGCCTGCTCGCCCGCGTGGATCCCGACGCGGCGGAGAGGATCTCGCCCCGGGACCGCGTGCGTGTCATCCGGGCCCTGGAGGTCTACCGGGCGACGGGCGAGCCTATCACCGATCGCCAGCGCGCGGGGTCGGAGCCGCTCCAGGGCTTCCGGACGCTGGTCATCGGCCTGGATCCCGGGCGGCGGGCACTCCGCCGCGCGGTCGAGGCTCGCACCCGCCTCATGCTGGAAGCCGGGCTCGTGGACGAGGCCCGGCGGCTGCTCGCCCGCGGCGTTGCCGCGGACAGAGGCCCGCTGCGCGCGATCGGCTATCGGCAAGCGGTGGCGGTCGTGAGGGGTGAGATGACCGAGGAGGGGGCGGAGCGTGCGATCGCGACCGAGACCATGAGGCTCGCGAAGCGGCAGATGACCTGGTTCCGCCACCAGGCGCACGTGGGTTGGTTTCAGGAGGCGAGCGCCGCGCTTTCGGCGGTGGAGTCGTGGCTGGACGGGCCGGAAAGACCGGGCCCCGTGCCGAAGGACGGCGCTAACTCCTTGACCTGACGGCCGAAATCAGTAGAATTTGTAGGTTTGCGGTCTCTTCCGATGCTGCTCCTCGACATCCCCCGGATTCCTCCCGAGGGCCTCGATCTCGACGAGGCGCTCGAACCCGCGGCCGTCCACCTGGCGGGCGACCCCGACCTCGAGCTTCTCCCCGGCGCCCGTCTGTCCGCCCACGTCGAGCTGGTGGAGGGGACCAACCTCCACCTCCGGGGCCGTCTCTCGGGCTCCGTCGCGACCGACTGCTCTCGCTGCCTGCAGAGATACCCCCTCACGCTCGGGCAGGAGCTGGATCTCTTCTACCTGCCGCAGATCGCCGGGCAGCAGGAGGCGCAGGAGGAAGAGGTCGAGCTGAGCGACCGGGATGTCGTCGTGGGCTACTACACCGGGGACCGCCTCGACCTCGGGGAGGTGCTGCGGGAGCAGATCCTCCTCGCCCTTCCCCTGAAGCCGCTCTGCCGCGACGACTGCCGCGGGCTCTGCACCCGCTGCGGCGCGAACCGCAACACCTCCCCCTGCGGCTGCGTGCCGGAGAAGGAGCCGGGCGACCTGCGCCTCGAGCCCCTCCGCCGGCTCATCGACAAGAAACGTCAGTAGGAGCACCGATGCCCAATCCGAAGCGCCGTCACTCGAAGGCCCGCCGCGACCGCCGCCGGGCCCACGACCACCTGCAGCCCCCGGGCCTGAGCGTCTGCCCGAACTGCCACGAGCCCAAGCTGCCGCACCGGGTCTGCCCGCGCTGCGGCCACTACAAGGGCAAGGCGGTGGCCGGGGGCGAGGAGGCCTAGGAGTGGCGCAGCCCCGGGTGGCCGTGGACGCCCTCGGCGGCGACCACGGCCTCGCGGTGGTCGTGGAGGGCGCCCTGCTGGCGGTCCGCGACCACGGGGTGGCGGTGTCGCTGGCGGGGCCCGAGCCGGTCCTGCGCGGCGAGCTCGCGCGTCTCGGCGCCGCGGGGATGGTCGAGGTCCTGGACGCCCCGGACGCGGTGGCCATGGGAGAGAAAGTGAGCCTCTCCACCCTCAAGAAGCGCTCCTCGATCCAGGTCGGCCTGGAGCACGTCCGCGACGGGCACTCCGACGCCTTCTTCTCGGCCGGGAACACCGCCGCGTGCTGGGCGATCGCCAAGCTCGTGCTGGGAACGCTCGAGGAAGTGGACCGGCCGGCCCTGGCCGCGGTCGTCCCCAACCGCGGGGGACACACGGTCCTGCTCGACGTCGGGGCGAACGCCCGCTGCAAGGCCCGCCACCTCGAGGAGTTCGCGATCATGGGGAGCGCGTACGCGCAGGGCGTGCTCCACGTGGACCGGCCCCGGGTCGGGCTCATGAGCCTCGGCGAGGAGGAGACGAAGGGCAACGACGTCGTGCGCGACGTCCACGAGGTGCTGAAGGCCTCGAGCCTGAACTTCGTCGGCAACGTCGAGGGCCACGACCTCTTCACCGGCCGGGTGGACGTGGTGGTGATGGACGGCTTCACCGGCAACGTGGTGCTCAAGGCCTGCGAGACCCTCGCCGAGTTCATGATGCACCTCATCCGGGAGGAGGTCGGCCGCGACCTGCGACGGCGCCTCGGCGCTCTTCTCCTGGAGCCGGCCTTTCGCGCGGCGCGGCGGCGCAGCGACCCGGGCGCGGTGGGCGGGGCGCCCCTCCTCGGAGTGAAGGGGTGCTGCGTGATCGGCCACGGCCGCTCGAAGGCCCACGCGGTCATGCACGGGATCCTGGCCGCGGCCGAGTTCCACACGAGCGGCGTCAACGCGGCGATCGAGGCGGAGCTCGGCCGGCTCGCCGTGCGCGAGGAGGCTCCGGGGGCATGAGCGCCGCCTTTCCGTTCCGTGAGGATTCGCGGGCGGGGCGCTGGCCGGAGTCGCTCGACGAGGCGACGAAGGCGCTCGCCGCGGGCACGGAGGGGTGATGGGGGCTCTCCAGGGCCGGGTCTCGCTCGTGACCGGCGCCTCGCGCGGCATCGGCCGCGCGATCGCCCGCGGCCTCGCCGCCGAGGGCGCGCACGTCGTCCTCGGCGCCCGCGACGCGGCGAAGCTCGCCGAGGCGGTGGCGGAGATCGAGTCCGCCGGGGGACGGGCGGAGCCGCTCGCCCTCGACGTGGCCGAGCGCGCTTCGGTCGAGGCCGTGGTGGCGCACGTCGTCTCCGTCCACGGGCGGATCGACCACCTGGTCAACAACGCCGGGGTCACCCGCGACAATCTCCTGCTGCGGATGAAGGACGAGGAGTGGCAGCAGGTCCTGGCCACGAACCTCACCGGCGTGTTCCTCTGCACCCAGGCGGCGCTCAAGCCCATGCTGAAGCAGCGGGCCGGCCGCATCGTGAGCGTCACCTCCGTGGTGGGCCTCGGCGGCAACGCCGGCCAGGCCAACTACGCGGCCAGCAAGGCCGGGATCGTGGGCTTCACGAAGTCGGTGGCCCGCGAGGTGGCCTCGCGGGGCATCACCGTGAACGCGGTCGCGCCGGGGTTCGTCGACACCGACATGACGGCCGCCATGACCGAGAAGGCGCGGGAGGCGGTCCGGGGCGCGATCCCGATGGGCCGCGTGGGGCGTCCCGAGGACGTCGCCGGGGCCGTCCTCTACCTCGTCTCCGACGCCGCCGCCTACGTCACGGGCCAGGTCCTGTCCGTGGACGGCGGCTTCCATATGTAGAATAGCCGTCACCCCGCCGACCGAGGCCGGGGGCATTTCCTGAGGAGACCCTTCGAATGGAGCCTGTTGCCGATCGCGTGAAGAAGATCATCGTGGACCAGCTGGGCGTCGAGGAAGAGACCGTCACGCCGGAGGCCTCCTTCGTCGAGGACCTCGGAGCGGACAGCCTGGACACGGTCGAGCTGGTGATGGCGCTCGAGGAGGAGTTCGGGATCGAGATTCCCGACGAGGACGCCGAGAAGATCACCCGGGTGAAGGAAGCCGTCGACTACATCGAGAAGCACTCGGGCAAGAAGTAGGCGCGCCCGAGAGTGCAGCACGGTCGCCGCGTGACCCCGGCCCGGAGGGTCGTCGTGACGGGAGTGGGCCTGGTGTCCCCCGTCGGTATCGGCACCGAGGAGACCTGGCAGGCTCTCCTCGCCGGCCGCCCGGGGGCCGGTCCCATCACCCTCTTCGACGCCTCCCACCACTCCACCCGGTTCGCCTGCGAGGTGAAGGGCTTCGACCCCTTCCGCTGGATCGAGAAGAAGGAGCTGAAGAAGGTCGACCGGTTCATCCAGTTCGCGATCGCCGCCTCCGACCTCGCGATGAAGGACGCCTCCTTCACCGTGGACGCGGCGGAGGCGGGCCGGGTGGGCGTGTTCATCGGCAGCGGCATCGGGGGCTTCGCCACCATCGAGCGCGAGCACGAGGCGCTCCTCAAGGGCGGGCCACGCAAGATCAGCCCCTTCTTCATCCCTTCCGCCATCGTCAACCTCGCCGCGGGCTGGGTCTCGATCCGCACCGGCGCCAAGGGCCCCAACTCCGCCACCTGCACCGCGTGCACGTCGGGCGCCCACGCCGTGGGCGACGCCTTTCGCCTCGTGCAGCGGGGCGACGCCGACGCGATGGTGGCGGGCGGAGCGGAGGCGGCGATCACGCCCCTCGGGGTGGGGGGCTTCTGCGCCATGCGCGCCCTCTCCACCCGCAACGACGAGCCGGAGCGGGCCTCCCGACCCTTCGACCGGGACCGCGACGGCTTCGTCATCGGCGAGGGGGCAGGCATCGTCGTCCTCGAGGAGCTGGAGCACGCGCGCCGCCGGGGGGCGAGGATCTACGCGGAGCTGGTGGGCTACGGGATGTCGGGGGACGCCTACCACATCTCGGCCCCCAGCGAGGACGGCGACGGGGCGGTGCGGGTGATGCGGGTGACACTCGAGGACGCGGGAGTCCCGCCCACGGCCGTCGACTACGTCAACGTGCACGGCACCTCGACGCCCCGCGGGGACGCGGTGGAGACGATCGCGATGAAGACGGTCTTCGGCCAGCACGCCCGCCGCCTGGCCCTGAGCTCCACCAAGTCCATGACCGGGCACCTGCTGGGTGCCTCGGGGGGCCTGGAGGCCGGCATCGCGGTCCTCGCCATCCGCGACCAGGTGCTCCCGCCCACCATCAACCACGAGAACCCCGATCCCGAGTGCGACCTCGACTGCGTGCCGAACCGGGCGCGGAAGGCCGACGTTCGCCACGCGCTCAGCACCTCCTTCGGCTTCGGCGGCACGAACGGCGCGCTCCTCTTCAAGCGCTTCGAGGCCTGAGAAGGGAAGCCCCATGAAGATCGTCGTCTGCGTCAAGCAGGTCCCGGACACGGAGACCAGGGTCAAGGTCGCGGCGTCGGGCGCCGCCATCTCCGAGGCCGACGTCGCCAACTGGATCGTCTCCCCGTACGACGAGTTCGCGATCGAAGAGGCTCTGCGCATCAAGGAAGCGAAGGGCGGTGAGGTGGTGGCGGTCACCGCCGGGCCCGACCGGGCCCAGGCCGCCCTGCGCACTGCCCTCGCCATGGGCGCCGACTCTGCGGTCCACGTGAAGGACGCCGCGCTCGAGGCCAGCGACACCCTGGGCACCGCCCGGGCCCTCGCCGCCGCCCTCCGCACCCTTGGCCCGATCGACCTCGTGCTCTGCGGCCAGCAGGGAGTGGGGGGCGACAACAGCCAGGTTCCCGCGATGCTGGCCGAGCTCCTCGACCTTCCCCAGGTCACGGTCGCGGTCAAGATCGACGTCGGCGACGGGAAGGCGACCGTCGATCGCGAGATCGAGGGCGGACACGAGACCTGGGAGACCTCGCTGCCCGCCGTGGTGTCGGCCCAGAAGGGCCTGAACGAGCCGCGCTACGCGAGCCTCAAGGGGATCATGCAGGCCAAGAAGAAGGCCATCCAGACGCTGGACCTGGCGGCCCTGGGCCTCGACGCGTCGGCGGTGGCCCCGAGAGTCACGGTGACCAGCCTCGAGCTGCCGCCCGCCCGGCCCGCGGTGCGGATGATCGAGGGCGATGCGGAGACGCAGGTCCGGGAACTCATCCGCCTCCTCCACGAGGAAGCGAAGGCCATCTAGGGAGGCGATTGTCCACATGGCGGTCATTCTCACGTTCGCAGAGCAGCGGGACGGCGCGGTCCGGCGGGCCTCCCTCGAGGTCGTCTCGGAGGCCCGGCGGCTGGCGTCCGGCCTCGGCGCCACCGTCTCGGCGGTCCTCGTCGGACCCGGCAGCCAGGCGCTGGCCGACGAGCTCGCGTCCTACGGCGCCGACGAGGTGCGGGCCTTCGAGGATCCGGCCCTGGGCGCCTATGCCCCCGAGGCCTGGGCTCGCGCCCTGGCGCAGGCGGTTGGCGCCACGAAGCCCTCGGCCGTCCTCTTGCCGTTCACGCCGCTGGGGAAGGACCTCGCCCCGCGGGTGGCGGCGAAGATCGGAGCCGGCCTCGCCTCCGACTGCGTGGGCCTCGAGGCGAGGGGCGGGCGGCTGGTGGCGCGGCGCCCGATGTACGCCGGCAAGGTCTACGCGACGGTCGAATGGTTGAGCGAGCCCCAGGTGGCGACCCTGAGGCCCAACGTGTTCCCGCTCGGGCCACCGGACCCATCCCGCCGGGCGACGCTCGTGAAGGGGAGCGTGGACGTCGCGTCCCGCGCGCGGGTGACCGCGGTCCGCGCCACCGCTCGAGGCCGGGTCGAGCTCACCGAGGCGAGCGTGATCGTCTCCGGCGGGCGCGGCCTCAAGGGACCCGAGAACTTCCACCTCGTCGACAGCCTCGCCGAGGCGATGCGAGCGGCGGTCGGGGCCTCGCGCGCGGTGGTGGATGCGGGCTGGGTCGACCACCAGCTGCAGGTGGGCCAGACCGGGAAGACCGTCTCCCCGACCCTCTACGTCGCCTGCGGCATCAGCGGCGCCATCCAGCATCTGGCCGGGATGTCGTCCTCGAGGACCATCGTGGCCATCAACAAGGACCCGGACGCGCCGATCTTCAAGGTGGCGAACTACGGGATCCTCGGCGACGTGTTCGAGGTGCTCCCGAAGCTGACCGAGGCCGCGAAGGCGCACTTCGCCTCGCGCGGCTGACAGGCTTCACCCATGGTGCTGCCGGTCCTGCAGTCCGCCCTGACCCTCGCCCTCCTGGCCGGGGCGTTCGGCTTCATGGCCCGGCGGCTCTGGCACGTCGGGATCCTCGTCAACACCGGCACGCGGGGCGACGAGACCCTCACCGACCGCCCGGGCGAGCGGACCCGAACGATGCTCGCCTACACCCTCGGCCAGAGGAGGCTCATCGAGGACCCGGTGGCCGGCCTCCTGCACGGCGTCTTCCTGTACGGCTTCCTGGTCCTGGGCCTCGGCCACCTCGAGGTCGTGCTCGAGGGGCTGACCGCATTCTTGAAGGACCTCGGCGGTCGCCCCTTCCAGTACGACCGCCTTCTGCCCGCTGGCCTCATCTCGCTCTACCACCTCAGCCAGGACGTGATGGCCGCGGCCGTGCTCATGGCGGCGGCGCTCGCCCTGGTCCGCCGTCTGGCCGGCCACCCGCCCCGGCTCCTGCCGCGCTCGAAGGACGGGGAGCGAATCCTCTGGTTCATCGCCGCCCTCTACGTCACCTTCTTCGTCCTCGCCGGAGCCACCGTCCTGCTGAAGCAGCGGGCGGCGGGCGACGCCGCCCCCTTCCCGTACCAGCCCTTCAGCTCGCTCGCGGCCCGGGCGCTCTCGCCTCTCCCGACCCCCGCCGCCGCCGGCCTGCGGGCCCTCGGGTGGTGGGCCCACGTGCTCGTCTTCCTCGGCTTCGCCGCGTACCTGCCCACGACGAAGCACGTGCACCTCGTCTTCGCCTGGCCCAACACCTGGCTCTTCCGGCGCGAGGGGTACGGCCTTCCCCCGCGGATCGACTTCGAGAAGACCGAGAAGTTCGGGATCGACCGGGTGCAGGAGCTGCCGTGGAAGAGCCTCCTCGACGCGTACGCCTGCACGGAGTGCGGCCGCTGCAACGCGGTCTGCCCGGCCCACGCGACCGGCAAGCCCCTCATGCCGATGAAGGTGCTCCACGACGTCAAGGTCAACCTGCGCGATCGCAACGGGGCAGACATCCTGCGCTTCCGGGACCGGAGAGGCCGACCGCGGCCGGGGACGCTCGAAGAGGAAGCGGCGGCCGAGCCGAGGACTCCCTTCATCTCGAAGGCCGAGGTCCACCGCGGTCGGCAGGGAGAGGTGCGCGCGGACGGAGCCTACCCGCAGGTCGACGGTCAGGTCCACGTCGACGAGCTCTGGGCGTGCACCACCTGCGCCGCGTGCGTCCAGGCCTGTCCCGTCCTCATCGACTCGGTCCCCGGAACGCTGATCGGCCTGCGGCAGAGCCTGGTGATGATGGAGTCCGACTTCCCGCCCGAGGCCACGACGGCCTTCAAGGGCATGGAGGTCCAGGGCAACCCCTGGGGCGTGGGCCAGGACCGACGGACGGAATGGGCGGAGGGTCTCGACGTCCCGGTGATGGCGGATCTGGGCGGCCGCGAGGTCGAGTACCTGCTCTGGGTGGGCTGCGCGGGGTCGACCGACCCTCGCGCGCGCAAGACGAACCAGGCGCTCGTCCGGATCCTGAAGGCCGCCGGCGTGGACTTCGCGACTCTCGGGCCGGAGGAGAAGTGCACCGGCGACCCGGCCCGACGGATGGGGAACGAGTACCTCTTCGCCCAGCTCGCCCAGGAGAACATCGAGACCCTCGGGAAGTACCGGTTCCGGAAGATCCTCGTGACCTGCCCGCACTGCCTCAACAGCCTGGGGCGGGACTACCGCGAGTTCGGCGCGAGCTTCACCGTCGTGCACCACTCGCAGGTCCTCGCGGAGCTGATGGCGGCGGAGCGAGTCCCGTTGCAGGCTGCCAAGGGGAGCGACGGCCCGGTGACGTTCCACGATCCCTGCTACCTCGCCCGCTACAACCAGACCGTGGAGCCCCCGCGCGAGGTGCTCGTGCGCCTCGGCGCCCGCACCGTCGAGATGGAGAAGAGCCGGCAGAACGGGTTCTGCTGCGGCGCCGGGGGTGGGCGGATCTTCCTCGAGGAGACGATCGGCCGGCGGGTGAACGTCGAGCGGACGGAGCAGGCTCTCGCCACCGGCGCGAAGACCGTCGCGGTGGGCTGCCCGTTCTGCATGACGATGATCACCGATGGCACGAAGGCCAAGGACGCCGAGGGCGCGGTGCGGGTGAGGGACCTGGCCGAGCTCGTGGCGGAGCGGCTGCGAGTCTAGGGTGCTCTAGGGGGAGAGGAAGAGGCCGACCCATGATCCGCGTCGGGCTCTGTGACGATCCGGTGTTCGGGGAGCACGACGCCGGTCCCGGCCACCCGGAGCGACCGGAGCGGCTCGGGGCGGTCCGTCGCGGTCTGCGCGAGGCGGGCCTCGAGCTCGTCCCGCTCCCGGCCCGGGAGGCGACGCGGGAAGAGCTCCTCCGGGTCCACACGCCGGCCCACGTCGACCGCCTGGCCGCCGGCGCCGGACGACGCGTCCGGATCGACCCCGACACCTCGATGTCTCCCCGCTCTCACGAGGCGGCGGTCCGCGCGGCAGGCGGAGTCGCGGAGGCCGTCGAGCGGGTTCTCGACGGCCGGCTGGACCGCGCCTTCTGCAGCGTTCGCCCACCGGGCCACCACGCCACCCCGGGCCGGGCGATGGGCTTCTGCCTCATCAACAACGTCGCGGTGGGCGCCGCCGCGGCCCTCGCCCGGGGCCTGACGCGGGTGGCGGTGATCGACTTCGACGTCCACCACGGCAACGGCACCCAGGAGGCCTTCTGGAGCGACCCCCGCGTGCTCTTCGTCTCCTCGCACCAGTTCCCGTTCTACCCGGGAACGGGCGCCCTGGACGAGCGGGGGGAGGGGGAGGGACGTGGCTTCACCGTCAACCTTCCCCTGCCGGCGGGGACGGGCGACGCGGAGTACGTGCACGCCTACCGGGAGATCGTCGAGCCCGTCGGGCGCGCCTTCGATCCCCAGCTGGTCCTCGTGTCGGCCGGGTACGACGCCCACCGCGACGACCCCCTGGGGGGAATGGCGATGAGCCCTGCCGGCTTTGCGGAGCTGACGGACGTCTGCCTCGCCGTGGCCTCGGGGTCGGCACGCGGCCGGTTCGTGGCCGTTCTCGAGGGCGGCTACGACCTCGACGGGATCGCCGCGTCGGCGGCGGCGACCCTGGGTCGAATGCTCGAGCGGCCGCGCCCGACCTTCTCGAGTGCGCCAGCTCCGGCCTTCGAGAAGCGGATCGAAGCCTTCCGCGCCGCCCACGGGCGTCACTGGCCGGTGCTCAGGCGATAGCGCCCGCTCGATCGGCGGACGCCCGGTCGCCGGAGAAGGGCCGTCCGGGCAGCGTGGTAAACTGCTGTGTTCTTGCGGCTTGCAGGTTGACACCACCATGGGCGACTACGACTTCGAAACGATCGAGACGCGCTGGCAGAAGCGGTGGGCCGAGACCGGGGCCTTCGAGGTCACCGAGGACCCGCAGCGGCCGAAGTACTACTGCCTGGAGATGCTGCCCTACCCCTCGGGCGACATCCACGTCGGCCACGTCCGTAACTACTGCATCACCGACGTCATCTCGCGGTGCAAGACCATGCGGGGCTTCAACGTCATGCACCCGATCGGCTGGGACGCCCTCGGGCTGCCCGCCGAGAACGCGGCGATCAAGCGCGGCGTCCATCCCGAGCAGTGGACACGACAGAACATCGCCGGGATGAAGCGGCAGCTCCAGCGGCTCGGGTTCAGCTACCCGTGGAGCCGCGAGCTGGCGACCTGCGACCCGGAGTACTACCGCTGGAACCAGTGGTTCTTCCTCCGCATGCTCGAGCGCGGGATCGCCTACCGGGCCAAGGCGCCGGTGAGCTGGTGCCCATCGTGCCTCACGGTCCTCGCCAACGAGCAGGCGGAGGGCGGGATCTGCTGGCGCTGCAAGAGCACCGTCGAGCAGCGGGACATGGAGCAGTGGTTCCTCCGGATCACTGCCTACCAGGACCAGCTCCTCGACGACATGGCCCAGCTCGGGGCGTGGCCGGAGCGCGTCCTCGTCCAGCAGAAGAACTGGGTGGGGAAGTCGAAGGGGGCGGAGGTCGACTTCCCGGTCGAAGGCTTCCCTCCCATCCGGATCTTCACCACCCGGATCGACACGATCTGCGGGGCGACCTTCGTGGTCCTCGCTCCCGAGCACCCCATGGTGGACCCGCTCCTCGCCGGCCTTCCCGAGTCCGCCGAGCGCCGGGCGCAGATCGGACGTCTCCGGGCGCAGGATCGCCGGGCCCGCCTCGAGGGCCGGGTCGAGAAGGAAGGGGTCTTCACCGGCCGCTGGGCCACCAACCCCTTCACCAGCGAGAGGATCCCGATCTGGGCCGGCAACTTCGTCCTCATGGGCTATGGCACGGGGGCGATCATGTCCGTGCCCGCCCACGACGAGCGCGACTTCGAGTTCGCGCGGAAGTACGGGATCGAGGTGCGGGCCGTGATCCAGCCCGAGGGAGAGAAGCTCGACGGCGCGACGATGGAGGCGGCGTACGACGGCCCGGGCCGGGTCGTGAACAGCGGGCCGTTCGACGGCCTTCCCGCCGACGAGGCCGTCCCGAAGATGGCGGCCTGGGCCGAGGCGAAGGGCGTCGGCAGGGCCACGATCACCTACCGCCTCAAGGACTGGCTCATCAGCCGCCAGCGCTACTGGGGCACTCCCATCCCCGTCGTCTACTGCGAGCAGGACGGCCTGCAGCCCGTCCCGGACGACGAGCTCCCGGTCGTCCTTCCCCCCGACGCTCCCTTCACCGGCGAGGGCGGCAACCCCCTCGAGAAGGTGCCCGCCTTCGTGAGCGCGACCTGCCCACGGTGCGGGGGGAAGGCGCGGCGCGAGACGGACACCATGGACACCTTCGTGGACTCGTCCTGGTACTTCTACCGGTACCTCTCGCCGCGGAAGGCCGACGCCCCCTTCGACACCTCCGCCGTGCGGTACTGGTTCCCGATCGACCTCTACGTGGGCGGGATCGAGCACGCCATCCTCCACCTCGTCTACTCCCGCTTCTGGACCAAGGTCATGAGGGACCTCGGCCTCGTCACTCTCGACGAGCCGGTCGTCCGGCTCTTCCCCCAGGGGATGGTCCACAAGGACGGGGAGGTGATGTCGAAGTCGAAGGGGAACACGATCGCCCCCGACGACGTGATCGCCCGCTACGGGGCCGACACCCTCCGCCTCTACATCCTCTTCGCCGGCCCCCCGGAGCTGGCCATGGAGTGGAGCGAGACCGGGATCGAGGGGCCGCACCGCTTCCTGCAGAGGGTCTTTCGCCTCGTGGACCGGCACGCGTGCGCCTTCGCCAGGGAACCGCGGGACCCGCTCCCGGCCGAGCTGCCGGCGACCGCCCGCGACCTCCGGCGCAAGGTCCACCAGACGATCGACAAGGTCACCCGCGACGTGGAGGATCGCATCCAGCTCAACACCGCGGTGGCCGCGCTCATGGAGCTCGTGAACGAGGTCTACCGTCTCGAGGCCGACGTCCAGTCGGGCCCCGGCCGGCCAGCCCTTCGGGAGGCCCTCGAGACGCTCGTCCTGCTCCTGAACCCCTTCACCCCCCACGTGTGTGAGGAGATGTGGGCCCGCCTCGGGCACGAGGGAAGTCTGGTGCGCGCGGCCTGGCCCGTTCTCGACCCCCAGGCCGCCCGCGAGGATGCGGTCGAGCTCGCCGTCCAGGTGAACGGCAAGGTCCGGGGCCGGGTGGTCGTCCCCCGGGAGGCGAAGGAGGACGAGATTCGCGAGAAGGCCCTCGCCGAGCCCCGGGTCGCGGAGCACGTGCAGGGGAGGCAGATGCTGAAGTTCGTGGTCGTGCCCGGACGCCTGGTGAGCGTGGTGGTGAGATGAGGCGTCGGCGTCTCCTCGTCGCCGCGGCGGGCGCGCTCGCGGCGGGTTGCGGGTACTCGCTCCAGGGCCGCGGGATCACGACCGATCCCTCGGTGAAGCGCATCGGGGTGCCCCTGTTCAAGGACCGCTCCGGCAAGCCCGGCCTCGCCGCCCGCGTCACCCAGGCCGTGATCGAGGAGCTGCTGAAGCGGGGACGGTTCACGGTGGTGAAGGAGACGGAGGACGTGGACGCGGTGGTCGAGGGCGAGATCGTGTCCTGGGCCGTCCAGCCGGTGAACTTCTCGGGCGACACCGGAGTGACCCAGGCCACGCGCTACGCGATCTCGCTCACCGCGAACGTCGTCTACCGCAAGATCGGCCAGAAGGAGCCGATCTGGGCGAACCCGGCGTTCGCGCAGCGCGACGAGTACGACATGAGCCAGAACGCCCAGAGCTACTTCGACCGCGAGGAGCAGTCGATCGAGCGGCTGTCCAACGCGTTCGCCCGCAGCCTCGTGGCGGCCATGCTCGAGGCCTTCTAGCCCGGATGCCCCGCCTCTCCCGCCCCGGACCGATCCACGCGGTTCTGGGCGAGGACACCTACCTCGCGGAGCAGGCCCTCGAGCGGATCCTGGACGCGGCGGTCGGCGAGGATCGCCAGGAGTCGCTGCGGGTCATGGACGGGGACGAGGACCGGTGGGAGGACGTCGTGGCCGCGGCGCGGACCGGCTCGCTGTTCGCCTCCCGTCGGGCGATCGTGGTGCGAAGGGCCGACCGCCTCCAGGGCGACGAGGCACCGTTCGCCGCCTACGCCTCCGATCCGGGGCCGGACGTGACCCTCGTCCTCGTGGCCGCCAAGCCGGACCGGCGCCGCAATCCTTGGAAGAAGCTCCTCGGCCAGGCCACCGTCCACGACGTTTCGCCCCGGAAGGGACGCGCCCTGCGATCACACGTCGAGGGCGAGTTGCGCGCGCGCGGCCTCCGCTTCGAGCCGGCCGCCCTGGAGGAGCTCTTGGCCGAGGTGGGGCAGGACCTCCGGCGACTGATGGGCGAGGTGGACAAGCTGGAGGCCTACGCGGGAGACCGCAAGGCCATCGGGGCCGACGACGTCGCCGCGGTGCTGGGGCGCGGGCTGGGCCAGCCGCTCTACCGCCTGAGCGACACGTTCGCCGGCCGCGAAGCCACGGGAAGCCTCGAGCTCCTGGAGCGGCTGCTCGGCGACGGGGAGGAGGGCCTGCGGATTCTGTCCTCGCTCCACCGCTCCTTGCGGCAGGTGCGGGGAGCGCTCGCCATGCGCGAGGCCGGCGCGCCGCGGGCGGAGATCGGGGCGAGGCTCCTTCCCCCCCACATGCAGTTCAAGCTCGACGCCCTCGTCGAGGCCTCGCGCAGGTGGAGGGAGCCCGAGCTGCAGAGGGCCCTGCAGTCGTTCGGACGGGCCGACCGTCGACTGAAGAGGGGATCCGACACCGCTTCGACGCTGGTGGCGGCGGTCGTCGAGTCGTGCGGGAGGGAGCCTACCTCGCCGCGCCGAGGGCGGTGACCTTGCGTGCCAGCCGGCTCTTGTACCGCGAGGCGGCGTTGTCGTGAACGACGCCCTTCTTCGCGGCCTTGTCGATCACCGCCTCCGTCTCGGGAAGGAGCGTCTTCGCGGCCTCGGCGTTCCCGTCGGCGATGGCGGCGCGCAGCTTCTTCACCTGGGTCTTGAGCTGGGAGAGGTTCTTGCGGTTCCTGCCCCGGCGCTTCTCGCTCTGCCGCATCTGCTTCAGGGCCGACGCGTGGTGTGCCACTCTTTCATCTCCTCCTAAGGCTTAGAAAACATTAGTTTAGTGGGCACGAACCCGGAGGTCAAGTTGGACTCGGAGAAGGCGCGCATCGCCCGCGCCGCCTCTCTCGTGTCGGCCATGACCCTCGTCTCCCGTATCTTCGGCCTCGTGCGCGAGATGGTGTTCGCCTCGCTCGTCGGCGCGGGCGACCACTCGGACGCCTTCCGGATGGGGTTCCGGATCCCGAACCTGCTCCGGGATCTCTTCGCCGAAGGGGCCCTCTCCGCGGCCTTCGTCCCCACCTATGCGCGGACGCGGAAGGAAGGGGGGCCCGAGGCTGCGTTCGCCCTCGCCAACCGGGCCCTGACCCTGCTCGCCCTTCTCCTCGGGACGCTGGTCGTGGCCGCGGTCGCCTTCGCTTGGCCCATCGTCTCGACGCTCGCGCCCGGCTTCGACGACCAGCCCGGCAAGGCCGCCCTGACCGTGCTCTTGACCCGGGTCATGATGCCGTTCCTGCTCCTCGTCTCCTTCGCCGCGGTCGCGATGGGGATGCTCAACGCCGAGGAGCGGTTCGCGGTCCCCGCCCTCTCGCCCGCCCTCTTCAACGCGGTGGCGATCTTGTGGGCGGTGCCGCTGTGGGCGATGGGGCTCACCGTCGAGCAGGTGGTCGTCGGCTGGGCGATCGGCACCCTCGTGGGCGGGCTCGCCCAGTTCGGCGTGCAGGTGCCGTCGCTGCGCCGCCTCGGCTGGCGCTTCCGACCGGAGTGGGCACCGCGAGACGCCGGCGTGCTGCGGATCGCGACGCTCATGGCCCCGGCCACGGTCGGCCTGGCCGCGGTCCAGGTGAACATCTTCGTGAGCAGCCGCTTCGCTTCCCAGGACCCGGGCGCGGTGTCCTGGCTGGACTATGCGTTCCGACTCCTCTACCTGCCCATCGGCCTCTTCGGGGTGGCACTCGGCACCATCGCCACGGCCGGCCTCGCCCGGCGCGCGGCCGAGGGGGACATGCCCGGGCTCCGCGACACCCTCCGGCAGGCGCTCTCCATGCTCGCCTACCTCACCCTGCCCGCCACGGCCGGCCTCATGGCCCTCGGCCGGCCGGTGGTGCGCCTTCTCTACGAGCGGGGCCGCTTCACTCCTAGCGACACCGAGGGGACGGCCGTCGCCCTCGCCGCCTACTCGGTGGGCCTCCTCGGCTACAGCGGGGTGAAGGTCGTGGCCCCGGCCTTCTACGCCCTCGGACGGCCGCGCGTCCCGCTCCTCGCGAGCGGACTCGCGGTGGCGACCAATCTCCTCGTGATCCTCGCCGCCTACCACCTCTTCGGCTTTCGGGCCATCGCGTTCGGAACGGCGCTCGGCTCGCTCCTGAACCTGGGGTTTCTCGGGGCCGCCTTCGAGCGGCGGGTGGGGGGGCTCCTGGGGCACGGCCTGTTCCGGCCGATCGCGCGGATGGCCCTCGCGGCGGCGGTGACCGGCGTCCTCGCCTGGCTCGGCGCCGTCGGTCTCGAGCGGCTCGTCGGCACGCGGGGCCTCAGCGCCCATCTCGTCACCGGGCTCGTGCCCGTCGTGGCCGGCGTCGCGGTCTACCTCGCGCTCACCCGGGCCATGCGGGTGGGAGAGGCCGAGGTCCTGTGGCGCATGGTCGGAGACCGCCTTCGGCCGGGACCGACGCCGTGAGCCCGCGGGACCAGGCCCGGCCCCTCGAAGCCTGGCTCGACCACCTCCGGGTCGAGCGCGGCCTGGCTGAGAACACCCTGCTCGCCTACGCGCGGGACCTCGCCGAGCTGCAAGCTTTCGCCGAGAGCCGTCGTTCGCCCCTTCTCGTGCTCGGCCAGAACGACCTCGCCGAGTTCCTCGGCGGCCTCCGGGAGCGGGGCCTCGGGCCGCGCTCCCAGGCCCGCCATCTCTTCTCCGCCCGGGCTTTCTTCCGCTTCGCCCTGCGGGAGGGCTTCGTCGAGCGCGATCCCACGGAGAACCTTCGCCCCCCGAAGAGCTTCCCGGCCCTGCCCCGCTACCTCACCCCGGTCCAGGTCGAGGCCCTCCTCGCGGCGCCGGACGTCGCGACCCCCGTCGGCCTGCGGGACCGGGCGGTCCTCGAGGTCCTGTACGCCACCGGCCTGCGCGCGTCCGAGCTGACCGGGCTCACCGTGGAGGGGCTCGACATGGAGCTCGGCGTCGTCCGTGTCCTCGGCAAGGGCCGGAAGGAGCGGCTCGTGCCTCTCGGGCGCGAGGCGCGCCGCTGGGTCGAGCGGTACGTGGCCGAGGTCCGCAGCGCCTTCGCCCACGGCCGACCGAGCCCCCTCCTCTTCCTGAGCGCCCGGGGCGGCCGGCTCTCCCCAACGGGCCTCTGGGGCCTCGTGCGACGCCACGCCGTCGCCGCCGGCGTCGAGAACGTCCTCACTCCGCACGTCCTGCGCCACTCCTTTGCCAGCCACCTCCTCGAGCGGGGGGCGGACCTGCGGGCGCTCCAGGCCATGCTGGGCCACGCCGACATCTCGACCACGCAGATCTACACCCACGTGACGCGCGAGCGGCTGCGGCAGCTCTACGACAAGTTCCACCCCCGGGCGTGACGGGCGGGCCGATGGTAGACTTCCGTGTTTTCTCGGCGCCCCGCGGAAGCGTCGAGGGCGAGGGATCAAGCACGAATGGCTAAGAACGGACGTCACCTCTTCACCTCCGAATCCGTCACCGAGGGCCACCCCGACAAGATCGCCGACCAGATCTCCGACGCCGTCCTCGACGCCCTCATCGCCGAGGACCCCATGAGCCGGGTGGCCTGCGAGACCATGGTGACGACCGGCCTCGCGTTCATCGCCGGCGAGATCACCACCAAGGCGTACGCCGACCTCCCGACGATCGTCCGGGAGACGATCAAGGACGTCGGCTACACCCGGGCCAAGTACGGTTTCGACTTCGAGACCTGCGCGGTCATCTCGGCCATCCACGAGCAGTCTCCGGACATCGCCATGGGCGTCGACCCCGGCGGGGCGGGCGACCAGGGCCTCATGTTCGGCTACGCGTGCCGCGAGACCGAGGAGCTGATGCCGCTCCCGATCATGCTCGCCCACAAGCTGACCCGGCGGCTCTCGCAGGTGCGGCGCGAGAACGTCATCGACTACCTGCGCCCGGACGGCAAGAGCCAGGTCACGGTCGAGTACGAGGGCGACCGGCCGGTCCGGGTGGAGGCGGTCATCGTCTCCGCCCAGCACAGCGGCATGGTGCCGATCGAGACCGTCCGCGAGGACATCCTGGAGAAGGTGATCCAGGCCACGATCCCGGCCGCGCTCCTCGACGACAAGACCAAGTACTTCATCAACCCCACCGGCCGCTTCGTGACCGGAGGCCCGCAGGGAGACTGCGGCCTCACCGGCCGCAAGATCATCGTCGACACCTACGGGGGCGTGGGCAGCCACGGCGGCGGCGCGTTCTCGGGCAAGGACCCGACGAAGGTCGACCGCTCCGCGTCCTACATGGCCCGGCACGTGGCCAAGAACGTCGTCGCCGCCGGCCTCGCCGAGAAGATCGAGCTCCAGATCGCCTACGCGATCGGCGTCGCCGACCCGGTGTCGATCATGGCCGACACCATGGGGACGGCGACCGTCGACGAGGCCTCTCTCGTGAAGGCGATGCGGGAGATCTTCCCCCTCACCCCGAAGGGGATCATCCAGTACCTGAACCTCCGCCGGCCGATCTTCAGGAAGACGGCGGCCTACGGGCACTTCGGGCGGACCGAGCCGGAGTTCACGTGGGAACAGACGAACAAGGCGGGGGACCTCGCAGGCTTCTTCGAGCGGTAGCCGGGGCCCCCACCGCCGGGACGAGATGAGGGCGGCCTCGAAGCACCGCCGGCGCTGGTTCCTCCTTGCCGTTCTGGCCGTCGTCGGCGTCGTCCTGCTGCGGGTCGCTCTCTGGCGCCCCCTCGCGCTCGTCGGCGGGGAGCCGGCCGACGGCTATGCCCGGCTGAACGGCGTCGTCCACGTCCACACCACGCTCTCCGACGGCGGCGGCACGCCCGAGGAGGTGATCCGGGCCGCCCGGACGGCCGGCCTCGGCTTCCTGGGGATCACCGATCACAACAACCTCGACGCGAAGCCCTTTCGAAGGGCTACCACGACGGGGTGCTCGTCCTCGCGG
>Ga0335085_10004912_pt1 | contig 21857 bp, 27 predicted proteins | sample Lox_Sample_45_FD_206712 | JGI IMG/M metagenome (GOLD analysis project Ga0335085, IMG submission 206712) | Soil microbial communities from Loxahatchee National Wildlife Refuge, Florida, United States - Lox_Sample_4.5 | ecosystem: Environmental > Terrestrial > Soil > Wetlands | place: USA...
TTGTTTCCTCTTCATGCTTGGCGTGACGTTCTTTGCGTTGACGCCAACCAAGCCCTCCGCTGAGGTCCCCACGCAGTTTGATGCCCCTGCGTTTGATGGTCTCGTCTTTCCATACGACTTGCTTGGGGGCTTTTTTTGCTTTTTTTTCTACTTTCGGCTTATCGCCTGGCTTCAATTGCGGCCGATGCAGGGTGCCATCGGAGACCGACGCGGGTTCAACGGATGCCGCCTCGGTAGTGCGGGATTCTTCGGTTTCCTGGGACGTCGTCGCCGCGGGAACACTGGCCTCGCCCGCTTTCTTTTGATGCCGCGCTTGCTTCTGTTGCGCTTCCTCGCTTTGGCGTGCAATCAGCTCGGCTTGCTTCAGAGCTTCCGCCTCACGTTTTGCTATTTGTTCCGCATCAAGAACATCCGTTTTTTGGGTCGGTGTTTCGGGGATGTCCCGCTTCACCAACACCCGTTTCTTGCGCACCTCAACCTGAATGGTGCGCGACTTCCCGGTACTGTCGGCCTTCTTTATCTCCGTCGTCTGCTTGCGCGTCAACGTGATTTTTGTCTTATTTTCCCTGGCACCGTGTGCATTGCGCAAGTAATCGAGTAATTGCGTTTTGTCTTTTTCCGTCAGAACGGTATCGTCGGCCAGCTTCTTCTTGATACCGGCGGTTTGCAGTTGTTCGATCAAAAGATCGATCGGCAACCCGAGTTCCTTTGCAAATTGCGTGACGTTGATTTGTGCCATGAAAAATTTTCAGATTAGGCGAACCACGGCGCTCGGGCCGACATGATAAGTTGTTTGGCCCGTTCGGCGTCCAGTCCGGTCATCTCTACCAAGTCGTCGGTCGCCAAATCAGCTAACACCTCTTTTGTCGTAATTCCCTTTTCTGCCAGCAGGCGTGCGGTCTGACCATCCATGCCTTCGAGAGTCAACAAATCCTCGACTTCGTGTTCCAGTTTCTCCTCTGTGACAATCGCCTGGGTCAGCAAAGAATTCCGTGCACGGCTTCGTAATTCATTAACCGTATTTTCATCGAACGCTTCGATTTCTAGCATTTCGGTTATGGGCACGTAGGCAATCTCTTCTATTGTGCCGAAACCTTCCTGCACCAGAATTTCCGCGATCTCCTCATCGACATCAAGTTTTTCCATGAACAGCTTACGGACGTTTGAGGATTCTTCCTCGCTTTTCTTCTGCGATTCTTCAATTGTCATCAGATTGAGTTCCCATCCGGTCAATTCGCTTGCCAGACGCACGTTTTGGCCGGTGCGCCCTATTGCTTGTGCAAGGTTCTCCTCATCGACAACGATATCCATGCTGTGTTTGTCTTCATCCATCGTGATCTTAGTCACCTCAGCCGGCGCCAAGGCATTGATAACAAATTGAACCGCGTCCTCTGACCACAATATGATGTCAATGCGTTCACCGCCGAGTTCCGAGGTTACCGCCTGAACGCGCGAGCCGCGCATTCCTACACAAGTTCCGATCGGATCAATACGTGGGTCATTCGACTTGACTGCGATTTTTGCGCGCAACCCGGGGTCGCGGGCAGCAGCCTTAATCTCCAGCAGGCCATCCTCGAGTTCAGGGACTTCCAGCTCGAATAACCTGATCAAAAATTCCGGTGTAATCCGGGAAACGATAATCTGCGGACCGCGGCTGGTTCGGTCAATTTTCCAGAGGCAGGCCCGCACCCGATCTCCAGGACGTATATTTTCACGCGGGATCATTTGATCGCGAGGCAATCGCGCTTCAACCCGCCCCGATTCTATGATGGCATCACCACGTTCCATGCGCTTGATCACGCCCGTTATCAGGTGCTCGTCCCGTTGCAAAAAATCGCTCAGAATCTGCTCGCGTTCTGCATCACGGATTTTTTGCAGAATGACTTGCTTTGCAGCCTGAGCTCCGATACGTCCGAATTCCACCGCCGGCAACGGTTGTTCGACGTAGGCTCCCAGCTGGGCCTCAGGATTCTTTTGTTGTGCTTGGGTCAAGGTAACCTGATGCTTGTCCGACTCCATCGCGTCATCCGCGACAATTTGCCAGCGACGAAACGATTGGTATTCACCAGTCACCGGATCGACTGCGACCCGCACATCAATATCATCCTGAAAGCGTTTTTTGGTTGCTGAAGCAAGCGCCTGCTCAAGAGCGCCGAGCACAATATTCTTGTCGACATTCTTTTCGCGCGCCAGAGCATCCACCAACAATAACAATTCGCGACTCATATCGGATATTCCTAGATGTTCGGTACTAACCGTGCTTTTTCAAGATCACTCAACTTGAAGGCCAGAGTTCTGCCATCCACTTCTAATTCAAGATTTCCGTCGCTTACATTACGCAAGATGCCGGTAAAGTTTCTCTGCCCGTTCATTGCGATTCGAAGTTTGAGGTGCGCCCTTTCTCCGGAGAATCGGATGAAATCGCGTTCATCTTGCAGAATTCGGTCGAGGCCGGGGGACGACACTTCTAGCCGGTCATAATCTATGCCTTCGACGACCAGCAGCCGCGACAAATGGCGGCTGGTAATCGCACAATCTTCGACATTTACTCCACCCGGCTTATCGATAAATACACGGATTAATCGCCCCTTACCCGAGCGCTCCCAACCGGTCAATTCATAACCCAAACCGGCAACTGTCGTCTCAAGCAACCCTAAAAAATCCATAACTTATTAACTATAAATAAAAAATGGGCTGAAAGCCCATCTGAAAAAACGCTCAATTCTAACAAAATGCTGGTAAATTTAAAAGCGAAAGAATCGCGGGCTGCTCCTTGTGGGGCAGTCACCGACGCCCCGCAATCGGCCCTCATCTCGATATGCCGCGCCAGCCGACAACGCACCCTAGCAATCACCTTCCACTATTTCCAGAAAACGTTCCGTTCCCGTTCATTCGCAAAAAGCCTTGCTTGTTATAAATTTTCAATGTTAGAATTTTCTTCCATTGGCCTTAATTCCGGCCGATAGAAAACATACATTAAAGAGGGGGTAAGATGCTGGAACCAGACACCACAACCAGCGAGGTGCTGTGGATGTACCTCGGGTGGTTTATAGCGGTTTTCGCTCTTGTCTATTTCCTGATGAAGAAAAACTCCTGACCTTTTTCCAAAATCGTTATTTCTCAGGAACACCAGTTTTGGCATAGGGTATTCATGTACCCGTGCTCATAATCATAATGGGGGGGTAGGATGGGTAAAGGTATCTCAATGCCGCTATTTTTGATGATTCTGCTGGCTCTGTCTGGTGCGGCTCTGGGCGAAGAAGGCGGCAAAGTAACCGCAAATCTCGCCAACGGCAAGAATATCTTTACGAATGGCAAAGATAGTGTTCCAGCCTGCATGAGTTGCCACGGCGAAAATGCGATGGGAATGGACGCAATGGGTTCCCCGCGGCTGGCCGGCGTCGGTTATGCCTATATCGTCAAGCAACTTACCGATTTCGCTGCCGACAAGCGGACCGATACCACCATGGGGGTCATGAACGGTTTCGCCAAGGCCCTTACCGAACAGGATATTCGCGATCTTGCAGCCTATGAAAATACTATCGAAGCAAACGCGCCTCCCGAATTATCGGACCTCAAGGGTCTTAAAGACGGCGGAACGACGGTCGGTGAGCAATATCTCGGGAAAAGCATCGTTCTATATGGAAAAACTTACGTCGAGGATGGGATAACCCACAACGTATCGGCATGCCAATCCTGTCATGGCTATAACGGCCGCGGTAGCGATCCCATCTACCCGAAAATAGGCCAACAGAAATACAACTACTTGATCAATCAACTCAAAAAATGGCGTGACGCGTCGCGAACCAATGATCCTCTGGGACAAATGCGCGCAATCGCGAAACATCTGACGGATGACGACATTAATAACGTGGCCGCATATTTATCCCAGGCGCCGGCAACCACGATGGGCAACACCTTCCTGCCGGACAACCAAACTACACTGGAAAACGTGCTGATAAAAAAATAGTCGCGATTTCTCTTTTTTATCCATCCACACCCTTATTCAATGGGTAGCGCCAAGCCCGACGCATATAACTTGAACAATAGTTCTCCCTGAGTTAAGTTCCTCATCCTACCGCTTTGACCCAATTAAAAGCGGCCGTTTTATTGTTGAAGCGCAAAAAGCATTTCCCTCCTTGCTTGGGCAAGGAGGCGGGACTGTGTCGGCAACAGCATTTTCGAGGGAATCCGCCGGAAAAATTGCTGTCCTATGCAGGACCCGGTTCGTACATAATGGATTAAAAATACCCAATGGCCATGAAAACTGGTGAAAAGGTTCTGTTTTGGATTTTCGGCTTATTTATTCTGATAAGCGTTGCTGGCTTTATCATGCTGGAATACATCCGACACACCCAAACTACTCCCCTCTACCCAATTACCAACCATTACGATTTCTCCAAAGAAGGATTGCGCGGCTCCACCCTATTCCGTGAAAAAGGCTGCACCAATTGCCATCGGGCATTACGCGACGGGACTAACATGGGTGTGGTTCTTGACGGCTTGGGATCCAAATATGACGTCACCTATTTTTATAATTTTCTCAAGAATCCGGAAGCAACTTATGGCGCAAGGACCATTGATCACGGGGCACCGCCAAAAACCGCTGCCTATGTTTCCGATCTCCCTGACTCCGACCTGAGAGCCCTGGCGCGTTTCCTTTCACAACTGCGCTCAGATCCGGGGGCCGCGGATTCCCCCGTACCGCCGGAGGAAAAATCACCTGTTGTGGAGTCTTTTTTGAAAAGCTTGGCTCCTTCTGCATGGAAAAAGGATTCTGGTAATCCTCTCAGTAACAAAAACCCCAAGGATGAAAATCGTGAACCCGCCCGCTAAAACCATGGACGCCAACCAAGACTTTACCCGCTATACCCTATGGTTCATCTATAGCTGCATCATTTATTCGATTATCGGATTTTCGTGGGGATCGTTGATGGGAGGCATCCCTGAATTCCGCCATTTCGTGAATTTCACCCCGCATGGTCATCTCATCGTATTGGCGCATGCTCATATCAATTTACTAGGGTGGGTTGAAATGGCGATCTTCGGCGCTCTTTATTATGTGGTGCCCAAAGTAGCCAAAGGACCGATTTACAGTTTACGTCTGGTGAAAGTTCATTTTTGGATGCATAACGTTGGACTGATCGGGATGGTGGTTCTTTTTTGCGTGGCCGGCATTATCGGTGGAATTTCAGGAGCCGACGATGTCGAATCACAAATCAACCATTTATTGGCCCTCGTCGGAATATTCGGCACACTGGTACTGCTGGCCAATATTATATGGGGCTACAATTTGTTTAGAACAAGCGCTGGATGGATAAATCGTCAATGAGCAGGCGGGTATTACTGTTGATGGCTTGCTGCGGGGTCCTGGCAGGACTCACCGCTTGTGACGGCTGGAAGCCGGGGTTAGCTCCCGGTACACGCGCGCCAAGTCTGCCCACCAGAACGTTAGCGGATGTCGATGGCGATTTCAGCAGGATCACGACCTATCGTCAGCCGGATGCGCGCATGTACCAGTATTCGGTTGACAAGGCTCTGAAAACTGGTAAACCAATTCTGCTTGAATTCGCAACGCCTGGGCATTGCACCGTGTGCGATGGACAGTTGCAAATGCTCAAATCCCTTTTGGATCAATACCATGATCAGATGGTGTTCATTCATCTGGACCAGTATGAAAATCCGCAGGCATTCAGAGCCTATCAGATAATAGGCGATCCGTGGACCGTCGTTATCGATAAAAATGGCATCGTGTGTTTTCAACAACCGGGACGAATGTTGTACAGTGAGATGGAAGAAGCAATCAAGCAGGCATTGCCGAAAAGCTGACCCCTGACAAGATCAAGGACCGGACTTTGACGGCAATTAAGCAAGCCCCTGCATAATTCGAAAAATCATTCCGGTAAGAAGCATCCAGCCACTCATCATTTATATGGGCAGCGAAACCTTTAGTTTTTACTTGATGCGTGATCACAAAGGGATGATGTGGGACTTACTGCTCTATATTCCTACCGTCACCGTTCTGGCATCGGTCGGCTTCAAATTTTGGTACGGCGGTAACCATGATTTTTCTTATTTACTGTTATTTCTCGCCAGTTTTTTCTTGATTGCAGGAGTCAACCGTATCTTTAAAACACGGTTGATGTTGCTACCGTCGGCACCCGTTTGCCTTTCAATGAATAGCGAGCATATCCGATTGACACAGCGCGATGGGAAGGCCGTTGATTTGGTAAAAGAGCAGCGTTTTTATCCGGACTATAGCGGCCGCTCTTTCGGAATTTCTGGATTAGACGGATCCGGAAAACGCCTGCAGTTCGTGTTTCATAAAGGCCAGTTCTCCAGCTCTTCTCATTACGAAAAAGCCATAGAAGCGCTTAAACGTCACTTTAATTAGAAAATTGTGTTTCCCCGCTTCCCTCACAGCTATTTCTTTCCAGAACGGCGCTGCACAACCACGTCTCGGGCCATATATCCTATTACGCCGGAAACGATCACGCATGCTGCCGTGATCAGCCAGTGTTCTGCATCCTTACTCACCAAATCACCAACAATCATATGTATCGCATATCCCGCAACGATCAGGGAACTGATCGCCGATAACAGGTAAATGATTATTTCCTTCATTTCTCCAATTCTTTAGGACTGGAAACAGGTGATTTTCCGGCGGGGAGTTGGACTTGTTCTCGAAGTCGAATAATTACTCCCGCCTGCTGTAAAGCAACGGTCTCGGTAGCTTCGCCGCTCAACATCGCAAGATTGCGCACCAATGACTGATTGCGGGAGTCTGTTGGATCAAAAATCAGGTAGTTGATTCCTCGCAGCATTATTAATAAAGCCTGTTCTTCATCCACAGGCGGCGGCAAAGGCAATGCATCGCATTTGCAAGCCAACATGGTGCGCCCAGGCCATTGACTGGCAACACGTATCGCCGGTTTATTCTCGGAGTCCTGTTCTCCCGTTTGAGCGTCGATATCATCGACGAGAGTCCTTATCAATTCATCACGTGACGATAACAAACCGTTTTCCAATTGCCGATAGCGCAGTTTGTCTGCAAACATGAACGTTGTGGATATGATGATCAACAAAATCAATGCAAATCCGCGCTGTCTGAAAAACCCCGCTGGCAGGATTCCCCCTTCCATGCGTAGCAGCAAAGGGAGTCCCCAATATAGGCCAACCGTCAATGTCAGAACGGCCCAGCTCTCGTCGCTTGCCGGCAACCCCGCAATAAATCCGATCAATAAAACCCGGCCCAAGAAATCGCCCCATAAACTGGGCGCTTGCCATCCGAGTATCGTAAGGACAATGATTAGCATCCCGCTGCCGACTGCCGCACGAATGCCAGTCAGATCGTAGTCGACAAGTGAAGGGCCTAATACCGAGTCGGCAAGGCTTCTGATCGGGTTGGAAAACCAACCCACAGTGGGCCAGCCGAATGTCAGTAACAATGCAGCAATCGCCGCTAACGCAATGCCCACATAAAAAAACCGTTGCTGTTTCTCGCCTAATGGCTTTTTATGCCATGCCCATGCCAATGTCACCGGGTAAGCCAAACCCATCGGATGAAGAGTGGTACAGAAAAAACATAGAAAAACCTGCATAAAGTACAACCCGCCGAATACTCGCGGCTCCTTCCTGTATTCCTGGTCCAGCCACGCGCCTAACACAAAGCTAGCTAACAAATATGGCGCCGTGCCAAGCCTGTCGATTTGATCGATCAGCAAAGGAGATATCAGCAATAATCCACTAGCCAATAACGCTCCTTCGGCTTCTCCATGACGTTGCCGCCACTCATAGATACCCCATACCGCTCCAGCCACGACAACGATGGTAGAAATCCTTGCAGCGAGAACCTGCCCCGTCCACAAAATTCCAGCGGGGATGAAGAAAATAGCGCGAAAGTCGGGGAATCCGAGCGTCACCGCGGGACTTACGATCCGATCAACCACCGACCATACTAACAACAATCCCCTCGTCGCCCCCTCGTCTACACCATAATCAACCCTGTGTAGAAGAAAAAAGGTGGCCACTCCCCACAACAAAAACGCTAAATAAGCCCCGTACGATGAAGATAGACGGGAAAATAGATATTTCATGATTTATATTCTATGTATGTCAACTTTTTCTTTATTAACAACAAGGGATTTTTCTTTCATATCGCATGAGAATTACGAAAACTCCGGCCTCTTTCGCGAGATTGAAAACCGAGAAATTCAATCCCGATGGATATCGACGGAATCCACGCACACAGGATTACTCTTCAATCTCCGCATGTCAAAAGGGATAAAACCATACGAATCCCACTATTGCATGGACGATAGCGAGGGTGATGGCGAGGCCCGCCAATATCATATGCAGGACAAATACCTGTCTTCCATACACCCCCATGGCAACCCCCAAACCTCCGGTAACCAAAAGAATAAGCAATAATGGGGCGCCCAATAAAAACATGATGCGGTGCTTCTGCCGATCGCTCAAAGCCTTGGATTGCTTTTCTTCCTCCTGGGTTTGAAACGATCGCATTACTTGCGCCTGTTCGTTCGGTCTTTCTTTCCCTTCGTCGGCGAGAACTGGGCTCGCAGCCAGCAAGGCGAGGCATGCGGTCGCAAGACAAATTAACTGGAGCCGTGACTTCCCTGAAAACGGGGTGAAGGAACAATGCACGTTTGTTTCAGTCCTTGGAAGGCGGCGGCTGATCGGAATTATCATCACGACCGCTTTTTCTGATGGCGTTATGCCACATCAAAACCGCCATCAGGATAAAAGGAGAAAACACACCAACCAGAAGAAACAAGAAAATATACCAGGGGGTTGCTATCGTTACATGCAGAAAACGATAACTATCGACCGCCGCCCGTGCGGACAAGCTGATCATGCCTATCAGAAATAATACAGACGATCCGACATATTTCACTTTGCGGATTCCATTCTGGCATCGCCAATATCTTCAGCGCATCGAAATCCGATAAAATCGGAAGCTCGGTTGGGAAGCTCATAATTCCGATGATAGGTGGCCGTAGAAAATGGATCCCCCTTCCATGATCCGCCGCGCAATACCTTGTAGCGCTTGTTGATCGTCACCAGCTCAGACAACTTCATGGCGCGATCCTTTTCCGTTAATGCGTGTGCCACTTTTCCTTGGAACAGATCGGCTGGCGCGTCCGAGTTTTCATAAGGGAGGAAATCGTCGTTGACCCATTCGCTGACATTTCCTGCCATATCCAAAACCCCATAGGGGCTTCTTCCCTGCGGATAAGCATTCACCTTAGTAAGGGAGCCCACGTTGTAATAAGTATTCAAACGCGAAGAATCCATTGTGTTTCCCCACGGCCAACGTCTGCCATCGGTGCCGCGTGCCGCTTTTTCCCATTCCGCCTCGGTCGGCAAACGTTTCCCGGCCCAATGTGCATAGGCAACAGCATCATACCAATTCACCAACGTAACGGGATAAAGCAGTTCGCCTTCGGGAATCCTGCCATTTTTCCAATCCAATGGCGGGCGATGCCCGGTGGCTGCGATAAAGCGCGCGTATTGAGCATTTGTTACCAAGTACTTGTCAATTCGATAAGTCGGCAAGCTAACTCTATGTAACGGCCTATTCTGAGCATCAGAACTTTTGGAGTCGGTGCCCATCAGAAATGGGCCGCCTGGAACGATTATTGTAGTTGCAAGTTCTTGCCATTGCCGTTTGTCTAACAATGCCTCCGCTTCCGGGATGGTGTAACTGCCACCAATGCTCTTGCGTTCTTTATTTTCCTCATTTAATGCATGCAAGAATATGTCCTCGCCAGCAGCTCGGATTCTAGAGTCCTCCTCTTTCAAATCGTAAGTGGCTTTTTCCCGCATTTCAGTCATGCGCGTTGACCCGCGAAGTACCACATGTAGGCTACCACCGATCATCACCAATGCAATACAGGTGATTATCGTTGCAGATAAGTAATGTTTTCTACGTATCCGCTCAGCCAAGCTGAGAGAAGGCCGCGCTTTTTGAAATCCAGTCATATTCCTGGCGGTTTATCTTCCGCGATGGGAGTCGCCTCCGCTGCTGGAAGTCCGGCGCTGCGTCCATAAACCTTTTTGATCATGACTTCTCCAATGATTCCGCCCGCCCAAGCGGATTCCATCGCCAGAATCACAAAAAATCCCCACCATCCAAGTGGAATCAAAGAGCTTCCTACCGGTGCTCCAGAGAAATATATTTCGGCGTAACTAATGCTCCGGACGATTAAAGGTGGGAGATAACTCAGCCACCTCGCGCCATAACCAAAAATCCATGCTATTACCAGCCCCACCAAGAAGGGAAGAAAAAACATGTCTAATATCCAGCTGAAACTAAAAGTACTGAGACCGTGAAAAAGCTCGAGCGTGACTCCCAACAAATGATCGCCGAAATGATTTAGGGCGCTGCCGATTAGCAACGCGGCGATGCCTCTTATATAACGTTGGTTCATTTAGAAGGATAGGATTGCCCGGTCAATTTTTCGTATTCGGCTTTCTTGGTTTCAGTTAAATACCAGTCTTTGACCTTCAGGCTGGCCAGATATTGCGCTATTAAGCGCCTCTCACTCTCGGATAGGCGCGCATAAGATGGCATCTGATACTCAGGTTTGAGACGGGACGGCAAAATAGCCTGTGGTACGGGTGCGGACAGATATTGATACAACCAATCTTCGCTGCGCAGCGAACCAATGCCATCAAGCATCGGAGCGGGCACGTTTTGGAACATGTCCCTGACCGTCCACAATGAATGACACTCTTTGCAATGATATTTCTTGTAAAGGTCAGAAGCCGCCACCGCGAGACCATGGGGAGCGGTGCTATAAAATGGTATCTCTCCTTGCCTCGGGTCCTGAGGCTGCAGAAAGGGGCGCGCCAAAGCAATGATCAGCGTCAGGCCAAGCACCCATAATATGATCTTTTCACCCCGCCTCATGTCTTGCTTGTTCGCGCTTCCCGCTCCAGTGCCAGGTGGCGAGCACGGCTTTCCATTTGCTGGCGCATGACTTCCTGACTTTTGGCGTATTCGCCAGCGGACATTTTGTCTTTATCGCCTTGGTCGAATACAAGATATTTTATGTCCTCGTCAAATTGCTCATTCTTGGCCCCCCAGCGCATCCAATAAATCACTGCGATGATAATCATCGCGCCAGCCACCAGCCAGAGGTAGATAGTCCAGCCATCGGCTTCGAAAAATGAAGTGATCAAATTCATGATTTATGTCCTCTTGCAACGATTAAAAAAGATAGCCGCCAAGCATTTGTAAGGCACCATAAATTACGGCTATTACAACACCAATGATAATGGCAACAAACATCACCGTTTCCCCGCGTTTTGAATCTTTCTGTTGCTCCCGACGCAGCATTAATGCGCCGATAATCACGGAAAACACTATAACCCCTATCATCATGAAAACGAACACGCCTTCACTGAAATGCTGACTGCGCATTCCTTCAATGCTTAGGTCGAGCTTTGGCGAGACGTCATAACTCGCTTTTAATACAAAGGTTTGTGGCGGATATAGGCCCATAACATCACGAAAATCTACCCCTACAAACAGACGCGCCGCTCCGGGAGCGGCGCTGCCACACTTGCCAGGAGAAACCGAGTCTAACTGGCGAGCGGTCTAACTCCGGATCTGAGGCGAATTCTTGTCGTAATGATCGACAAAGAAGCTGTAAATAAATGGAACAACGTAAACAAAAATCACCACCAAGGTGACCGCTATCGGCGGATTGTCTAGTTCAATCATCAGTCGCTCCTTATATCAATGACGTTTGTGACGGCTATGGTCAGGCTGCCAGCCATAAGCGGGCAGATGCTTGACTACGAGAACCACGCCAGCAAAAAAGAAAAAGATGAAGAAAATATCAATAAAATAGCCCTTGTCCCACCACGGCTGTTTTCTTACTCGCATTCCATTCGGCCGGAAATTACCTTCGAAATTCGCGATAACCACTTGGTTACCCACCACAGTGTATTCGCCAAGATCCACCCCCGGCTTCGCCATCAATGCTTCGATTTGCGGCTTAAGAATTCGCAAATCATCCATTGTCACCGGGTGCCGCACCAGAGCCGCCTCATAAGGGCTCCCTTTGTTCATTTCCATGATTTTCTGCAAAGCAGCATTATCGTCCTGAATGGCCATCACCTCGGGAGAATCCATGGATTTAATATATCCCGCGTAAATCTGGGCGGTAGGTCGTTGCCCCCATAGTGGAAACGTGACGGCAAATGCTGTCATGACGGTCAATATCAGGAGCCACACAACGGGAACCGGCAAACGGTTGTTGTCTTCCGTCAATCCGCCCAAGCTCTCCGTTTCCCAGAGTTGCCGGGCTTTGTCGTTGGCGTGGCTGTCGCTGAAACTAAGCGTATCGTAATCTTTAATCATCGCTGTGCTCCGCTTACTTCAAGCTCAAAACGTAATCAATCAGGTTACGAGCGTCCGAATCCTTCGCCGGTAGTGGTACGTCCGGTGGCGACACTCGTTTGCCCTCGCGATATTCAATATACTCGGCACGCCACTTGTCGTAATCGATTTTATTGCCATTGGCGTCCACCGGCCCCCACAGATAATCAAAACGTGGCATGATCGAATGCGGTTGCACTAGGCGCGGGTTAAAGAAATGCAGCATCATCCATTCCCGGGATGCATTGCGTGACCCCACATGTAAAAGATCGGGCCCTTTGCGGTCGGATCCGAAGGCAGTCGGGGATTCGCCATTGAAGTCACCCAACATGGGCGGGGCGCCAAACGACTGCCAGTCCTGCGTTTGTTCAGGCAGCAAGGTGTGACACCACCAACATCCCTCGCGCACAAACATGGTTTTGCCCGCGCCTGCCTTTGAAATATCCTCATCCTGGGCAACCTTCAATATGTCTTGCGGAGTCCAGCCTTTGGTGGCTGTTACATTTTCAATATAGTCTTTCTGTTTCCCGTCAAATTCCCCGGTCGAGATCGCGAATACTGCACCGTCTTCCTTTCGCGCTTCTTCGATTTTGCCTTTCTCGAGGCTTAACGGCTCAACCCCTTTGCCCAAAGTACGGGGATGCATGATCCCGCTGGGGAAAGGGGTGCCCGGTTCATACACCCATACATACATGGCATCCGCTAAAGTTGCCCCCGTCTTCGGGTCCTTCTTGAGCAAAACCCGAAGGGGCTTGTGTTTGCCCAGCAAGAGCGGGTCATCCACGTTAAACCCCGTCTCGCGGCCCATCGTGAGTTCCTTATCGAGCCCGACATGGCTGGTTTCCACCGCAGCAATGTCTATGGTCGGCAATATCAAGGTGATCGCCATCGAACTACCGAGGGCGATCCCGAACATCCTGGCGCCGATCTTATATTCTCTAAATGGCATTCTTCTTCCCCTCCGCTGGGATATGAGCTGTTATGGACGAATTACCGCTCGTAGGCCAGTTCGTGCGCCATGCGACCTTGCGGAATCACTGTTCCCGCGGTAGCAGTCTTCCACATGTTGTAGAGCCAGAGCAGATTGCCGGTAAAGACCATCGTGCCGCCGATCCAGCGCGCAATCATGTAGGGATGTTCGGCAATCACAACGTCAATGTAAGGTACCTCGTAAATCTTGCCGGCGCCCTGAATCAGGCCCGCAATGGTGATCGATACCCAGTAAGTCGTGAGGCCCATCAACAATAACCAGAAATGAAGGTTGCCGAGAGTCAACGAATAAAGTTTTCGCTTGAGCAGGGTTTGTATGCCGTAGTAGACACCCGCCACTTCGATGAAGGTCGAAAACCCGAGCAGCGCCAGATGAGCGTGCGCGACAATCCAGCCGGTACCGTGGATGTACCAGTTAATCGCGCGCGTTTGCTGGAACCCTCCCTGCATATTCAGTGGAATCGCTATCAAGCAGCCCGTAATGGTAAAACGAATCTCCAGGTTCTCGACAAACATGTGCCATTTCCCCTGCATCGTCAACAGGATGTTCGACACGAAAGCAATTGCAGGCACCAAAATCAGCACACCTTCCACCGATGCGAACGACTTCAGCCATTCGGGGAGCGGTGAAGACATCAAATGGTGTGCCGCCGGAGTCGAATAAAAAGTGACAATAGACCAGAAATGCAAATGTCCGATGCGATGTGAATACAACGGATTGCCGGTTATCTTCGGGATGGTGTAGTAGGCGATCGCCGCCGCTACCGGAGTAATCCATAACCCCAATACGTTATGCGCGAACCACCACGTCAGATAGGCTTCGCTTAATCCCGTAAGGTGAAAATATTCCGGCAGATTACCGACCAGAAACACGACGATCAGCATGAAACTCGCCCCGGCAAAGAACCAATTCGTCGTGTATATCCCTTGCGTGCGCCGCGTAATAATGGTCATCCAGACGTTGATGCCAAGCGGCGTCGCCATCAAAAACACGATGTACAGATCAACCGGCCACGGAAAATCGGAATATTCCCGGCCCGAGGTCACACCTGCCCACATCACTGTCAGGCCTAACATCATCCCGAGGTTCCATAGCAGACAATTCCACAGCCCCAGTTTTTCCGACCACAGCTTGGTATTGCCAAGCGCCGGCGTGATATACATCATCGCCGCCGCGAACGCCATTGAAATCCAGCCGAAGATGACCGCCATCACATGCACCTGCCGCATGTGTCCAAAGGAAAAAAATTCGTGGCCAGTTACGAAATCCGGAAACGCAAGCTTGGCAGCGTTAAATGACCCCAAGCCGGTCCCAATAATGAACCAGATGATAGCGGAGAAACTGAAAAAGACTGCCGCTGCGCCGCTCGGAATGTCCTCGTTTTTGCCAAAGAGATACTTAAGCATTACTACCCCTCCTCAAATCGGTTAATGGGGCGATTGTTTGTTGCGCCGCTTTTTATGGTAATTGGGGTTCATCAGATACCATGAAAACAACATGCTCGAAAACGCCAGGAGCACACAAAGCACAGCTGCGATTGCAGTCATTATCATAATCTGTCCCGCGATTGTTTATTCTATGGAAGAAACCTGTCTGGCAACCTGTCAATAATCGTTATTTCGTCGATACGCTTCAGTTACAATTTATTGAGCGGCATTCTCAAGCGCATCATGGCGATCCAGACCCACCATGAGAATTCCGATATAGGCCAGTCCAAACACAATCATGGCCCAATTCATGAAACCATCGAAAGTAGTGGGAAGATAGGACGCCATTCCAATGCCACCCCAGTTGGCAAACTGACCGCGTCCCAGCAGGCACATCATCGCTGCGCCGAAGACGCTACCGTTCCCCATGCCGGTGAACATTCCCGTAACGATGATGAGCCAAAGCGATCGAGAAACCAGTGACTTCTTAGCCATTCTACTTTCCCCTCCATCATATCAGCGACTTAATCCGCTGTTGCGCGCATCGACTATCGCCTCGAAGCGCCTTTAACTCGTGATAAAGTCTGAGAAATTTATTGGTGTTCTAAACTTTCTTATCATAAAGAGCTCCTCGCCGCATTGTCAAGTTTTTACACCAAAACAGCGCATTTTTTACGAGGGGCGCTACTCTTTCTCTACGCCGGCTCTGGCTTAACCAGTCTCGCCTATGAGGTTTTATGGGCGCGCATGCTCAGTCTGCAATTTGGAGTGAGTACTTTTGGCGTTGTGATCACCGTTACCGCGTTCATGACGGGCCTGGGAACGGGTAGCCTGATCGGGTTGCACTGGGCCAACCGCACCAGCCGGCCCCTGACCGTCTTTGCTTTTCTTGAAATCTTCGTCGCGCTTTACGCGTTACTGCTCCCGGAATTATTGCAAACCACCAGCGGATGGGTGGAAAGAATGGCGGGACAATTATCGTTATTTCAGTGGTACGGCTTGCAGGGCAGTGTCGGCATCTTATTGCTGGCAGCGCCCGCTTGCGCCATGGGAGCGGGATTTCCAATCATGCTGAAAGCGGCGAGAAATCACCTTCCGTTAAAACGGCTTTATGGAGTGAATACCCTCGGTGCGGTGGTGGGAGCCCTTTTTCCGCTGTGGGGTCTGCCGGCCCTAGGTTGGGTCGCCTCCTTGCGCATTATTGCTTTTCTTTCAGGAATGGTGGGAAGCGGAGCGTTCTTGCTGTCGCGCCTTGTTGAAGCGACGCCAGGATCGTCGATTGGCAATAGCCCTCGCCCGCCACTGCGCAATGCCATTTTCTATGCCGGTATCGGGGCTGCGAGCCTGATGCTGGAAATAGGTTGGATAAGATTGTACGGCATGGTACTGCTACGCACTGAGTACGTGCTCGGAGTCATTTTAGCGGTATATCTGCTGGGAATCGGGGTCGGCAGTCTGCTGGCGCCCCGTTTTTCCAAACCGTGGTTGTTGACCCTGTTGCCTTTGATCGCCGGGACGTTTACTTTGCTGGGATTATTCGAATTGCCAGCGGTTTCAGCATGGATTGAGCACCATGAATTTCGGTCATTAAGCGGCGCTCTTGGGTGCCAGGCGCTCATCCTGGCCGCATGCACGCTGCCGATTACTTTGACACTGGGACTTTGGCTACCGCTGCTGGCAAATCACCTCGGCAATTCTGAACAAAGCGGGGTCTGGCTGTATGGTGCCAACGCCATCGGCGCTGGTTTAGGCGCCATCTTGGCAGGTTTCGTGGGCATTCCATTTCTAGGTACGACGGCAACCGTAATCATTGCCGGAGTTGCATTTGCCGTTTTAGGTTTGCATTGGGGAAAGTCGCGCACGGCATGGCTGGCAATTCCGGTCATCATTGGTTGCGCATCGCCGGTGTGGCATTTGCCCCCGACGCGCGAATTACTGCCGCAACAGCTGCCTGGAAGTCAGGATCTCTATTTTTATGAAGACATGATCTCTACCACCCATGTGGTGCAGCAACAAAATGGACAACGTTTATTGCTGACCGACCTGCAGCGGATGGACGCCTCCACCGATCCGGCCGCCGTGCAAATTCAGAAAAATCAGGCACGACTCCCGCTGTTACTTCAGCCCGACCCGCATAAGGTACTGTTTCTGGGAATCGGCACCGGGATCTCGGTTGCAGGTTCGCTTTCCTTTCCCGACCTGCAACGAGACGCAGTGGAAATTTCAGAAGGTGCGATTGTTGCCGCCAACGACTGGTTTCTTCCGGCAAATGGGAACGCGCTACTCGAAACCACGGTCTATCATGACGACGCAAGACATTTTCTTAATGCAACACATCAACAATACGATGTAATCATCGGAGATTTGTTTCACCCTGATTTGGCCGGATTAAGCTCGCTGCTGTCAATTCAGCAGTTCCGGCGCGCACGAGCATGCCTGACTGAGAGCGGAGTATTTGTGCAATGGATTGCACTCAATCAATTTGATATCCAGTCCTTTAATGCGGTATTACGCGGTTTCCAGCGCGTTTTTCCGGATGGTCAACTGTACATGGATGGGATGCATGTGGCGTTGGTGGGAACAAAAGAGAAGGCGGTTGACGCCAAAACAATGGCGCGGAACCTGCGACGTTTGACGCCTGCCCGCCAATATGCGGCGACCGGCGGCGAAGGTATGTGGACTTGGCTAGGCCGCTATTGGGGGCCCATCGCGGAAGGTACGGGAACGATCCAGGATGAATGGACGCCATTCATCGAGTTCCGATTGCCGCAGGCACGGTATGCCGGAGAATTGGATGTTGAAAGCCTGCTCAACGAACTGATACGGCAGCGACCGGATGTCGACAGCGCCATGAGGATGCTTGAAGTCAGGCCGACGGATCGTGATAGTTTTGAGCGCGCCTATGCGGCATCGGAATTGATTACTCGGGCGTGGATAGCCCTTTTTTCCGACGACGATGCGGAAGCCGTTAAGCTGACATGGCTGGCCTATCAGGCAAATCCGCACGATCGCTGGATTGCCGAAGGACTGGCTGATAATATGCTCCGATTATTGCCACAAGCCGGTCAACATGGGCTCAGCGAACGTGCGGCGCTGTTGCGCATTCTGAGAATCGATCCCACCCATACGGAAACACTGCGGGCGCTGTGGCATCTGGAGCGTTCTTTGGGAAATGCGCGGGAAGCGGAGCAATACCGCTTACGACTGCTGGCAGCAGCCCCGCTTGATCGTGAGGCAAGCACTGCAACAATGCGCTCGCAATGATGACGAGAAAATGAAAAAGGAAGCCTTGATATCCGGCGGTGCCCATAAAGCGCTCGCCGGCATAGCGGTCAAAGTGGTCGCGGGCCCTCCGGCCAAAATGGAAGGTGGTTTCCATTGGAAGCGCCGCGCCATTCAAGGATTGGTGTTGGCATTGCTGATACTTATTCCCGTCAGCGGGTTATTTCGCATCGACCCGGTCGCCGGAGCGTTTATCGTGCTTGACAGGCAAATCTGGTTTTCCGATTTTTTTCTGGTAACGGGGTTATGGATCGTGCTGGCCAGCGGCCTTGTCGCCTTGTACTCGACGGCGGGCACCGTATTCTGCGGCTGGGCATGCCCCCAAAATACCGTATCGGAGTGGGCCAATTACATGACCCACAAGCTGCTTGGCAAGCGAGCTGAGGTCAGCCTGAACGGCGAAGCGCCACTTGTGGCAGCCGCCAAGAACAAGTCCCTCAACTGGGTGATTCTCGGGGTTTCATTTCTGCTGGCGGCCATGTTGTTCGCACTGCTGCCATTGTTTTATTTTTATCCGCCCGACGTGATCTGGTCGTTCGTTACTTTTCGAGCGGATACCAGGCTTGCTGGTTCCCTGCACTGGATATACGCCGTATGCACATTGATCATTTTGCTGGATATCGCGGTGATCCGACATTTCTGGTGCCGTTTTGCTTGCATCTATCGTGTATGGCAGCACTCGTTCAAGACCAGGGAAACGCTGCATGTAAGCTATGACGCTAGCCGCGCTGAAGAATGCATTAAATGCGGCTATTGCGTGACGACCTGCTTCGTCGGACTCGATCCGCGCAAAACCGATATTTACGATAGCTGCATCAATTGCGGCGAATGCATCGATGCCTGCAACCATTTGCACGCCAAAACCGGCGGCGATGGCCTGCTTCGATTCGAAATCGGCGAGCGCAAAAAGAAGGATAAACAGCATCGTTTCCGCGACAACACCATGTCGCTGATATCACGACTGGGCTGGACCATTCCTTTCACTGTGCTGGGAGCGCTTATGTTCGCCTGGGGAATCTGGGCGTACGATCCCTATCACCTGTCGGTGGGCAGATTGGAGGCCCCCAATCTTGGTGAAAGCACCTACCGCATCGCCATTGCGAGCAAGCGTTACCAACCAACCCGATTGAAAGTTCGCGTCGAAGGGCTGCCACCATCCGAGTTTCATCTCAGCACCCAGGAAATACAGCTCGACCCCGTTGGGCGAGCTTCGATCATTCTTTCCATTGCGCCCGGCTTACAACATGGCCTCTACCCGATCGACGTGGAGGTCCAGGCCCAAGACGGCTGGACGGGTCATTTCAATATCCAACACTTCGCCGGCTAGCCAACAATCGTGATTGAGAAAAACCCTGACAAATCGTCCGATCTGCCTCCTATTGAGTCACGCTGGGGTGAGCAACCCAGCGATCACTTTGGTTATGCCTCCAACGAGGAGCGCTTGGCCAAACGCGGAATGGAAGATTGGGAACTGACGGAAAAGATTCCCGAATCACAGCGAAGAATTCCTTATTGGTTTGTCGCCGTAGTGGTGACTGTTTTGCTGGTTGCCGTGGGACTAGGTTTTCCATTTTGGGGCAATCGGCCGGGAGTTCATCCCGAGTGGTTTAACTGGGGATTTATCGCCGCAATTTTCTATGTTATTGCCGGTGCGGTATTCGTCTATTTCATGGTGCAATTATATGGCTCGCCATCCGGAGGAAAGCTGGATTCCGACTTGGGAGAACAAGATGCGGTACACCCGGAAAACAACACGAAGAATAAATCCGGGCAAACATCCTCCCGACCTGAATGATAAAGTTGTTGACTGGATTAACGCTTGTCGCCGCTTTCTTCTCCGCCTGCGGTAGTGATGACGGATCGCCAATAGCGGCCCAAAATTGGCAGGGAATAAATATTCGAGTTGAAACGCGCCCGAGCCCACCCGTCGCCGGCATGGCCGAAATTCTGGTAATTGCCACAAAGCCGGAAGGCAAGCCTGCTTATGATTTACTTGTATCCCTGCGCACTTCCGACACCGACCCGTGGATACAATCCATTCAGGACGGACATCTTGGAGTTTATCGTCGCGCCGCGAAACTCGATGTCGGAGAAAGATCAACGCTGCAAGTAAAAATACAGCGCGGTCAAGAAGAAACCGTGCTGTATTTTCCGCTCAAGCTGAGCGATCAATCGTGAAGGTAGTTTGCGCGAAATTCGGGCCTCGATAGATGAAGCCTATTTGGGAACGTTATTGGGCGGATTCTTAAAAGTCAGCGCGATATTCGCGATGTAGATCCAGAAACCTATCCCCATGATCGTGCTGACCACAGCGGTAATGGGTCCGTAAAAGCGATGGATGGCCGGGATAGCCTGCGGGTTGGTGTTAAATAATTGCCCTTCCCAAATGCCGAAAACCAATTGCGTGATATAAAAAAAGTAAGTGCCGATAATGACGCACCAGAAGGTGTAATTGACCAGCCGCAACGAGTAAAGAGGCCTCCCTGCCAGGATCGGCAGCAGATAATAGGTCACCCCCATGGCAAGCAGCACCAGGCCGCCAACCAAGTTCATATGCGCGTGCGCCAAAGGATCGATCATATGGCCGGGGCCACCGTAAGGGCTGCCGATCGAATCGAGCCAAGCGCGCACGGGAGGCATGACCTGAACCATGCCGTGAACGGTGCCAATAAAAAATGAGATCGCCGAAAACAGAAAAAACTTCAGTAGCTGCTTGGGTGGCGATGCGGGAAGCATGAGGTTATATTAAAAAATAGGGTCGGCGGCGTGGCTAAGATAAGCAACAACTCGTTAAACGCGTCAGGGTAAATCAACCAAGCGACGGTCGCGCATACAGAAAGGGAGCGCCGGCAATTCATGCCGGAACTCCCCTTAGATCCAATAAATAAAACTATTTTTTCTGATTATTCTGAACGATCAATTCGATGCCGATTTTCGACACGGTAATCGCCAGTATGATGCCGCCGCCAAAAATAACGATCGGAACCAACAATTCAATCCAATTAGGGCTCATTTTCCCTCCGTCGACAACCCGCTGAAACGTTTTTCTAAAACCGTATCGCAGTCTATCTAAACCACTCGTTTCATGCAACAGAATTCATAGCTGCATTTATGTCCGGCAAAAAGAAAGCTCCGTGTCCTTTCGGACATGGAGCTTTTGGTATAGGAGCCTAGCAGTGTCCTACTTTCGCGCGGGAATCCGCACTATCATCGGCGCTGAGTCGTTTCACGGCCCTGTTCGGGATGGGAAGGGGTGGATCCAACTCGCTATGGCTGCTAAGCAATTCTCGAATCGTCAATAAAAACGGAAAGAAGTAAAGTGGGATGATCGTTGCGCGCCGATGCCTGATAACTTCAAGGTTATAGGATCAAGCCGCACGGGCAATTAGTACTGGTTAGCTCAGACCATTACTGATCGTACACATCCAGCCTATCAACGTCCTGGTCTTGGACGACCCTACAGGGGGATCAAGTCCCCGGGAAGTCTCATCTTGAGGCGAGTTTCCCGCTTAGATGCTTTCAGCGGTTATCTCTTCCGCACATAGCTACCCGGCAATGCCACTGGCGTGACAACCGGTACACCAGAGGTGCGTCCACTCCGGTCCTCTCGTACTAGGAGCGGCCCCCCTCAAACTTCCAGCGCCCACGGCAGATAGGGACCAAACTGTCTCACGACGTTTTGAACCCAGCTCACGTACCACTTTAAATGGCGAACAGCCATACCCTTGGGACCGGCTACAGCCCCAGG
>Ga0335085_10004913_pt1 | contig 21856 bp, 21 predicted proteins | sample Lox_Sample_45_FD_206712 | JGI IMG/M metagenome (GOLD analysis project Ga0335085, IMG submission 206712) | Soil microbial communities from Loxahatchee National Wildlife Refuge, Florida, United States - Lox_Sample_4.5 | ecosystem: Environmental > Terrestrial > Soil > Wetlands | place: USA...
CGCGATGAGGACGTCGGTTTCGAGAGCGGTTGGCGGGGACGCCGCTTGCTGCGCCCGCGGGGCGAACCACTGCAGCACCTCGCGGCGCGTGGCCCGCCCCGATCCGATCACTCCCTGGTCGCCGAGCATGGTCGCGACCCGCAGGCGCGAGAGTCGCCGCGCGAGATATCGTGCGGTGGCGCGGGCGCCCGAGAACACGATCGTCTTGCCCCGCTCGCGGCCGAGTAGCTCCTCGAGCAGCGCGACTTTCGGGTCGGGTGCATCGGCAACGAGGGCTCGGAGGGGGGCGATGGTAGCGAGATCATCGGGATGGTCACCGCTCGTCCCCGGCGGGAGCATGAGGGGAAAGAGCAGCAGCTGGTCGGCGCTGACGTCCCGGTCCGGGAAGATGCGTCCGAATTCCCTCGGTGTGAGTGCACGCCCCGCGCGCCCGGCCTCGCCTGCCAGCGCAAGAAAGGCCTCGTAGCGACGCAGGCTGTCGAGGAACGCAGGCACGCTCGAAGCCAGCCGGGCGAGCAGCAGCAGGCGAAACAGCACCCCGGCGCGGCCCGGTCCCCGCAAGCGAGCGACGGCCTCGACGACGCGATCGCAATCAGCATCGGGTAACGGGCCGGCCCGCACGGTGTGCCCGGGGGCGCGCCTGGGAAAGACGAGCGCGGGCCCGGACGCGGGGGTGCGGGCTGCGTAGTGTGTCTGCACGCGAGCCCGCGAGCGTGCGACGATCAGGCGGGCCACCGCAGCGGGGAGGAGGGTGAGCGCCGCATTGCCGCGTGATGCGCCATGGAGCGAGGGTACTCCCAATCCCGTCAACGCATCGTCGCGCAGAAAAAGCTGGAATGGATGCAGCAAGTCTGCGATCCGGTTGTGGACCGGGGTCGCGGTAACGAGGAGCACGCGGGCACCCACGACGAGCTTTGCAAGGGCGTGGTAGCGGCAGGTGTCGCGGTTACGAAACCGATGCGCTTCGTCGACGATGAACAACCGGACACGTAGAGGTGTCATCAGGGGGACGGTGTTCGTACTAAGTGCCTCGTGCGTGACGACCGGTGCATCGGTGCCTAGCCGCTCGAGCAGCCCGCGCCACTGGTCCTCGAGGACTGCCGGGACCACAAGCGCGAACGGCTCGCCCAAGGCGATGGCGACGGCGAGGGCGACGTAGGATTTCCCAAGCCCAACGGCGTCCGCGAGGAGAGCCCCGCCGTAGCGTTCGAGGGTCGCTGCGATGCGCCGGGCGGCGGGAACCTGATGGGCGGCAAGCCAGGGCGGGAGGGTGAGGCGAGCGCTGCCGCCCTCAGTGCCGCCAACCAATGCTCTCGCGGCGAGGGTGGCGACGGCGGCCGGCGATCCGGCCGGCCCTGGCTTCACCAGCAATGCCAGCGGCTCGGTGACGGGCCGGAGATCCTCAGAGAGGATGCGGGGCCAGTCGCGCCAGCGCGTGCCGGTCGGATCCATCGAGCTCGAGAAAATCCGCGACTGCGTCGTCCTCGACGATTCCGCGCCGACCCCACATCGCCAGAGTCGCCCAGGCCGGTGAGCCAGGTGGAGGCACGGGCAGCTCGCGGACTACACGTGCATTGAATCGCCGGAACCCGCCACGCGCCGGGTCGGCACGCCACCACGCCAGCGTACGCAGCCAGCGGGAGTTCAGCAGGGCGGCAATGGCGTAGGCGTCATCGGGCGCCCGCGTGGCTATGCCATACACCGTGTTGAGCGGGACTGCCGCGGCGGAAGGCACGGCAGCGTGCAGACTACGGGCCAGGTCGGGCCATATCACGCGGTAGGCGGTGCAGGCGAGGGAGACGCGGAATAGCTGCCAATGCGGTCCGCTCCGATAGTCGCTGCGTTGCCGCAGGCGCGCCGCGTGCGGCGCAAGGAGGACGTCGAGGTCGGGCGGGAGCTGCTGCAACACTCGCCCGTCCGCCCCGTGCGTCCATGCGACATGCATGCGGGGCTCGGCACGCCACGGTCCCAGGTCACGCCCGCGCAATGCCGGGCGGGTCCAGGCGGCGGAATCGCGCCGCAGGAACACCTCGTCGGCGCCCGTCTTCACGCCGAGCTGCGGTCTCCACCGTTCACCAAGCGCCGGGAGTGCCTCGCGCAGGCGGCGGGCTACGCGCTCGCCGTCGGGGGCCAGAATCCAGGGGCCGCTCGCGAGCTCGCGTTGGGGCAGTTGCGTCGCTCGAGAGCGGGGTCCCAGCGCGAGCGCCACCTCTGCGCCATCCCCCGGCTCGGCGCGTACGGTGACCAGGGCCATGGGATACACCGCGCTCGCAAACGCCCCGCTCGCGGAGTCGAGTGCCGCCACTCGATCGATCCGCGTGGTCCGCACGAGGCGCTCGCGCAGGGCCGCGGCGTAACCGCTCGAGGCCAGCTTCGCCGGCACGAGAAACGCGACGGCGCCGCGCGGAGCAGTGAGCTCGAGCGCGCGATCGACGAACGCTACCGCCAGGTCCGGCAGATGCGCGAATCCGTGCGTATGGCTGGCGCGCCACGACGGGTAGCGAGCCGACAGCGTCTCGCGTACGCGGGAGGGAAGGCGCTCGCCTCGGACCCAGGGTGGATTGCCGACGACGAGATCGAATCCCCCGCACGCCATGATGTCGCCGAACTGGGTCTCGAACGCGAAGAACGGCACTTCACCATCGCGCTCGAGCCGGCGGCGGGCGGCGCGGAGATCGCGTCGCACAGCCCTGAGCCGGCCCAAGCGTACCCGGTCATTCGCGTCGAGCCCGCGCGGGCGACCGAACAGGTCGCGATCTCGCGCTGCCGCGATCAGCTCGGCGATTCGGGTGTCGAGACGAGCGGCGGCGCGCTCGAACAGCTCTCGCGCCAGCGCGGCCGCCGCGCGATCGAGCGTCGCGAGCCCTGCTGCTTTGGCGCGCCCCGTGACGCTGAACAGCGCCCGCCGCGAGCTGCCGAGCCGTTCGGTCAGCGGACTTCCGGCGACGAGTTGCGCTCCCTCTCCGCCGAGCGCGAAGGCGAGCGCGAGCGGGTCGAGGAGCGCATCTCCCTGACGCACGTGCCCGTCGAGGTTCGGGAGCGGCGCAAGCGAACCAAGATCCTCCGGCTCCTCATCCACGAGCAGAGCCAACCAGAGCCGTAGCTCGGTGAGCCGCACGGCGGTGAGCTTCACATCCACGCCGTACAGCGAGTGAGCGAGCACATCGCGGCGCATGGCAGCACCCGGACGCTCACCGCCTGAAATCCGCAGGGCCGCCAATTCCTCGAGCGCACCCAGCAGGAACGCGCCCGAGCCGACTGCCGGGTCGAGCACCGTGAGGTGACGGAGGTCAGGGACGGTCGCCGGCGGCTCTCCATGCCGGACCCACCGCTCCGCTGCCGGCCGTGGCAGCCCGCAGCGACTTTCGAGGATCGCCTCGAGCCCGGCCCTCACCACGTCGCGAACCAGGGCGGCGGGGGTGTAATAACTCCCGCTGCGCTTGCGCTCGTCGGGGTCCATCACCCCTTCGAACACGCGGCCCAACATGTCGGGAGCCACGCGTTCGGCCGCGTCTTCCTCTCGTGTCGAGAAGTGAAACCGCTCGAATAGCTCGTCGAAGGCGTCGCGCCAGTCGGCGTTGCTCCAGCGTGCCGGTCCGTGCCGGCGTTCCAGCGCCGTGGGCTCGAACAGCCCGCCGTTGAGGAATGGGAGGCGGCCCAACAGGCGGGCGGCGCGGGATCGCTCGGCGGGCGCCCGGTTGAGCGCGCCGAAGCACAAGGGGTCGAACACGTGACCATGAAAGCCGCGGCGTGCCGCGAGGGCGCTATCGAAGCGTCGCATGAGGTAGCGCCGGTCACCGTCCAGCCAACCTCTGGCCTGAACGAAGTAAAGGAACAGAACGCGCGTGAGTGCGGTGAGTGCCAGGGTGTGCCGGTCGGCACGGCTGTGCGGCGTCGTGAGCCGGTCGGTCAGCCGCTCGAGGACGCAACGGAAGGACTTGAAGAACCGTGCGGTAACGGCCTCGCTCGAGAGCGCGTCGCCCACCCTGATCCCCAGGGCGAGGGCGGTCTCACCCGCCCGCGGAGCGCAGCGCTCCAGCGTCGCCAGCACGCTCTCCGCGGTCCGCTCGAGGGCCAGCGTGGCGGAGCGCACGGCAAGCCGTGCGGTGCCGCCCAGCCTCCACGTTGCGCACGCGAGCCGCCGGGGCACGAGCCCGATGGCACAGACCAGCCCTCGTTCTCCGGCTGACGCGAGGCGGAGAGCGGCGCTGCGTACGGCCTGCTCAGGGTCGACCGCGTCGAGCGCGAAGACGCGGAACGCTTCGTGGCGGGCCACAAGAGCCGCGCGCCGGACGCCTGCCGCTTGCGCGCGCGAGTCGCCAAGCCAAGGCCCGGGGGGGATGGCCTCCCACGCGGCGTGGTATCCGAGGGCGGCGAACAGCGCGCCCAGGTCCTCGATCCGCTCGGTGCGGCCAAGGAGCTCCCCCAGCGACTCCAGCACGTCCCCCTCGGATGTGAGGACCCGAAGGTGCGGGGTGAGCTGGCAGACTTAGGTAGCGAGGTGTTGCGCGACGGTGCGGATTTACTCGTGTTGCTCGTCCAGCTCCGCGGGGCGGCGCAGTTTGATGTCGCCGTTGAAGGTCTCGATATCGATCCGCGCCGCGCGCGCTCCGCTCGCCCCGATGCCGAAGCTGAAGCGGTGCTTGCTCGCGCCGGCGACGTTGACCGGGAAGCTCGCGTCGAGGTCGCCGTTGAAGGTGGACACGGAGATCGTCGCGTTTGCCTTCTCGGGAAGCCCGAGCGTGACGTCGCCGTTGTGCGTGGCGAAGTGATAGTGACCGCCGTCCGTAATGGTGCCGGCGTAGAGAACCTCTCCGCTCACCGTCGCCGCTTCCACGCTGGAGGACTCCACGTTCCTGAGCGCGATGTCGCCGCTCACTGTCGTGGTCGAAATCTCACCCGCCACGTCGGCGACGGAGACATTCTCGTTCACGGTGTTGATGTCGATGCGGGCCTTGGCCTGCTGCAACGCGACGGCGCCGTCCACCGACTTGAGGGATACGAAACCGCTGCCGCCGCGGCAGTTCACTTCGCCGTTCACGGTCTCGACCGTAACCGAGGCCTGGGCACCGTCGACGTCGATGTTCGTCTGCACGCCCGACAGCATGAGAGGCATCGATGCGGGTGCCGAGATGATGAGGTTGACCTCGCGCGGGGACGAACGGCGCGTCGTGGTCTTCACCCGCAGCACCGACCCCTCAAGCGTCAGCTCGATCACGTCCGAATTCTCGTGCTCGGCATGGATCCGAACGCCGCTCTGCTTCCACCCCTTCACCACAATGCTGCCGCTCGGATTGCTGACCTCGAGCCTCGTGCCCGCCGGCACGCCGATTGTGGTATCGGTCTGCCCGACCAAGAGGAGGGTCGCGAGAGTCGCCAGCGTGCCGAGCATCGGTACGTCCTTTCCTATGTTCTAGGCGTCGTGATCGCACTCGCCTGCCGGAGCAGGTCGAGTTTGCGCCGCATCGTGTCGGCCAGATGGTGGTTGAGATACGGGGACGCCGGATCCGCGGCGAGCGCCCGCCGCGCCTCGAGGATCGCGGTGTCGACGATGGCCAGGCTGTGCAGGAGCACGCGCACCGTCGCGGTGTCGAGCGCGCCGCTCCTGCGTCCCTCGTCGAGGGTCGCCTGGAGCTGGGCCACCGCCGCCGCATACGGAGCCTCGCTCCGCCATACCGTGGATGCGTGCCATGCGGTCGGACCTGGCGGGGCGGCAGCCGATGGAGAGGCGCGCCGCGCCGCGATCCACGCTGCGCTGCCCGAAAGGAGCATCAGAGCGACGCCGGCTGCGAGGAGCTGCGGAACCGAGAATGCCCGTACCGAAAGGCGGCTCGGGCCGCCCGCGATCTCGCGCGCTATCTCCGGCCACAGATCCCGTGCAGGCGCCTGATCGGGCAGCACCCTCGCGCGCGCGCGCACGCGCGTGAGCTGGTCCAGCACGCTCCGGCATTCCGCGCATCCCGCGAGGTGCTGCTCGAGAGCCTGCCGCTCGGTACCTCCCATCCCGCCGTCGAGATAGTCGGAGAACCGGTCTGTCCATTGGTCGCGCATCGTCGCGCTCCTCCTTGCTTCTAGCGGTCGAGATACCCGCGCAGCGCCATCCGCGCGCGGTGCAGCTGCGATTTCGACGTGCCGGGCGCGATGCCCAGCAAGGCGCCGATCTCTTCGTGCTTATAGCCGGCCACGTCGTGGAGCACGAACACCTGCCGCGCCCCGCTGGGCAGGCGGCTGATGGCATCCTCGAAGTCGAGTGCAAGCTCGGGCTCGCGCGCAGCACTCGGCGTCGTCTCGAGAATCGCTCCAGCGTCATACCAGACGCGCTCTCCGCCGCGCGACTGCCGTTGTGCGAGGATGAGGTTCACCGCCAGCCGGTACAGCCAGGTGCCGAATGCCGCCTCGCCGCGGAACGTGCCGAGCTTGCGCCACGCCCTCACGAAGACCTCTTGCGTCACGTCGTCCGCGAGCTCGAGGCCGATCATTCGACACGCAAGCGAGTGAATCCTTGCAACGTGGCCGCGGTACAACCGCTCAAACGCGCGGCCGTCGCCGCTCGCCGCCAGGGCTACGTCGGCCGTCTCCGCATCCGCCGCCGTCGTTCGATCGCCCCGCTCGGACGCCACGCCCACCCCCGGGCCCGGTTTCCTCATGCGCTCGGTTGGATAGCTGCCTGCCTCAAAGGGTTGCAACGCGCGCCCGGCCGGGCAAGATTCATCGCGAGATGACCCCAGGCATCCTCGCCCTCGCCGGCATCGGGTTGCTGCTCGGCTTCCGGCACGCCTTCGAGCCCGACCATCTCGCGGCGGTCTCGACGCTCGCCACGAGGCAGGGGAGCGTGTTTGCGGCCTGCCGGCTGGGCATCGCGTGGGCGCTGGGCCACAGTGCGAGCGTCGGTATCGTCGTGCTCGCGATCATCGCGGGGGGGCTGCATCTCCCGGCGCGCCTGTGGCCGGCGGCGGACCTGCTCGTCGGAGTGCTGCTCGTCGCGCTGGGCGGTTCGGTCCTGTGGCGCTATGCGCGCGGCCGCTGGCACATGCATCTCCACGCGCACGATGGCAACCGGCACCTGCATTTGCACAGCCACGCGGCCAGCACGGCTCACGAGCACCCTCACCCGGCCGGCGACGTGCGTCGCTCGCTGGGGTTCGGCTTGTTGCACGGGCTCGCCGGCAGTGCCGCCATTCTCGTGCTCCTCGTGGCTGCTGCGCCAACGCGCGCGGCGCAGCTCGCCTACTTCGTCGCGTTCGCGCTCGGCACCGTGGTGGGAATGCTTTTCGTTTCCTTCTCCCTCGCCGGCATCGTGCGACTTGCGTCGGGGCGCGGCGCGCGCGTGGCCACGCTGCTTCACTTGGGGGCGGCGGTCACGAGCGTCGCCGTGGGGCTCGTGCTTGCCCATAAGGTCGCCGGGGAGTTGTGATGCGTTAGGTGTGTGTTTCTGAGTAGAGCCGCCCCCGCCACTCGATCTTCCTGCCGCCTCGCCACATCGACCGCAACATGATGAACGCCACCATCGTGGCGCCGAGCGGATAGAGCAGCGCGTATCGCGCCGGAGCGCGCTCCGCGCGGTAGACCAACACCCAGGTCGCGAGCGAGATCCCGATGGTCGCGAGGGCCCAGTTGCCTCCGTAGAGAACCCACAGCACCGGCGGGGCGACCCACGCGAGCGACGGGAGCCACATGAGGAAGGGTGCCGCGCGGCGCAACCACGGGATGGGGGGCAGCATGAACGGCACGCCGCGCGCCAGGTTCTTGGACCATCCTTCGATGATGCCGCCGAGGTTCCGGTACATGCGCGTCGTCATGTACTCGGGCGCGTGTACGAGAAAGATGTCGCGGCCACTGCGCACGTATGCCTGCGCCAACGCCATGTCTTCGGCGACGCGGTCGTGCACCGCCGCATGCGTCCCCACCGCCTCGTAGGAAGCGCGCGTGGTCAGAATGAACTGACCGTTGGCGATCGCGTCCCACTCGACCCGCGTGCGGTTGATGCGCTCGAGGCCGCCGACGCGCGAAGCGAGCGCCATGAAGATGTGCGGCTGCACCAGCCGCTCCCAGAACGTCCCCATCTCCTGCCGGGGGAGGACGGTCAGGAAGTCCACCCGCTCCGCCTCGAGCGCCGCCGCCGCCCGTGGCAGGAGCTCGCGCGAGTGTCGCGTGTCGGCGTCTGCGAACAAGAGGAGCGCACCGCGGGCCTCGCGGAATCCCTGAACCAGCGCCCATGGCTTGCCGAACCATCCTGCGGGAAGGTCCGTCCCGCGGACGAGCCGCAACCTGCCGCGAGGTTCGGTCGTTCCCATGAGGCGCTCGACGATGGCCGCCGTATCGTCGCTCGAGTTGTCGTCTACGACGATGACCTCGATCGGTTCGTAGCCACTTTCGAGGATGGACCGCACGCAGGCCTCGATGTTCGGTGCTTCGTTGCGGGCCGGGATGATGATCGTGACGAGGCCGCCGCTGGCGCGCGGCGTGTACTGCCTGAGGTGCGGCGTCCGGTGGGCGTAGCGCAGGGCGACGAGGGCCAGGAACGTCAGGTAGAGCAGCGGGACGAGCCAGATCACGTAGGGGTGCTACCCCGGGCGGCGCTGCGTGCGCCCACTACGGTAGCCGCCGCCAGGTGCCCGGCGACGTTGGTCATGGTGCGGAACATGTCGGGGATACGGTCCAGGCCCATGAGCAGGCCGAGGCCCGCAAGCGGGAGCCCTGTCGCGGCGAATGCGGGAGCGAGACTCACCACGCTCCCGGCGGGAACACTCGCCACCGCGAGCGACGTGACGAACACCGCCGCGCCCGCCTGAATCATTGCGGGGACACCGAGGGTGATGCCGTAGAGCTGGGCAACGAAGAGAACGGCGACGGCCTGGAACAAGGCGCTGCCGGGACGATTGATGCTGGCGCCGAGGGGCAGTACGAGCCCCGCGACATTGGGCGGGATGCCGAGATCGCCTTCCGCCGCGGCGAGCATTGTGGGCAGGGTGGCGAGTGAAGACGTCGTCGAAAAGCCCATCAAGAGCGACGGGACGCTGGCGCGCAGGAATCGCCTCACGCCAACGCGTGCAGCGAATGCCACGGCCGGGAGAAACACCGCCCCGATCAGCACCGTCACTCCCAGGACAATCGCCAGCACGAAGACCGCCATCGCCCTCACAATGGTCCAGCCGAACTGTGCGACCGTCGGCGCGACGAGCGCCGCGATGCCGAGGGGCGCCAGGAGCAAGACCCAATGGACGACGTGAATCAGGGCTGCGGTGGTTGCGTCGGCAAGATCGGTGAGCGGGCGGCGCTTCTGCTCGGGGAGAGCCGTGGTGGCCATGGCGAAAATCGCCACGAAGACGACGAGGGGAAGCAGGCTGCCGTCGGCAGCGGCCCGCACCGGGTTCGCGGGGACGAGATCGATCAGGAAGCGAGGCCCCGAAGGCAGCTCCGCCACGCGGCGAACCACCCCTGAGTCGGCGAGCGCGGCGGCACGGAGCGCCGCCTGCGCATCGGGAGCAAGCCTGCTGTACGGAAGCATGCTCGCGGCGGTCACGCAGCCGATCACGATCGCCGCGATCGTCGTGAGCCAGAAGAAGGCGAGCGCGCGTCCACCGTGCCGGCCCACCTTCCGGATATCGCCGAGGCCTGCGACTCCCGAGAACACCGCGCTCGCAACGAGCGGGATAACGACCATCGAGAGGAGATTGAGGAAGAGCGTTCCGATCGGGCGGAGGCCGCGTGCGAGCGCCAGCAGCGCCGTGTTCTGCGTCGCCGCTGCGAGGAGACCGAGCGCGAGACCGGCCACGAGGCCGGCACCCATCGAGAAGTGGTTTCGCATCGAGTGCCCACTATACTTCGGGGCAGAATGATTGGCGCTGCCGCGCCGTGCCGCAACCGCCTAGTGTGATCACGCTGCAAGTCGTTCGACGCGCACTCGCGCCGCTCGGCGCGGTGCCAGGCACCGAGCCCGCCGGACCGTCGGCCGCGGTGGCGCTCATCCTCAGCCCGGGCGACCACGGGAACCTGGACACATTGTTCATCCGCCGGGCCGCGCGCGCGGGGGACCCGTGGTCGGGGCAGGTCGCCTTGCCGGGCGGCCGCCGCTCGACGGGCGACCCCGATCTCACGGCCACGGCCGTGCGAGAGACGGAGGAAGAGATCGCCGTGGTCCTGCGGCGAGCTGAGCGGCTTGCCGCCCTCGCCGACCTCCATCCCCGCACACCAGTGCTCCCACCACTCATCGTCCGCCCGTTCGTGTTCGCGCTCGATGACCGCCCCGCCGTGCGGGCCGGCGCGGAGGTCCATTCGGTCTTCTGGACCCCGCTCAGCACGCTTCTCGCCCCTGGCGCGCGACGAGACATCATCTTGCCACTAAGGACGACACCACCGCGCACCGGACCGGCCTACGTGATCGGTGCAGACACGATCTGGGGCATGACCGAACGCATCATCACGGCGTTGCTCGAGATTTTGTCCCTCCCGGTGTAGCGTTAGATAATCCATAACTTCGTTTGACAATATCCGATAATTAGGCTATACTAATCCTTCCGTGGCTTGTCGGCATAAGTCACTATGCCACGCGATGATAGCGACATACGCCCAGGGCGCAAACACGCGCCTTTCCGGCAGGGAGAAACGGCATGCAAGCGTCGTTACCTCAGCCGCCGCTCACCCGATCGGTCGAGGATTACCTGAAGGTGATTTACCACCTCTCGAGTCAGGGCGGGTTCGCGGCTACGAGCGACATCGCCGCGCACCTCGAGGTGTCGTCACCCTCGGTCAGCGGCATGGTCAAGCGCCTCTCGGAGACCGGGTTGATCGAGCATGTGCCGTATCGGGGGGTGCAGCTCACGGCGCAGGGGCGCCGCGCCGCGCTCAAGATGATCCGGCGCCACCGCATCCTCGAGGTTTACCTCATCCAACTGCTGGGATACGACTGGGGCGGAGTGCATGACGAGGCGGAGCGGCTCGAGCATGCTGTCTCGGATGACCTGATCGAGCGGATGGCCCGGGCCCTGGGCGATCCGCGTTACGACCCGCACGGGGCGCCCATTCCGACCGCCGAGGGCGAGATCGAAGAGACCGACCTCGTCTCACTCGCCGAAGCCCGCGTCGGTGCGCAGCTCGAGCTGAGGCAGGTGGGAACGGAGGACCCCGCGCGCCTCCGCTACCTGGCGGGGCAAGGGCTCGTCCCGGGGGTCGTCCTGACAGTCACCGAGCGCCACCCCTTCAACGGACCGACCGTCGTGCGGCTGGCGTCGGGAGTCCGCGTAGTGGGCCGCGAGCTGGGCCTGCTCCTCTGGTGCCGAACCGCCGGGCGGTAGGCTCGGAGGCGCCGCGCGTCGAGCCGGCCGCGGAGCCTGGGTGGCGCCTGCCGCGCGTCACACCCAGCCTGGCAGAGGTCTATCGCACCATCCCCGTCGCCACGGGCAGTTGGTGGCGCAAAGCCCTCGCCTTCGCGGGCCCCGGCTACCTCGTTGCCGTGGGCTACATGGACCCGGGGAACTGGGCGACCGACCTGGCGGGTGGCTCGCGCTTCGGGTACACGCTGCTGTCGATCGTTCTGGTCTCGAACCTCTTGGCGATCCTGCTCCAGGGGCTCGCGTCGAAACTGGGGATCGTCACGGGGCGCGACCTCGCACAGGCGTGCCGCGACCACTACTCCCGACCCACGGCGCTCGGCCTCTGGGTGCTCTGCGAGATCGCGATCGCGGCGTGCGACCTGGCGGAAGTGATCGGCTCCGCCATCGCGCTGAACCTTCTCTTCGGCATTCCGCTCCCCTGGGGCATCACGATCACGGCCCTCGACGTGCTGCTGGTGCTCTTCCTGCAGCACAAGGGATTTCGCCTGCTCGAAGCCCTCGTAGTCGTGCTCATCGCGACAATCGCCGGCTGCTTCCTCTTCGAGATCGTGATCTCACGGCCGGACTGGAGCGCCATCGCGCACGGCTTTGTCCCGAGCGCGGCGATCCTCGCGGACAAGGACCAGCTTTACATCGCCATCGGCATCCTCGGCGCGACGGTCATGCCGCACAACCTCTATCTCCACTCATCCGTCGTGCAGACCCGCCGCTACGAAGAAACGCCCGAGGGGAAACGCATGGCGGTGAGGTACGCCTTCCTGGACTCGACCATCGCCCTCACGCTGGCCCTGTTCATCAATGCCGCCATCCTCGTGGTCGCCGCGGCGACGTTCCATACGTCGCGGCACAGCGAAGTCGCGGAGATTCAGGAAGCGTATCGGCTGCTGACGCCGCTCTTGGGCGTGACGGGAGCGAGCGCGGTGTTCGCCCTCGCGCTGCTCGCGTCCGGCCAGAATTCGACTCTCACCGGGACGCTCGCCGGGCAGATCGTCATGGAGGGATTCCTGAATATCCGGATCCGCCCCTGGTTGCGACGTCTGATCACGCGGCTGATTGCGATTGTGCCCGCGGTCTTGACCGCTATCTTCTTCGGGGAGAGCGGCACGGCGCACCTCTTGATTCTGAGCCAGGTGATCCTCAGCCTGCAGCTGTCCTTCGCCGTGTTCCCGCTGGTGCGCTTCACATCAGAGCGCACGAAGATGGGTGAGTTCGTGAATCCTCGGTGGCTGCAGCTGCTCGCGTACGTGGTTGCGTTCGCAATCGTCGCCTTCAACGCCTGGCTCCTGGTCCAGACGTTCTGGTCGCTCGCCTGATGTACGCGCGGATTTTGGTGCCGCTCGAGAACTCGCCTGCCGACGACACGATCGTGAGCCACGTGCGCCGCCTCGCAAAGCGGCTCGGGTCGTCGCTCCTGCTCGTGCACGTGGCGGACGGCTGGGTCGCCCGCAACATTCGCGAGCTCGACCTCAAGGAGTCAGAGGAGATGCGGGAGGACCGCGCCTACCTCGAGCGCCGCTGTACCGAGCTCAGGGCGGACGGACTGGAGGTGGACGCGATCCTCGCGGCAGGAGATCCGGCTGCCGAGATCAGCGATGTCGCGACGCGGGAGCGCTGCGACTTGATCGCCATGGCCACTCACGGGCATCGCGGCTTGAACGACGTGGTGCGGGGCAGCGTGGCCAGCGAATTGCGCCATCGGACGATGGTGCCCGTCCTGATGGTGCGCGTGCAGCGGTAGGCGGTCCGGCTACTGCGGCGGGTCGAGCGCCCGGAGAATCGCCGACAGCCGGTGATCCCGCTCGGCGCCGAGTGCCTCAAGCTTTCCTTTGTATGTCCGCTCGATCGCGTGGATCAGCGCCCGCTGCTGTTCGGGCTCGAGCTGCTTCCAGGTGGCCAACTCGCTCCACCACTCCTCGAAGCTCGCGAGCAGGCGCTGCAGGAACAGCGTCACGCCCCCTTCGCCGGCGGCAAGGTGGTAGGTGAGATGCGGGCCGGCAGCCACCCATCCGAGCGCCGGACCCACCGACACGGCCCGGTCGAGATCCTCGACGTCGATGACTCCCTTCAACACGAGATCGACGCACTCCCGCCACACGGCTGCCGCCACTCGCCCCACCACGTAGCCGGGGACCGCCTTCCGGATCACGATGGGCACTCGCCCGAGCGCTTCGAGATACTCGTGTGCCTGCGTCACCGTGAGTGGGCTCGTCCGGTCGCCAGGCACCACTTCGACGAGGGGGATGAACTCGGGCGGGTTGAGCGGGTGCGTGACGACGCAGCGGTCCTGGCGGCGGCAGCGGCCGAAGATGTCGTTCGGCCGGAGGCCCGAAGACGAGCTCGAGATGAGGGCGTCGGGCCCCGCCACCTGGTCGGCCGCATCGAGCAGCTTTTGCTTCGCGATGAGGTCTTCGGGGATCGCCTCGATCACCCAATCGGCGTCCTGCACCGCCATGAGGAGGCTGCGGCCCTGCTGCAGCTCGAGCAGCCCTCGCTCGACGATTCCGTGGGGGGCGCGCTCGAGCGCGATCAGGGCGCGGGCGCGTCGCGGCACCTCGGTCGACGCGCGCTCGAGAACGCGGGCGTTCGTGTCGAATAGCATGACCGGCCATCCCGCCGACGCACACAACGCCGCCCAGCCGCACCCGATCTCGCCGGCCCCGAGAATCGCGATTTTGCGGGGCAGGGCGTTCAGGCGTTGGCTCCCGTGGGAGGAGCGTGTGGCGACACTGGCGCCATGCTGTGCACAGGTGTGGCCGCCCAGCGGAGCACCCGCTCCAGCAGCAGCGCGTGGGCGGCGGCGGTGTCCGCTGCGGTCGCGACCAGCGTCCGGGCACCGTCGGGCGCCTCGCGCGTCCGGCCGCGGCGTTGATCGTCGTTCCGGTCCACGGCGACCCGCGCCTCCTTGAGGGTCACCACGCCGGGCCGGATCAGTGATGCGATGGGGAGAACGTCGTGTACCACACACCCCTCGACCTTCTCGTGCCGGCGCTGAAACTCGGTGTAAAAGCGCAGCGCGTCATGCATCCACGATCCCAGCGCCGTCCCCGATCGGCCGAGCCGCTCGACCTCTCCCACCGACAGCATCATGTGACGAGTCACGTTCAAGCCCACAAGCTCCGTGGGCAACTCCGCCCGGAGCACCGCGTCGAGCGCCTCAGGATCGCACCACGCGTTGAACTCGGACAGGGGAGTCGTGTTGCCCTTCCACCCGATCGTCCCGACCATGGCCACGTGGCGGGCGACCTTCGCGCGAACCAGCTCAGGGTCGCGTCGCAGCGCGAGTGCGAGGCTCGTGAGGGGCCCGAGGGTCACGAGCGTCACCCGATCTTCCTGCTCGGCGAGCAGCCTGTCGAGCGGGCGGACGAAATCGAGGATGACTCCCGCGGGCGGGACCGACGCATACCCGAGGCCCGATTCGCCGTGCGTCTCCCGCGCCACCGCGAGCGGGCGCATCAGCGGCCTGCGCGCGCCTACCGCGAGCCGCATGCGCCGGCCGGCGAGCCGCAGGATCTCTACCGCGTTGCGATGCGCGTGCTCGACCTCGGTGTTGCCGTAGGAAGTCGAGACGCCCCGCACATCCAGCTCCGGCGACCGCAGCGCGAGGAAGAGCGCCAGCATGTCATCGATGCCGGGATCGGTGTCAATGACTACGGGCAGGGGAACGGGGGAAGGGGGACGAGTGGTGTCCGGCACGATTATAGGCTATTGGACCCGAACCTCGTTTGCAATAGTAGCGCGCAGTTTCGCGAACTCGGCGTCACCGCCGAAGCCGAATATGCGCTCGATCACGCGACCGCGGCGGTCCACCAGCACGGAGTAGGGGAGCCCGCGGTAGTGGTACGCCTCCCGCATGTGACCGCCGCCCACGAGCACCTGGAACGGCGGCCGGAACTGCTTGACGAAGTCGAGCATCTTGCCCAGGTCCACGTCGTCCGAGATGGCGACGATTGCGAAGTCCCGGCCGCTGAGCTGGCGGTACAGCTCCGCCATACGCGGGAATTCTTCCCGGCAGGGGTCGCACCATGATGCCCAGAAGTTGACGAGCAGCACCTTACCGGCGAAATCGGCGAACCGCACCGTGTCGCCCCGCAGGTCGGCGAGCGTGAACCGGGGGCCGAAGGGATACCGCTCGTGCCGCGGCGCCCGCGCAAGCAGACTCTCGGCGCTCTGCGTCTCGAGCTGCCCGTCCGGGTTCAGGATCACGGCAGTCTCGTTTGCGGCCAGCTCACGGACTGCCACGATCGTGCCCGACGCCGTGTCGAGCACGTCGACGCGCAGCCGGGTCGCCGCCGAATCGTCGCCGCCGAGCACGTACAGCTTTCCGTCGGGACCGATCGTGACGGCGATGTTCACGACCGCGTAGCGGGCGGTGATCGCTCCGGCGCGCGGAGTGACCAGCGCGGGGTCGGTCTCCTCGGCGAAGCGGCCGCGCGACGCGGTCCAGCGCAGCGCGCCGGTCGCGTCGTACTTTCTGATCTCGTCGCGAGCGAGCGGCGCGAAATACACCGCGCCCGACCCGTCCATCGTCACGGCACCGGCGTTCACGAGCTCGGTGAGAAACGGCACCGCCGGAACGTGGATCGTGCCGATGCGGCCGACCACATGGCCCAGGGTGTCGAGCATTCGAATGAGCGGAGCGGTGTCGGGCTCGGGGGCGAACTGCACTGCGTACGGCGACCGGACGCTGGCCACGCGATCGCCGGCGGCAGCGTAGACGTCGGCGGGATCGGCGGGGTCCCACTCGCGGATCGAGTTGCCCCGCGTATCGAACACCACGGCCTCGCCGGTGCGCTCGCTCACGAGCAGTCGCGATCCCAACGCGCTCACCGCCACGGGTGTGGCCAGCCGGTTGCTCGTGAAGCCGGAGGCGAAACGGAGCGCACCGTCCCAGGCGAGGAGGCGGCTCGAGTCAGGGTCGGGCGCCCAGGAGAGCCCGCCGATCAGGGCGGCGGGAGAGCGGTCGAGAAAGAGGAGAGTGCGGCTGGGCGTCGCGGGCCGGCAGGCGGACAGCACCGCCACCGCGAGCGCGGCGCCCAGCGCGCGCCGCACGTCAGGTCGCGGCCGTAATCGAGGTGATCTCGATCGTGTGCATGCCGTTCGCGAACCGATGCGTGCCTGTCACCTTCACCTTCTCCTCGGCGAAGGGCATCAGCTTGGAGTTCTGCGGGTCGCCGGCCTTCGAGCTGACGGCCATGTAGATGTTCCCGTCGGACCCAACAATGGCGAGAGGCACGCCCGCCTTCGCGCAGGCCTGAGCGCATTCCTTGTGTCCCGCGCCGGACGCGCCTTTCGTCGTGAAGCAATTGAGATCGATGACCTGGCCGGTGATGGTCATCTCGTTGCCACCTGCGGCCGCCTTCGCCTGAGCGGCAAGCGGCAGAGCGGCGCACGCGAGAACGGTCATGGCTGCAAGAGTTCGCTTGATCATTCCTGCCTCCTCGTAAGAGGGACGCATCCTGCGATCCGACCTGAACGGCATATATTGGCCCCATGCCTGGGGGATACCGCGACCTGGTGGATGCCTTCGGCGCAGCGTGGGAGCGCGGCGACGTGGACGCGATCGCGAGTATCTTCACGCCCGATGCGACGTTCCTCGAGACGCCCTTCAGCGACAAGACGGTGGGTATCAGCGCGATCCGCGCCTACTGGAGCGACGTCCCGACCACCCAGGCCGATGTGTCGTTCAAGTCAGGAGAGATTTACTCAGCCGGCCCCTGGTTCGCCACGGAGTTCCGCTGCACGTACCGCCGCCGCCGCACCGGTGAGTGGGTAGACGCTCGTGGCGCGATGTTTTGCGAGACAAAGGACGGCAAGGTGAGCGAGATGCGGATGTACTGGCATCGCTCGCGCTAGCGCTTGCGGCGCACGTAGCCCAAGGCCCACTCGAGCAGGTCCGCCTGGCGCGCACCCATGCGCATCGCGGCGGTGACGGCTTCCTCTTCTCCCATGCCGCGGTCCAACATCAAGTACGGGAGCAGCGCCGCCCCTACCCTGTTTCCGGAATTGCAGTAGACAAAGGCACGCCTCGACCCGGCGTTCTTGCCGAGTGCGTGCCGCAGCGCCTCGAGCGCGTGGTCGTCCAGGGGGGTGTGGCTCACCGGGATATTGACGTATTGCAGGCCCGCCGCGCGTACGGTTTCCGGAGGATCGAACGGCTGCGGCTCCATCGGATCCCGCGTGTCGATTACAACCTCGCACCCCGCGCGTTTGAGCGCGGCGAAATGGGCAACCGCCGGCTGCCCCCCGGTCACGAGGCCGGGTACAGGCTCAAACGCGTTCAGGACCCCGGAAAGGGCGTCGAGCATCTGGCTCATGGGTGTAAAGCTTATGGCGGCTTTCACCCCCTTTCCATGTGCGGGCGGGCAGATTCCGTGCGGGCGGGGTGCCCCCGGGGTTGGGCCGTTCACACGCGAGACAAATGTGCCCACTTGGAGAGACACATGGGGAGCCGCCTTGGGCCTGATGGACTGGGCATGGTTCTTGAGATTGCTGGGGTAGCCGACATAGGTTCCAAATAGTCGGTAGGAGGGCCTTATGATCACCGCACTTGCACTCGCACTCTTGATACCCGCGACCGGGGCCCCCGCGGCGCGTTCCGCTGATCCTCCAATACACGTCTGGCTCAATTCCGAGAAGTACGCCTCCGGCGACCATGCGCGCGCGTATATCCGCGCCGCCGAAGACGGCTATTTGGTCGTGCTTCGCGCCAACGCCGAGGGCCGGATTCGGGTGCTGTTCCCGCTCGACCCGGGCAGTGACAACTTCGTGCGCGGCGACCACAAGTTCGAAGTAGAGGGTCGTGGTGGCCGGGAAGCGTTCGTCGTGACCGAGGAGCAAGGCACGGGCGTGGTGCTGGCCGCGTGGTCACCGATCGCCTTCAACTTCGACTCCTTCGTGCGCGGCGATCACTGGGATTACGCCGCCTTCGGTGGGCAGCAGGATAGTAGTGAAGAGACAGAGACGGTGCTGCTCGACATCGTGCAGCGCATGGCAGGCGAGAACCACTTCGACTACGACGTCGCCAGCTACACAGTGCCCGGTGCCGTGTCTTATGACGGCCCGAGCTTTGCGCCAGGCTATGTCGGTGTCGGCGACGGCTGGCACACCGGCGTGAGCGTTGCCGTCGGGTTCGGGGTTGGTGGTTGGTACGGGCCGTACTGCGGCGGCTACTGGTGGGGCCCCTGCGTGTCGGGCTATTGGCCGGTCTACTGGCCGTATGCGCCCTACGCCTACTATCGCCCGTTCGGCTACTACCGGTACGGCTACTACCCGTGGGGTTATCGCTCCTACGCCCCGTACACGTTCAGAACGCCGGGATTCTCGTCTCCCAACTCGCCCTTCCCCTATGCGCGGGCGCGGGTCCGCACACCTGAGGGCAGCGTTGTCGGGCGGTCTGCAGTTGCGGAGCGGAGCTGGAGCAGCGCGGGGCTGCGGCCGGCTGAGGTTGCACGTCCCAACACCGTTAGTGGCGTGACGTCCCGGGCGTTTGGAACCGGTCGAAGCGGCAGGACGATGCCTGGCAGGACCTTCAGTCCATCACGCCGCGGCTCGAGCTTCGGCGGATCGCCGCGGGCGAGCGGGGGTTGGTCGAGAGGTGGCGGCGGGGGTGGCCGGGCCTCGGTTGGTCGCGGCGGCGGTGGAGGTGGTGGTGGTGGAGGTGGTCGGCGGCGGTAAGACCGCACCCACATAGCACCCGCTGAACGTCAAAGGGGCCCAGAATGCTGGGCCCCTGGTTTCTTCCCCTTTTGCCCCCGTGCCCCCGTTCATTCTTCCTCCAACCCCTCGATGCGATGCAGCTCCTCCTGGCTCGGCCTCACGGTGTCGGGCCGGTACATGATCACCCGAGCACGCTCGAGGGTGATCAACCCGCCGCCGATCATCTCGTCCAAGTCGGGCAGAATGGATTGAATCGCTTCTTCGGTCTCGACGATCTCGATGACGATCGGCAGATCGAGCGAGAGGCGCAGCACCTTGTCGGTGTGGAGCGTACTGCTCGCGCCGAAGCCGGTGATGCCGCGCAACACCGTAGCGCCGGCCAGCCCCTTGGAGCGGAACTTCTCGACCAGGGCTTGGTAGAGCGGCTTCCCCTGGTGCTTGTCGCTTTCGCCGATGAAGATCCGCATCAGCGTGCGCTCGCCCTTGAAGCGGTGGTGCATGGCAGCCTCTGGGTGTCAGGTGTCCGGTGCCGGGGTCATAGCAGCTCGCTCGCCAAAGCCATCCCTAGTGCGGTCGCCACCAGGCAACCGACCACCGTGCTGCCGGCGTAGAGCCCGGCGCGCCAGTACTCGCCGTCGGCCATCAGGGCGATGGTCTCGTAGCTGAACGTGCTCATCGTCGTGAAAGCGCCGCAGAAACCGATCGTGAGGCCCGCGCGCGTCTCGGGCGAGATGACCGCCGCCCCCGTGGCGAGCCGCATGATGAGGCCGAGCAGGAGCGAGCCACTGATATTGACGACGAGAGTGCCCCAGGGGAACAGGTCGCCCTTGGGCTGGACGAATCCCTGGAGGAAGTAGCGCGCCAGGGTGCCGGCGATGCCGCCGAGGGTGATGAGAAGGATCATCGATGGCGAAAGATTACGAAGGCGGTCGGAGGCGGTAAGGGGCGGTAAGCGTGTGCCCTTACCGTCCCTTACCGCCTCCAACCACCCCCTTACCGCCTATCTTTCCCTCCATGCCCCGCCTAGCGATCGCCCAAATCCGTCCCAAGAAGGGTGACTATGCCGCGAACGTTACGCGCATCGCCGGCGTGCTGGGGCAGGTCGCGGCACTCGAGCCCGCGGTGGACCTCGTGGTGTTCCCGGAGGCCACGACGTCGGGCTATTTCGTCGAAGGTGGTGTGCGCGAAGTGGCCGTGACGGCGGGGACGCTGTTCCGTGACCTCGAGCGCGCGAGCGCTGCGCGCACGTCCTCGGGCCGCCCCCTCGACCTGGTGGTCGGTTTCTACGAGGTCTTCCAGAACGGGCTCTACAACTCGGCGCTCTACGCCACGCTGGGTGGGTCCGACCCGGGCATCAAGCACGTACACCGCAAGGTGTTCCTGCCCACCTACGGCGTGTTCGACGAGGCGCGCTTCGTCGAACGGGGCCGAGAGGTGCGGGCGTTCGACACCCACATCGGGCGGGTGGCGCTGCTGTTGTGCGAGGATGCCTGGCACTCCCTGACCGCTACGATCGCCGCGGTAGACGGCGCCCAGCTCATCATCGTGCCGAGCGCCTCGCCCGCGCGCGGCGCGACCGGTAGCGGCGAGACGAACGGGCATCCGGCCGAGGGCGGGGCGCTGCCAGCGTCCGCGGCGCGGTGGGAGCGGCTGAGCCGCGGCATCGCCGAAGAGCACGGCGTGTACGTCGCGTACGCGAGTCTCGTGGGATTCGAAGGCGGGAAGGGATTCTCGGGAGGCTCGGTCGTCGTGGCGCCGGACGGGGCGATCGTGGCACGCGGGCCGTTGTTCGAAGAAGCGATCGTCACGGCGGACGTGAATCCGGAAGAAATCACGCGGGCCAGGGCGGATGCGCCGTTGCTCGGCGATCTGCAGGTGGCGTTGCCGCACCTGATCAAAGACCTGGGGAAGGGGGAAGGGGGAAGAGGGAAGCGTACGACGGTGAAGTTCGACCCCGCTACTGACGGCGCGAAACGTCCTGCCCCAGCCCCCTTCCCCGCTCCCTCGTCACCCGTCCACGTGGTCGGTCGCGGCGTCGAGGAGGGCGACCCGCTGCGGATCGATGCCGAGCTGGCACGCCGCTGGCTGGTCAGCTTCCTGAAAGACGAAGTCGTAACTCGGCGCGGCTTCAAGAAGGGCATCGTGGGGCTATCGGGAGGCGTAGACTCGTCGCTTACCGCGTTCCTCGCAGCCGAGGCGCTGGGTCGGGAGAACGTGATCGGGGTGCGGATGCCGTATCGCACGTCGCAACGCGAGAGCCTGGAGCACGCGCAGCTCGTGATCGACAAGCTCGGGATCCAGGCGGTCACGGTCGACATCAGCGATGCGGTGGATGCGTACGTGAAGAGCGTCGGAGGCGCGGATCCGAACCGGCTCGGCAACGTGATGGCACGGGAGCGGATGATCGTGCTGTTCGATCTCTCGGCGAAGCACAACGCCCTGCCGCTCGGCACCGGCAACAAGTCGGAGCGCCTGCTCGGCTACTTCACCTGGCACGCCGACGACGCGCCGCCCGTGAACCCGCTGGGCGATCTCTTCAAGACGCAGGTGTGGGCGCTCGCGCGGCATGTGGGGGTACCCGAGGTGATCGTCACCAAACCAGCTACCGCCGACCTGATCGAGGGGCAGACCGACGAAGGCGATTTCGGGATCTCCTATCCCAAGGCCGACCGCATCCTGTACTATCTTCTGCGCGGGTTCCGTCCCGAGCAGGTCGCAGCGCACGGATTCACCCCGGCCGAGGTGGAGCTGGTGCGCAAGCGCCTCGAATCCACGCACTGGAAGCGCAGGCTTCCCACGGTGGCCATGATGTCGCAGACGGCCATCGGCGAGTTCTATCTGAGACCTGTGGACTACTGACGTCTTTG
>Ga0335085_10004914_pt1 | contig 21856 bp, 22 predicted proteins | sample Lox_Sample_45_FD_206712 | JGI IMG/M metagenome (GOLD analysis project Ga0335085, IMG submission 206712) | Soil microbial communities from Loxahatchee National Wildlife Refuge, Florida, United States - Lox_Sample_4.5 | ecosystem: Environmental > Terrestrial > Soil > Wetlands | place: USA...
TTTCGGCAAACTCAAGCTCTACCGTCGTATCGCCACACGGTTCGACCGTAACGACTCCCATTTCATGAGCTTCCTCTACCTGGCCTGCTCACTTTTCTGGATCAATTGAATGTCGATTAGCCCTAGTGGCTTTAGTTGGAGGGATTGCGATCTTGTTTTGTGCTCAATTAAATTTCAAGCCCGATCCTGAAGGGGCGACCACGCTCGAAGGCGCTAAGTACCTCAGCATGCCGGCCTCGTGTTTGATAGACGTGCGCCAGGCGTGGATTGATAGGGGGCGTCCAGAAAGCTTTAAGCCCAACAAGGTTATCGGGGGTACGTTCGGCAACGTTTTCTTTTATACAAACAAAGTCCAAGTGGGAGGAATGATCTATCAGTGCCGATTTGGTGTAAGTGATAATGTTTGGCCTCCTGGTATTTTGGCGATAACCGATGAAGGAATAGTACTCTGGATACGCCAGCGCGATGGCAAGGTGACGGTCAGTCCTGAAAAAAACTGGATTGAGAGATAAAGTGAAGAGAAGTGAACTCGACACGCCAACCATAGGAAGAACCGTGCCAATGGAATTAATGGGCGCATGAATGGCTTCTCGGCTACGAACGCAATGGAAGCTCGCCTACATCAACTAAACAGCCAAACGCCTTGCCCGCCTCGTGGCGCTGTCCCGGTCAACTAGGGATATTGTAGGAGGTTCTTTCACTCTCAATATCCGTTTCGCTTTCGGTCATGGCTGCGACCACCCAGGCTATGTCGATTCAGAGCATGGCCGCAATTTTCAGGACTGGTCAAGCGGGCACAAGAGAGTTCTAAAGAGGAAATCCGTCTTACAATTTCTAACACTCGGCTTTCATTTCGCTGCATTTTATTGCATTGACTCGGGCTGTATAGAGATGCATAATCACCTTGAAAACATTGAGTTTTCTACGGTTCTCGCAGATTTGTGGGTTCAGGCCGCAATGAGTTCGAATCTCACCGTTCGGTCAGGATCGAGCGGCGCTCCTGCTCCGGCTGCAAAGGAATACGCCGTCCTCTTCTGATTTCGCAATCCATTGATCGAGAATGGCAAGGCCGTGTCGTTCCAACGTTTTTCGCACCAAGTCCGGCGTGTAGCGATAGGAAAAGAAAAGGCGGATGGATTCGCCGGGGTGGAATTCGAAGCGCTCGTTTTCAAACGCGATGGCGCACGATTGTGTAAAATAAAATCGGGCGACGATGCGTTTCAGGCTGTTCACGTTTTCGATTTCAAAACGCAATTCGCCGTCGCGAGGCTCGACGCCGAGATCGAAGAGAAAGGCGAGCAGCCAATCGCGCGTGAGGGCGTTGTCGTATTGGGGCAAAATCTTTTTTACGCCGGCTTCGTAATCGTTCCCCGGCGAGAGGTTGGCGCTGAAGAGCAAGGTGTCGTCGTTGCGCACGAGGGAGGCGAGTTTGGGCAGGATGGTTTCGGGTTCGAAGTTGGGGATCATGCCGAAGAAGGTCAACAAACGTGTTCCCGCCTCCGCTGCGCTCTGGCGCGGCGAGCCGTGTTTTGTGTTCCGTGATTTGTGTTCCGCGTTGCGAGCGAATGCCGCGGATAAATCGTTGACGCCAGCCAAGTCGCATACGAGTGGGAAACAGTTTTTTTCCGGCACGACTGCAAGAGCAGTTTGGCGGGCGGTCAGGACCATGGCGGTGCTGACATCGCAGGGGGTGTAGAAAACCTGCTTATCGCGCTCCTTCAGCAGGCGCAGCAATCGCGTGTCTTTTTGTCCGCCGCCGCAGCCCAGGCCGATAAGGAGCACTTGTTTCGCATCGATTTTTTTGGCGGCGGCTTCAAAGCTGCGGTCATAAATGGCCGCGCCATCGGCGTCGTTGCGCGAGGGGGAGTGGACTTGATGCAGCGCGAGCCATTTTTGGGTTTGTTTGACGCTGTCGTAGTGGAATTTGTGGTTTACGGCGCGGGAACGGAGGGATTCCACCAGGTCCGCGCGTACTTTTTCGGGGAATTGGCTGGCGTGGATGGCGACGTGGACGAGCGATGACATGGCTTGGTTGTCGCTGAATTTGCGTTACAACTCAAGTGTATGTAGAGGGTGATTCGGTTGTGTCCGGGAACGTCAGCTTGTTTTTCAGAGCCTGCTTGCGTCGGCTGCTACTGGGGCAAGAGCGACGGTCATAGACCGCCGCTACAAATTTCTGTCATAAGACAAGCGTGCGTTGACTTGCTCTCACTTCGCGGTCATATTCGCGGCATGGACTTTGATATTTCACCGCTTCTCGATCACTGGGCCTACAAACCGGGCCAGGTTGTCGTCAGGAAATTCAAGGGCAAGGACGGCAAGGAAAAAATCCAGCTTCGCGTGGACCTCGGTCTGCTGCAGATGAATGCCGAGGGCAGGCCCGACGGCAAGCGTCCGTTCGGTCATAATTCACTTTTTGATTATTACCAGGCGAAGCTGCATAAGCACCTGGCCGCGCACAACGGCAGCGATGAGGGTTTCAAGCTGATGGCTGATGATTGCGCGAAGCTGCAAATTGAGTCGCTCCAGTATCATCACCGTTACATCTGCCTGCTGCAGCTGGAGGATTACGCCGGGGTGGTGCGCGATGGGGAGCGGAACCTGGCGGTGTTTAATTTCGTGGGCAAGCATGCCGAGAGCGAGGAACTGGCGTGGTCGCTGCGGCAGTTTCAGCCGCAGTTGATGATGATTCTCACGCGCGGCCGCGCGACGCAATCGCTCGAGGCGAAGGATTACGCGGTGGCGATTGCGCAGATCGAGGAAGGGATTGAAAATATCCGCGAGTTTTATCGCGAATATTCGCGCGGAGAGGCCAGCGAGCAAAGCGGGGAGCTTTATTCGTTGCAGACGTGGCTGGCGGAGATTCGGGCGAATCGACCGCTTTCGGCCCGCGAAAAACTGGAGCAGGCTTTGAGGGACGCGGTTCAACGCGAGGACTACGAACAGGCCGCCCAATTCCGCGACGAGTTGAAAAATCTGAAGCCGGAAGGCGACAAATAAAAACGCACGGCCGGGAGTTGCGCTCTCGCGCCACGTTTTTAATTCTCTCATGACTCTCCAGGAACGTCTCAGCCAGGAAATGAAGTCCGCAATGCTTGCGAAGGAAGCGGACAAGCTGTCCACATTGCGCCTGTTGAAGTCGGTGATCGGCTACACGCTGGTGGAACGCAAGGCGGAGACGTTGTCCGACGCGGACTTTGTGGGCATCGTGCAAAAGGAAGTCAAAAAGCGGCGCGACGCCATCGAGCAATACGAGAAGGGCGGAAGGTCTGAGCTGGCGGCGAAGGAAAAAGCGGAGATTGGCGTGCTGGAAATGTTTTTGCCGAAGGCGCTTTCCGCGGAGGAATTGGAGCAATTGATTAAGGTGACGATTGCGGAGATGGGTGCGACGAGCAAGAAGGAGATGGGACCGGTCATCAAGGCGGTCCAGGCGAAGGCGGCGGGGCGGGCGGAGGGGAAGACGATCAGCGGGCTGGTGGGGAAATTGCTGCCGTAACCAGGAGGCCACGGTTCCGAACCATACAGGGTGTTCTACAAAATTTTCTTTGGCACTTATACCAGCCGCTATTCCGATTTCGATGGTTACTGGCTTTTCGGCTTTCTTTGGGATCTCGAACGCTTAACAATCGATTTATTGAATAAGGAGTCTGTCCTTGCTGAACCCACACCGATGTCGGTAGCGATTTTGATCGCGCGACAAAAGTTCCCCGAACAAATGGCAAAAGCCAGTCTGCCGATTTCGGCGCTACGGGAAGCATGTGTTGAAATCGTGAGGTTAAGCGAGCCGGCAATGGGACCTGTAAACGGCCGCACATGCGCAGGGCGGCGCTTTCGTTTCCGAGTGAGAGCATTACCCGAAAAAGGGAAAGGCTACGAGTCCAGCAAAACGATTTTTGTTGCACCTCACAATCCCGAAATCGCAGGACGCAGCGCTCGCCGTCCCCGGAGTTGAATTATTTCTGCGGGAAAATTTGGTAGAGGAGCAGGTAAATGATCACGCCGGTCACGGAGACATACATCCACAATGGCCACGTCCAGCGGGCGATGCGTTTGTGTTTGTCGAAGCGCTGGCGCAGCGCGCGGCTGAGCGTGATGACGATCATCGGCACGATCGTGATCGCCAGTATCAGGTGCGTGAAGAGGATGGTGAGGTAAATGGGCCGGAACCACGCGGGATTGCGGAAATGCGTGATGCCATGGACGCCGAAGTGGTAAATCAAATAGCCGGTGAGAAACAGTGCGGAGCTGCAAACGGCGGCGATCATGCAGTTGCGGTGGGCGGTGATTTTGCCGTGTTTGACGAAATAAAATCCAAAGGCGAGGAAAACGCCGGCGAGGCCGTTGAAGAAGGCGTTGGACGCCGGGAGATCGTGAACGGTCACGGTTCGCGCTCCAGTTGTTTGGCGGCGGCGAGCAATTTTTGTTTTTCCGTGGGCCAGTCGACGTCGTCACCGCCGGTTTGATAGATGCCGCGCAACCGCGCCTGTTTGTCCACGAGCACCAGAATGGTGCTGTGCACCCAGAGGTCTTCAGGCGAGACGCGATCTTCCGGTTTCTTTTCGACGGCGGAGAGTTTGAGGCTGTCGACGGCGAGATTGTTGATTTGTTTTTTGGTTCCGGTGAGGAAGGTCCAGCGATTGTCGTCCGCGCCGTTTCTTTCGCCGTAGGTTTTCAGGACCGCCGGGGTGTCGTAATCGGGGTCGGTCGTGAGCGAGATGAGTTTTGTTTGAGCGTCTTTGGGCAGCGCGTCCTGCAATTCCTTCATCTGACGGGTCATTCGGATGCAAGGGCCCGGGCAGCGGGTGAAGATGATGTCGGCGATCCAGACGTGACCGCGCAGGTCGGCGAGCGAAACGGGGGAGTTGTTTTCGTTCGTGAGCGAGAAATCCGAGATTTGCGCGTAGATGGGAAGCGGTTGCGCGGCGCGGGATTCGGCCTTGACGAGCAGAAACGCGAGCGAGAGAGCGAGAATGAGCAACACGAACCCGACTCCCATCGTCCAGGGGAATCTTCGCACAGTCGGGTTCATGGTTTCAACGCGTCAAACGACGCGCATCGAATTATTCAAAGCTGGCGCCGCCACCAGCGCCTGCGGGAGTCTGGCTGGCAATCCACTTATCGTAATCCTCCTGCGTCTGGACGTACAGATAACCGCCGGCCATGCTGGAATGGCCAAATCCGCACAATTGAGCGCAGTTGATTTGGTAAATTCCAACTTTTGTCGGGGTGAAATGAACCGGAACGCGCATTCCGGGAATGGCATCCTGCGTGACGCGCATGGCAATCACTTTGAATGAGTGAATGACGTCCTTGGAGGAAAGCTTGATGACGACCGGCTTGTTCACGACGACGTGCACCTGGTTGAGGGTCTGGATATCGTCCTTGCCTTTCGGGTCGGTGGGGTCGACGCCGAAGGGATTGTCGGACGTGACATATTTCATGTCCTGCGCGCCGAATTCGCCGTCCTTGCCGGGATAGCGGACGTTCCAGGCGAATTGCTGGGCGACGATCTGGATGACGATGGCATCTTTTTCGTCCGGCGCGGGAGTGACGTTCTTGGCCCAGAGGGGAACGGCGACGAAGACCAGGATCAGCGCCTCGACCAGCGCGACGATGACTTCGATGTAATTCGAGGCATGGTTGCGAACGCCGATGTAGTCAGCCTTGGGATTGCGTGAGTGGTGGAAACGGAACAGGGCGTAGGCAAAGTAAGAGAGCCAGCCGACGAACAGCGCAATCATCAGGTAGTGGACATAAATAATCAAACGGTCCACATCCGCGCCGTGTTGGGAAGCGAGGGGGGGTAATCCAAGAAGTTTTTCCATCGTCAGGCCTTTTCAGTGGGTTCAGTCTTCTGCGCGGGTTCGGCGTCCTGCTGAGCGACCTCAGCGGATTTCTTTCCGATATAAACAAAAAATGTCGCGATGCCGCCGAGCACCATGGTCACAATGCCCAACAGGCTGAAAATGCCCCAGTTCATGCCCTTGGCGAGGGGGGAATCCGAGGCGCCATAGCACGCGGCGCAGGCGAACACCGAGGCGGGCTGCAAGGCTGCCGCGAACAAGATCATCGCGGCGAGAGTTTTAACTTTCCGAAAGTTCATAGGTAACTGACGTTTTTGGTTTTCTTGAGAAAATAGCGTTCGTAAAAGATCAGTCCCACGCCGACGGCGAAGGAGGCCACCCCACACAGAATATTCAGCAAGCCACCCTGGACGATGAGCCACACGCCGAAACCGAACGCCAGCGCGATCGATACGACGATGAAAACGAGATGGAAGGCTTTGAGGGACATATTCAGTGAGTCACGGTATGCACCGGGAAATCAGCCATTGACCAGAGCGTGAGCCCCATCAGGCCGACAAAGAAAAACACGGTGAATCCGAGGATGCCGTAAATCATTTTGCGCTCGGAAATCAAGTGCATGAAATAGCCGGCCACCAGGAATGCCTTGCCGCTGGCGATGAAGAGCGCCACGGCGATGTTGATTTCGCGGCTGCCAAAGGGAATGAAGGAAGCGCCGACAGTAATGAGCGTGCCAAACAGGAGGGCGTAAAAAACGTAGAGATAACGCCGAACGTGATGGCTGAAATGTTCGTCGTGATTTGCAGATTTCTGTTCGCTCATAAATTATAACAAGTATAGGACCGGGAAGAGGAAAATCCAGACCAAGTCAACGAAGTGCCAGAACAAGCCGGAAACCTCGACGCGATTGGTGAAGCGTTCCGGGTCGGTCTTCCACATGGAAGCGCCGAAAAGCCAGAGGTAGGTGATGACCACGGCGCCACCGATGACGTGCAGCGCGTGGAGGCCGGTGAGCGTGAAATAAATTGCAGTGTACGTGTTGTGCCAGGGGCCGTAGTTATCCATGCTCGCGATTTCGGAGCGCTCAATCTTGATGGGCTGGGGTTTTTCGAAATGGCGCTCATGCAAATCGATGACATCGTGAAGGTCCTTGGCGTAACGGCCTAAAATCACGATTTCGTCCTTGCCGTTTTCCTCCATGTGGCCGTCCACGATGCGGCCATCCTTCAAGTTCACCTGGTAGTGAATGAATTTGTCATGGTATTCGTAGGACTTGATGCCAAGGAAAGTGATGGCGCAGCAGATGGTGATGGCGTGATAGATTTTAAACCGGCCGAAGTTGCCCATCTTGAGCGAGGCCCAGGCCATGACGGTGGTGATGGACGATGTGATGAGCACCAGGGTATTGGCGGTGCCGAGGGGGACGTTCAGCCAGCCATAGGGCCATTCCACCGCGCCGACGCGGAGGAGGATGTAGCTTGAAAAAAGCGCGCCGAACAGCATGACTTCCGAAGCGAGGAAAAGCCAGATGCCAACTTTGGCGTTGTAAAGCCCGGTGTCCCGGCGAATTTCTGATGTGTACGGAATTTCCATGAATGAATTGGTTAAGCTTTATCCGGTTCGTTCTGGGGAGTGAAGTCGGTGGCGTGACCGGGGACGCTATATTCGTAAGGGCCGCGATAGACGGTCACCGGCTTGGCAAAATTTCCATGCGGCGGAGGCGTGGGGGTCTGCCATTCCAGTGTGGTGGCGTGCCACGGATTATCCGAGCCGGCGGGTTTGCCGTGCTTGATGCTCCAGAAGAAATTGATGATGAAAGGAATCTGGGCGAGGCCCAAACAAATCGCCGCCCAGAGAATGAAGACGTGCAGGCGCATCAGGGTGTCGCTGAGGCCGCCGACCACTTCCATGCCGGTGGCGGAGTTATGCGCCGCAGTGTAGTTCGCGCCACCGTCGGCCATGCGGCGAATCATTCCCGCCATGCCCTGGGCGAACATCGGCTGGAAAATGAGGTTCATGCAGATGAGCGAGAGCCAGAAATGCACGCGGCCCCAAAATTCATTCATCATGCGGCCGGTCATTTTCGGGTACCAATAATAAATCCCCGCGAACAGCGCGAAGATGGTTCCCGGCGCGACGACGTAATGGAAGTGGGCGATGACGTAGTAAGTGTCGTGCAGGTGCAAATCGCTGAAGTTGAAGCCCAGCGGCAAACCGGTCAGACCGCCGATGCCGAACATCGGCAGGAACGCCATGACGAAGAGCATGGGCGTGTTGAAGCGGATGGAACCGCCCCACAACGACAGGAACATGCAGGTCAGAATGATGACCGAGGGGATCGAAATGATCATCGTGGTGGTCTGGAAGAAGGTGGCCACGCGGACGCCCATGCCGGTCATATACATGTGGTGCGCCCAGACGATGAAGGAAAGGAAGCCGATGGTCAGCGCCGAGTAGACCAGCGATTTGTAGCCCCAAATGGGCTTGCGGGTGTTGTTGGCGATGATTTCAGCCACGATCCCCATGGCGGGGAGAATCAGGACGTACACTTCGGGATGGCCGAGGAACCAGAAGAGGTGCTGCCACAGAAGCGGGCTGCCGCCGCCGCTGATGTTTCCGAGGGTGCTGACGGCGAGGCCGGTGGGCAGGAAGAAGCTGGTGTGCGCGACCTTGTCCATCAATTGCATGACGCCGGCGGCTTCGAGCGGCGGGAAGGCGAGCAGGAGCAGAAACGCAGTCACGAACTGGGCCCAAACAAAGAACGGCAGGCGCATCCAGGTCATTCCGGGCGCGCGCAACTGGATGATGGTGGCAATGAAATTCACCGCGCCCAGGAGCGAGGAGGTGATAAGGAAAATCATTCCGATGAGCCAGAAGGTCTGGCCATGGGTGGCAATGGAGGTGGCCAGCGGGGAATAAGAAGTCCAGCCTGCCTGCGCCGCGCCGCCGGGGATGAAAAAGCTGACGAGCATGATGATGCCGCCTACCACGTAGGATTGGTAGCTGGCCATGTTCACACGGGGAAAACACATATCCGGCGCGCCGATCATCAGCGGCACGACGTAGTTTCCGAACGCGGCGAAGGCCAGGGGAACGATGGCCAAAAAGACCATGATCGTTCCGTGCATGGCACCGAAGGAATTGTAGAGCTCGGGAGTGATGGAATAGCCGACGATATTGCCCGCGGCATCCTTGACGGCGGCGGCCATTTGATCGCCGACAATGCTGTGAAGGAGCGAGCCTACCAGCGGCACGGCGTGCTGCGGATGTGCGATTTGCCAGCGCATCATCAGCATCAAAAGAAATCCAAAGAACAAAAAGCACAGCGCGGTGACGCCGTATTGGATGCCGATGACCTTGTGGTCGGTGGAGAAGATGTAGGTACGCCAGAAGCCCGCATCTTCATGATGCTCTTCATGGATTCCGGCATGTGGAACTGCGTGTGTCGCCTGCATGTTTTTTCAACTAATATTAGCTTAACATCTTTTGACCAACCGATGCCAAACGCGAGTTAGTGAACTTGACAGCACTGCGCGTGTCAACGGCGGAGTCAGTTTAACTCAGTTAAATAAGTTAAATTGTTAAATGAGTTAAACGCGGCGAATGTCCCGCCTCGCATTCATTTAACGACTCACTGATTTAACCCGATTACCGACAATTACTTCACTTTGTCCAAGACCATCACCACGAGGAGCAATGGGAGGTACAAAATCGAAACGAAAAAAAGCTGTCGTGCGCGCGGGATGGTCATGTGCCGCGCAAATTGAATCGCGAACCACAAAAAAACGAGTCCCAGCACGAGCGCGCCAGCCAGATAAAAGAGGCCGGTCACATGAAACAAAAAGGGGCACAAACTCACGGGCAGCAATCCCAGTGTGTGGCTCACCGCCTGCCGGCCGGTGCGCTGGCCCTGCGGATCGATGACCGGCAGCATTTTGAAGCCGGCTTTTGCGTATTCCTCGCGATAGATCCAGGCGATGGCGAGGAAGTGGGGCAATTGCCAGAAGGCGAGGATGGCGAACAACGCCCAGCCTTCGCGGCTCAATTCACCGCGCGCGGCGGTCCAGCCCATCAGCGGCGGCAAAGCGCCGGGCACCGCGCCAATGGCTGTGTTCAGCCACGTCATGCGTTTCAACGGCGTGTAAATGAAGAGATAGCTCAGCAGCGAGATCGCGCCGATGACGCTGGTGGTCAGATTCACGGCCAGCGCGAGATAGAGCAAACCGGCGCAGGCGCACACGCCGCCGAAGACCATGACGGTGGTTGGCTGCAATCGACCGGAGGGGAGCGGGCGGTTTTTGGTGCGGCGCATTTTGGCGTCGTGTTCGCGCTCAAGAAGCTGGTTCAACGCCGCTGCGCCGCTGGCGACCATGGCGGTGCCGAGCACTGCGTGAATCATCAGCAAATAATTGACGGGGCTCCGGGAGCCCAGATAAAAGCCGACCAGGGTCGTCAGAACGACGAGGAACGTGAGGCGGGCTTTGATCAAATCGGAATAAACGGCGACCCAGCCTTTTTCGGCCACGATCACTTCATTCAGAGATGTTGCAGTTGCTTCTTTCATGTTGGTCGCGCCGCCAACGCGCCGGTATCCGAGCGGCGAGTTTCGGTTTGCGATAAGGCCGCTGCTTGAGGCGCGGCCATCGGACAACGAAAGGCGATTATACTCAAGAGCGCGCCCGTGGCCAGCGAAAGTGCACCGACAAGCACATGGGCGGTGGCGATATCCGCGGCTTTGCCCGACAGAACGGTGGCGGCGCCGAGCGCGACCTGGCAGATAATGAGCCCCAGCCAGAAGGCTGTGAGCCTGGCCATCGGGTTGTGCCACGAGAATTTTCGCCACGCTTTCCCCGCGCAAAACGCCACCGCGCAGAGGATCAATACCGCGACGAGGCGGTGGATCATCTGCAGCTGGATCTGGAAGGCGGTGATGGGGTTGTAATTCATGATTTCAACGCGGTGCTCATTGTAATGCGCCAGGGAAGCCGGATCGGTGGCGGGCCAGAGTTTGCCGTAGGCCAGCGGGAAATCGCGGATGGAGAGCCCGGCGTGTTGATGGCGCATGGTGGCGCCCAGGATGAGTTGGACAAAAATTAAAACGGTCGTCGCCAGAAATACCTGCTGCATCCCCTTGCCTGTTGGGAGTTGGGAGTTCCCCTTTCGATTCATCCACCATTGGCTGGTGAGCAGCGCAATGGCGCACAAGAGCACAAAGAAAAGCTGGGCCAGCGCGGCATGGAAAATGCCGATTTGGTCTTTGAACAGCACCACGCGCAATCCACCGAGCAGGCCCTGGACTTGAACGAGCACAAAGGCGAGCCAGCCGAGTTGCGGGAGCGGGCGAGGTGCGCTTTTGTTTCGGAACCAAACCAGGGCCGCCAACAAAACCACGCCGCCGATGCCGGTGAGAAATCCGCCGGTTGCCTTCTCGGTTGGCCAGAGTGCGAAAATCACCAGTCCCGCCAATACTTCCAGCGCGCCGACGATGGCGAGCGTTCGACGGGATTCCCGGCCGCCGAGCCAGCGAGTCAGCGCAACAATGAGGAGTCCGACGGTGGAAGCCAACAGCCGGTGCGTGTGCTCATATAGGATGCCGCCAACCCATTTCGACGGTGGAAATAAAAACATGTTATAGCCGTAGCTGTTCGGCCAGTCCGGGACGGACATGCCGGCTTCATGGCTGGTGACCAAACCGCCGATGCAGATGAGGCCCAACGTCGCCAGTGCCGTCAGGACGGCGAAACGGTGCAACCAGCGATTGTTGGAAACTTCATTCATGCAAAAAAGACAAACGGAAAAGCAAACCGCTGCGAGTGGTGGCCCGCAGCGGTTTCAAACCCACGAAACTATTTCACTTCGAGCGTGAAATCAACGGTGGCGTTTCCGCTCGTGGTGTCGACGTCTTTCTCAACGCCGTTCGGCGCAGCCTTGCGGTGGAGGGCGACGATCTTGTATTTGCCGGCCGGAACGTCCTTGATGGTGAATTTGCCATCCTTGTCGGTCACGGCAAAGTAAGGATTGTCCACCACGGTCACCCAGGCGAACATCCAGGGATGGACGTCGCATTGAAATTTCAAGAAATTCTCCGGTGCGGGAAAGGAGTATTCCAAATCAGGAGCGCCGGACATCTGCGGCTGGCTGATTTTGGTGGAATAGGCGTCCAGATTGGGGCCGGGCGCCGGGCTGATGTGCACGTTGTGCATCGGGACGGTCGCAGGATCGGAATTTTTCACGAGGAGTTTCTGGCCGGTTTGAATCGCCAAAATCTGGGGCTCGTAAAGGCAGCCTTTTTGGTCCATCACGGCCGGAGGCGTGGAGGCATCAGCGGCTTTCGCGGGCACGCCTTTCAACATGACGATGACGTCGGCCAAACCTTTGTTGGGGCCGACGACGAAAAATTGGGTGGTGACTTTGCCGGAATGCATCTTGCCGCAAACGGGATCGTTTTCGAGCGGAGTGATTTCGCGTTCGGGCGGAGGCGTGCCGTTGAGAGTGACGGTGCCGGTGATGTCCGCAGCCGAGGCCAGTTGCGCAAGCCCCGCGACTCCAATTATTGCGGCCAGGAGAGCAAAAGATGATTTCATAGATTTTGGTTCAATTGAATCAGCCGGGAAATTAACACCCGTGAATTGTCGCCGCAAGAGCACAACTTATATTTTCACCCGCACTGATTCTTGGGTTGATGTTGGCTAATTATGGTGGGTGAAGGCCCTATCGCACGCCGGACATCACGCGGGCCATCTGCAGGGCGGTCTGGGCGGCTTCGGTGCCGCGATTGTGTTTGGCGCCAAGGCAGCGCACTTTGGCGTGTTTTTCCTTCTCGAAAACGAAGACGCCGTGGACTACGGGGACCTTGTGCAGCACCTGGATTTGCGCGAGTGCGTGCGTGACGCCCCAACCGATGTGCTGGGCGTGGCTGGTTTCGCCCTGGAAAATGACGCCGAGGCAAATGATGGCTGAATAGCGGGCCGAGGCGGCCAATTTGGCGGCTACCGCGGGAATTTCAAACGCGCCCGGCACGCGGATGATGCGCACTTTCGCTCCGGCTTCTTCCAAAACGGCACGCGCGGCGCGCAGCATGGCGTCGACGTATTCGCCGTTGTAACGCGAGGCGACGATGGCGAAGGAGGCGGCTTCGTTCTTCTGATTTAGCTTCTGAACCTTTTTCAGCATGAAATCTTCTGAGAGTCGTAAATCGTAAATCGCCAATCGTAAATCACAAAAGATGGCCCATCTGAATTCGTGTGTGCCTAAATTTTTCGAGTTCTTTGCGTAATGGCATCCAATAAATCCTGTCTTTTCTGCGTTCTTTGGTTTCCTCCGTTGACAAGGCGCGCTCCAAAGCAGCGACCCTTCCCGATACCGCGTATTTTAAGAGTGGCCGTTTCACCATAAGTTTTTTTGCGACGTACGCATGGTTTTTCGCTGATTCGATCAATAATTCAGGAGTGCGAAGTTCCAGCAGCCAAAACTTTATTTGCGCAAGATTAGGTTTTTCCAAATGCTGAAAATAATGCGCTTCCACCAAACGCCGGATCATCGGCCAGTCCTTGTCACGCTGCGTTTTTTTTGCTCGCACCAGATCGGGCAGCGAAATCAAATTGCAAATTGTTCCGTCTGGCAATTCGATAGTAACGCGCCGGCTCCAAAGTTTCGCAAACGATTCCACTCCGCGCATTCTGGCCATGACGTCGACTCGCATTCGCAAAGCCTCCGGATGCTGGCAACGAAAATGAACTGCGTGGCCGCGGCGGAGATATTTCGCTTCGAAAGGCGGAACCGCTATGCACTCCGCCCGCAAATCCCGGAGAGCCCGGCCGAGCCGCGCCAGATTGGCAGTTTCGGCCAGAACCGCAAAATCTGTGTCACGGCTAAACTCGGCCGCGCCGTAAAATACGCAGGCCTGCCCGCCCATGAGCAGGGCGCGAACGCCGTGCGCGCGCATTGAAGAAAGGACTTTGCGTATCGGGTTCGGGATCAAGCGAGCCTCCGAGTGCAAGATAGGTCTGCCACAATTTTTCGCTTTCCTGCCAGCGTTGAACTGGTGTGAGCCGATACCACTCAGCCCACTCCTCGCCAACCAGTTGTTCCGGCTGAATCATGCAAGAAGATTAACAATTTTCAACCTGCATGCAAAATCAAACTTCGCTACTTCACCCAAGGCCAATCGTGGCAAAGAATCGAAATCACAAAAGGTGGCCCATTTTCTCCCGCTTGGTCTTCAAATAGCGTTCGTTGTGGGTGTTGGCTTTCACGCGAATCGGCACCTGCTCGACGATTTTCAGGCCGTAGCCTTCCAGGCCGACGACTTTCTTGGGATTATTCGTGAGCAAACGAATTGTTTTCAAACCGAGGTCCACGAGGATTTGCGCGCCGAGGCCGTACTCGCGCAGGTCCATGTCGAAGCCGAGTTTTTTGTTCGCCTCGACGGTGTCGTAGCCCTGTTCCTGCAATTTGTAGGCCTTAATTTTTGGGGCGAGGCCGATGCCGCGGCCTTCCTGGCGCATGTAAACCAGCACGCCTGCGCCGGCATCCGAAATCTGCCGCAGCGCCTGCTGCAGTTGTGGGCCGCAATCGCAGCGGCGCGAGCCGAAGACATCGCCGGTGAGGCATTCGCTGTGGACGCGGACGAGCACATTTTTTTTGCCGGCGACATTGCCGTGCACCAGCGCGAGGTGATGTTGCCCGTCAATTTTCGAGCGATACAGGTGCAAATCAAAATTGCCGTAATCGGTGGGCATCTTCACGACTTCGACCTGCTCGACGAGTTTTTCCTGCGTGCGGCGATGCTGAATCAGGTCGGCGATGGTGCAAATTTTCAGGCGATGCTTTTTTGCGAACTTGAGCAATTCGGGCAGGCGCGCCATGGAGCCATCGTCGCTCATGATTTCGCAGATGACGGCGATGGGGCGGCAGTCGGCGAGTTTCACCAAATCGACGGCCGCTTCGGTGTGGCCGGCGCGTTGCAAGACGCCGCCGGGGCGGGCGCGCAATGGAAAGACATGGCCGGGTTGAACCAAATCGTCCGGAATGGCAGTGGGGTCGGCCATGATGCGGATGGTTTCGGCGCGGTCCGCCGCGCTGATGCCGGTGGAGACACCGCGCGCGGCATCCACGCTGATTTGGAAATCGGTTTTGAACGTCTCGCGGTTCTGGCGGACCATGCGTTCGATGCCGAGTTGTTGCAACCGCTCGGAGGTGGTCGGCACGCAGATGAGGCCGCGGCCGAATTTGGCCATGAAATTGATCGCGGCGGGAGTGACGAATTCGGCGGCCATGATCAGGTCGCCTTCGTTCTCGCGATCGGCGTCGTCGACCACGATCACCATTTTGCCTTTCTGCAAATCGGCGATGACGGAATCGATGGAATTGAACCGTTGTTTCATACAGCGGGGAGTAAGCTAATCAATGTTCGAGCGATTGCCAGTCGTAAACCAAGCTGATGGATTTTGCCGCCACCAAATGGCGAACTCTTCCAAAAATCGAATCTGCGCGAAAGTTTCGATGGCCCTCGCTTCTACTTCTCGAACTCGCCGAATGGCGGTTCCGGCAGTTTCTCTCCGGATGGACAAAGGGCATTGGCATGCCCGCCAGAACGCCAGGAATAATCCATCAAAGAATATTTTCGCCGCTTTGCACGGCTTAGCTCTTCGATGCCTTGAGGGCCGCTTCGTAAACCTGTTTCAAAGGAACTCCGGCCTGCTCGGCAATTTTTTTGCAGGACTCAAACTCGGGCGCGGCCTGAACAACTTTTCCGTTCAGCCTGCCGAGTTTCACGGTGACTTCGCCGAAGGGCGTTTTGACGGTGACGAATTCGCGGCGCAGTTTTCGCCGCTCCGCGGAATGCCGGCGCACGCCGAACGCGCTGGTCTCACGCAGGATCATCTCGCTGAATTTGTCCGCGTCGCCTTGCGCGCACAAAATCGTGAGCAACACGCCCGGGCGGTTTTTTTTCATTTGGATGGGCGTGTGAAACACGTCCAGAGCGCCGGCCGCGAGCGCTCGCTCCACGAAATTGCCCAAAATCTCCGCGCTGATGTCGTCCAAATTCGTTTCGAGCACGGTGATCGCGTCCGTTCCCCAATCGAGGGATTCGAGGGATTCGAGGGTCGAGGGTCGAGGGTCGAGGGAAAAGCTTTCGGAACCCAGGACCGCTCTGAGAACATTTGGGCGTGTTTTATTGTCGCGCGTTCCCAACCCAAAACCGATTTTCTCCGCAACCAATCCACGCATTGGGCCGAAGCTCTCGGCTAATTCCGCGAGCAATGCGGCGCCCGTCGGAGTGACCAGTTCGTGCGGTTCTTCGCATTGCGTCACCGCGACGCCACGTGCGCCCAAAATGTCGAGTGTGGCCGGCGCTGGAATGGGGAATCGCCCGTGCGCGCAGTTGATGAAACCAGTGCCTTCGACAACCGGCGCAGCCAAGACGCGGGGTTTGCCGAGCATTTCCAAAGCGACGCACGCGCCGACGATGTCCACGATGGAATCAATCGCGCCGACTTCGTGAAAATGCACCTGCTCTGGCGGTTTGCCATGGATTTTTCCTTCCGCGTCCGCGATGCGTTGAAAGACGGCGATGGATTTTTTCTTCACCCAATCTGACAACGTGCTTTGGGAGATCAGTTTTTTTATCTCGGTGAATGTGCGGTTTTCATCGTGGTGAGGCTCACGAGAATGTGAATGGCTGTGTCCGTGTTCGTGTCCATGATGATGAGAATGAGCATGTTCATGATCGTGATGATGATCATTATCGTGATCATGTTCATTCTCCAGGTGGACATCGAATTTTACGCCGGCGATTCCGGATTTTTCCCGGCGCGCGACGTGGAGGTGGTAGCCATTCACGCCCAATTTTTCCAGTTCGTGCTCGAACCGATGGGCGTCCACGCCCAAATCCAGCAAGGCGCCAATGAACATGTCGCCGCTGATGCCGCTGAAGATGTCGAGGTAGAGAGTTTTCATACGGAACAACGAACCTCCAACATCCAACATCCAACGCCGAACATCCAATCACGCCCGAAGCGTAAGCATTTGATGTTGGATGTCCGGCGTTGAATGTTGGATGTTTCCCGGAAATTCATTTTTCGGTAAGAGCATTGATCTGGCTGGCCGCGTATCCCGCGCCAAATCCGTTGTCGATATTCACCACCGTGACGCCGCTGCCGCAGCTGTTCAGCATTCCGAGCAACGCGGCCAGTCCGCCGAAGCTGGCGCCGTAGCCGACGCTGGTTGGCACGGCAATCACCGGCTTGGACACCAATCCGGCAACGACGCTGGGCAATGCGCCCTCCATGCCCGCGACTACGATGATGACATTCGCACTTTGGATCGTTCCAAGGCGGTTGAACAGCCGGTGCACACCCGCGACGCCGACATCGCACACGCGCTCCACGCGGTTGCCCATGATTTCCGCCGTCACGGCGGCTTCTTCCGCGATGGGCAAATCGCTGGTGCCGGCGCAGGCGACGGCAATGGTTCCCGCTCGTTTCGGCAGCGGCTTTTTTTCGATGGTTACACAGCGGGCGAGTTCGTGGTGAACGGCGCGTTTGAATTTTTTTTGCAGCACGCGCGCATGCCCGGGCGTGAGGCGCGTGGCGAGGACATTTTGTTCGTGATCGAGCAGTTTCGTGGCAATTTTTAAAACCTGCGCCGGGGTTTTGCCCGCGCCAAAAATCACTTCCGGGAAACCCTTGCGCAAGGCGCGATGCGTATCGACTTGCGCGAATCCGATGTCTGCAATGGGAGCGGCCTGGAAAGCCTGCAAGACTTTGTCGCGGCCGACGCCGCCGGCACGAAATTTTTCCAGGAGTTGAGTCGCTTCGGTAATTGTCACGAGCGGACGATGCCACAGAAAGCACTCATGGTCACGCGGGAAAACCGTCCGCTGAACGCCGCCGGAACTCAGGCGAGGACGCCTGCGCCACGTCAATGATGCTTGAACAACCGGGCGCGGTTCTGGAGGAGATACCAAACGATGAGAATGTTCAGGCCGAGAATCACGGTCACCTTCCAAACGAAACCGGGGTGATTCTGGACCAGGCCGTGTTGCACGAGTCCGTGGTGATGGACCAGTTCAAAGATTTCGATGGGGATGAAAAATGCGGATTCGCCGATTGCCATCCAACCGGCCCAACGCGCGCGAAAAATGAGCCCCACGCCTTCGACCAGTGAGAAAAGACTGTAGAGAAAGGTTCCCGTTGCGACCAGGCGCACATTTCTGGGCGTGATGGCATCGAGCTTGTCGCCGATGTCGGAGAGGAATCGATTTTCCGGATCCAGATGGATGAATCGCAGGAACCGGTCGAAAAGATCCTGCAGGTCGCGACCCGCGAGTTTGTAAACGCCGAATGCCAGCAGCAATGCGAGCGAACCCTTAATGAGCTTGATCGTGATGATGAAGTACAGCGTGGGCGCGCGCTTTTTTGGGGCGCTGCTCTTACCGCTCTTGGAGTCCTCCGCCATTAACGAACTTTTTCCACCAATCTCGGCACGAGTTCGGAAATTTTGATGCGTTCCTGTTTCATGGTGTCGCGCTCGCGCAACGTGACTGTGTCGGCCAGCTCCGGCCCTTTCTCGCCGAGCGTGTCGAAATCAATCGTCACGCCAAACGGTGTGCCCGCTTCATCCTGACGGCGATAACGGCGGCCGATGGCGCCGGCTTCATCGTAAAATACCGTCATGTGAGGCCGCAGCAAATCGCGGACTTCCAGTGCTTTCTTCACCAGTTCGGGCTTGTTCTTCAGCAGCGGGAACACGGCGACTTTGATGGGCGCAACGCGAGGGTGCAGTTTGAGCACGACGCGCGTTTCCATTTTGCCCTTTTCGTCGGGCGCCTGGTCCTCGCAATACGCGCTGCAGAGGATCGCCAGCAAAATGCGATCAACACCCACCGCGGGTTCGATGACGTGCGGCACGTAGCGGCGTTTTTTTACGTCGTCGAAATATTCCATCGGCTGCCCGCTGGCTTTGCCGTGCTGCGTCAGATCGTAATCGCCGCGCGCCGCGATGCCCCATAATTCCTGCACGCCGAAGGGATATTTGAACATCAAATCGGTTGTGCCCTTCGAGTAGAACGCGAGTTTTTCCTTCGGGTGATTGTATTCCGAAAGTGCCGAGGCCGGGATGCCCACTGAAACGAGCCAGTCGCGGCACCAATCAATCCAGTAACGATGCCATTTGGCCCAGTCATCATCGTCCGCGATGAAATATTCCATTTCCATCTGTTCGAATTCGCGGCTGCGGAAAATGAAATTGCGCGGGGTGATTTCGTTGCGGAACGATTTGCCGATTTGCGCGATGCCGAAGGGCACTTTCACGCGGCCGGTATCGAGAACGGCTTTGAAATCCGCGAACATGCCCTGGGCCGTCTCGGGCCGCAGGTAGGCCACGGCGGATTCGTCACGGAGCGCGCCGACGTAGGTTTCAAACATCATGTTGAAGGCGCGCGGGGGCGTCAGGCTGCCGGGTTCGCCGGTGGCCGGTGACGGAATGAGTGGAATTTCCTCGGCTTTGGCTTCGGTGAAATCGCGCGGCTGGACGGGATCCAGTTTGCCCTGGATGGCTTTTTTGCGTTTGAACGTTTCGGCTTTTTCCTGAAGTTCCTCGGCGATGCGTTCGCTCTCCAGAACCGTCACGTAACCCACGGGTTTGCCATCAACCACGACGGCGGAAAAGAAAATCTGGTCGGCACGGAACCGTTGTTTGGAAACTTTGCAATCGACCATCGGGTCCGTGAAGCCACCGACGTGGCCGGAGGCTTCCCAGACCTTGGGATGCATGATGATGGAGGATTCGAGGCCGACGACGTCATCGCGCCGGCGCACCATGTCGTTCCACCAGCAGTCGCGGATGTTTTTGCGCAATTCCACGCCTAGCGGACCGTAGTCCCAAAAGCCATTGATGCCGCCGTAGATTTCAGACGATTGAAAAATGAAGCCGCGTCGTTTGCAGAGCGAAACGATTTTGTCCATCAGGTCGGCGGTTTTCGGTTCAGCCATAAGAGCGCCTAGTCTTTGTCATGCGCGGATTGATGTCAAGGTGGTGAAGGGGTTGGTTCAGGGCGCACGCATTTAAATGTAGCGCAGCCGTCCCGGCTGCGAGTGTCTGGCGGCGTCTCGCCGCCAGACACTGAAGCAAGATTAAACGCAATTGTTTCCTGGCACCGGGACCGTCCCGGAACTCGCAGGCGAGAACGCCTGCGCTACCACGGGATGGATTTCCCCGTTAAGACCATTTTCAATGAAATTAAATGCGCGAGCCCTGGGGGGTTGGTTATCTCTGGTTTGAAGGCGCGCATCCTTTAGGCCGCTTCCGCGCGACATTATCGAGCGCGTCGATGAAATCAGAATCCATCGACTCGATTGCCTTGAAGCGACCTGAAGGTCGCGCTCCATAGGCAGTTGCGACGAGTATACCGGAGTTTGCTTACACGCTCGTTCGCGCACATCGTACATTTACGTAAAGTAGACTTTTAGTCTGTGTGAATAAGTCAGTATAATTTCCCATTGGAAAAAGACATTTAACGTTCTAAATTTTGCAAGGTTCCTCCCGGTTTTTTCACAACCGCGGAATCGTTGTGAAAAGGGCGGTATGAGAGCTCGTGCCGCCCTTTTACTTTTTACACGTTCGTTCTCGTTCTCGAATTTCGAGGAGGAGGACGAGAATGAGAACGAGGAGGATTAAGTCTGTTTTACCGCTCAATTGACACCCTCGCGCGCCGCCGGTAAGTTCGTTTTGTGTTCGAACTCGTTTCGCCCTACCCGCCCGCCGGAGATCAGCCGCAAGCCATCGCGAAGCTGAGCGAAGCGGTTTTGGCGGGCGTAAAACATCAATCTCTCCTCGGCGTCACCGGTTCCGGGAAAACATTTACGGTCGCGAACGTCATCAGGAACGTCGATAAACCGACGCTGGTAATTTCGCACAACAAGACGCTGGCGGCGCAACTTTACGCGGAGTTCAAAACGTTTTTTCCCAACAACGCGGTCGAATATTTCGTCAGCTACTTCGATTATTATCAGCCCGAGGCCTACATTCCGCGCACGGACACGTTCGTGGAGAAGGATTCGAGTGTGAACGAGGAAATCGAGCGGATGCGCCTGTCAACGATGAGCTCGCTCTTCTCGCGGCGGGACGTGGTGGTGATCGCGAGCGTGTCGTGCATCTACGGCATCGGCAGCCGCGAGGATTATGAAGCGATGGTGGTGGCGGTGCGTGCGGGCCAGCAGATGACGCGCGACCATCTCCTGCATCGGTTGGTGGATTTGCAATACACGCGGAATGACATCGAATTCATGCGCGGACAATTCCGCGTGCGGGGTGATACGGTGGAGCTCTGTCCGGCGGGCCGCGAGGATGCCCTGCGCATCGAATTTTTCGGCGACGAGATTGAGCGCATCACGCAATTTGAGCCGCTGACGGGTGAAAAAATTGACGGCCTCGATTCGGTGATGGTTTTTCCGGCGAAACAATTCGTCGCGCCGGCAGATAAACTCCGCCCTGCCCTGCTGGCCATTCGGGAGGAATTGAGCGAGCGCATTGCGTGGTTTGAGAAGCACGGCAAACTGCTTGAGGCCCAGCGCCTCAAGATGCGCACGGAATATGATTTGGAAATGATGGAGGAAATGGGCTTCTGCTCGGGCATCGAAAATTATTCGCGCCATCTCGCGGGGCGGCCGCCCGGTTCCAGACCGTTCACGCTCTTTGATTTTTTCCCGAAGGATTATTTGCTCGTCATCGATGAATCGCACGCGACGGTGCCGCAAATTGGCGGGATGTATGAAGGGGATCGTTCGCGCAAAACGGTTTTGGTGGAGCATGGTTTCCGGCTTCCCAGCGCGCTGGATAATCGGCCGCTGGCGTTTGAAGAATTTCAGAGTCTCCAGAACCAGACGATTTATGTCAGCGCGACTCCGGGACCGAGGGAACTCGAATGGTCCGGCAGCCGCGTGGTCGAACAAATCGTGCGGCCGACTGGTTTGATTGATCCGAAAATCACCGTCAAGCCGCTCAAGGGCCAGATTGACGATTTGATCCATGAGGCGCGTAAGCGGTCC
>Ga0335085_10004915_pt1 | contig 21853 bp, 3 predicted proteins | sample Lox_Sample_45_FD_206712 | JGI IMG/M metagenome (GOLD analysis project Ga0335085, IMG submission 206712) | Soil microbial communities from Loxahatchee National Wildlife Refuge, Florida, United States - Lox_Sample_4.5 | ecosystem: Environmental > Terrestrial > Soil > Wetlands | place: USA: Florida...
AGCCCCCAGCCAGGCGCCCGGCACCGGCCCCGTGCGCCTCGAAGCCACGACCCCGGGCGTTCTCAGCGGACTGGCGTGGCGCCCGGCGGGCCGCCGGGCGCCCGAGGCGGGCGAGGTCGAAATACGCGTCCATGCCTCGGGCCTGAATTTCCGGGACGTACTGAACGCCCTGGGCATGTACCCCGGAGACGCCGGACCGCTGGGAGGAGAGTGCGCCGGTCACGTGGTCGCTGTCGGTCCCGGCGTCGACCGCTTCCGGGTCGGCGATGCGGTGCTGGGCATCGCTGCCGGGAGTCATTCGACCTACGTGACAACCCGTGCCGAGCTGGTCGTGCCCAAGCCGCAGCAGCTCGGTTTCGCCGAGGCCACGACGATCCCGAGCGCCTTCATGACCGCCCACCACACCCTCGTCGGATTGGCCAGGATTCAAGCCGGCGAGCGCGTGCTCATCCACGCGGCGGCGGGGGGCGTGGGCATGGCGGCGGTGCAGCTCGCCCAGCGAGCCGGCGCCGAAGTCTTCGCCACCGCGGGCAGCGAGGAGAAGCGTCAGGCTCTGCGCCGGCTCGGCGTCGGGCGGGTCATGGATTCGAGGTCCCTGGCCTTCGCCGACGAGTTGATGGCCTCGACCGGGGGCGAAGGCGTCGACGTGGTGCTGAACTCGCTCAGCGGCGAATTCATCCCCAGGAGCCTCAGCGTGCTGCGGAGCGGCGGGCGCTTCCTCGAGATCGGCAAGCGCGGGATCTGGGACGCCGAGCGAGTCGCCGCCTTCAAGCCGGGTGTAGCCTACTTCGTCGTCGATCTCGCAGCGACCTCGCGGCAGGACCCCGCGCTCATCGGATCGGTCCTCGGTGATGTCATGGCGGGGATCGAGCGCGGCTCGCTGCGCCCCCTGCCCTACCAGGTCTTTCCCCGCGACGAGGCCGAGGCCGCATTCCGCCTCATGGCGCAAGCCAGGCACGTGGGCAAGGTCGTCGTGGATCTCGGGGACAGCGAAGCGACGACACTGCCGGCCAGCTTCCGCAGCGACGGCACGTACCTGATCACCGGCGGTGTCGCGGGCCTGGGCCTGTTGATTGCGGAGTGGATGGTCGAGCGCGGTGCCCGGTCCCTGGTCCTGGCGGCCCGCAGTGCGCCAAAGGCCGCCTCCGCGGCCACGATCGCCAAGCTGGAACGCGCCGGCGCGCGCGTGCGCGTGCTCGAGGCGGACGTGTCTCGGGACACGGACGTCGACGCGATCCTGTCCGGAATCGGCCAGAGCCTGCCGCCCCTCCGCGGAGTCATCCATTCGGCGGGCGTGCTCGACGACGGCGCGCTGCTCCAGCAGGAGTGGTCTCGCTTCGCCCCGGTCCTCGCCCCCAAGGTCCAGGGAAGCTGGGCGCTACACCGGCTGACGAGGGACCTCCAGCTCGACCACTTCATCCTGTTTTCCTCGGCCTCGGCGCTGATCGGATCGCGAGGCCAATCGAACCACGCGGCCGCCAATGCCTTCCTCGACGCCTTCGCGCACTTCAGGCGAACCCAGGGCCTTCCCGGGCTGAGCATCAACTGGGGCGCGTGGTCCGATGTCGGTGCCGCCGCCGCACGGAAGGTCGGCGAGAACGTGAAGGCGAGGGGGATCGGCTTGATCTCGCCGTCGCGCGGGCTCATCGCCCTCGAGCTGAGTCTCCTCGGCGGCGCAGCGCAGGTGGGCGTCGCGCCGATCGACTGGGAGCGGTTTCTCGGCGACCCGCAGAACGCCCGACAGCCCTTCTATGCGGAGCTGCGCCGGCCGGCCGAGACAAGCTCATCGAGCGCGGCCGCGTTGCCAGCCAGGGGAGCCCCCGATGTTCGCGGTCGGCTGGAAAAGGCCCCGCCCGGCCGGCGGCGAGCCCTGCTGGTGGACTTCGTCCGCGAGAACGCGGTCGAGGTGCTCGGGCTCGACGCCTCTCGGGGGATCGACGAGGGCCAGCCGTTGCGAGAGCTGGGCCTCGATTCCCTGATGGCCGTCGAGCTGCGCAACCGACTCGGCGCTGGGCTCGGTCTGAAGCGCGCCCTGTCCGCGACCCTGTTGTTCGACTATCCGACCCTGGCCGCCGTTGCCGATTACCTCGGCCGCGACGTGCTCGGGTGGACCGAGGACGAGAGTGCGGCGCCACGCTCCGAAGACCGCGCCAAGGCCGAGGTCGATCGCCTCGAAGACGCCGAAGCGCAGGCGCTGCTGGTCGAGGAGCTTGCGGCGCTGAAGAAAGGGCAGGGCTGAGTCGTGGCTGCGGAACGGAAGGGTGAACTGTCTCCGGTCAAGCAAGCCTTGCTCGAGGTGCGCGAGATGCGCGCCAAACTCGAGGAGGCGGAACGATCCCAGCACGAGCCGATCGCGGTGATCGGGATCGGCTGCCGATTCCCGGGCGGCGCCGATGGGCCCGAGGAATTCTGGCGAATCCTGCGGGACGGTGTGGACGCCATCCGCGAGGTGCCCAGCGACCGCTGGGACATCGACGCCTACTACGATCCCGATCCGGACGCGCCGGGGAAGATGGCGACGCGCTACGGCGGCTTCGTGGACGCTGTGGACATGTTCGACCCCGAGGTGTTCGGCATCTCGCCGCGAGAGGCCGTCAGCATGGACCCCCAGCAGCGCCTGCTGCTCGAGGTGAGCTGGGAAGCGCTCGAGCACGCGGGGCAGGCGCCGACCGGTCTGCTCGGCAGCCCCAGCGGCGTCTTCGTGGGGATCGGCAGCTTCGACTACCTGCAGATCCAGTTCCGCGACGGCGACCCCGACAGCATCGACGGCTACATGGCCACCGGAGCGGCGCACAGCGTGGCGTCAGGCCGACTCTCGTACCTCCTCGGCCTGCAGGGACCGAGCCTCTCCCTGGACACCGCGTGCTCGTCGTCCCTCGTCGCGATCCACCTCGCCTGCCAGAGCCTGCGGGCGGCCGAGTGCCGCCTGGCCCTGGCGGGGGGCGTGAACCTGATCCTGCTGCCCGACATCGCGATCACGCTGTCGAAGGCGCGGATGATGGCGCCGGACGGGCGCTGCAAGGCCTTCGACGCGGGGGCGGACGGCTTCGTGCGTTCCGAGGGCTGCGGAATGGTGGTGCTCAAGCGGCTCTCGGATGCCGTGGCCGACGCCGACAACATCCTTGCCGTGATCCGCGGCTCGGCCGTCAACCAGGACGGGCGCAGCAGCGGGCTAACCGCACCGAACGGACCGTCGCAGGAAGCGGTGATTCGCGAGGCGTTGAGGCGGGCCGGCGTGGAGGCCCGGGACGTCGGGTATGTCGAGGCCCACGGGACGGGCACTGCGCTCGGAGATCCGATCGAGGCCAGGGCGCTCGGCAACGTGCTCGCCCGCCGTGAAATGCGCGAGCGACCCCTCCGGCTGGGGTCCGTGAAGACCAACATCGGCCACCTGGAGGCCGCCGCCGGAGTGGCCGGGCTGATCAAGGCGGTGCTGGCGCTGCAGCACGAGGAGATCCCGCCGCACCTGCACTTGAAGGAGAAGAGCCCGCACATCCCCTGGGAGGACTTCGCGCTCTCGGTGCCGACGGAGCGGACGCCCTGGCCGGCGGGGGAGGGGCGGCGCATCGCGGGCGTCAGCTCCTTCGGCTTCAGCGGGACCAACGCGCACATTCTGCTCGAAGCGGCGCCGATCGCATCGGCCGTTGCGGCCGAGCGCGAGCGGCCGTTGCACGTCTTTACGTTGTCGGCGCGCAATGCCACCGCGCTGCACGAACTCGCGGAACGGCACCAACGGGCTCTCGCGGCCCTCGAGTCCACGCCGGTGGCCGACGTGTGCTTTGCGGCGAATACCGGACGTGCACAGCTGGCCCACCGCCTGGCTCTGACCGCGGATACGGTCGGCGCCGTCCGCCAGGGGTTGAGCGCCTTCGCCGCCGGCCAGACGCCGCCGGAGCTGTTCACGGGAGCGCTCGAGGATCCGCGGCCGCCCGAGCTGGCATTCCTGTTCACAGGCCAGGGCTCGCAGTACTGCGGAATGGGCCGGCAGCTCTTCGAGACCCAGCCGACGTTCCGGGCGGAGCTGCTGCGCTGCGACGAGATCCTGCGTCCGCTCGTGGAGCGGCCGTTGCTCTCGGTGCTCTACCCCGAGGATCCCGCCGCCTCGCCGCTGGACGAGACGGCCTACACTCAGCCGGCGCTGTTCGCAATCGAGTACGCGCTGGCGCAGCTGTGGCGTTCATGGGGCATCGTGCCCAGCTTCGTGATGGGGCACAGTGTCGGCGAGTACGTGGCTGCCTGCGTGGCGGGGGTGTTCAGCCTGGAGGACGGCTTGCGGCTGATCGCCGAGCGCGGCCGACTCATGCAGGCCCTGCCGCGTGATGGAGGCATGGCGGCGGTCTTCTCCGACGAGGGCCGCGTTTCGGCCGCGCTCGGGCCGTACGCGGGGGAGCTCTCGATCGCGGCGCTGAACGGCCCCGAGGAGACCGTCGTGTCGGGAGCCAGCCGTTCGCTCGGGCGGCTGCTCGAGGCGCTGAGCGCCGCCGGAATCCGCAGCAAGTCCCTCCGCGTCTCGCATGCCTTCCACTCGCCCCTGATGGAGCCCATGCTCGACGCTTTCGAGAAGGCGGCCGGCCAGGTCCGGTACTCGGCTCCACGGGTGGCCCTGGTATCGAACCTGACCGGGGAGCTGGCAGATGCCGAGGCGGTGACGCAGGCCCAATACTGGCGGCGCCACGTGCGGGAGCCGGTCCGCTTCAACTCCTCTCTGGAGGGCCTGCTCCGCCAAGGTCAGCGGATCTTCATCGAAGTCGGGCCGAGCCCGGTGCTGTCGAACCTCGGGCGTCGGCTTCCCGGGGGCGAGCAGGCCAGCTGGCACGCGTCGCTGCACAAGGGGCGCGACGACTGGCAGAGCCTGTCGCGGAGCCTCGGCGAGCTGTACGTGCGTGGGGCTCGGCTCGACTGGCGGGGCGTGGATCGGGACTATCCGCGCCGGCGAGTCGCGCTGCCCACCTACGCCTGGGACCGCACGCGCTATTGGGTGAACGCCGACGCCCCTGCGGCCCGCAGTGCCGGCCCGGAGGCGGTCTGGAACGCCGCGCTGGTCGCCGGCGAGCACCAGTCGCGCCACGTGCCCGTCGACCTGGCTCTGCACACCTACCAGGAGAAGTGGTCCTGTCTCGATCGATTGGCGAGCGCCTACATGGTTCGGGCGCTGCGCGAGATGGGCGCGTTCCGCGAAGCGGGCGAAACGCACAGCGCCGAAGAGCTGTCCGGCACGCTCGGGGTCGGCTCCAAGTACCAGCATCTGCTCCGCCGCTGGCTCCAGAAGCTGGCGACGCTGGGGTTACTCGAGGCGCGCGGCGAAGCCTACTTGGGCGCCCGCGCCTTGCCGGCGGAGTCTCCGGACGCCGAACTGCAGGCCGAGGCCCGCCGCGTGCTGGGAGACATCCCCTACGTCCACGAGTACATCACGCGTTGTGGCGGCTTGCTCGCCGCGGTCCTGACCGGCAAGGAGAGTCCGCTCGAGACGCTCTTCCCGGGCGGCTCCGCGGCGATCGGTGAGGGCCTGTACCACAAGTGGCCCCTGTCGCGCTATTTCAACGGGATTGTCCGCGCTGCCGTCGACGCCGTCGTCAAGACCCTTCCGCAGAACCGCACGCTGCGGATTCTCGAGGTCGGCGCGGGAACCGGCGGCACGACCGCCTGCATCCTGCCGTTCCTGCCCGCCGAGCGCACGCTCTACTACTACACCGACGCGTCCGAGTTCTTCTTCACCCAGGCCGAGCAACGCTTCTCGGCCTTCCCGTTCGTACGCTGTGCGGTTCTCGACCTCGAGCAGGACCCGGTGAGCCAGGGCTTCGGGCGGGGCGAGTTCGACGCGGTGGTGGCGGCCAACGTCCTGCATGCCACGCGGAACCTCGGCACCACGCTCGAACGCGTCGCCTCGCTGCTGGCGCCCGGCGGCCTCCTCGCGCTCTACGAGACCACCAAGCATCCGGACTGGTTCGACGTCTCGATCGGCTTGATCGAGGGCTGGCAGTTGTTCGCCGACGACCTGCGCAAGGACAATCCCCTGCTCTCGAAGGACCAGTGGCTGAAGGCGCTGCTCGACCACGGCTTCGAACGGAGCGCCGCTTTCCCGGAGACGGGGTCGCCGGCGGAGGTTCTCTCGCAGCACGTGTTCGTGGCGCGAGTCCCGGCGGCGGGCTCGCCGCTGGCAGAGAATGTCCAGGCCCCGGGCCGCGCGTTGGGCACCACCCCGCGGCAGGCGCAGGCCGAGCCGGACGTCGCCGACCTTCTCGTGCGGCTTCAGGCGGCAGGCGACCGCGAGCGCCTGGAGCTGCTCGTCGACTACGTGCGCGGCCACCTCGCGCGCGTGTTGCGGCGAGGCGCCGAGCCGCCCGTCGGGCGCCACCAACGCCTCATGGATCTGGGTGTCGACTCGCTGATGGCAGTGGAGCTGCGGAACATGATCGGCAAGGGCCTTGGCCTGGACAGGCCGCTGCCCGCCACGCTGGCATTCGACTATCCGACCGCGGAGGCCATTGCCAAGTACCTGGCGCGAGACGTCCTCAAGCTGGAAGGCGCATCTGCGCCCTCCGCGCCCGAGGCGGAAAGCTCCCCCGCCGTGAGAGCGGCCAGCATCGAAGGACTGTCGGACGCTCAGGTCGAAGAGATGCTGATCAAGAAGCTGGAGCAGACCTAACCGCCGATGAGCGACAGCGACCTTTCCCCCCTGAAGCGAGCGTTCCTCAAGATCGAGGAGATGCAGGCCAAGCTCGCCGCGCTGGAGCAGGCGCGCCGCGAGCCGCTGGCGGTCGTGGGCATGGGCTGCCGCTTGCCTGGCGGCGCCATCAATCCGGACGCGTTCTGGCGTGTGCTCCAGCAGGGCGTCGACGCGGTTGGCGAGATTCCCGGAGACCGCTGGGATGTCGAGGCCTTCCACGACCCAGACCCGAAGGCCCCCGGGAAGATGACGACCCGGTGGGGAGCGTTCCTCGAAGGCGTCGACGAGTTCGACCCGCAGTTCTTCGGCATCTCCCCGCGCGAGGCGCTGAGCCTCGACCCGCAGCAACGTCTCTTGTTGGAGGTGGCCTGGGAGGCGCTCGAGGACGCGGGCATCGCGCCGGACAAGTTGTCGGGGAGTCGCACCGGCGTGTTCGTCGCGATGTGCAAGAGCGACTACCTCAACCTGCAGCTCGAGGGCGGCGATCCGGCGCGATTCGACGTGTACTACGCCTCGGGTAGCGCCCATAGCGTGGCCTCCGGCCGCCTCTCCTACGTCCTTGGCGCGCAAGGGCCGAGCATCACCGTAGACACGGCGTGCTCCTCCTCGCTCGTGGCCGTGCACCTAGCTTGCCAGAGCCTTCGGAGCGGCGAGAGCCGGATGGCGCTGGTCGGAGGCGTCAACCTGATCCTGTCCCCCGAGAACACGATCACGTTCTCGAAGTCCGCGATGCTTTCTCCCGACGGACGCTGCAAGACGTTCGACGCCGCCGCGGACGGCTTCGTGCAGGGGGAGGGCTGCGGCGTCGTCGTGCTCAAGCGCCTTTCCGACGCCCTCGCCCACGGCGATCGGGTCCTGGCGTTGATCCGCGGCAGCGCCGTCAACCAGGACGGCCCAAGCAGCGGCCTGACGGCCCCCAACGGCCCCGCCCAGGAGGCCGTGATTCGCGAGGCCCTCGCGAACGGTGGCGTGGCGCCCTCCGAGGTCGGTTACGTGGAGGCGCACGGCACGGGGACGTCTCTCGGCGACCCCATCGAGGTCCGGGCCCTCGGGGCGGTGCTGGGACGAGACCGATCGAAGGACCGGCCCCTCTTCGTCGGCGCGGTCAAGACGAACATCGGCCACCTGGAGGGCGCGGCAGGCCTCGCGGGGCTGATCAAGGTCGTGCTCGCGCTGCAGCACGGACAGATTCCGGCACACCTCCACTTCCAGCGGCCGAGCCCGCACATTCCCTGGGACGAGCTGCCGCTCAGGGTGCCGACGCGCCTCACGCCGTGGCCCGACTCGAACCGGCGCATCGCGGGGGTCAGCTCCTTCGGCTTCAGCGGCACGAACGCCCACGTGGTCCTGGAGCAGGCGCCAGAGGTCGCGCCCAAGACGGCAGAGGTGGAGCGGCCCCGGCACGTGCTGGCCCTGTCGGCGAAGAGCCCCGAGGCGCTGCGCGAGCTGGGCCGCAGATTCGAGGCGCGGCTGGCGGAGGATCCGGAGCTTCCCATCGCCGACGTGTGTCACACCGCCGGCGCGGGCCGTGCCCACCTGAGCCAGCGCCTGGCGGTGGTGGCCGATTCCCGAGGCCAGCTCCGGGAGGCGTTGCGCGGCTGGGAGGCCGGAGAAGAGGTCGCGGGGCTGTTCAGCGGACGCATGGAGGGCCCCGATCGCCCCAGGATCGCGTTCCTCTACACCGGGCAGGGCTCGCAGTACGTCGGGATGGGACGCCGGCTCTACGAGACCCAACCCGTCTTCCGCGCCGCCCTCGACCGCTGCGACGGCCTGCTGCGCGGGCAGCTCGAGCGCCCGCTGCTCTCGGTCCTGTACCCGGGCCCCGGCGAGGCCTCGCCTCTCGACGAGACCGCGTACACCCAGCCGGCCTTGTTCGCGTTGGAGCACGCGCTCACCGAGCTGTGGCGCTCGTGGGGGATCGAGCCCGCGGCCGTGATGGGGCACAGCGTGGGGGAGGTGGCGGCGGCCTGTGCGGCCGGCGTCTTCAGCCTCGAGGGCGGACTTCGGCTGATCGCCGAGCGCGGGCGGCTGATGCAGGCGCTCACGGTGCGGGGGGCGATGGCCGCCATCATGGCCGACGAGGAGCGCGCGCAGCGAGAGATCGCCCGCCACGGGGATCAGGTGGCGGTCGCCGCGCTCAACGGCCCCGAGAGCGTCGTCATCTCCGGCGCCGAAGCGGCCGTGGGGGAGATCCTGGCCAGCCTCGAAGCCCAGGGCGTGAAGACCAGGCGCCTGACCGTCTCCCACGCGTTCCACTCTCCGTTGATGGACCCGATGCTGGACCGCTTCGAGGAGGCGACCGGCGAGGTCCAGTGCGCGCTCCCGCGCGTCCCGTTGATCTCGAACCTCACCGGGTGCCCGGTGCGGGAGGAGATCACCCGGGCCCGGTACTGGCGGCGGCATGCCCGCGAGCCGGTGCGCTTTCTGGCGGCGATCCGGGAGCTGCACCGCCTGGGCTACCGCCTGTTCGTGGAGATCGGCCCGAGTCCGACGCTGCTGGGGATGGGGCGAGGCTGCGTGCCTGAGGGCGGCACGACCTGGCTGCCGTCGCTCCGGCGCGGGGCGGACGACTGGTCGCCGATCCTCGACAGCCTGGCCACGCTCTACGTCCGGGGAGCCGAGGTGGACTGGGCGGGGTTCGACCGCGGCTACCCGCGCCGCCGTGTCACGCTGCCGACCTACCCGTTCCAGCGCAGACGATACTGGATCGACGCCGGCCCGCGTGCCGCCGGTCGCGCTCGAGACCTGGGCGCCGCCCCGTGCCACCCCCTGCTGGGCCGCGCCGTGCGATCACCTCTGGTCAAGGAGGTCCTCTTCGAGTCGACGTTCTCGCTCGAAGCGCCGGCCTTCGTGGCGGATCACCGCGTCTACGGCACGGTGGTGCTGCCGGCCGTGGCCTACCTGGAGATGGCGTCGGGCGCTGCGGCACAGGCCTTCGGGGCGGGGACCCACGTCGTGGAGGACATGGTCATCCGTGAGGCGCTCGTGATTCCGGAGCAGGGCTCACGCAACGTGCAGCTCGTCGTGACCCCGAGCGACGGGGAGCGGGCCGGGTTCCAGGTCATCAGCCTCAACCCCGAAGCCGGGGACTCCTGGCGGCTGCACGCCGGGGGGACGCTCCGGCGCGGGACGGAGGTCGCGGGGGTCGAGGCGGCGGCCGCGCCGCTCGCGGAGGTCCGGGCCCGCTGCGGCCAGGAGCGGACATGCGAGGAGCACTACCGCTTGCTCCGCGAGCACGGCATCGACTTCGGCCCGGCATTCCGGGGCGTCGAACGGATCTGGCGTCGCGACGGCGAGGCGGTCGGGCTAGTGCGGCTGCCCGAGTCCGCGGCCCAGGAGGCCGACGCCTACAGCGTACATCCCGCGCTCCTCGACGCCTGCCTGCAGATCGTCGCGGCAGCGCTTCCCGAGCGGGGCGGGTCCCGGCCGGAAGACGCCTTCATGCCGATCGGCATCCGCAGCTTCGAGCCCAGCCGTCGCGCCGCGACGGCGCTCTGGAGCCACGCCCTCGTCCACCCCGCGCCTGGTCCGAGCTCGGACACGCTCACCGCGGACATCCGCGTCTACGACGAGGCCGGCGGTCCCGTCGCCACGCTGACCGGCCTCCAGCTCAAACGCGCCGACCGCGCGTCGATCCAGCCTTCGGGCCCCGACGCGCTCGGCGAGTGGCTGTACGAGGTGCAGTGGCTCGCGAAGCCGCTGCCGGCGCGCGAAGCCCCTGCGAGCCCCCGGAGCATCGTCGACCGGGTCGCGCCCCGCGCCGTTCCGCTCGCCCTTGAACACGGTCTCGACCTCTACGACACGCTTCTCCCCCGGCTGGACGCGCTGAGCGCCGCCCACGTGCGGGGGGCGCTGCGGCAGCTCGGCTGCGAGCTGCGGCGGGGTTGCCGGCTCTCGGTCCCTGCGCTCGAGGAGCGAGGTGCGTTGCCCCGTCACCGGCGGCTGCTCGCCCGCATGCTCGAGATCCTCGAGGAAGAGGGCCAGCTTCGTCGCACCGGGTCCGAGTGGGAGGTGGTCTCGGTCGATCTTGCGGAGGAGCCGCAGCACGCGATGGCTGCCGGAGACTCGTTCGGGGGCAGCGCCGAGTTGGAGCTGCTCGCACGCGCCGGAAGGAGCCTCGCCGACGTGCTGCGGGGCCAATTCGATCCGCTGCAGGTCCTGTTCCCGGACGGGTCTTTCGCCATCGCGGAGAGGCTCTACGAGGGCTCCCCCGCGGCCCGTGTCTTCCAGACGCTGGCGCAGGAGGCGCTTGTCGCCGCGGTTGCGAGCCTCCCCGAGGGGCGCCCCGCGCGGGTGCTCGAGGTCGGCGCCGGGACCGGCGGCACGACCGCGTTCGTCCTCCCGAAGCTCCCACCGGAGCGAACCGCGTACACCTTCAGCGATCTTTCGGGTCTGTTCTTGGCTCGGGCGCAGGAGAGGTTCGAGGGGTTCCCCTTCGTGTCCTACCGGGTGCTCGACATCGAGCAGGACCCGGAAGGCCAGGGATTCGCCGCCAACACCTTCGACATCGTCCTGGCGTCGAACGTCCTCCACGCGACCGCCGACCTGCGGCGCAGCTTGCGCCACGTGCGGCGGCTGCTCGCCCCCGGGGGGCTGCTGGTGCTCGCGGAGGGCACGCGGCCCCAGCGCTGGATCGACCTCACCTTCGGCCTCACCGAAGGCTGGTGGAAGTTCGAGGACGTCGATGAGCGCCCCTCGTATCCGCTCTTGTCGCGCGAGCGGTGGCTGAAGCTGTTGGCCGAGGCCGGCTTCGAGGAGGCGACAGGCCTGCCCGCGGACAGCGAGAACCAGGGGAGGCTTTCGGACCACACCGTCATCCTGGCGCGGGCCCCGCAGAGCGATCGTGGGACCGAGGCTCGGGCCTCGGCGCCGGGCCGCTGGGTCGTGCTCGCGGACGAGGGCGGCGTCGGCGCTCGGCTCGCGGAGCGGCTGAGGGCCCGCGGCGAGGACTCGGTCCTCGTGTCCGCAGGCGAGGGCTGGGGAGTCTCGGGCGACGGGAGCCTCACCCTGAACCCGGCGCGTCCGGCCGATTTCCGCCGGCTGCTCCTTGAGCTGCGCGAGGGCGATCGGCCGTGTCTCGGCGTAATCCACCTCTGGGCGCTCGACGCTCCCCCGCCGGAGGAGACCGCCTCGGCCAGACTCGAACCGGCCCAGCTCCGGAGCTGCGGCGCCGTACTGCACCTGGTCCAGGCCCTGGCCGCCGCCGTGGATCCCCCTCGGCTCTGGCTCGTGACGCGTGGAGCGCAGGCCGTCGACCCGGGCCCGGTCGCAGTGGCCCAGGCGCCGCTCTGGGGTCTCGGCAAGGTCGTCGCCCTCGAGCACCCCGAGCTGCGCTGCGTCCGTGTGGACCTCGACCCCGTCGCCGGCCTCGAGGCCGGCGACGCATTGCTCGAGGAGCTTCGCGCCCCGGATGCGGAGGACCAGGTCGCGTTCCGCGACGGCGCACGGCGCGTGGCGCGGCTGGTCCGAAGCCCCTGGCGCGCGCGGCTGGCGGGGGCTCGCCCCGGCCCGGGCACGCAGCCGGTCGAGCTCGAGGTCACGATCCCCGGCTCGCTGGATGGCCTCGCGCTGCGGCCGGCGTCGAGACGACGGCCGGGACGGGGCGAGGTCGAGATCCGCGTCCACGCCACGGGGCTGAACTTCAGGGACGTGCTGAACGCCCTCGGGATGCGACGCGACGAGGAGCCGCTCGGAGGCGAGTGCGCGGGCACCATCGTCGGGATCGGCGACGGCGTCGAGGACTTGCGGGTGGGCGACGAGGTTGTGGCCATCACCGTTGGCGGCTTCAGCACGTTCGTCACCGCACCGGCCACATTGGTGCTGCGCAAGCCCTCCGGCCTCGGGTTCGAGGAGGCGGCGACGCTCCCCCTGGCGTTCCTGACTGCGCGCTACGCCCTCCACGAGGTCGGCCGGATCGCGGCGGGGGAGACGGTGCTGATCCACGCGGCCGCGGGAGGCGTGGGCCTCGCCGCGGTGCAGCTCGCCCGGCGCGCGGGGGCCCGGGTCTTCGCCACGGCGGGCAGCCCGCAGAAGCGGGACTTCCTGCAGTCGCTCGGCGTCGCCCACGTCATGGACTCCCGCTCCCTGGCCTTCGCGGACGAGGTGCTCGAGCAGACGCAGGGTCTCGGCGTCGAGGTGGTGCTCAACTCCCTCACCGGCGAGTTCATCCCGAAGGGGCTCTCGGTGCTGCGGCCCGGGGGGCGGTTTCTCGAGATCGGAAAGGCCGAGATCTGGGAGCCGGCCCGCGTCGCGCGCGTGAGGAGCGACGTCTCCTACTTCGCGGTGGACCTGGCCGAGAGGCTACACGCCGAACCGGAGCGGATCCGGCCGCTGTTGGTCGAGCTATTGGAGGCAGCCGGGTCCGGCGCGATCCGGCCGCTGCCGCTGCGAGCCTTCCCGCTCGAGGAGGCGCCGGCCGCCTTCCGCTACATGGCGCAGGCCCGTCACATTGGCAAGGTGGTGCTTTCCCAGCGCGAAGCCCGCGTCGAGGGCCTTCCCGACCGCTTCAGCTCCGACGGCACCTACCTCATCACCGGCGGCCTTCGCGGCCTGGGCCTGCGGGTGGCGCTCTGGATGGCCGAGCGCGGGGCGGGGAGCCTCGTGCTGATGGGACGCAGCGCTGCCTCCGCCGAGGCCCAGGACGTGATCCGCACGATCGAAGGGATGGGCACGACCGTGCGCGCAGCCCAGGGGGACGTCAGCCGCGAGGAGGACCTGCGCCGCGCCCTCGAGGAAGCCGGCCGCTCCCTGCCCCCGTTGCGCGGCGTCGTCCATTCTGCGGGTGTCCTCGACGACGGCGGCTTGCTCCAGCTGACCTGGGAACGCTTCACTCGGGTGATGGCGCCCAAGGTGGACGGTGCCTGGAAGCTGCACGCGCTCACGCAGGGGATGGAACTGGATCACTTCGTCCTCTTCTCCTCGGCGGCCGCGCTCGTGGGGTCCCCCGGCCAGGGCAACCACGCCGCTGCGAACGCGTTCCTGGATGGCCTGGCGCACCAGCGCCGCTCCGCAGGCCTGCCGGCGCTCAGCATCAATTGGGGCGCCTGGGCTGAGGTCGGGGCGGCCGCCGAACGCAACGTCGGCGAGCGCATCGAGGGACAGGGCCTGCGGGCCTTCTCGCCGGAGCAGGGCCTCGCCCTGCTCGAAGGCCTGCTGCGTCCCAAGACTGGAGCGCCTCCTCCCGGCCAACCGGCCCAGGTCGGCGTGATGCCGGTGGACTGGTCCCGCTTCCTGCAGCGCGCAGCCGGGACCGACGCGCCGGCCTTCTACGCGGAGCTGGCGCGTGAAACCCGGCCGGCGGCCCCCGCGCCCGGCCCCGCACGCGGGGACTTGCAGCGGCAGCTTCAGGAAGCGCCACCCAACCAGCGTCCCAGACTGCTCCGGGCCTACGTGCGCGAGCGCGCCGGCAAGGTGCTGGGGCTCGGGGTGGCCGAGGCCGTCGACCCGCGGCAACCTCTGAGGGAGCTGGGCCTCGACTCGCTGATGGCCGTGGAGCTGCGCAACTTGCTGGCCTCCGGGCTGGGTTTCGAGCGTCGCCTGCCGGCGACGCTGCTGTTCGACTACCCCTCGATCGCGGACCTCGTGGACTACCTGGCCAGGGAAGTGTTCTCATTCGAGCCGCCGCCGGGTCCCGGACGCGAGGCCCCGGCGGAGCCGTCGCACGACGCGCTGGCGAGCATCGAGCAGCTTTCGGAAGACGACGTCGAGCGGATGTTCAAGGAACGCGTCGACGGAGGAGGCCTCGGATGAGCGAGTTTCAAGAGCGCCTCTCGAAGCTGTCGCCGAAGCGGCTCGCCCTGCTGGCCCTGGATCTGCACTCGCGGGTCGAGGCCCTCGAGCGATCACGGCACGAGCCGATCGCGATCGTCGGGATCGGCTGCCGGTTCCCGGGTGGGGCCGGGGATCCCGAGCGCTTCTGGCAGATGCTGCGCGACGGCGTCGACGCGGTGTCCGAGGTGCCGCGCGACCGCTGGGACATCGAGGCCTACTACGACCCCGATCCGGAAACACCGGGGAAGATGTCAACGCGCCACGGAGGGTTCCTCGAGCACGTGGACCTCTTCGATCCCGAGTTCTTCGGCATCTCGCCGCGCGAGGCCGTCAGCATGGACCCGCAGCAGCGTTTGCTGCTGGAGGTGAGCTGGGAGGCGCTCGAGAACGCCGGCCAGGCCCCGGCTCGGCTGCACGGAAGTCGGACGGGGGTGTTCGTCGGCATCTGCAGCAGCGACTATCGCTCTGCCGTTCTGGCCGCCACCGACGCCGGCTCCCTCGACGCCTACCTCGCCACCGGCGGCGCCAACAGTGTGGCCTCCGGCCGCATCTCGTACGTGCTGGGGCTGCACGGTCCGAGCCTCTCCCTGGACACGGCGTGCTCGTCTTCGCTGGTGGCGGTCCACCTCGCGTGCCTGGGCCTGCGGGCGGGGGACTGCCGCACGGCCCTCGCGGGGGGCGTCAACCTGATTCTGGAACCAGACATCTCGATCACCCTCTCCAAGTCGCGCATGATGGCGCCCGACGGACGCTGCAAGACCTTCGACGCGCGCGCCGACGGGTTCGTGCGGGGCGAAGGTTGCGGCGTCGTGGTGTTGAAGCGCCTCTCCGACGCCCAGGCCGACGGCGACCGGATCCTGGCGGTGATCCGTGGCACGGCGGTGAACCAGGACGGTCGCAGCAGCGGCCTCACCGCTCCCAACGGCCCGGCCCAGGAGGACGTGATCCGTCGAGCCCTGAGCGACGCCGGCGTCGAGCCGGTCCAGGTGGGCTACGTGGAGACGCATGGCACCGGCACGTCCCTCGGCGACCCGATCGAGGTGCGAGCCCTGGGCGCGGTGCTCGGGGCGGGCCGCGACCCGGCCAACGCCGTCGTCCTGGGCTCGGTCAAGACCAACATCGGTCACCTCGAAGCAGCGGCGGGCGTCGCGGGGCTGATCAAGCTGGTGCTCGGCCTGCAGCACGGAGAGATCCCGCCGCTCCTGCACTTCGAGAGCCCGAACCCTCACATCCCGTGGGGCGAGCTGCCGGTGCGGGTGGCGGCCGAGTGCACGGCGTGGGCGCCGCCGGGCGGTACCCGCATCGGTGCCGTCAGCTCGTTCGGCTTCAGCGGCACCAACGCCCACTTGGTCGTGGAGCAGGCCCCGCCCTCCGTTTCCACGAAGAGCGGGGTGGAGCGACCGCTGCATCTGCTGACGCTCTCGGCTCGGAGCGAGGCCGCGCTGCGAACGCTCGCGGGTCGCTACGCGGAGCACCTTGCCGCCCATCCAGAGCAGGCCCTCGAGGACTTCTGCTTCACCGCTGCCGCCGGCCGCTCCCACCTCACGTACCGCCTGGCGCAGCCGACAGCCTCCCGAGACACTGCGCGGGCGGCGCTCGCGCTCGTCGCCGAGCGCGGCTCCGCCGAGCGCGCCTCGATGGGCCGCGCGCCCGCCTCGGGGGGGCCGCAAGTCGCCTTTCTGTTCACGGGGCAGGGGAGTCAGTACTGGGGGATGGGTCGGGAGCTGTACGAGACGCAGCCGACGTTCAAGGGGGCGATGGATCGGTGCGCGGAGGTGCTGGCGCCGCGGCTGGGCAAGCCGCTCTTGGAGGTGATGTTCGGGGGGGAGGGATCGGTTCTGGACGAGACGGCGTACACGCAGCCGGCGTTGTTCGCGCTGGAGTGGTCGGTTACGGAGCTATGGCGGAGCTGGGGAGTGGAGCCGTCGGTGGTCTTGGGGCACAGCGTTGGGGAGTACGTGGCGGCGTGCGTGGCGGGGGTTGTGTCTCTGGAGGACGGGCTGAAGCTGATCGCGGAGCGGGCCCGACTGATGCAGGGGCTGGCGCGAGACGGTGCGATGGTGTCGCTGGTGGCGTCGGAGGAGAGGGTGCGGGAGGCGATCGCGCCCCACGCGGGGGAGGTATCGGTTGCGGCGGTGAACGGGCCCGAGAGTGTTGTGATCTCGGGGCGTCGTGAGGCGGTGAGGCGGGTGGTGGAGGGGCTTGAGCGCTCTGGGGTGAAGGCGAAGGAGCTGGCGGTGTCCCACGCGTTTCACTCGCCGCTGATGGAGCCGATGCTGGACGAGTTCGAGGGGGTGGCGGCGGGGATACGGTACGAGGCGCCGCGGCTGGGGGTGGTGTCGAACGTGACGGGGCGGTTGTTGAAGGGTGGGGAGATCGACGGGAGGTACTGGCGGCGTCACGTGCGGGAGGGGGTTCAGTTCTTCGGGGGGATGAAGGCGCTGCGGGAGCAGGGGTGCGAGGTCTTCGTGGAGGTGGGGCCGAGCCCGGTGTTGCTGGGGATGGGTCGGGGCTGCGTGGCTGAAGGGTACGGGGTGTGGCTGCCGACGCTGAGGAAGGGGCGGGGGGAGTGGGAGCAAGTGTTGTCGAGCCTGGGGGAGCTGTACGTGCGGGGAGTGGAGGTGGACTGGGCGGGGTTTGACCGGGACTACCCGCGGCGCAAGGTCGTCCTCCCCACCTACCCGTTCCAACGCGAGCGCTATTGGTTCGCCGCAGCCGGCGGGGCCCGGCGTCCGGCAGCCGCCCCGGGCGCCCCCGAGGACCCTGCGGACGGCTGGCTCTACGAGACCGTCTGGAGGACGGAGCCACTCGCCGTCTCGCCTCCCCTCCGGGTCGTGGCTGACGCCGTCGAGGCGCGATTGCCGGCGGTTGCCGACGAGCATGGGCTCGCCCGCTACGACGCGCTGCAGCCCGAGGTGGACGCGCTGTGCGGCCTCTACGTCAAGAAGGGCCTGCGGGACCTCGGCTGGGCGCCGCGGCCGGGGGAGCGAATCGTCGGGGAAGAGCTTCGCGCGCGCCTCGGAATCCTGGAAGCGCATCGGCGGCTGCTCGAGCGGTTGCTCGTCATCCTCGCGGAGGACGGCGTGCTGCGGAGGGTCGGCGCCGACTGGGAAGCCGTGCGGCCTCTCGACGACGAGGATCCCGCGCCGCGGGCCCGTACGCTCCTCGAACGCTTCCCCGCTCACCACGCCGAGCTGACGGTGGCGGCGCGCTGCGGCGAGCGGCTCGGCGAGGTGCTCCAGGGACGCTACGATGCCCTGCAGGTCCTCTTCCCCGGCGGCTCGCTCGACCTTGCCGAGAAGCTCTACCAGGAAGCACCGGCCGCGCGCGTCTTCAACACCCTCGTCCGGGAGTCGGTGCGCGCCGCCGCAGCTGGATTCCCGATGGATCGCCCCCTGCGCGTGCTCGAGATCGGCGGCGGGACCGGGGCAACGACGGCCCACGTGCTGCCCGCGCTGCCCGCGGACCGGACCGAGTACGTCTTCACCGACGTTTCGCGCCTCTTCGCGGCGAGGGCCGAGCAGAAGTTCCGCGACCGGCCGTACCTTCGCTGCGAGGTTCTCGACATCGAGCGCGATCCAGTGGAACAGGGCTTTGCCCCCCAGGCGTTCGACGTGGTCATCGCCGCGAACGTTCTGCACGCGACCGCGGACCTTCGCCGCACCCTCCGGAACGTGCGTCGGCTGCTGGCCCCCGCGGGTGTCTTGGTGCTGCTCGAGGCGACAGGCCCCCTGCGATTCGAGGACCTGACGGTGGGGCTCACGGAGGGCTGGTGGCGCTTCAGCGATCTCGACCTCCGCCCCTCGTACGCCCTGCTTTCCCGCGAGAGGTGGGTGAGCCTCCTGGGCGAGATGGGCTTCGCCGATGCTTCCGCGTTTCCAGGGGGGCCGGAGGTGCGCGGCGCCTTGGCGCAGCAGACGGTGGTGCTGGCACGCGAGCCGCGGGCGGGCGCCGGTCCGGCGGCGGGGCGCTGGCTGATCCTGGCCGACGGCGGGGGCCTGGGCGAGGAGCTCGCCGCACGCCTCGAGCAGCAGGGTGGCTCGTGCGTCGTCCGGCGTCCGGGCGCGTCCGCCGGAGCCGACGCCGGCGCTTGGCGGGGCGTCGTCGACCTCCGCGGCCTCGACGCGTCGGACGAGCCCGAGACCACCGCCGCCGCCCTGGCCGAGACCCAGCGCGGGCTGTGCGGCGGTGTCCTCGACCTCGTCCAGACGCTCATGCGCGGCGAGGGTTCGGCGCGGCCCCGGCTGTGGATCGTGACGCGCGGGACCCAGCCCGCAGGCCCCTCTCCGGCGCCGATTGCGCCGGCGCCGTCGACGCTCTGGGGCCTCGGCAAGGTCGTGGCCCTGGAGCATCCCGAGCTGCACTGTACGCGCATCGATCTCGACCCGGAGGCCCGCGGGGGAAGCGTGGACGCGCTGGTCGAGGAGATCCTGGCGGGAAGCCCCGAGGACCAGGTCGCGATCCGAGGCGGCGAGCGGCGCGTGGCGCGGCTCGCCCGGAGGACACCGCCCCCGGTCACCCTGCCGTCTTTCCGCGGGGACGGCAGCTTCCTGATCACGGGCGGTCTCGGCGGGCTGGGCCTGCTCGTCGCGCGTTTCATGGTCGAGCACGGGGCGCGGCACGTCGTGCTGATGGGCCGGCGGGCGCCGTCGGAGAACGCTCTGGCGGTCATCCGGGAGCTGGAGGGACGAGGCGCCCGGGTGGTCGTGGCGCAGGCGGACGTGTCGAGCGAGGAGGGCGTGCGTGGAGTGCTGACGCAGATCGCGGGCTCGCTGCCGCCGTTGAGAGGAGTGATCCACGCGGCGGGGGTTCTGGACGACGGGGTGCTGCTGCAGCAGAACTGGTCGCGGTTTGCGAAGGTGATGGCGCCGAAGGTGGAGGGGGGGTGGAACCTGCACCGCCTGACGGAGGGTGCGCCTCTGGACTTCTTCGTGCTCTTCTCCTCGGGCGCGGCTCTCCTCGGATCTCCCGGGCAGGGCAACCACGCGGCGGCGAACGCCTTCCTGGACGCGCTGGCACATCACCGTCGGTCGCGGGGCCTTCCTGCGGTGAGCATCAACTGGGGCGTGTGGTCGGAGGTCGGTGCCGCCGCCGAGCGCGGAGTCGAGGACCGCGTGGCCGGCCACGGGATGGAGGCCTTCTCGCCCCGCGACGGGCTGCGGATCCTCGGGCGGCTCATCGGAGACGCGCCGCCCCAGGTCGGCGTCCTCGCGATCGACTGGCCCCGGCTCTCCGTGCTGCTTCCGGCCCTTCCTTTCTATGCCGACCTCGCACGGACCACGCCGGCTCGGGCGACCTCCCCGGCTCGCGAGACGGCCGCACCGGCCGTCGACGCCTTCTGCGCCCGGCTGGCAGAGGCTCCCCCCTTGCGACGCTGGACCCTGCTCGAGGAGAAGGTGCGCGCGGAGGCGGTCAAGGTCCTCGGCCTCGACGCCGCGCGGGTCGTCGAGACCGACCGGCCCCTGCAGGAGCTGGGCCTCGACTCCCTGATGGCGCTCGAGCTCAGGAACGCGCTGGGCAAGGCCGTGGGAGAGGCCCTGCCGGCGACCCTGCTGTTCGACCACCCCACCCTCGAGCGCCTCGTCGCGTTCCTCGGGCGCCAGGTACTCGACCTCGAGCCACCGGCGCGCCCGCCCGCGGCCACCGGACCCGCGCCGGGCGGCCTCGACGACCTCTCGGAGGGAGAGATGGCGGCGCTGCTCGCCAGCCGTCTGGATGCCATCGACCAAGGGCAGAAGCGATGAGCCAGACCAGCCCGGATGGCCGGGCCCTCCTGGGGCGGGCGCTCCGGACCCTCGACGAGCTCCAGGCCAGGCTGGACGCGGTTGAACGCCCGCTTCGCGAGCCGATCGCCGTCATCGGCCTGGGATGCCGTTTCCCGCGGGGCGCCAACGACCCTGACGGCTTCTGGCGCAACCTCCGCGAGGGGGTGGACGGGATCACCGAGGTCCCACGTGAGCGCTGGGACGTGGACGAGATCTACGATCCCGAGCCCGGCAAGCCCGGCAAGGTCTACACGCGTCACGGCGGCTTCCTGGACCGCGTGTACGAATTCGATCCGCACTTCTTCGGCATCGCCCCCCGCGAGGCGTTGAGCATGGACCCCCAGCAGCGGCTGCTGCTCGAGGTGTGCTGGGAGGCCCTGGAGCGCTCCGGGCAGGCTGCGAACCGCCTGGCCGGCAGCGCCACCGGGGTCTTCATCGGCATCGGTGCCAGCGACTACTCGCAGCTCCAGACCCGCTCGGGCGACCTCGCCTGCATCGACGCCTATTTCGGCGCCGGCGCGTCTCACAGCATCGCGTCCGGCCGTGTCTCGTACGCTCTGGGACTCCAGGGGCCCTGCGTCTCCGTGGATACCGCGTGCTCCTCCTCGCTGGTCGCGCTCCACCTCGCGGTCCAGAGCCTTCGCTTGGCCGAGTGCCGGATGGCGCTGGCCGGGGGCGTGAGCCTCATGCTGGCGCCGGAGGGAACGCTCGCCACCTGCCAGGCGCGCATGCTCTCCCCCGACAGCCGCTGCAAGACGTTCGACGCGTCGGCCGACGGGTACGGGCGGGCGGAAGGCTGCGGGATCGTGGTGCTCAAGCGGATCTCCGATGCGCTCGCCGACGAGGACCGCATCCTGGCCCTCATCCGCGGCACGGCCATCAATCAAGACGGGCGCAGCAGCGGCATCACCGCTCCCAACGGGCCGGCTCAAGAGGCCGTGATCCGCGAGGCGCTCGTGCGGGCCGGCGTCTCTCCGCTCGAGATCGGCTACCTGGAAACCCACGGAACCGGGACCTCGCTCGGCGACCCGATCGAGGTCCGGGCGCTCGCCGCCGTGCTCGGAGCGGGACGTCCCGTGGAGCGGCCGCTCCTCATCGGCTCGGTCAAGACGAACATTGGTCACCTCGAGGCTGGCGCCGGGATCGCGGGTTTCATCAAGATGGTGCTCGCCCTGGAACACGAGGAGATCCCACCGCACCTCCACTTCACGACGCCGAACCCCCACGTCCCGTGGGCGGAGCTGCCGGTCCGGGTCGCCACCGACCGCACCCCCTGGCCGCGGGGCGACGTACCCCGCCTCGCCGGTGTCAGCTCGTTCGGCTTCAGCGGCACCAACTGCCATGTGGTCCTGGAGGAGGCACCGGCGCCCAAGCCCGCACCGACGTCCCTCGATCGACCTCGGCACGTCCTGGCGCTGTCGGCCAAGACGGAAGAAGCGCTGCGCGAGCTGGCCGGCCGCTACACGAACCATCTGGAGTCTCATCCCGACGAGAGTTGGCCCGACGTCTGCCACACGGCGAACGCCGGGCGAGCGCCCTTCGCCCACCGCGCGGTGCTGCCGGCGGCGTCCAGCGCGGAGGCGCGCCCGATGCTCGAAGCGCTGGTGGCCGGGACCGACGCCCCTGGCCTTCTGCGCGGGCTCCGTTCCGA
>Ga0335085_10004916_pt1 | contig 21851 bp, 9 predicted proteins | sample Lox_Sample_45_FD_206712 | JGI IMG/M metagenome (GOLD analysis project Ga0335085, IMG submission 206712) | Soil microbial communities from Loxahatchee National Wildlife Refuge, Florida, United States - Lox_Sample_4.5 | ecosystem: Environmental > Terrestrial > Soil > Wetlands | place: USA: Florida...
GCTCGTCGTCATCGGGCCCCTGCCAGATCGAAATCGGGTGGAAGAGGTAGTTTGCGTCCCTATGGGAGAAGGCGGTTGCATCGTCAGGTGTTGCCGCAACGCCTTGGCCGATTCGAAACACGACGGCCTGGCTGAACGGTTGCGCCGCTCGCGCGAGCTCCGGTGCATGCTCAGCGAACGCCTCAATTGCTCCATCCGAAAACTGCTTCATGTACTCGCCCCTCCAGTAGCTTCGGAGACCTTTTGGGGCAGCCCCATCGAGCATCGCCTGGAACGCGGTATAAGGCATCGGCTGGATCAGATCCACGACAGGCCCGAGATCTTTCAGCGGCTGCACGATCTTCACGCCTTCGGCAGGATCGCCTACATACATCAGTACCATCCCGAATACGACCTGCCCGCGCAGGTGTTCGGGTACGAATGGTTCAGGAGGCGCTGTAATCATCGCGCATCCGGTGGAGAGTTCGTCGGGAGCGCCGTCCACGTAATCGCGCCAGGCGTGCAGGAGTTCACGGGCACGATCGACCGGCCAAAGCGCGAGGCCGGCCAACACAATCGGCCCAAGGGGGTGCAGACGGAATTTGAACTCCGTAACGATTCCGAAGTTGCCGCCCCCGCCGCGGATTCCCCAAAACAGATCCGGGTTCTCCTGCTCGCTCGCCACGACCACCCGCCCATCCGCCAACACGACCTCGGCAGAGAGCAGATTGTCGCAAGCGAGTCCATACTTCGAGGATGTCCAGCCGTAACCACCGCCGGTGGTAAACCCTCCGATCCCGGTAGTGGTCACGCGTCCTCCCGGCGTGTGTAGGGCGTGCAGTTGAGTGGCGGCGTCGAACTCGCCCCAAAGCACGCCCCCGCCCGCGACAGCGGTCCGGGCTTGCGGGTCGACTTCGATCTTTTTCAAGCCTGCCAGATGGATCAGCATTCCGTCGTCGCAGATGCTCAATCCCGCCACGCTGTGGCCGCCACAACGCACCGCCACGAGAAGGTTGTTCTGCCGTGCGAAGTTGACGGCCGCGACAACATCCGCCGTGCGGGCACACGGGACGATTACAGCAGGCCTTTTGTCGTACATGGCGTTGAAGACCTTCCGCGAGTCCTCGTACGCCGCGTCCGCGGGCAAGATCAATGGCCCGCCGATGCTCCTCCGCAGTTCTTCTAATCGCTCTGTCCCGATCACTCACCCCTCCTTGGATTCGGCCGTAAGGCCGATATCTTTCAGGACAGTTTACAACAACGTCGATCTAGAGGTAGTGCTGAAACTCCGGGCCGATGATCGGTAGTTCCTGCCGATGCATGAGCAGCACGATCATCGCGCATACGGTTCCAACGCTCGAGCAATTCTCCGTGATTCCCAAACCGTATCAGCGCGACGCCAAGCTGTTCCGGTTCAGCGTGAAATGGGACAGCGGGGGGGTCCCGTCAGCGAGTATAACGCCATTTCCGGCGAGCCGGTTTCGGGCCGACATCTCCCAAGGCCCGGGCAGCGTGGTGGAACAGGAGCGCTGAAACTGCAACTGGCTTCGAAAAGGAAATCAGGTTGGGTCGTCCGCTCACGACCCCACGTGGATGGAAGAACAAACTGGCTAGCTAGGGGGGAAAGAGTGCCGGCACGAGCGCTCGCTCCCCACTGAGCGAGTTCCGTCTGTCTGAATGCGTCCCTGGGATCCCCGGAGATATCCAGGTCACGGGAGTCCTGCCGCCGGCGAAATTCATAAAGAGGCTCGGTCCCCTTTTGAGAGACCGAGCTTTAAGGGAAGAACCGTAGTTAGACCCGGTTCCATGCGGTTGAATCTGCCAGCCGCGATCGGTGTCAACAATTGCAGCCGTCCGGCCGGCGCCGAATTCTCTCTCATTCTCAACTTTAGCCACAGTATAGGTTGCGGATCAGGCGACTTAAATCCTCCAGGCACGGTAGAAAACAGAGAAATGTCGAGGAGTCACCTCGGATCCTGCTTGCCCGGCGCGTCAACGGGAATGGTCACCGATCCGATCGCGGTGGAATTGCGATCATACACGATGACCCGCAATGCGGTGGTTTGGGGAGCGAGAGTCAAACCCTGAGCGAATCCGATGCCCTTGCTGAACGCGGTGTCGCGCTCTTCCGCGGTGTAATGCAAGTCTAAGGGAATCGGCTCGCTGGCGCCCTGTGCGGTATTGCCATTGAAGACCGCGAACGCGAACTGGAGCCGCCCACGATAGCTCTCTCCTTCGTGCGCCAGAACGATATCGTTTGCATCCACGTGCACGGTCAGTTTCCGTTGGTTGCCGGTTTCCGGTGACAGGCTGGCGCGCAGACCGATTTCGGCGGCATCGAAGCGCGAGGAAATCGCCGCCTGCAGCGCTTGGGTGGACCGGTCTCCCACCGCGTGCCGCCAGGCATAATAGCCGGTCTTGGCTTGGATACGTACACCTTTCCTGGAGCACTCGATGCGAAGCTTATGAAATTTGTCGTCCCAGTCCGAAGCGGGCAAGTAATAACCCATCTCATAACTGGTTCGCATGTCGCTAATCGCTTGACGGAGAGCGGCCCCGATGTCCTTCGTGCCGCCCGGGCGGCCGCCCGTCAGAGTGGCGAACGTGTCCAGGGTGGAGATGCTCGACATACCGTCCCGGTTCGCGCCGTCGATGTTGTCCGGGCTGCCCAACATGATCATGCGAACCGGATAGATCGAGACACCGGAGCGGTCCATCGTCTCGCTCATTTGGCGCAGCAGAGGGGTATAATCCACGAAGTCGCCGGTATCGGAGCGGTGTGGTCCCAATTCGAGCGGGACGCCGTCGGAAAGCCAGATGATGCTCTTGCGTCCCGGAACACTGGCCAGTTGTCCGGCGATCGCGCTCAGAGCACGAAAGGTGACTTCGGCTCGGTATTGCACATCCTCGACGATGCCGGTTTCGCGAACCTGGAGCACGGCCCGCAACGCCTGATCCATGAGCGGCTTGATCCGGCGGGTCCAAGGTTGGCCGTCTTCGGGCTGGCTTTCGCTTTCGCTCCCCGGAAGCCCGCGGAGGGGATACAGGGCGCCGTTTACGGTGAGCAGATACAGAAACACGCCATTAGCGGATTCCAAGGGCTGCAGGGATTGGATGAGCTGGTTGGCCGTATATCCGCGAGTGCTCAATTTTTCGTTGAGCATATCGAACAGGATCAGCGTGGCGTTGGCAAGCTTGCCTGGACCGCGGTTGGAATACTCGTTGGGTGCGAGTTGGGGAAGGGGCCTGGGGGATTGGTCGCGGTGACGAAAGAATGCGATCGGACGGACTTTGCCTGCGTCGGTTACCCGGAAATCGTCGCGACCGAGATCACCAACCGGCTGGCCGCGGCTATCCAGGGCTACGACGTTGAGATCGACCATGCGCCGAACTTCGGGAACGGTACCTTGGGCGTGGAGTCGTGCTGTCAGAGCTAGAAGCGTAAGAAAAAGTACGACCCTCACCCGGCCTCCCAGATAGTCGAATGTAGCGAGCATAAGACGGTTGCTTTCTGCCCATCCATACCACAAACAGGGTATTTTCGCAGGGAAATGCCAGGTGCCGACACTCCTGCGTGGTTACGCGTCCGTAGAGGAGAGCCTCGCGCACCAGGTTTTCTGGCGAAGGAATGGGCATTACCTACTCCTCCAGTGAGCAGACTGAGCAATGGTGCAATGCTGAACCCCCTTCCCGCATAGTGGGATGTCACAAGAATAAGGCGCCGATCCCGGCGCATCCAAACCGCAAATAGAGTATTCCCGGTTGAAATGCCAAGTGCCGCCAAGCCGCTGCGTAGCGATCTTATGCGCTCAACGTCCCGCACCGGGCCGGCCGAAGGCATCAATGGCCGGCATTGCCTCGGTGCGACAACATAAGTGGCCGGGGACCGACGCCAGAGAAACTAGGAGCGATTTGAGCGCTCTCTTATCGCTTGGTCTTTCCCCACGTCTTGGTGCCTCGAAAGAAAGAGCAGGTCGCGACGAAACCAACGAACATCCAGTAGAGCGGTATCAGAGGCAGCACGCGTATATAGGGACGCTGTTTCTCCGCCCACAGAACCTGTGTGTACGACAGCAGAATCAGCGGAATACCTACGCAGGCAAGAACCAGCGACCAGTAGTACAGGACACCGGCAAGGATGGGCGACTCAAACGAAATGCCGATCCTGTTCGTCAAGTACGCTCCCGGCAGCAGCGAAAGGGCCGCAAAGCACAAGATGAAGGTCCAGCCCAAGAATGCCAACGAACAACTGAGTGGCGCGATCAGCGGCATCAGAAAGAAAACTCCCGGCGAAAGCTGAGCTTGCTTCTGAAGAGCCGTCGCAAACATGTGAGATATCCACGATGCCAACGCGACCGTTGTGTCAAATGGGCTTTCGCATTCCTCGGTGCCTTCTCCACCACCACTGAGTCCACGATGGCGAAGCGCCTGCCTCCTTCGCTCAGGAGCAGGCCCAGGTAGGCCTCCTCGGTGAGAACCTCCGGAAATCCCCCGACCTCGTCCAGGACGCTCTTCCTGATGAACAGACCCTCACCGCTCAGCGGGAATCCCTGAGCATGCCTCAGGAGCAGGGGCAGGTATTTCCGGTACCAGAAAATCGTGTCGATCATGAGGAAATGACTCAACCTCGAGCGGCCTTTTCGAAATACGGCCGACTGCATGACATCGTAGTCGTGCTCCTCCATCAGACGGACCGCCTTTTCGACTTGGTCGGAATCGATGTCGTCGGCGGCATCGTAGAAGGCACAATACTTGCCTTGCGCTTGTTGGGCCGCCAGGTTGAGAGCATGAGGCTTAATGCGGATTTTGCCATCGCGAACGACAATCCTTCCAGCGACGCCGGCCGCACGTAGGCGACTGACGCTCTCGGCGGCCAAGCGGACAACGGGTGCGTCGTCCGGTTCGATAGCCATCAGGACCTCAAATCTGTCGGGCGGATACGTCTGAGCGAGAAACGAAGACACCGTCATCTCGATATCGGCCCTGGTCTCCTGGCAGAATGTCACGAGCACCGACACGTAAGGCAGGACGGCAAACTCCTTGTTGCTTTTTGGTACGCCTCTGGCTGGCCGCTTCAGGTGAGGAACCAGGCTGAGCGAGTAGAACAGGCTCGAAATGATGGGGTCCAGGCCAAGTGACATTCTGTTTTGCTGCTCCTCATCCCGACCAGACGCGGTTCCAGTGTAAACGTTTGACGGAAGGATTCTGCCCGACCGTCGGCATGGATGTCAATTCTTTGCCGCAATACCCCTTCAACTCATCCAAACCGGAGTGGTGGACTATTTGGCTTGGACGGTCATGCTTCATTCCAGCTGAAGAGAGTATGCAAAAAGATGGGAAGCAATTGACCGCCTGGGCTAATGCGAATCCGAAACCGAAAGCGTTCGGAAGTCCAGCGTACGCCGCAGACTGCCGTATTTCAGAATCAGCGTTTCTGAGTCCACGGGAGCTTCCAGAAAGGGCCCGCCGAATAGCGGCCAACGCGAGTATTCGAGGGCAACGCCGTCCACGCGAGGAGTCTCACCATACATGAATTCCAGATTTCGCCCGCGCAGGGAACGGAACCGGACCGAGGGTTTGGGATCCAGTGAGAACTCCAGCGGAAGCGCGAGGATGGCGCGCCGAAACTCCGCCATACCGGCGAACTCGCTGACGGCAGCCACCTGGAGCACCATGCCATTCTTCAGATAAGGGCTGAAAAGGCGCCGTCCTCCTCCATCGATAGGCTTCCACACGTAAGGCTGCAGTGGGCGGCAGGCGATCAGAGCATCGCCACCGCGGGCGAAGATCCAGCCGGTAGGGTCCTCGCTGAGTTCGGCCAGGTCTTTCGAGAAAAATCCATTGACGTGCGGAAAACGGGCGCCGGCCTCTATATCGTACAGCACAATGATGGTGTCCTGGTCCTGCAAAATCTTTTCGTAGGGAGAACCACCCACAAACTTGTCGGGGGAATCGTAACTCTTCTTGGAACTGACCACGCCGGAAATTCCGATGTCCGCGGGAAACGTGAAGTAGGTTTCCAACTCCTTCAGCGACGAATACGGGTTCAACGTAAAGAGCGTGTTCTGAATTCCGCGCGGGTCCGGAACCGACCAGGTAATGTCCCAGGAGTGCTCCTGAATCGGCTGCAGCGTGCCGCCTTGATCGGAGCTGACGGCATATTCACGGCGCACATAGGTGGTCTTATACACCGGACCGTGCAATTCGTCGAAGAACCGCCAGCGATTGCGGGTGCGCTTGCGTTCGTACTCGGTGTAGGGCTGCGACCGGTCGGAGGCGATCAAGCGCAGAATCTCGGGCGGCTGATACGCGCTTGCCAGCACATAGAACAGGGCCTGGTTGGATGGCGGCGGGAGTGCATGACCAAGGCCAAAAAGGATCCAACCGAAATCGCTGGCACCCACGTTCCACTTCTCCAGCACTTCGCGGTCGTAGACGCGGGAATGCGCGCCCACGTAGACGCCATCGATTTGTTCGGCTGCGTAATCGGCAATGAGATACTCCAGCATCATGGCAGCGCGTTGTTTCATGGCGGGATCGCGCGCCCAAGCGGCAAGATAGGACATCGAGAGCAAGTACATCCCCATATAGTTGGGGCTGTCGTACTCGCCCTGGCCGCGCCTCGTGGTGAGCCGTACCCAGGATTCCAGCCACCCCGCGGCTTCCTGCATATTCTCCAGCGAAGATTTGCCCGTATACCACTGATCACCGTCCTGCCCGGGCCAGAGTTGTGCCATCAGGTAAAGTGACGTGTAATACATCACCCAGTGGTTTTCGGTATCACCCCGATAAGGCATGTATGTGCGGAACGAGTCGCGGAGTGTTTTCCGGGCGGAAGTGGAGAGCTGGCCTTGGTCTAAGTAGGCAATCGCGGTCACCGGATACATCCAGAACATGTCCCCGCTGGGGGCCGTAAGCAACTCCTCCAGCCGGCGGGAGCACAGGGCTGCGTCGTCGTGCAGCCATAACTTCGCTGCGATGTTGGCATATCCCAGGGCGCCGTTTCCGGTGGGATGCGCGTAGGTTTCGACTACCGACCGGACGCGCTGATCAAACGACGGCGCCTGCGCCGCCAGCACGAGCGGCATCCACAGCGATAGCCAGGCAAGGCGAATCACCGGCGCGGCCCCTCCGGGATGAATCGCATGCGAAAAATCGAGGCGCCTGCGAGGCCGTCCGGAGACCACGTCTGTCCGCCGTCGGTCGAAACATAAATTCCTGACTCGTGCACTCCGGCGTACACCGTGCCGGAGCGGGCCGGATCGAACGCTACGCTCCAGACATTAGTGCTGGGCAGCCCGGCGTTGCGCAACTGCCAGGTCTTACCGCGGTCTTCACTGACCGCCACTCCAACGCCCCAACCAGCCACGGCCACGCGGCCCGCGGAGGTCGGATCGAAGGCAATGTCATACAGGTTGTGTCCGACGCCCAGATTGCCGTTGCTTTCGAAGCTAAGACCGCAATCGACGGACGCGAACAAGCCACCGCCTTCGGTGGAAGCCAGCCAGTAACAGACATCCGAGGGGGACTGCTCGATGTGCAGAATCTGGAGGCCCGCGGCGCCCGCGAGCCGCCAGGATGCCCCTGCATCTTCACTGCGAAAGACGCCCTGTTCCGTGCCCGCCAGCAAAACCCCGGTTCGGCGCGAATCCACACGGAGCGCCGCGGTATACTTGCGGCGCAGGCCGGAGTCAGCTGCATGCCAGGTAGAGCCGCCATCGCGGCTCACCTGTATGCCGTGCGTATGTCCAAAATAGACCGCCGTAGCGTTGCGGTCTACTGACACGTCGAGGAGTTCGGTTACATCGCTGCCGGTGAGAATCTTCCAATGCGCTCCTCCGCCGGTTACTCGCAGCAAGCCGTTTCCCGCGGCCGCGTACACCACCGCAGGGTCGTGAGGATCAAAATCGAAGGCGGTGATCAGCGGGTGATTGAACCCCACGTGCCGCCACTCGCCGCCCGACGACTTCACGAAGATTCCGCTGGCCGGGAGTTTGGCGCCCACGACGTACTCGGCGGAACCCGATCCGCAACCGTAGAGGGCATACTGACCCATTAGGGGAATGGGAAGCAGCACCAGCGTGAGCAACCAGCGACGCATCGCGCACCAATTTACCACGCGCGCTGGGCCGCCTGCGCTGTCGGTATCCGTGCCGGCACAGGCATTTCCAGAACGGATAGGACTCCAGCGATTTGGTCTATGAAGCGTTCGGACGAGCGCTGCTTGCCACCGGATTTCCTTACCCCCCTCATTCAAAATTTTGTTTTGACTTGGAAAGACCTGCAACCTATAATTCCGGTACTGGCCTTTCGGGCCTCGGTCCCTTGATTTCCGTCCCCATGCAGGGCTAGCCGCAGCGTGCGCGGCGCCGTTGATGCGGCAAGCGAGTCCGTCTCTCGCGAATCGATTCCAGCCTTAGGGGTGCCAATGAAAACTCAGCTTGTTCGACGCCGGGCCGCCACACTGCCCATACTCGCTTTTCTCACGACTGTCTGCGCCTTCCCTCAGTCCACCAGCCAATTGCATGGTCTGGTCACGGACCCCCAGGGCGGCGTGGTGGCTGACGCTCGAATCGCTCTCGCCAGCGACGTTACCGGGTTCAAGCGCGAAACAGTCACCAACGACAAAGGCGAGTACCAACTGCTGCAGGTGCCTCCGGGGACTTACGCAGTGGTCGTCGATGCCCCCGGCTTCCGGAGCACCACGCGAAAGAGCGTCGAACTGCTGGTGAATACGCCCACCACCTTGGACGTCCACATGGAATTGGCGAGTTCCACGCAAAGCATCCAGGTTGCCTCGGAAGCATCGGTCATCAACACCGTCGATGCCTCAGTGGGCAACGCTTTTTCGGAGACACAGGTGCGCGAACTTCCGCTCGAGACCAGGAACGTCGTGCAACTTCTCAGCCTGCAACCGGGTGTGACGACCAACGGCGAGGTACTCGGCGCGCGGCGCGATCAGAACAACATCACGCTGGATGGCGTGGACGTGAACGATAATCAGAACGCGGGACTTGCGCCGCAGAACACTACCACGGGGAGTAGTTACCAGGGAGTGAATGCCAATGGCGCCAATGTCACCTCAGGATTCAACTCCGTGCTTCCGGTACCGCTCGACTCCGTCCAGGAATTCCGTGTCACTGTAGGGGGACAGGGTGTCGCGGAAGGCCGCTCCTCGGGCGGCCAGGTCGTGTTGGTTACGAAGAGCGGCACCAATCAACTGCACGGCTCGCTCTACGAATACAACCGCAACACGGCGACCTCCGCCAACACCTGGTTCAACAATGAATCGGGCGTTCCCGTGCAGCAGTTGGTGCGCAATCAGTTCGGCGCTTCAATCGGCGGGCCGATCAAGAAAGACCGCTTGTTCTATTTCATCAATTGGGAACAGCGCAAGGACGCGAGCAGCGTTGCTCAGGTGCGGGCTGTGCCGTCCGAATCTTTAAAGCAGGGCTATCTGAATGTTCAGTTGACCGACGGAACCGTGCAGACCATCGCGCCATCTCAGTTGGCGGCCGTCGATCCGCTGCACATCGGCCTGAACGCCGCGTACCAGAAAATCCTCAACCAGTATCCCGTGGGCAACGACCCCGCTTACGGCCAGGATGGAGGCCTCAACTTCAGCGGATACCGATTCAATGCGCCGGACCATCTGAACGATATGGCGTGGGTCGCCAAACTGGACTACCGAATTGACAGCGCTGGCAAGCACAACCTGAGTTTACGAGGAACGCTGGGTGACAATACCTCCGACCAGATTCTGGCCGAGTTTCCAGGGCAATCGCCAGCTTCAGTGGAGCGCGACAACAACAAAGGCTTGTCGGCGCGCTATATGGCCATCCTTACACCCAGGCTGATCAATTCCTTCACCTACGGCCTGACGCGCCTGGAAGTGAATCTTTCGGGTGTGTCCGGAACCGGCTTTCAGTTCGAACCGACAGCGCTCGCGCCGCTCGAAAACTGGGCTGCGAGGGCCAAAGGCCGAGTCAATCCGCTGCACAATTTCGTGGACGATCTTACCTGGACCAAAGGCCGTCACACGATCACCGCAGGCTTCAACCTTCGCTTCAACCGCAACTACCTATCCACTTACACGAATTCTTTCCCCCTGTATGCTTACGGCGCCACTGAACTAATCGGATTGGGAGAAGATATTGATAACTCGGTGGCCGCTTACCTGGGCAACGTACAACTGGCAAATCCCACTGCTGTAACTAACGCATCGGCGACGCTCCTCGGTATCCTGAACGACGTGTTTGTCACTTATCAGTACAATCGCAATGGCCAGTTGCTGCCTGAGGGAACGCCGCAGCAGCGGGCCTTCGTTTCGCATAATTTCGCGGGATATGTTGGTGACTCGTTTCACCTGAACCGCGCGCTTACTTTGAACTATGGCCTGCGATACGAGAATTTCCGGCCGCCCTACGAGGCGAACGGCCTGCAGGTGGACACTACGGTCCCTTTGAACCGGTACCTGGCCGAGCGGAACGGGTTGCAATGGCAGGGGGTCCCGGCGAACCAGATGCCCGATTTCACGCTCAGTTATGCACTCAACGGTCCGGCCAACGGGAAGCCCTCGTGGTGGGCCGCGGACAATCGGAATTTCGCTCCGCGCGTCGGCTTGGCATATGCGCCCGCTAAGTCCGGCGGGTGGGTTGGCAAGCTGTTTGGTGGGGATGGCGCTTTGCGCGTGGGAGGCGCTCTGCTGTACGACCAGTTCGGCCAGGATCTCATCGCCAATTTCGATCAGTATGGCTCCCTGGGCTTGAGTAATCCGACCAACTTTCCGGATTCCTACAGCTTCAGCACGTCGCCGCGATTCACCGGAAATTATCCCGCATTGCCAGCCGCTGCTGCCGGGGGCTTCCCGTACACGCCACCTCCTATCGCCGCCATCACCGGCACTTTCCTTGGCATTTCGCCCGACCTGAAGACGCCCTATTCCATCGTCCTCAATGCCAGTTTCTCGCGGTCCCTGCCGGGCAAAATGACCATGGAATTCGGCTATGTGGGCCGGCTCTCCCGGCGCCTGCTGATGGAAGGCGATGTCTACACGCCACTCGAGAACTATCGCGACCCGGCGTCCGGCGTCACCTGGCAGCAGAACGCGTCCGTAGTGTATGGCGTGGCGAACTCGCTCGCGAAGACGCTCGGTTTGTCTTATAACAACGCCGCCGCGTCTGTGGCTCAGCTGGTCATGGATAACCCCAACCTGGTCCCGAATCTTCCGTTTGTGAATAATGTCTGGCCGGGTTATAAGAACGCCTATTTCCCCGGTAGCGCGTCGGCCAACTACTTTTATAGCGTATACGGCGTGTTCGGCAGCAGCTTTCTGGACAGCCTGCATGCGGCGGACCGGATCTCCGGCGCATACATTCCCGGCAAGTGCCTGAGCGCGACTGGCTGTTACACATTCTTCGCGCAACAAGGCAGCACCATGCCCATGTGGATGAATGCCGGCGCGGCCGATTTCCACGGGCTGACTCTCACGGTACGACGGCGCTTTGCGAACGGCTTTCAATTCGATTTCAACTACACCCTGTCGCACTCGATCGACAACGGTTCAGCTGCCGAATCCGGTGCCGGCGAGCAGGGTGCGGCCATCCAGGACATCTATAACGTGAGCGCCTTCCGCGGGTCGTCCGACTTCGACATCCGGAGTAACTTCAACGCCAATTTCCTGTATGAGCTGCCCTTCGGCAAGGGTAAGTGGCTGCTGCATAACGCTCCGAAGTGGGTTGACCATATGGTCGCAGGCTGGCAGGTGTCCAGCATCTGGCGCTACAGCACACCGCTGCCCAGTGCTGTTCAAGGCGACCTGGCCTACAACACGAATTACTGGCTCAGTTCGCTGGCCGTGGTTAACACGCCCACATCTTCCGGCGGCGTCCACATCGACAATAATGGCATCCCCAGCATCTTCTCGAATACCAGCGTGACGAACAATTTCCAGGATCAACCGCCGGAGGGGGCCGGCACACGCGCGGCAGTCCGTTTGGCGCCGATCTTCAACGTAGATATGGCGCTTACTAAGACCTTCGTGCTGCCGCGCGAAAAGCAGCGCATCCAGTTCCGCGCGGAAGCGTTCAACGCTTTTAACCATCCGAATTTCACGAATCCGAGCCTCAGCCTCCAATCGCCACAGACTTTCGGCGAGTTCCAGGGCACGATGGATCCGCGGTCGATGCAGTTCGCGCTTCGATTTGAATTTTAGTGCCGGCCAGAAGCGGAAGTTGCGCCATCGGCGCCGGCCGCAGCGAGACGTTGCTGCTCCACTGCATTAAACGACGCTTCGTCCGCGAGCAGGTCCGCACTGCTTTGGCTGGCGCGGCTGAGGCCGGCTCGATCATGTGCCGCTGTGTGCAGCAGTATGTGGTAGATCTCATGGGCCGCCACTCTGCCAAGCGCCCGTCCGAGCAACTCCTCGCGGTCGGCGCTGGGACTCGTTAACAGGTCGCGTTGGATTAGGGTACGGATCGGATCGCACAGCACGTCCGCGATGGGCAGCATTTTGCCGTCCGCCACATGAGTGAGGCCCAGCGTAACCGGTCCCTCCACGCGGCGCAGTACTTCGGCGGCAGCGGGATCATCGGTGCTGCACGACCCTCTAAGCCGGATGATCAGCAACTCCCCGTTGACGCCCTCCGCGGGGACATGTTCTTTTTCGAGCCATCTCAGGGTGATTCGGGAATGCGCAAATGCGGACTCCACGGCTGTCTTGAGAGCGGGCAAGACGTTAGGTGCAGGACTACCGCCCGAAAGCAGGATGGTAATGGAAGCAGGCGGCAGCGAGTCGGTATCGGCGGCAAAACACAAGAGCGGCGCCAGGGCCAGAAGATAACGCATCTTCCACCTCGAACTTGGAGGTCAGGGCCGAGTCTATCACAACGGCGGAATGAGGTGCGGCCTAAATAGCACGAATTTGGCCAAGTTTGCGATAGGGCGACGGCACTCGCGCCGACCTTCAGGCACTTGCCGAGGCCGGCTATTGATCGATCGGCCCTAAGGCCGCTGGCACTCCTGAATCAGTTGCCGGTAAACCTCGCGAGCGTGGTCGTACGCTCGCTTCGCTTCCCCCAATTCCGAAACAGCAATGCGCGGTGATTTCTGAGTCCAGCATTGATTCACGGCGTTGAGGCACCATTCCGCGCTTCTCCGCGACGCCCGAATCGGCTTGCCGCCGATCACCACAAAAACCGGATTGGTATGGGCGGCCGGAAGAATGCGCGCCGCAATCCAGCTACTCTCCGTCACCGCCGCCTCGAACCGCAGTTCCCGTACCTTGCCATCAGCCGGTAGCAACTGCCTTGCAACGGGCTTGCCATTCACCACAATCTCGACCGGGACTTCACGAGTGTCTCCCACGCGCGCCCTCTCCACGTCCCAGTAAGGTTTTTGGTCATAAGGCCGGTTGCGCAGTGCCTGATCGGGTGTCGGCGGCAGATACGCGGCAGCCTTCAGCGTAACGGTCACAGTTCCGGGACCGGATAGTTTCAGCTCGCTCCCATTCGTGCCGACGTCCGCACCATTGACCCGGAAATCCATCAAGTGGGTTTTGCCATCCGAGACATAGCTTCGGCCCGCCTGTAGTCCTTCAAGCCACTTTGAATAACTCAGTGCCCCATCCACCTTCACATAACTTCGGCCGATTCCCACGCGCCCATCGTAGATACACGGGAAATCCGTCTCGCCGCCGATCCTGGTCCGGAAGCCGACATTCAGGGTGTGGTACCAGATGTTCAACTCCCAGAGATAGGGAGTGTCCACTGCCGAGATGAAATCCACCAGGTTCGGGTGAGTCACGTCCACGATGTACTCATTGGCGCCAATGCCGTCGAATCCCGGCACTTCGTAGGTCGGCAAATCGTTTCCAGTGACTTGCAAACCCCAGCCGGAGTGCGCAAATCCGGTGATGGCGCCCTGCGACTTGGCCCATCGGAAAATCGGCAGGTCCCAGGTCGGCCAGTCTTCGATCTGCTTGGTGCGCGGGTAATCCTGGTCCTTGAGATTCAAGAGCACGATGTGGCCCGCATGGCTCGACGGGAACCCGGAGACTTCCAGGTCGTAGTGCATCAACCGGTCGGGCGCGGAAAGCCCATCGTCCTTCCCCGAGAAAAACTGTTTCTGATAATAATAATCCGGACCCCACGTCAGTACTGCGCCGATGTTCAAGCCCTCGCCGAGAATCTGTCGGATCATGTCCTTCGGTTCGACACCTTCGGCCGGATTCATATAGTGCGAGCATCCGGCCGCATGCACATGATGATCGCCTGAATACCAGGCTTGTTTGGCCGGATCGATCCACCGCTCGAGTTGAAAAGACAACTCGCCCGGGCCAGCGGCGTCAACGGCCACTTCGCGGGTATGCGGCAGATATTCCGGACCGCCATTGAACTCGAAGGTGTAGTAGCCGGCTGGCAAGGCCACCGTCTCGCCATCGCTTCGGTATACCTGCGGCTGGAAGAAGAGGTCCGGCGCGAGTCGTTTGGCGGGGTTGGGGTACAGCCGGTTGAGCCGGTCGCGGATCACGAACGACGCCATGGTGGGCTTGCCGTTCTCGTCCTTCACCCGCAAAGTGATCGGGCGCGCAGGGAGCGCATTGAACAGGATCTCGACATCGTTGCGGAACCCGATATCCTGCGTGCCTTGCCCGACGTTGAAGCTGATCTTGGCGGAGCGCTGCCCGCGGTCGCGACTGTAAATCTCCAGTACGGCGTATTCCAGTTCCAATCCCGAGAGGCGCGGTCGCATGGGCGGCTTCTGGTAGAGCGAAATATCGGCCCAGCGGTCGGCCGCATCTCGCGGAGTCAGCGTGATGGGCGGTGCCGGGTTCCCGCTGGAGGGGACGTATACATTCCCACTGTTCGGGCTCTGGACGCGAAGTTGCGCCGTGACTTGTGCATGATTCATGACTTTCGCCAGGAAGAGGCGCGTGCCTCCCTCCACCAGTTCCGGTTTGGCTGCTCCCTGTTCCACCTTCACCCGGCTCTCTGGATTGATGTCGATATTGACCAGCGCGAAAGCGTCCAGGATCGATTCCAGTTCCCGCACCGCGGCGCCCTCGTCGGACTTCGCGATGGCGCCGTTGATTTGCCGATGCACCGCCGGCGGGAGAGGCTGTCCAAGATAGTTGAGCGCATCTTCCAACTGTCGCGCCTGCTGCGCCAGCGGTTGGAGAGGCACCTTGGGCGGCTCATGTTGGTGAGCCATTTCCTGGGCGATCAGAGTCCCGCAAAGAACCAAGCCAAGCGTATACTTCATGGTCTCCTCCGATGGAGGCAATCATATCGTGATCGGCAGGGGGATCCAATCGCCCGCACAACTGGACTGGGCATTTCCGCATTGTCATCTGCAACTGCCCCTGTTATTCTTGCGGAACGCTCGCACAGGAGGGCTTTACGAGTCCGATTGGACCGGTCGCTCCGGAGGAGCGCATCAATTCCCTGGAACCACTGCGGGGCTTGGCGCAGATGCCGGTCGGAGTTAATGTCCAACCAGCTTTGCCAGCCCGGCAGCGTAGGTATTGAGCCCGTGTTGCAGCGCGAAATCTTCATCCGCTGCACCTTCAACTGAGATTGGCATCCCCGATGTGCTGGTATAGCGGTGGAACCGGCACCTTGGGAATTCAGATCCTTGGGATTTACAATCCGGACGATGTTCGTAGAAGGTGGAAGTCCATGGATGGGAAAAAGACCGCTGGTCCGGCAAAGGTCCACGTAAGAGCCTCAGGGTGGTGGACACCCACGATGAGCGCGAGCGCGGCCCCCAGACTGTGGCCAGTGATGTAGACCTGAGCTTTGGCGGCGCAGGCCGTATCCCATGCCATCTGCAGGCTCGCCGCAATCGAGTTCCAAACATCCTCGAAACCACGGTGTATCCACCAGGATTCGTGAGCCACGGGTTGCGCGATAGCGGCGAAGTCCTGAAGCACTGGTGCTGAGTCTCCGCTCAGCGAATGGCAATCACCGAGATGTTGTCTTTGCGCCCGACGACGGCCCAATCGCAGTTCTCGTCGATTACGATCTTCGCCAACCCGGAAGCAGTTTCCCGATCGATTGTAGATTGGTCAACTGTCACCTTGCTGGTCTGTTGCCAGCCTGGAGGAAGCGTCGGCTCTTGCCCCAGGACAACTGATAGGCGGCGTTTGTAAAAAGAAGAAGAACATCGTGTGCAAAGGCGGCATCAAAGGCCATACTCTAAAACTTTACACCCAGTTTCTCTGTGATTCGCCCATTCCATTCTGTCCAGCGGGGAGGGTCTTTTGAGTTTGAGACAGTTTAAGGCACCGGCGGCTGCTCGATACACACGTTCGTCGATCTCCTGATGTTCGCACAGGGCATCGGCCAACGGAGTAGGCGGGACCTTTATAACGCATTTCGACGGCGAAGCCGGGCAAGAGATCAACTGAGCTCGCTCGCGCCCGGCCCACGCCCCACAAACCGTTACGGCTGCACCACTCCACTGGGATTCAGCGCGAACGAGAGCACGCCACTAGCGCTGGCGTGCAGACTGCCTCCCGGAGTGACAGTCACTACGTGGGTGCTGCCGTTGACGGTGACCGCAACTGTGTACGTCGCCGACGGGGTAAGATCCGTGATTACATGGCGAGTCTGTGCCGCGGGCGTCGTGTAACTCACGGTGCCCGTGATCGCTGTTCCGGCCGCCGCGGTGCCGAGGACGAGGGCGCTGTTGCCCGCACCCGATTGCAGCACGACACCTGTCACCGGCCCGGCATTCACCGTCAGCGGGACTGCCGACGCTACCTGCGTGGCCGAGGGTGCCAGGTCGAACACCGCGAGCCACTGACGATTTGCGGAAGACGCGCCATTGAAACGGACCTCGCTGCGCCAGACCTTGTTCCAGACATTCTGATCGGGCGCAATCTGATCCGTGGTGTTGATCTGTGCGCTGGCAGGCAGAATGGTTGTCATCGAACCGGCGAAAGCCCCGCCGAACGAGACATCGAAGCGGCGGGCACCGGCGGCCGGCGCGGTCACTTCGCTGGGCGGCCCGGAGAAGTGCCAGGCCATGTACTGATCGAGCGCGGTGTTGCAGATCCCGGTGCGATCGTACACCACGAATTGTGACGGCCGCAGATAAACGATCTGCCGCGACCAAGACGTCACCGGAGAGTTGCTGCAGATTTCCGTCAGCGGACGGTACATGTCTTCCAGATTTACGCCCAGAGCCATCACATAGCTTCCGCCGTCTTCAAAGCGGGAAATCTTCGTACGGGCGCCATCGGTGCGCAGCATGGCCCACTGACCGTACTCATGCAGCGGCGTCCCGCTCGAATCCAGATGCCGCACCTGAAAGGTGTTGTCGAAGCGGCGATTGCCCAGGGTATGGTCCGCATCCCAGTTGCCGAACAGATCGTCGTACTGGGCGTTCTCGCCGGCATCGCCGCCGGGATTATGCATGATCCACACCGCTGCGTTCACCAGCAGCGGGCTCCTGCCGCGGACCAGCGCCAGCGAACCGGCGTCGAATCCCTGGTGCCCCGCGCCTGGATTGTTAATGTACGGGCCTGAGCGGAAGGACATCCACGTAGCCGCATTGGACCAGTCGGAGCGGGCCGAAGCCTCCTCAATTCCGGAAGTGACGTACGAAGTCGCGCCGGTGGTGTAATCCGCTTCGGGAGCGTTGTTGTCCCAGAACAGGAACTCGACCCACTCATCCGGCGATCCGGCGCCCGCGGGCGCCAAAGCTGCCTTGGCATCGCGAGCGTACTTGTGCATCGCAGGCGCCAGCGGATCGTTCCACATCGCCAGGTAGCCTGCCAGTAGCGAATACGTGTTCGGGTCGCCGGTGCCGGGCCAGACGGGATCGCCCTCGCCGTTGCTGTGCGCGCCATCGCGATCGTCGATCATGTCGCGGCTGGGCCAGGTGAAGTGCATCACCCAGCGGGCCTGATCCAGCGGGAACGAGAACGGCTGCGCGGCGTGGATCAAGTCGAGCCCCTTGGCCGAACGCACGGCCAGGGCGGGCAGCAGCATGTTGCGTGTCGAGAGCGGACCGTAGTTGGCAAAGCCTTCCGGCCAACCGCCGCCCACCATGTTCGCGGCGTAATAAGGAACGACTCGCTGGTTGTGTTCTTTGTTCAGCCAGTCGTTCCACCACGTATCTGCCATGGCGTTGTCGCCCTGTACGGCCAGAGCGGCATAACACTTGGAGGCATAGTAACCGGCGTAGTAATTGCCCAGGACGTTTTCGTATTCGAAGGCTACCTGATCGTTCGTCTCGAACGTGGTGATCCAGCTATTGAGTACGGTTTGCACCTGCGCCTCTAGCTGAGGCGTCATCAGTTCGTGGAACCAGTCATAGCCGACCGCCATCGTGGCGCCGTAGAAGCGAATGCCGTAGCCATCGTCGCGGACATAAATTTGCGTGCCATCCACCACCTGATGGTTCGGGTCGGACATAGCGGCCAGGATCGCCACTCCCTTAGCGCCGTATTTGGAGGCGGTGGTCGGGTCGGTACTCTTCAGCACCTGGTAGCAGATGCCCAGCGGCGCCATGGCGTCCCAGTAGCTGCTGCCTTGATAGCCTTCGCCCACGCTGGGCAGATCGGGGTAGGCGTTGCCATCCGGGAACTCGACCGTCCCGCCGACCATTGAGTCACAGACTTGCTTCAGCGCGGTCCACTGCGCCGTTTTGGCCGCGGCACGGGCGCGCAAAGTGGCCAGCGTGTTCGAATCCAGAATGATGCGCGGATGATCGCCGCTGGTTTGCGTCACGATCGTGACGCTGGTAGACGCGGACTTGCTGGTGTCCTGCACACTGGTGGCAATGACCTCAAAAGTGCCGGCCGCATTGCCGGCGGTGTACAGGCCTGACGTCGAGATGCTACCGCCAGTTGCCGTCCAGGTGACGTTGGTGTTGGACATGCCTGTCACGGTGGCAGTGAACTGCAGCGTGCCGCCGGTGAGGATGGTGGGCGTGAGGGGCGAGATGCTAACGCCGGCAGTCGGCGCCGCGATCGTGACGGTTGCGGTCCCCGAGCGCGACGTATCCTGGGCACTGGTGGCGGTGACAGTGAAGTTTCCTGCGGTTGCGCCCGCGGTGAATAGGCCGTTGGCGGTGATGCTCCCGCCTGTGGCCGTCCAGGTGACGTTGGTGTTCGAAGTTCCAGTGACGCTGGCGGCGAACTGCTTGGTGCCGCCGGGCGCCAGCGTTGCGCTCGGAGGCGTGACGTTTACCGAGATCGCCGGCGTAGCCACGGTGACGGTGGTGGATGCAAAGGCCGACCCACCTGCGTTCGTCGCTGTCAGCGTGTAGGTCGTGGTGGAAGCCGGTGTCACCGACGTCGAATTGCCGGTGACGGTGCCGATTCCCGGAGCGATGCTGAGGGTCGTCGCGCCAGTCACAGACCAGTTGAGCGTGGCGCTCTGTCCGCTCTGTATGCTGGTGGGCGTGGCGGCGAAGTTGGCGATCACCGGCAGCGCCGGAGGCGGCGATCCCGAGCCGGAACCGTACATGCCGAACTGATCGGTGGATTCACCGTTGCCGATGGCCCCGATGTTGCCGCCCGAACCATCCTGCGGATCTCCGCTGTGAAGCAACGGGCTGCCCGTAGCCGGCGTATACATCGCACGGTAGGTGGCCAGCACATCCGAGACTTTCTTGGTGCGGCTCCAGATGTCTTCCGGCTTGAAGGGGAAGGGCACGGACGTCGGAGCATTGAACTGCGGATTCGCATGGCCGTTGAAGCCGCCTGCATCGTGCTGGCCGTAGCCCGCCGCACCGGGCGATGCTCCGATCACACTCAGCCCGTAGTTGACCTGGTTCGGGGCGGCGGGATTGAAGAAGTCGTTGTAGTCGGCATAGCGCAGGCGCGCCAGCGGTGGATTAGTGGACTCGTTGTATTCGCCGGAGAGCATCGGCCGCCCGTCCAGCCCGGCATAGTTATAGATCACGTTGTTGCGGAAGCTGCTGATGAAGGATCCATCGGTCACCGAAATGGGGCTTCCGCTGAACGACATGAAGGTTCCGCCGCCATCCATGGTGTTGTTGTGGAACTGTACGCCATCCACGTTGTAGAGCAGGTGCAGGCCGGCTCCGGGACTGTAAAACGTCTGGCTGACCGTGAAGATGAAAATGTTGTGGTGAATGTTGGCATTGCTCATGGGGCCCTGGATCACCTGGTCCGAATTGCCGCTGGCATCGATCAGGTTGTAGCGGAGTTCTCCGCCCATGCCACGCACGGGCCACGAAGAGCTACGGATCACATTGTGCTCAGCCAGGAAACCGTCGCCATCCAACTGGAAGTTCTCGCCCTGCGAGAAGCGGTGCGGATAGTTATGCTGGCTGTAGTTTCCGCGCAGCACCATGGCAGTCGCTCCGGTGATGCGGAAGGCGCAGCGCACGCCCATGAGCACGTTGCTTTCGGCATCGCTGCTGCCGCCGATCAGCCAGTTGCCGGTGTTCTGGAAGACCACCGTCGAGAGGCCGACATTGTTGCCTTGGAAGAATTTCTGCGCCGTCGAACTGCCCGAGCCGATGAAGACGGGTACGGTGTCGGTGGAATCATCCTCGGGCTGCGAGCCGACCGCCACGAGCGTACTCTCACGGAACTCGTTGTTGCGGATCACGGCCTGCGCCTGATCGTTTGCGGTCACCTCTAGGCGTCCGAAGATATCGAATACGTTGCCGATCAACTGCACGGCCCCGGAGCCGTTGACCGTTACATTGATGGAGTCCGTGGCGGCGCTACCCAGGCTGCGAATCAAGCAGTTGGCGATGGTCAGAGATCCGGTAAATCCGGCGCTTGCGCGAATCTGAAAACCATTGCCGTTAATCTGGCAAGGGTTGCCAGGCGTCCCCACGTAGGATCCGGTTTGCGATCCGGAGAGTACGACGTCGCTGGTAAAGTTGAAAACCGGGCCGGAGGAAAGCACCGGGTTATCCACGAAGACTGTCACCGGGAAACTCGTCACCACGCCGTGACTCACGCTGTTGATCTGCGCCGTCAGCGTGTAAGTTCCGGCCGGGACGTTGTTGACGGTCAGGGTGAACAGGCCGTTGTTGGCGTCGTTGCCGGTGAATGTGCCGACGGACTGGGCATTCATCAGGAAGTTGACCGTCAGTGTGTCGGGATCGGCCGCATCGCCATCGTAGGGATCGGCGAACATCCGAATGGTGGCCGGTGCAGTGAAGTGCATGCCGGACGCCGGGCTCTGCATCACCACGTAAGGGCCATCGAACTGCCGCGGCACCGGCATCAGTCCGGAAGCGGGGTTCACCGTGACATTTGCGGTGGCCTTCTTGGTCGTGTCGGCCACTGAAGTGGCAGTGACGGTGAAGCTGCCTGGCGTCTGGCCGGCAGTGAAGAGGCCTGAGTTGGAGATCGTACCGCCGGTCGCGGTCCAGTTGACTGCGGTATTCGACGAGCCAGTCACCGTCGCAGTGAATTGCTGAGTCTGGCCCTGTTGTAGTGAAACTGAAGTGGGTGAAATGGTGACGCTGATGGCGGGGGGATTCACGGTGACCTGCGCGCTTGACGACTTGGTGGTGTCGGCCACCGAGGTTGCGGTGACGGTGAAGTTGCCCGTGGTGGATCCTGCGGTGAAGAGGCCGGAGTTGGAGACCGTGCCGCCAGTCGCGGTCCAGGTGACTGCGGTGTTGGACGAGCCTGTCACGGTCGCGGTGAACTGCTTGGTTTGGCCCGTCTGCACGGTCGCTGAGGTGGGGGAGATAGTAACGGAGACCGTGGGCGCGGCCTGCACGGTCACTTGCGCGGTCGCCGATTTGGTGGTGTCGGCCACCGAGGTGGCGGTGACCGTGAAGTTGCCTGCGGTGGACCCGGCGGTGAAGAGGCCAGAGTTGGAGACGGTGCCGCCCGTGGCGGTCCAGGTGACAGCGGTGTTGGACGA
>Ga0335085_10004917_pt1 | contig 21847 bp, 16 predicted proteins | sample Lox_Sample_45_FD_206712 | JGI IMG/M metagenome (GOLD analysis project Ga0335085, IMG submission 206712) | Soil microbial communities from Loxahatchee National Wildlife Refuge, Florida, United States - Lox_Sample_4.5 | ecosystem: Environmental > Terrestrial > Soil > Wetlands | place: USA...
GTGAGCACCAGCGCGGCCAGCAGCACCGGCCCGTCCACCGACACGGCACCTAACGACGGCACTCCGCCCGGCAGCAGCCGCAGCAGCGCCGCCACGCCCCACACCGCGAGCCCGACGCCGGCCGCGCCGCCCGCCAGCGCGAGCACCAGGCTCTCGGTCAGGAGCTGGCGCGCGAGGCGCCGGCGGCCGGCACCGATCGCCGCGCGCACGCTGATCTCGTGGCGCCGGGCGCTGGCGCGGACCAGCTGGAGATTCGCGACATTGGCGCACGCCACGAGGAGGACGGCCAGCGCGGCGGCGAGCAGCGTGAGGAGCGCCGGGCGGATCGGCCCGGCCAGCTGCTCGCGCAGCGGCGCCACGCTCGCGCCCCACCCTTCGTTCGTCGTGGGATACGCCGCCGCGATCCGCGCCGCGATGCCGCCGAGGTCGCGCTGCGCCGCGGCGGGCGTGATGCCGGGCCTGAGCCGGCCGACGGCCCACACGTTCATCACGCCGCGGTTGAAGGTGGCCTGGTAGGGCACCGACGTGATGGGCGCCCACACGTCGATCGAGCCGCCGAACGGCGACTGATACCCTGGTGCGGTCACGCCGATCACCACGTGCGGCACGCCGTTGAGCACGATAGTGCTGCCGATGATGTCGGGCGTCGCGCCGAAGATGGTCCGCCACGCCTCGTCCGAGAGCACCGCAACGTCCGCGCCGGTGCCCGGCGTGGTCTCCGCGTCGCTGAACAGCCTCCCCCGCTCGGCCGTGGCGCCCAGGATCCGGAACGTCGGCGCGGTGATGAACTCGCCGGAGAGCCGCTCCGGCTGCTCGGTGCCCGTGAGGTTGACGCTCATGCCGCGGATCACGCCGATGTCGGCGAGGGTGCGATTCTGCGCACGCCAGTCCATCACGTCGGTGTAGGCGATGAGCCGTTGCGCGTCGCCGCCGTGGGACGCCCACAGCGCCACGATGCGGTCGGCCTCCGGGTAGGGCAGCGGGCGCACCAGCACCGCCTCGACGACGGTCACGATGGCCGTCGTGGCGCCGATGCCTAACGCCAGCGTCAGCACCGCCGCGGCGGTGAACCCGGGGGCTCGGCGCAGCGCGCGCAGCGCGTACCGCAGATCCTGGAGCAGGGTGTCCATAGGCACTCCTAGCGAGTCACTCGTAATTGATGGCACACGACCATCAGGCTCGCATACCTCACCGCCACCGTGTCCCTATCCCCTATCCCCTATCCCCTACTCGTACCTGAGCGCCACCATCGGGTCGATCCGCGCCGCGCGCCGCGCCGGCAGCCACGCCGCCAGCGCCGCCACCGCCACCAGTACCAGCGCCGTCGTCACGAACACCAGGGGATCGCCCGGCGAGACCTCGTAGAGCAACGCGCGCACACCCCGCCCCAGCGCCCACGCGCCCGCCGCGCCCACCACCACACCGACCACAGCCGCCTTGAGGCCCTGCGCCAGCACCATGCGCGCCACCTGCCCCGCCTCGGCGCCCAACGCCATGCGCACACCGATCTCCTGGGTGCGCCGGCTGACGTTGTAGGAGATGACCGCGAAGATGCCCATCGACGCGATCACCAGGGCGAGCAGGCCGAACGCGGTAAATGCGGTGGCGCCGAGGCGCCAGGAGCGGTAGCCCGGCGCGATCTGGTCCGCGAGGGTGGCGACTTGCGCGTACGGCAGGTTGCCGGCCGCCTGCATCGCGCCCCGCACCGCACCCAGAATCTCGCCCGCGCCCGTCTTCGAGCGGACCACCAGCCCGTCAATGTGCGCGTTCGCATTCGCGTCCTCGACCTGCGCGAACGGGACGTAGTAGTTCCACATCTCGCCCTGAGTGACCCCATTCGACGCCACGTTCCCCACCACGCCGACGATTTCGGTGCACGCCGTGGTGGTGTCGCTGCCGAGATAAAGGCACTTGCCGATCGCGGACTCGTGCGGCCAGAGACCCTTGGCCATGAACGCGTTGACCACCGCGACCCGGCTGCTGCCATGGACGTCCTGGTCCGTGAACACCCGGCCGCGCACCAGCGGCGTGCCGAGGGTGGCGAAATAGCCGGGCGTGACGCCGTTGATGTACGGCCCGCCGCTCGGCGGCGGGCGCAGCGAATCCACACCCTGGGCGCGCATCGAGATCGCGAACGCCCACTGATAGGGCGCCTGCGTCGCCGCCGCGTCCGCCACGGCGGGCAGTCGCCGGATCTCATCGAGCATGCGCAGGTACGTCGCGTCGGCGTCGGCGGGGCTCAGGCCGGCGGCGCGCATGTCCACCCGCGCCTCGAGCACGCGATCGGGGTCGAAGCCGAGGTCGATGTGCTGCACGTTGCGAAGGCTGCGCACGAACAACCCCGCGCCCACCAGCAGCACCAGCGTGAGCGCGATCTGCACCGCGAGCAGCACCGCCCGGGTGCGCCCGCCGCCCTGCGTGGCGCCGCGGCCGCCGCTCTTGAGCGCTTCGGTCAGGTCGGTCCGGCTCGCCTGCCAGGCCGGCACCACGCCGATCAGCAGCGCGGTCACGGCGATGGCCAGGGCCGTGAAGCCGAGCATCCGCGCGTCGATGACCGGCGCGTCGGCGGGCAGGTCGGGCACCAGGAACCCGCGCGCCAGCGCGCCGCTCCACGCGGCGAGGGCCAGCGCCGCCGCGCCACCCGCGGCCGAGAGCACGAACGCCTCGGCGAGCAGCATCCGCATCAGGCCACCACGCCCCGCCCCGAGGCCGGCGCGCACCGCCAGCTCGCGCCGCCGCGCGACGCCGCGCGCCAGGAGCAGGTTCGCCACGTTGGCGCACGCGATCAGCAGCACGGCGAGCGCGACGAATCCGATCCACGCCGACACCTTCGCGTCGCTCGAGGCCGTCGGGCCGCGCGCCTCCTGGATCGGGCCGGTCACCACAGTAGCGGTGCTGTCCGCCTTGTCCTGCGCGCCGCGCCGATACAGCGCGGTCGCGCGCGCGGCGGCGTCCTCGGGCCGCTGGCCCGGCCGGAGCCGCGCGATCGCGCTCATCCACCACCAGTTCCGGCTGGTGAGGGCCACGTTGCCCACGGTTTCCGCGGCGCTCGCGGCGATCGGCATGAACATGTCCACGGGGCTCAGGTCGATGCCGCCGAATCCGCGCGCCGCCACGCCGACCACCGTGGCAGGCCCGGAGCCAACCAGGATGCCGCGCCCGACGACGCCGGGGTCCGCTCCGAAGTGCGCGCGCCAGTACGCATCCGTGAGCACCACGGTCCGCGGCGCGTTTGGGTCGTCGTCGGCCGCCACGAACAGCCGGCCCACCTCGGGCGCCACGCCCACCGCGGCGAAGTAGTCCCACGACACCGTGCCGACGTTGACCTGCGCCGCATCGGCGCCCCGGCCGAAGCTCATGCTGCGGCTGCCCACCGCCGACACGTGTTCGAAGGCGTCGCCGCCGCGAATGTCCACGAACGCCGGATACTCGCCGATGCCCTGGGTCTGGGTGCCGAAGAACGGATCGGTGCGCCGCACGTACAGCCGCACCACGCGATCGGCGCCATGGACGCCGGCCGGCGGCCGGAGGAACAGGTTGTCCACGACGCCGAACATCGCGGCGTTAACGCCGATGCCGAGCGCCAGCGTCAGCACGATGCCCAAGCTGAACAGCGGGGTGCGCAGGAGGGCACGGGCCGCGTAGCGAAGGTCCCGGAGCCAGTTCATGAGGGGATAGGGGATAGGGGATGGGCGTGCCGGAGACGCCGGATCAGCGCCGACAGCATACGTCCGAGATCGTTCGTGCACTCCACGAAGTCTCCGACCACCCGGTCCGCCACGTACCCGAGCCGCGCTGACGCGAGCGCCAGTGTCTGCAGCTCGCAAAGGGAACCGCTGGCGATGGAAAGGTGGTGGATGTAGTCACCGCGATGAAGCCGGCCGTGGCCCTCCGCGACGTTCGCGGGCACCGAGACGGCCGCCCGGCGGATCTGCGCCACGAGGCCGAAGCGCTCGTGGGCCGGCAAGTCCTGACTCAGCGTGTACGCACGCACCACGAGGTCCATCCCTCTTTGCCACACGATGAGGTCCGTATACCGCATCCGGTCTGCCATTGGACGCCCCTGTGAGATTGGTCCTTTCAACCTCGCGGCACGCCGGAACGCCAGCTAACCGCAGTCACCGCAGCACGGAGCTTCGCGACGCAGTCTCCGTCCCTATCCCCTATCCCCTATCCCCTATCCCCTACTCATACCTGAGCGCCACCATCGGGTCGATCCGCGCCGCGCGCCGCGCCGGCAGCCAGCTGGCCGCCAGCGCCACCGCGGCGAGCAGGAGACCGATCGCGGCGAACGTGAGTGGATCGGATCCGCTCACGCCCAGCAGCATGGATCGCAGCATCCGTCCGGCGCCGAGCGCGGCCACCAGTCCGATCGCCAGGCCGAGGCCCGCCAGCCGCATCGCGCGGCCGATCACCATCCGCACCACGTCGCGCCGCGCCGCGCCGAGCGCGACCCTGAGGCCGATCTCGCGGGTGCGCTGGCTCACCGTGTACGCCATGATGCCGTAGATGCCGATGGCCGAGAGCAGCAGGGCCAGCGCGCCGAACGCGGCGAGCATCGTCGCGCCGATGGTGTAGCCGAACTGCGCCGCCTGCATGTGCTCGGCCATGGTCCGCACGTCGAGGAACGGCAGGTCCGCATCGGTGGCCTGGAAGGCCCGCTTCAGCGCCGGCGCCAGCGGCGAGGGATCGCCGGAGGACCGCACGATCACGTCGAAGCCGGACGTCGGGTGCTGCGCCAGCGGCACGTAGGTCATGGCCGCCGCGCGCTCGTCGAGGTCGTGGTACTTGCCCTGCTTCGCCACGCCGACCACCGTCCAGGTCGTGCCGCCCTGCTTGAACTGCCGGCCGATCGGATCCTGCCCCGGCCAGAACCGCGACACGAACCGCTGGTTGACCACCGCCACCTTCTCGGACGTGGCGAGGTCCTGCGCCGTGATGCCGCGGCCCTCGACCAGCGGGATGCCGAACGCGCGGAAGAAGTCCGACCCGACGATCTCGTACTCGACCGACATGTTCTCGCCGCGCTGCGCCACGTAGCCGTCGGGCTCCACGCCCGAGGAGCTGTAGCCGCCGAAGCCCAGCGGCGCGTCGAGCATGAGGCTCGCGGCGCTGACGCCCGGGAGGGCGCGCAGGTTGTCCAGCAGCTTCGTCGCGACGGCCACGCGCAAGGACTCGGGCACGCCCGCCAGCTGGAGGTCCGTCGAGACGAGCAGCACGTGCTCCGGGCTCTCGATCCCGACGTCGGTGTGGCGCGCGGCCTCGAGCGAGCGGAGGAACAGCCCCGCGCACACCAGCGAGACCAGCGACAGCGCGACCTGCGCGACCACCAGGCCGTTCTGGAGCCGTGAGCGGCGCACCGGTCCGCCGACGCCGTCCTTGAGCGCGGGCACCAGCTCGGGCGCGGAGGTCTGCACCGCCGGCGCGAGACCGAACGCGAGGACCGCCACCAGCGTGATGCCGAGCGTGAACAGCAGGACCGGCGCGCTCACCAGGTACTCGATGCTGATCGGGTAGGGCGACGGCGGAATCAGCGCGCTCAGCGTATCGCGGGCCCAGAACGTGACCCCGATGCCCACGAGGCCGGCCAGCGCGGCCAGGGCGACGCTCTCGGTGAGCAGCTGGCGGATCAGCCGCGCCCGGCCCGCGCCGATCGCGATCCGGATGCCGATCTCGCGACGCCGCGCCACCGCGCGCGCCAGGAGCAGGCTGCCCACGTTGGCGCAGGCGATCAGCAGCACCAGGCCCGTCACGGCGAGCAAGGCGACCAGAACCGGCCGCATGAACTGCCCGGCCCCCTCGTCCGACATCGGTTTGACGTACGCGCCGTTGCGGGCATCGGCGTCGGCGTTGGCCGCGGCGACGCGCTTCGCGACGCCGTCCAGCTCGGCCTGCGCCCGCGCGAGGCTCCACCCGTCGTTGAGCCGGCCGACACCGTCCATCCACTCGTTCTCGCGGTCGGTCAGATCGCCGCCGGCATGGAGCAGCGGCCCCAGCGTGACCGGCACGAACAGATCCCACCGGAGGCCCACGGTCGTCCCGCCGAACCGCGGCGCGGCGATGCCCACGACCGTGAGCGGCTCCTGGTTCAGCGTAATGGTCCGGCCGACGATGCCGCTGTCACCCGCGAAGCGCCGCTTCCAGAAGCTGTAGCCCAGCACCACGACCGGGGTGCGTTGCTCTTCATCGTGCATGGTGAGCAGGCGGCCAAGCACCGGCGCCACCCGAAGGACCCGGAAGTAGTTCCCGCTGACCACGCCGCCCCACACGCGCTCCACGCTCGCGCCCGTCTCGCCGCGCAGCCCGAACTCGCCGAACGAGGCGGACGCCAGGTCCATCGAGCGGCTCTGCGCGCGCCAGTCCTTGAGCGACGGATAGGAGATGGACCACTCGGCGTCGCCGGGCGCGTGGGTCTGTACCGCCACGATGCGTCCGTACTCCGGGACGGCCGGCAGCGGGCGCAGCACGAAGGTGTTGAGCCACGTGAACACGGTCGAGTTGGCGCCGATCGCCAGGCCTAACGACAGCACGGCGACGAGCGTCAGGCCGGGCCGCTTGCGCAGCGACCGGAGCCCGAACCGGAGGTCCTGAAGCAGCGTGCCCACCGCGATCAGTTCGGCGTCGCGGAGTCGACCCGCTCGTCCACCACCCGGCCGTCGAACAGGTGCACCGAGCGGTCGGCGTGCGCCGCGTAACGCGGATCGTGCGTCACCATGCAGATGGTCGCGCCGCCCTTGTGCAGATCCTGGAGCAGCCCCATCACCGCTTCGCCGTTGCGCGAGTCGAGGTTACCGGTCGGCTCGTCCGCCAGGAGGATGGCCGGGTCGCCCGCCACCGCCCGCGCCACCGCCACGCGCTGCTGCTGGCCGCCCGAGAGCTGCGAGGGGTAGTGCTTGGTGCGGTGCGCCATGCCGACCTTCTCGAGCGCTTCCATCACGCGCCGCTTCCGCTCGGCCGCCGGCATGCCGCGGTAGGTGAGCGGCAGCTCGACGTTCTCGGCCACCGTCAGGTCGCCGATGAGATTGAACGCCTGGAAGATGAACCCGATCTGACGGTTGCGGATCCGCGCCCGGTCCGACGCGCCGAGGTTGGCCACCGGCTCGCCCTCGAGCACGTACTGGCCGTCGGTCGGCGAGTCGAGCAGCCCGAGGATCGAGAGCAGCGTGGTCTTGCCGCACCCCGACGGCCCCTCGATGGCGACGTACTCGCCCTTCGACACCTGGAGGTGGATGTCGGCGAGGGCGTGGGTTTCCACTTCGTCCGTGAAGAAGACCTTCTTGATGCCCTCGAGATGGATCAGCGTCTCACCCTTCGCCGTCATAACCGCCCCTTTGTGGTGACTGGTCCGTACCGCTACTTGATGCGCACCCGATCGACGTTTTCCCACCGGCTCATGTCGGAGAGGATGACCACGTCGCCCTCCTTCAGACCGCTCAAGACTTCGATCTCGTTGACCGATCCCCGGCCCAGCTGCACGTTCACCCGGTCGGCGTAGTCGCCGTCCTTGGTCTCCCGGAAGATGCTGGTCGTGCTGTTGGCCTGGCCGTACGCCGGCCGCCCCATGTAGAGCACGTTCGCCAGCCGCTCGATCGTGATCACGCCCTCGATGGACATGTCGGTGCGCGCGCCGTCGGGCAACGGCCCGTCGAGCGTCACGTCGACCCCCACCGTGCCGTTGGTCGACCCCGCGTCCATCCGCGTCACGTGGCCCTGCACGTGCCCCAGGTGGGTGTCGATGTCGGCCTGCTGCCCGACCGCCACGTCGCGCGCCTGGGTCTCCGGAATCCGCAGCACCGCCTTGAGGTGGCCCGGCTGCACGATGCGGCCTAACGTCGTCCCCGACTGCACGTACTGCCCCGGCTCGAACAGCTGGTCCTGCACCAGCACGCCCGCCACGCCCGCCGTCACGTGCATCGAGTTGAGGCGGTTCTGCTGGAAATCGGCGATGGCCCGCAGCCGGCCGATCTGGTCGCGCTGCAGGTTGAGCTGGCTGTCGATGGTCGCGCTGTCCAGCATCATCCGCTGCCGCTCGATGCCGAGCTGCTCGGTGAGCTGGGTGACCAGGTCCCTCGCCTTTTGGACGTCGTTGGGCGCGACAAGGTTGCGATCGGTCAAGGCGGAGTCCGACCTGAGCTGCCGCTGCGCGTCGCGCAGCTGCATCCACACGCTCGTCACTTCGGACATCTGGGAGAGCCGCTGGCTCTCGAGCGAGGTCCGCAGCGTGACCAGTCCCGCCTGCGCCGCCGCGAGCGCCTGCTGGTCGGACAGCAGCTTCAGCTCTTCGTCGGGGTTGGTGAAGTCGAGCAACACGGTATTCGGCGCGACCACCGAGCCGGGTGTCACGAAGACGTGCTCCACCCGGCCGCCCGTCACGGCCGAGATGTAGTGCACCTGTTCGGGCTCCAGCGTGCCGGGACCGCGCACGTCGCGCACCATCGGGCCACGCTTCACCGTATCGGGCCAGACCTGTCCCGCCGGCACCGTCGGCGCCGCGGGCTTGAGCCGGCTCAGCAGGATCGTGACGACCACCAAGCCGAGCACGCCGGCCGCCGCCGCGATGACGCGGCCGCGCTTCTTCTTTTTGGGGCGAGCGATATCCACGACCCCGTGCAAGGCAAGCGCCGTGCCCCCGCTGCGTCCCGCTAACTCGCCCTAACCGGCCAACTTAGACCGACTCCTCTCCGCTGCTTCCAGGCCGCGGTGTGCGCGCGTGGGATTGGCTGTCCCGGAACCGGACGGCACGCCCGGACGGGCATTACTTTTCAGCGTGACCAATTTCACCACGCTGTTTGCCGACACGTTCGATCTGGAACGGCTCGTCGCGCAGTCCGACGAGCGCGTGCTCTACGTGGCGCGCGACCGGTTCCTGAACCGGCGGGTCTCGTTACGGCTCCACATCGGCGGGGGCACGCCGGGCCACGCGTGGTTCGTCAAGGAATCCGAAGTGCTGGCGTTGCTCGATCACGCGTCGATCCGCCACGTCTACGGCGCCGGCGAGCGGTCCGGCGTCCTGTACCGGGTCGGCAACTGGATCGAAGGCGAGAGCCTGGCCGAGGCGGTGGAGCGCGGTCCGCGGCCGATCCCCACCGTGCTCAGCATGGGACGCGACCTGCTGTACGCGCTGGACCACGCGCACGTCCGCGGCGTCGTGATGCGCCGGATCCTGCCCACGACGCTGATGATCGACGCGTCGGGCCACGCCGTGGTGACGGACCTGAGGTTCGCGAACCTCGTGCTCGAGGCGGTGCCGCGGGAGCACCGCCGCTCCGACGACCCGTTCGTGGCGCCGGAGGTGCGCGACGGCTCGCCCGGCGATCCCGGCGCGGACATCTACGCCGTCGGCGCGGTGCTGTACTACGCGATGACCGGCGTGGTGCCGGACAAGCAGCCGCGACCGGTGGTCGAGCTGCGGCCCACCACGCCGCCCACCATCGACGAATGGATCATGCGCGCGCTCGCCTCGCGCGAGCGCAGCCGCTACTTCACGGCCGCCGAGATGCTGGCGGCGCTGGCCAATTTCGCCGACCGGTTCAGCGAGCCCGCGGCCGGTGGCGGGCCCGCGATCGTGCTGCCGGGCACGCCGCAGTGGGAGCCGCTGCTGCGCCGCGCGCTGGGGGACGACTACGGGCTCATCAAGGAGATCGGCGCCGGCAGCTTCGGGCTGGTGTACCGGGTGCGCGACCTGCGGCTCGACCGCGAGGTGGCGATGAAGGTGCTGGACCCGAGCCTGACGCAGGATCCGGCCATCGCCGACGGGTTCCAGCGCGAGGCGCAGCTCGCCGCGAGCCTCAAGCACCCCAACATCGTGAGCATCTTCGACATCGACGGCCGGCTCGGCCTGCTGTGGTATACCATGGAGCTGATCCGCGGCAACAGCCTCGCCCAGCAGGTGAACGAGAAGGGCCCGCTCAGCGTGCCCCGCGCCGTCGAGCTGATCGCCGAGGCGCTGTTCGCGCTGGAGCACGCCCACCAGCGCCGGCTGGTGCACCGCGACATCAAGCCGGAGAACCTGCTGCTGGACCAGGAGGGCCGGGTGCACATCACCGACTTCGGCCTCGCGCTGGCGCTGCCGCGCGGGCGGCTGTTCGGCGGCGCGACCTCGCGCAGCGGCACCCCGCAGTTCGCCGCGCCCGAGCAGCTGGCGGGCGGGCAGGTGGACCGGCGCACCGACCTGTTTTCGTTAGGCGCCGTGGGGTACTTCGCGCTGCTCGGCACCCCGCCGTTCAGCGAGCGCAGCGCCGAGGCGGTGATGCGCGGGCAGATCGGCTACTCGCTGCCGGAGATCAGCGCGGTGCGCGACGACGTTCCCGCCGAGCTGGAGCGGGTGCTGCGCAAGGCCTGCGCGTTCGAGCCCGGCGACCGGTACGCGGACGCCGACGAGTTTCGCGGCGCGCTCGAGTCCGCCGGCTTCCAGACCGGCGAGCGCCCGATTCCCGCCGACGACGAGCGGGAGAACTTCCTGGCGCGGCTGCGGCGGCTGTTCGAGTAGCGGCGCCGGCCGCTACTCGGCCCGCAGGGCGTCCATCGGATCGGCCAGCGACGCGCGGCGGGCCGGGGCGAGCGCCGCCGCCACCGCGACTGCCACCGTCGCCGCAACGATGACGGCCGCCGCTACCGGATCCATCAACCGCACGTGAAACAGCAACGGCTCGAGCCAGCGGCGGGACGCCGCGGTGACGAGGAGTCCGGCTCCCGCGCCCGCGGCCACCGCGCCGACGCCGCGCGCCAGCACCGGCGCCACGATCTGCGGCGTCCGGGCGCCCAGGGCCCTCCGGATCGCGAAATCCCCTCGCCGCTCCGCGACGAGCCGGGCCAGAATGCTGAACAACCCCAGCATGGCGACCGCGGCGGCCACCGTGCCGAGCGCGGTGAACGCCATCGCGCCCAGGCGCCACGGCGCGAGCAGTGGATCGATCTGGTCCTGCATCGTGCGCACGTCGGCGGCCGGTAGTCCCGGCCGCGCCCCCTGCACCACGTGGCGGATCGCGGGCAGCATGGCGGCCGGATCGCCGGCGACCCGCACGAATACCTTGGCGCCCGAGCCGTACGCCGCGGCCTGCGCGATCGGCAGGTAGTAGGAAGGAATGTCGGGGCCGTCCAGCGCGCCGGTGAACCGGATGCCCCGCACCACGCCGACGATCTGCCGGCACGCGGGCACGTCGCCCACGACGATGCACTTCCCCAGGACCTTCCGCTCGCCGGGCCAGTAGAACCGCGCCAGCGCGTCGGAGACGACCATGACCGGCGCGGCGCCCGCGCCGTCGTCGGCCGTGATCCACCGGCCGGCCTCCAGCGTCATCCCCATCGTCGCCAGGTAGTCGGGGGTGACGGCATCGAACGCGGGGCTCCCGAAGTGCGGAATCATCGGCAGCGAGTCGCGGCCGGGGATGCGCAGCAGCTGCTGGCGATTGTTCCACCACGGGCTCATGTAGCCGAGCGACACGCCCGTGACGCCCGGCATCGAGCGCAGCTCACGCCGCACGTCCTCGTAAAGCGCCAGCTGGCCGGCGGTGGTCGAATCGATCTTCCACAGCGACGGGATGTCGGCGAACAGCAGTCCGCGCGGATCGAATCCGAGATCGGTCGACGCCGCGACGCGGAAGCTGCGCACGAACGCCGCGGACGCCACCAGGAGGGACACCGACAGTGCGGCCTGCACGCCCACGAGCACGAGCCGGGCGCGCTGGCTGCGCCGCGACGTTCCGGTGCGCACCCCGCCTGCCGCGTTGAGCAGCGTGGCCGGATCGACCGAGCCGGCGTACCACGCGGTGAGCGCTCCGATGGCGCCGCCGGCCAGGAGACTAACCAGGCCGGCCAGCACGGCAACCCGCGCGCTCAGCGGCTCGGCCGCGAAGCTGACGCCGGGAAACAGCACGGCGCGCACAACCGGCGCGGCCCAGGCCACGATGCCGACCGACGCGGCGGCCGCCGCCACGGCCAGCAGCGCGCATTCCAGGAGGGCGCGGGCAAACAGGCGCGCGCGCCCTCCGCCTAACGCCATGCGGATGGCCGTCTCGCGGATCCGGCCGAGGTTGCGCGCCACCAGCAGGTTCACCAGGTTGGCGCCGATCAGCAGCAGCAGCACCGCGGCGCCGCCGACCAGCCAGCGCGCGAGCGCCACCCGCCGGGCGCCGGTGCCGTACACGCGGCCGAGCAACGGCGCGGCCGCCATGCCGCCGGTGAGCTGGGGGTCGCGGATGCGCCCAGCGACGCTGCGATACGCCCGCGTCAGGTCCTGGTCGATACGCGTGCGCGCCACGCCGGCCTTCACGCGCGCGAGCAGGCTGATCCAGCGGCTGCGGTCGCCGCTCCACAGCTCGGGCCCGCCGATCGTGCCTTCGGCGCCGGCCCGCAGCGGCAGCCAGAGGTCGACGGGCGTGTAGCCCGTCCCGTTGAAGCCGGCGGGCATGACGCCGACGACCCGGCACTCGAGCGTGCCCACGGCGAGGGTGGTGTCCAGCGCCGCGGCGCTGCCTCCCAGGCTGGTGCGCCAGAAGCGGTCACCCGCCACGCACGGCACGACGGCCGCGGTCGTCATGTCCTCGTCGGGCCCGAACAACCGTCCCAGCCGCGGATGCACACCAAGCAGCGGGAAATAAGACGCGGTGGCGAACATCGTCGGGATGGTGCGGGCATCCTCGCCGCGACCCAGGCTCTGGCGCACCGCGACGTAGCCGGCGACGCCGGTGAGCGTCGAGGCGTGACGCCGCAGCGCGTCGTAATCCTCCCACGCGACGCTGACGTTCCCGATCGCGAACGGATCGGGATACTCGGGCGAGGCGTCGGCCACCTGCACCAGCGCGCCGGGATCGGCGACGCCCGCCGGCGGTCGGAACAGCACCTGGTCGATGATCGAGTAGAAGGTCGCGCCGGCGCCGAGACCCAGCGACAGGGGAACCACGAACGCGACGGCGAAGCGCCAGTCGCGGAGCAGGCCGCGCATCACGGCGCGGATCTCGTGCAGGAGTTCCATGGGCCTCATCCCGGCAAGGCGCCGATCATCGAAACCGCCACGGCGCTCCATTCCGGCAAGCGTCGTGCCGTGATTCGAGTGCGCCCGCTGGCCTGGGGACAAGATGCTCGCAGCCTCCGGCCGGGTGGGCACCGTGTGCGGCCGTGGGACGGGCCATCCCGGAACCGGACAGATCCCCCGGCCTCGTGCCGGGAATGATCCTCTCAGTGAGCGGCGAGCCGGTCGCGAAGGCCGGCGGAAGCGATGCCCGGTCCGTCCGGCACCGCGATCTGCCCGGCCTCATTCATCCGGATCTCGACGAGATCCGCCCCCGCCGCGAACCACCGCTCGCTCGCCGTCACGTCGGTCGGCAGCGTGAAGCCCGGGAACGAGCCTAACGCGATGATCGCCTGCGCCCCCACGCCCGTCTCCGGCATGGTGCCGCCCCACAGCGGGACGCCCGCCTTCACGGCCATGGCGTAGAGCCGCACGCTCTCGAACAGGCCTCCCACCCGCTGCACCTTGAGGTTCCAGATGCCCGGCGCGTCCGACGCCAGGAACAGCTCGGCGGCGTGGGCGTCTTCCAGCGACTCGTCGAGGCACAGCGGCGTGGACAGCTGGTGCCCCAGCGTGAGCATGCCGAGGACGTCGTCGGCCGGGAACGGCTGCTCGAGCAGCTCGAGCCCTTCGGCGTCGAGCGCGCGCAGCGCGGCCAGATCGTGCGCCCGGTCGTACGCCCCGTTCGCGTCGGCCCAGATGCGCGGCGGCGCGCCCAGCTCCTCGTAGACCCGCCGCACCGCGCGCACCGGCTCGACGTCCCAGCCCGGCCGCACCTTGATCTTGACCCGGTGGACCCCGCGGGCGATCCACCGGCGCGCCTCTTCCTGTAGGAATTCTACAGGAGCGTCGCCCTCCGGGATGCCGAGCGCCGCGCCCGACCGCACGACCCCCGCGTGCTCGCGCGCGGGCGCCGGCACGCCCATGCGCTCCATGACCTCCGCGAGCAGCGCGGTCAGCGGCACGCCGGCCTTGGCGCACGCCAGGTCCCACAGCGCCGTCTCGACACCGGCGCGCGCGAAGCGGTTGCCGCGGATGCCCACCACCAGCGCGGCCACGGCCGCCGGCAGCGAGTCGAACGCCCGGCCCTCCAGGCGCGGCAGCAGGTGTTCGGTGATGCACGCGCGCGCCGAGGCGATCGTCTCGCCGGAATAGAACGGCGCCTCGAACGGCGCGCTCTCGCCGTAGCCCGTGGCGCCGTCGCGGTCGGTGACGGCGACGATCAGCGAGCGGCGGACACCTAACGAGCCGCCGCTGATGCGGAACGGCTCCACCAGCGGCAACGCCACCTCGTGGAGGCGGCACCGCGCGACGTCAAGCGGCTGATCGAGCGCGCTCACCGATATCCAGGAAATGGAGGAGACCGCCGCGCGGCGTGAGTTCGCCGCCGTCCGCGAGGTCGAGCATCGCGGCGATCAGGCCGTCGGACGGGTGATAGAGCAAGGTGTGCAGCGCCGACGCGGTCCGGCTGGCGAGCCGCGCCGCGTATGCCTCGGCCGGCAACTGGAAGAACGTGTGGAGCTGCCCGGACGACGCGCCGCGCTGCGCGTAAGCGACCATGACGCGGCCGGAGCAGATGTTGCCGGTGGCGCTCACCGGCAGCGCCAGCGGCGCGCATTGCTCCAGCACCCGCAGGTTGCGGTCCGACAGGTCCCAGCCGCCGTACGCATAGCCGCGCTCGGCGTCGAACAGCCGGTTGAAGCAGGTGAGGAAGTCGGCCTCCGAGCGGCCCGCCGCCTCCACCATCGCCACCTGGAAGGCGTCGTCGAACAGGGCGTTCATCAGCTTGAGGCCGACGGTGCGCGCGCCGGCCTGGTGGATCAGCTGCGGCACTTCGCGCAGCCAGCGCAGGATCGCCATCCGGCCGCGGGCGCGCGCGTCGCCCGCCAGTGTGGGCGAGAAGTCCTTCTCGATGATCGTCGCGTCGCCACCAATCGCGGCGAGCCGCGCGGTGGTGTGCTGGTACTCATCGAGGCGGAACGGCCGGTCGTCGCCCGGCAGGTCGTACTTCACCGACGCGGCCACCGTCATGCCCGCGCCGCCGCCGATTTCGAGCGCGTCGCGATACAGAGCCAGGTAGTCCTGGAACGAGCGGTCCCAGCCGCGCCCCTGCCAGGTCACGGTCCAGCCCGCGCGTCCGCCGCGCGAGGCGATGGGCTCGACCTTCATGCCCGATTCGTGGATCGCCCACGCCGCCATGGCGCGCTCCCCGGCGCGGTCCTCCGCGATGAGCGTCTTCAGCACCACGAACCCCAGGCCGGCCGCCGCGTCGCTCTCGACCTCGCGCGCCGTCATGGACAGCTGGCCCGACGCCTTGCCGAACGGCACCCGGATCGCGCAGCCGGCGTAGCGGCCGGTCAGGTCCACGCCGTAGCGCTCGCGCGCGTGCGCCGCGACGTCGGCCGGCAACCCGCGCGACAACGACTCGAAATCCGAGGTGAGGTTGGCTCGGGCATCCATCCGGGGGAAAGCTACGCCGGGAGCTTGAGCGCCGCGTCGAGTTCCTGGAGCTGCCAGGCCGGCACGTCCGGCCCCCACGGATCGAACGAAGATTCGACCGGGACGATGCCGTCGCACGCGAGCACGGCCAGCATTCGGCGGATGTACCCTTCCATGGGGTCGCGGAACGTCACCGCGGCCAGGCGGTCCACCGCCGCCGCCAGCCGGTGAAACTCGCCTAACGACCCGGCCGCGTGCGCGCGCAGCAGCGCCGCGGACAGCGCGGTGCGGGCGGCGCCCAGCCCGACCAGCGCGGCCCGCGCGCCCATCATCAGGGAATAGCCGAGGAACCGGTCTTCGCCGGTGAGCAGCAGGCTGCCCTCCGGAATCCGCGCGGCGATGTCCTGGAACGTCAGCACGCTGTCGAGCGTCGCCACCTTGATGCCGGCCACGTGCGGCAGGGCCAGCAGGCGGTCGAGCACGCGCGGGCCGTACGGCACGCCGCCCGCGGCCTCGTAGAGCGAGAACGCGAGCACCGGCAGGCCGACGGCTCCGAGTTCCTTGTGCATCTGCACGACGCGGCGGTCGCGGTCGTCGAGGTCCCGGAGCAGCGTGGGCGGGTAGACGAGGACGGCGTCGGCGCCGGCCGCCTTGGCGTCGGCCGCCATTTCCAGCGTGGCGTCGATCACGAAGGTGGTGAGACCCTGCGGATCGGCCGGCGGCGTGACGCGGGCCCGCTTGCCCACGCGCACCTTGGGGCGGGCGCCCACGCCCGCGATCAGCAGCTTGCCCGGAAGCGCCGCGCGCCACGACGCGGCGAGGTGCGCCGCCGTCTCCCGCTCGAGATGGAGACCGCGGCCGGTATGCGCCCAGACGGCGACACCGGCGATGTCCTGCGTGGCCATCCACGACGCGTAGGCGTCTTGTGCGGCGGGATCGAAGCTGCCGTCGGCCCGGTGCGGCACCGGAACCGCGGGAATCAGACCGCCGGTGAGCGAGCGCGCGAGCGCGCCGGCGGTCGCGTCCACCCGTCAGCCGCGGCGGCGATCCATCACGAGGCGGCGGTCGGAGCCGGTGCGGCGGTCATCCCCGGAGCGGTGATTGTGGGAGACCCACATGTCCTGCGCCCGGCGGTCGGAGGCCAGGCGGCGCTCGCCGCCGACGCGGCGTCCAGCGGTCATACGGCGGTCGAGCCCATCTTTCGACACGGCGCTACTCCTGGCAACGCTGTTCAGAGGGCGCGCGCGCCGCGGGAGGCGGCTGCGCGGGGCGTTGCGAAACTAGGAATAGCGCCTGACGCCCGCAAGAGCGCGAGAGCCACCGGTCGGATTTGAACCGACGACCGCTCGATTACGAATCGAGAGCTCTACCACTGAGCTACGGTGGCGGGTCGCGAAAATTAGTCACGGACGGCGCCAGATGCCATGCGGCGCCACGGCGAATACTTTCCCCGCCATCATGGCCCGACGCCGCCTCCCGCTCACCCTCGGTCCGCTCGTCGCGGTGATGTATTTCAACGTCTCGGGCGGCCCGTTCGGCCTGGAAGGACTGGTCGCCAACGTCGGTCCGGGGCTGGCCATCCTCCTGCTCGTGGCGACGCCCCTCATCTACAGCGTGCCGGAAGTCCTGCTGATCGGCGAGCTGGCCTCGATGCTGCCCGCCGAGGGCGGCTACTATCAATGGGTCAAGCGCGCGTTCGGCCGGTTCGCGGGGTTCGTGAACGGCTGGCTCAGCTGGATGTACTCGTTGATCGACATGGCGATCTACCCGGTGCTGTTCAACCAGTACCTCCGCTTTTTCATCGGCGACATCAGTCCCTGGCACGCGTGGCTGCTCGCGCTGGCGCTGATCTGGGGCGCCACCTGGCTGAACCTGCGCGGCACGTACACGGTCGGCCGCACGTCGGCGTGGCTGACCGCCGCGGTCGTCGCCCCGTTCGCGGTGCTCGCCGTGGCGGCGCTCGCCCACTACCTCGCCGCGGGCGCTTCCGCGTCCTTCCGCGCGGCGCCATTCCACGCCTCGGGCGCCCCGTTCCTCGGCGCGCTCGGCCTGGGCATCTCGCAGGGCATCTGGAATTACAGCGGGTGGGACAACGCCTCGACCGTCGGCGGCGAAATCGCCGAGTCCGGGAGAACCTATCCACGCGCCCTGCTGCGCGCGCTGCCGCTCGTTGCTCTCGTTTACATCGCGGCCATCGTGCCCGCACTGGTGGTGACCGATTGGACCAAATGGACCGACGGCGCGTGGCCAGCCATCGCCGTCGCCGTGGCGGGGCCATGGCTCGCCGCGTGGGTCGCCGCCGCCGGGATGGTCAGCGCGTTCGCGCTGTTCGGCGCGCTGCTGCTGGTGTACTCGCGGATCCCGCTGGTGCTGGCGCGGGACGGCCTGCTGCCGCGGTGGCTCGCGGCCACCGACGAGCGCGGTACGCCGCGTCGCGCCATCATCGTGTCGGCGATCGGGTACTCCGCGTTCGCGGGGCTGAAGTTCGAGGGGTTGCTGGCCGCCGACGTCCTGCTCTACACCGCCGCGCTGGGGCTGGAGTTCGCCGCGCTGCTCCAGCTGCGCCGCAGCGAGCCGGAGCTCAGGGGCGCCTTCCGCGTGCCGCTTGGCGTCCCTGGCCTCGCCGCGCTGGCCGCACTGCCGATGCTGCTCATCGGCGCGGCCGTCGTGCTCGAAGTTCACAGCCGGACCATCGGCCTGGTGGGCGTTGCGGTGGCGGTGCTGCTGGCCGCCGTGGGCCCCGTGCTCTACCCCGCGCTTCCCGCGAACGCCCCGGCCGCGCCGACCTGAGTCGCACGGCGCGTGAGCACGCGCGTCACGCCGACGCGGCCCGCTTCATGAGCCATGCGCCGCCGACGCACGCCGCGCCGCCGGCCACCGCCATCCACGCGACGGACTCGCGCAGCACCACCACGCCGAGGACCAGTGCGACCGCGGGCATGAGGAACGCCGTGGACGACGCGCGCGTCGCGCCGAGTCGCCCGGTCGCGACCGTCATCAGCGCGTGCGCGAGCCCCGTGCCGAGCGCGCCCAGAGCGAGCATCGAGAGCAGCGGGACCAGCGTCCAGTGCGCGTGGAGCAGATCGGGCACGCCGAGCGGCGCGGTCAGCACCACGGCAACGATCTCCGCCCGCCAGATGACGGGCAGGGCGCCGTGCTTCTGCTGGAGCGCGCGCGCCAGGCTGGGCACGAACCCGTAGGCGAGCACCGCAACGAGGATCATGAGGATGCCGAACGAGCTGCTCCGGCCCTCGCCGAGCGCCGGCAGCGCCATCATGACCGCGCCGGCGAGGCCGACCGCGAGGCCGGCCGCCACGCGCCCCGGTGGGAGCCGCCGCGCCAGTACCGACGCCACGATCGCGGCCGCCAACGGCACCGCGCCGTTGAGCATGCCCGTCAGCGCCGACGATACGCGCTGCTCGGCGAACGGAAACATGCTGAGCGGCAATGCCAGCCACAGCACGCCCAGCCACGCGATGCCCGGCCACGCCTCGCGCGGCACCGGCTTGCGTGAGGCGGGCAGCAGCGACAGCGTCGCGCAGCCGATGGCGATCCGCACGAACGTGACGCCGGATGGCCCGAGCGCCTTGAGGCCCTCGGCCATGAAGAGGAACGACGCTCCCCAGATCGCACCGGGCGCGAACAGCAGCAGCCAGTCGGCGGCGGCGGGCGCATCGGTCGCGGGCGCGGCCAGGCCGGGTCGCAGCGTGGTGTCGCTCATTGGGCCAGGCTCGAGCGAAAGGTGACCCGCGCCTCGTCTTCCGCGGCGAGCACGCCTTTGATCAGCTCGAGCGTGACCGAGCCGCGGGGCACCGCCAGCTGGAGCGCCGGCCCAAGCGCGTGCGAGGCGCCGCTGCCTGCCTCGGATGAACCGTAGTAGCCCAGCCCCACCGCGACACCGCGATGCACATCCACGAGAAAATTGGCGGGCGACACATAGACCGCCCGGCTGCCGCGCGCGTTCCACGGCTGCTCGGCTTCCACGGTGGCGTCGAAGCGCACCGGACCACGATGCAGGGATGGGATCACGTAGAACTCCGTGTACCAGCCGGTGTCGGTGGACGCCATGGCGGACGCAACGGTGACCGTGGCGTCGGCGCTGAAGCGGAGCGGCATGCCGACCCCGGCCATGATTTCGCGATACGACGTGCGCGGGTTGTGCAGCAGGCCGACCACGAACATGGCCGAGTGCGCCGCGTAGCCGGCGTACATCCCCATCGCGCTGCGGCTCGCGTAGCGCGCGATCAGGAAGCTCGGGCCCATGTACGACGCTCCCTGTGCGAGCGCCGGACGCGGCGCCCCGGCGGCGAGGATGCAGGCCAGTCCCACGAGCGGCGACCTCACGACACCTCCTGGCGGTTCACCGGCTTGATGTGATCTGGAGTAAGACACCACCGCCGCCGCGGCGTGAAACCCGAGGCTGCCTTCATGGCGTTGGCCGTCCGCCCTCGCAGACCCGCGCCGTGTCCGCGCGGTGGAACTCCGCCGTCCAGTTGGTCTGCCAGGTCCTTCCGTCGTACGAGAACGCCTGCTCCCAGTGCGCACGATTCTGGTCGATCTTCGTCCACCGGAACCGGACATAGACCAGGCGCCGTTGCGCGGTGGTCCATCCGCCGGCGAAGTAGTCGAAGTCGTGCGGGCCTCCCGTGCGCGTGGTCGTGTAGCCGGGAGGCGGCGGGCCCTGGGCCGGCGGCGCCTGCGCCCCCACCCGGGCCGCGACGACGCACGCCGCCGGCACGACCTCGCCAAGCGTTCGGAGCAACCTCATCTCGACCTCCCAGGCTGAGCCTGTCCCTGGCCGTGCCCTCGCCGCGCGGGGTCGGTCATGGCCCAACAGTAGCGGAAAATCGGACTGGCGCGAAGATCCACTTACGACAATCTTCCTGTACCACTTATGCCACGCCGGTCCGCCACCCTGCCGCTCGCGCTCCCCCCGCACGCCCGCGACACGCCGGCCTACCGCTGGGTGTGCGACGCGGTGCGCTCGGAGATTCTCGCGGGGCGGTTGCGTCCGGGAGCGCGGCTTCCCGCCACGCGCGATCTCGCGGGGCAGCTTGGGGTCGCGCGCGGCACCATCGTGGTCGCGTTCGCACAGCTCGAGTCCGAGGGGTACGTCACCGGGCGCACCGGGTCGGGGACGTTCGTCAACCGCGTGCTGCCCGACGCCCTGCTGACCGTCCGGCGCGCCTCAGGGCCGCCCGCGCAATCGCAGGCTCCACGAATACGCCCGCTTTCCGATTTCGCGCGCCGTGCGCCGCTGCTGCCGGGGTTCGGGCCCGGGCCGGTGCGCGCGTTCCGCTGCGATCAGCCGGCGCTCGACCTGTTCCCCACCGCGCTGTGGGCGCGGCTGGCGGCGCGGCGGCTGCGCAAGGCCACGTCGCGCCAGTTGCTGGAGTGCGGACCGCTGGGCTACCGGCCGCTCCAGGAGGCGGTGGCCGATTACCTGACCACGTCGCGCGGGGTGCGGTGCGAACCCGCGCAGGTGGCGATCGTCGCGGGGATGCAGGAGATCCTGGCGCTGGTGGCCGCGTTCACGATCAATCCGGGCGACACCGTGTGCATCGAGGATCCCGGCTACCGCGGCGCCTCCATGCTGTTCGCGGCCCTCGGCGCGCGGGTCCGCGACGTCCCGGTCGACGAGGAAGGCATGCGGCCCCCGCCCCGCGGCCTGCGCCGCGCGCGCCTGGCGTACTGCACGCCGGGGCACCAGTTCCCGTTAGGCATCGCGATGAGCCCGCGCCGGCGCCTCGAGCTGCTCGCGTGGGCGCGCGACGCCGACGCCCTGCTGATGGAAGACGACTACGACAGCGAGTACCGCTACGAAGGCCGGCCGATCGCCGCGCTCCAGAGCCTCGACCGCGACGGCCGCGTGCTGTTCGCCGGAAGCTTCAGCAAGGTGCTCTTCCCCGCCCTGCGCCTCGGCTACCTCGTCGTGCCGCCCGATCTGGTTGACGTGGTGGCGCGGGTGCGGTCGGTCACGACACGGCACGCGCCGGTGCTCGAGCAGGCGGTGGTCGCCGACTTCATCGCGCAGGGGCACTTCGGCCGCCACGTCCGCCGGATGCGCGAGGTGTACGCCGAGCGGCGGACCGCGCTGCTGGAAGCGGCGCGGCGGTCGCTCGGCGGGCTGCTCGAGTTTTCGGGCGTCGAGGCGGGCCTCCAGACCGCTGCGTGGCTGCCGCCCGGCGTCACCGGCGCGCGCACGGCCGACCGACTCGCGGAGCGCGACGTGGACGTCACGCCCCTGAGCCGCTATTACCGCGGCGTCATGCCCCGGGACGGCCTCCAGCTCGGCTTCGCGGCCGTTGGCGTGACCGAGCTGCGGCGCGGCGTGGAGGAGCTGGCGCGGGTGCTGCCAACGCATTGAATCGGGGAGCGACTTGCGGAATGCCCTGGCTC
>Ga0335085_10004918_pt1 | contig 21842 bp, 18 predicted proteins | sample Lox_Sample_45_FD_206712 | JGI IMG/M metagenome (GOLD analysis project Ga0335085, IMG submission 206712) | Soil microbial communities from Loxahatchee National Wildlife Refuge, Florida, United States - Lox_Sample_4.5 | ecosystem: Environmental > Terrestrial > Soil > Wetlands | place: USA...
CGACACGTTTCTGCAGAATAAAAACAAATCTCCGATGATCGTCCTCCAGCAGGCCGGGTTTACCTCAAGCCTGGACAACCTCGTGTCAACCCCCTCGGTCAACCTCGCGACCTCCGTAGAATTCATGCAGTCTGCCACACCGTTGAATCTGCAATCGGCTTGGAACTTCAGCAATCAGAGCACCAGTCTCAACGCCATGCGGGATGCCTTGGTCAGCTTGCTTTGATCAGGACCGGACTGGGGGAAACTGGAACGCTCCTCGATAAAACTTCCGCAGTGTCGACTACTTGTTGATCTCGATCTGCGCGAACGGGTTGTTCGCGAAATTGCCCGGCTTCTGCTCGGACGATTGGCCGCCATCGTTGTGCTTCGGCTCGCGCTTCACCTGCACCGCGTCCGGTTGCTGGCCGTGGTTCGATTGAGGCCCGTGCTCTTGCGCTTCCACTTCGACGCCTTCCACCGCGCGCGGATTTTTCGCCCGCTTGTTGCGCGGCAGCGGACTGATCATCACGTTGATGCCTTTGCCGATGAGTTTCGGCTGAAAATCCGGATGGCCGAAGGGCGCGATGTTTTCCAAAAATTTCTTGATGACCTGGAAACCAAATTCCGTGTGCTGCATTTCGCGGCCGCGGAATTTCAACGTCACCTTTACCTTCATGTCCTCGCACAAAAAATCAATGGCATGATCCGTCTTCACACCAAGGTCATGCGGGTCAATGCGCGGGCTGAGCTGCACTTCCTTCACCGTGCTCGCGTGCTGATGCTTCTTGGATTCCTTTTCCTTTTTGGCCTGTTCGTAGCGGTATTTGCCGTAATCCACCACGCGGCAAACCGGCGGATTCGCCGTCGGCGCGATTTCCACCAGGTCCACGCCGCTGGCGCGGGCCAGATTCAGCGCCTCGCTCAACGACAGCACGCCGAGCTGTTTGCCATCGATGCCGATTACCCGGACTTCGCGGGCACGGATTTTCCCGTTAACCCTTACAAACGAAGCGGAGGAAGAAAAATTGCGAGAAGGAAAAGGGCGGCTCAAGCAACCCCCACCGGTTGAAACTTATTCATGCAGATTGATAACGGACATATCAGCAATTCTATGACCGGTACTTAACCATCTAATCCAAAATGTGCAAGTAAATAATCGCCCGTAACGGCCTTTCAGCATGGGGTGTTAACTCCAGCCCAAACGATAAAAATGGGCCGTTTTCGATAAAAGCCTCTTTTACAGAGCCGCCCAAATCCCCCCGACGAAATGGGGAGCGCACGCCTCTGGCGTGCAGTGTTTGGCGTCCCGCCAAACATAGTTCATCCCTCATTTAAGGCTTCGTTCGGACCTCGGATTTCGGACCTCGCATTTTCGCTACTTCGCCTCAACCGCCCCATTCCGCTTCGCCAAAATCGCCTCGATAATTTTCTTCGCCACGTCCGGTTTTTCCATCAGCGCCTTGCGCGCAGCCTCTTTGCCCTGGCCGATCAATTCGCCGTTGAACTGCAACCACGCGCCTTTCTTTTCCACCACGCCATTCTCGATGCCCACATCGAGAATGCTCCCTTCCTTGTCGATGCCGTGATTGTAAATGATATCGAACTCCGCTTCCGCGAAAGGCGGCGCGACTTTGTTCTTCACAATCTTCACCTTCACGTGATTGCCCGTCGCGTTGCCCGCGGCGTCCTTCAGCGTGTCCTTGCGGCGAATATCCATGCGCACGCTCGCGTAAAATTTCAGCGCCTTGCCGCCCGGCGTCGTCTCCGGGTTGCCGAACATCACGCCGACTTTTTCGCGCAATTGATTTGTGAAAACGCACGTCGTCTTGGACTTGTTCAAAATCGCCGTCAACTTGCGCAACGCCTGGCTCATCAACCGCGCCTGCATGCCCATCGTCGCCATGCCCATCTCGCCTTCGAGTTCCGCCTTCGGCACCAGCGCCGCCACGGAATCAATCACGATCACATCCAGCGCGTTCGAACGCGCCAGCGTTTCGCAAATCGTCAACGCCTCTTCGCCGCTGTCCGGCTGCGACACCAGCAAATCATCCAAATTCACGCCCAGCTTTTTTGCATAAGCCGGGTCCAGCGCATGCTCCGCATCGATGAACGCCGCGAGACCGCCGGCTTTTTGCGCATTGGCAATCACGTGCAGCATCAACGTCGTTTTGCCCGAGGATTCCGGGCCGAAAATTTCCACCACGCGCCCGCGCGGCACGCCGCCCACACCGAGCGCGAGATCGATGGCCAGCGCGCCCGTCGGAATCACATCAATCTTTCGCAAGGCCTGCGCAGCGCCCAGGCGCATGATGCTGCCATCGCCGTAAGCCTTGGTAATGTCCGCAATGGCGGCCTCCAGGCTGCGTTGTTGTGCGGCGGAAATTTTGGAATCGGCGGCTTTTGAATCAGCTTTCACCTCGGCTTTGGCCTCGGCGGCAGGGGCGGATTTTTCGGGCTTCTCGGCGGTTTTAGGCGGCATAAAAATTCAATCGTAGGTTAAAAGGTTCAGGGATGGGCACGGTAAAAAAGTTTTGCATTCAAGTCAACGATCCCGAGAGAGAAGTTGAGAGTTGATGGTGCTATGTCGAAACCATATCTAAATGTAGAGAAACTGGAGCCTGGACCTCCCTCACCCCCGGCCCTCCCCAAGGAGAGGGTGGTCCTTTGTGAAAATCGAGGATAAGACATGAGTCTTCGGCTTAATCCAACGTCGGGCATGTGATTGGTTTCTGTTGAGAATCAAATGATTTCTGCAAAGCAAGTTGATGGTTGATAGTTGATAGAGGCGGCCAGTTGTTGGTGGGGCGTGCCCATAGAAAAAAATGTGGGGCAAAAATCCGCAAAAAACTGCAAAAAACGACAAAACACGCGGGTTTTGTGGGGCAAAAATCCGCAAATCCGCCTTCGCTAAAGCTACGGCGCGACGGGGCGACAAGAAGGCACCCCCCTTTTATCCAGCGTGATTGGGCGTGATTCACCGTGATTAGGCGTGATTGAACGCAAGAAATGTCCCTCCCTCGACCCCCGACCCTCGACCCTTTCAGCGTGTCTTTCATTTAATGCCGTGCAGCTTGCCATATGGCCACGGACAAACGCAGTCCAACCCTTTTCCGGCAACTCGGTGTTTTTTCACGTGGGCTCTCATCCTTTGCTCCTTTCTGCCTCCTCAAGCCATCTAAGCACAGGCATTGGGTGATTCAAGGAATTTTTAGATAATTTGAGCCAACTCGAAACTCAAAACCCGAAACTCAAAACTTCCGAGGCTTTCCCCCTCGACTCTCGTCCCTCATACCTCCTTAATCTGGCCCTGCTCATCAAAAGTCACGTTCGGCGCCCACACGACCTCCCAATAATAGCCATCGGGATCAGAGAAATAGCCGCTGTGACCGCCCCAAAAAACATCCTGTGCGGGTTTCACGATCTTTCCGCCCGCCTTTTCCGCGAACTTCAACACCTCGGCCACTTCCTCCTTCGTCCGAACATTATGCCCGAGCGTAAATCCCGAAAAACCTTTCGCCGCCCGGACGTGCGGACCGATGTCTTCCGCCAGCTTGTCCAACGGATACAAAGCCAGCCGCGTGCCCGCAGTGTAGAATACCGCAATCGGGTCATCGTCCCCGGCCTTGGTCGGAAAACGCAATCCATCGCGATAAAACCGAATCGACCGCGGAAGGTCCGACACTCCAAGTGTGATATAGCTGATCCGCGGCTCTAAAATACTCGGTGCTTTCATATCATTCCTTTCTTTCATGTTTGGTGGGGCAAGACTCCGTCGAGCCCTGATATCTCCCCGGCCTGTCGCGCCGTAGCTTTAGCGAAGGCAGGAGACTCATTTAGTGCGGTGCAGATTGTCACGCTGGTATGGACATCTGTTGTCCAAGGCGAAAGCATATAGTTTGTATTGTGACAAATAAATGGTTGTACATTAACAAAGAGTTCGTGTACACTGAAAAAAAACAATGAGTGACAACTCCAAAATTGAGTGGACTGACGCAACTTGGAATCCGGTGAGGGGTTGTTCGAAGGTGAGTGCTGGCTGCCTTCATTGTTACGCCGAGACGTTTGCCGAACGATTTCGAGGCGTCCAGGGTCACCCATTTGAGTTTGGTTTTGATTTGCGTCTTGTTCCCAGCAAACTTGGGGATCCCATTCGATGGTCAAAGCCGAAAAAAATCTTCGTGAACTCCATGAGTGATCTTTTTCATGAGGACGTCCCAGATGAATACATCGAAAAAGTATGCAGGGTAATGCTCGCCGCTAAATGGCATACGTATCAGGTCCTCACGAAGAGAGCCGATCGCATGATGGCGTTATTGCAAAACAAGCTCTGTGCGGCCGCTGCTGCTCCACACATCTGGTGGGGGGTTAGTGTCGAGAATCGACAGCATGGCTTGCCGAGAATTGAGAAACTGCGCAACGCCAAACCTAAAGTAGCTTTTCTTTCGATTGAACCTTTGCTTGAAGAACTAGGGCATTTGAATTTGAGCGACATCCATTGGGTGATAGTGGGTGGCGAGAGCGGTCCTGGTGCGCGGCCTATGTCGGAAGAATGGGTCGTGAATATTCGTTCACAATGTCAACGGGCAGGTGTGCCTTTCTTTTTCAAACAATGGGGGGGTGTGCGTAAATCACAGGCAGGTCGCACGCTAGAGGGAAAAACGTATGATGAATTCCCCAAGATGCAGCGGATTGAGGTAGCAAATCTTGAAAAACGAGTGGCGTTGTTGGGCGATTTTTGCTCCGATTAGCCAAAAATGGGAAACAAGGATTTCCACGATAAATCGTACGATGCTGGTACGCTAGGGAAACTCCGCATTTTTGAACTTTATACTCAGGAATGGATCCCTGTATTTTTATCTCCCCCAAATCCTAGGTTTAAAGAGGTTCATATTTTCGATTTCTTTTGCGGCCCAGGTACAGACTCAGAGGGCGTTCCTGGTTCCCCGTTGAGAATTCTCGGGCAGATTCGCGGCTATTACAGGAAGGGACTGGCTGGGTGGGATAAAGTCAAAATCGTGGTGCATTTCTTTGACGAATCTGTCGAGAAAACCGAACAACTAAAATCCACTCTCAAATTGGAGGAGTGGCAAATTCCCGGGGTGAATGTTGATTGTCGGGCATTAACCTTTCAGAATGCTCTCGCCGAACACCGACTAATCCTCTCCAATCCGGCGCACGCAAAGCTTCTCATCATTGATCAATATGGGGTTGATGAAGTTTCGGACGAAGTGTTCAAGCGATTGATTTCGTTCCCGACGAACGATTTTATCTTTTTTATTTCGTCTTCCACGTTGCATCGATTTCGCGACCATCCGGCGATCAAACAGAAAATCGAACGACTAGAAGACTCATACGACGTACACAGGGCGGTCGTTAACTACTATCGAAAACTCGTTTTGCCGGACGATAAGGTTTTTTTGGGATCATTTTCGATCAGAAAACGTAGCAATATATACGGTCTAATTTTTGGGAGCGGGCATCCTCTCGGAATTCATAAATTTCTTCAGGTCGCATGGGCAAATGACGAAATTGCCGGTGAAGCAGATTTTGATATAGATCGAGAGAATATCCGTCCGGGCGAGGGGATTTTGCCAATGGATTTAATGCGGCCGAGCAAGCAGCGGGTGTTTGAAGAGGAATTGGAAACAGCTTTAAGACAAGGTAGAATGCAGTCTGAGATCGACATTGCAAAATTCTGCATTGAAGCGGGCATGACGTGTAAACATAGCGCTCCTGTATTAAAAAAACTCAAAGACGGAAAAGTTATCGAACTCGATTTTCGTGTACCTGATATTGGCAACTTGAAATCCCCTCGTCCTGTTCGGTTGGTTACTTGATGGTCTATCTTACGCCGACTCCAAAAATTCCTTGAATCCCCCACCGCCTATGCTCAAATGCCACCAAGGAGTGGAAACGAAAGGGAATTATGAGAGCTCGCACGGGAAAAATCGCCAGGTTGCCGGAAAAAATTCGCGAAAAATTGAACCGCCTTTTGCTCCATGGCACCCACCGGCGGCGGCCGCCAACGATTTTCCGGGAAATCTGCTCCTCCCAAAACCGGCTGCCACCATCGCATCGTCCAATGGCAATTGGAAAAGGCCAGTCGTGCCCGGTCGTGCCCGGTCGTGCCAAATCGCACAGGGTGGCACCTACGACCAAAGGGGGGATGAAATAAATACGCGATCAAATCAAGGATAGGGACGCCGCGCTGCGGCGTCCCCGCGCCGTTCAGGCGCGGAATCCAGGCAGCGGCGTCTCTATGAGCGCCGCCCTGCCGATTAAGATGATTTTGGGGGAGCGCGGACTCACCAGCTTCCAACTCAGGCCCCCGCTTTGGCTGCGATGCCGGATTTGGTGCCCGTATGGCGAATGTCCTGGGCTTCGTAGAGGTAAACCACTTCTTCGGCCACGTTCGTGGCGTGGTCGGCGATGCGTTCGAGGCTGCGGGAAATCGTAATCAGATTCAGGCAGCGTTTGATGGTGTCCGGATTTTCCATCATGTGCTGCGCGAGCTGGTTGGTGATTTGTTTGTTGATGTTGTCGACTTCCTTGTCGCGCGGAATCAGGGCGCGGGCGGTGACAGGATCGCGATTGACGAAGGAATCGAGGGCGGCCTTGAGCATGTCCAAAGCGAGCTTGGCCATGTGGGGAAGGTCGACGGCGATTTTGACGGGCGGTTCCTGGCTGAGGTCGCGGGCGCGCTTGGCGATCTTGGTGGCTTCATCGCCGACGCGTTCGAGGTTCTGGGAAATTTTCATGGCGACGGTAACGAGGCGCAGGTCGCTGGCGAGGGGGGCCTTGGCGAGGAGCTGGATGGCCATGTCGTCGATTTCCACTTCGAGCTGATCGATGACGGTGTCACTTTCCTTCACGCGGAGGGCGAGGTCGTAATCGCGTTCGACAAGGGCGCGGATGGCCTCGTTGACGGCGATTTCGGTGCGGCTCGCCATGGTGAGAAGTTTTTGTTTCAGTTCGCCCAGGTCCATATCAATTGGATGTTCAATCATTTAAATGTCGGATTAACCGAAGCGGCCCGTGACGTAATCTTCCGTGCGCTTCTGCTTCGGACTGGTGAAGATCTGAGCTGTGGCGCCGAATTCAACCAATTCACCGAGATAAAAAAAGGCTGTGTGATCGGACGCACGGGCTGCCTGCTGCATATTATGCGTCACGATGACAATCGTGTAGTCTTTTTTCAGTTCGAGGATCAAATCCTCGATCTTGGAAGTGGCCAGCGGGTCGAGGGCGGAAGCCGGTTCGTCCATCAGGAGAACTTCCGGTTGCACCGCCAGGGCGCGGGCGATGCAGAGGCGTTGCTGCTGGCCGCCCGACAAGCTGATGGCGGGTGCGTTGAGGCGGTCTTTGACTTCGTCCCAAAGCGCCGCCATGCGCAGGGATTGTTCGGTGCGTTCCTGGAGGACCGCGCGATTGCGAATGCCGTTGAGGCGCAGGCCGACGGTGACGTTGTCGCCGATGGACATGGTCGGGAAGGGATTCGATTTCTGGAAAACCATGCCGACGCGGCGCCGGACGATGACGGATTCGACGCTTTTGCCGTAGATATCCTCGCCGAAGAGGCGGATGTCTCCCTCCATGCGCGCCTCGGGAACGAGCTCGTGCATGCGGTTCAGGGAGCGGAGGAAGGTGGATTTGCCGCAGCCGCTGGGGCCGATGATGGCAGTGACGGCGCGGGCCTGGATATCGAGCGAAACGCTTTTCAGCACCTGATGTTTCCCGAAAAACACGGAAAGGCTCTTGACCGTGATGGCGGAAACGGGACGCGCAGGAGCGGCCGCAGGCTGCGGAGCGGGTTTGTTCTCGGGCTTCATGGTCTTGCCTTCGGAAATTTCTATTTTCCCTGCTGAAGGAGATTGTGTCTGGTCGGGAGTCATGGCGAAATCAATTATTTTTCTGGAATCGTCCCCGTGAGAAGAATCGCACGCCAATGCTCAAAAGGAAAGTGAGTGTGACGAGCACAATTGCCCCGGCCCAGGCCTGGCGGTTCCAGTCATCGTAGGGGGCAATTGCATAAGAGAACACCTGCAAAGGCAAAGCGGCAATCGGTTCGGAAAGGTGACGGTTCCAATTGCTGTTGCCGAACGCGGTGAAAAGCAAAGGGGCTGTTTCGCCTGCGACACGACCCATGGCCAGCAGCACTCCGGTGACAATGCCGCGCATGGCGGTGGGCAGCACAATGCGCATGATCGTTTTCCATTGGGGAAGCCCCAGCGCAAGCGCGGCTTCCCGGTAACTGCGCGGAACGAGAACGAGCACTTCCTCAGTGGTTCGCAGCACGAGCGGGACCATGATAAACCCGAGCGCGAGGCCACCGGCCCAGGCGGAGAACCCTTTCATCGGCAGCACGACAAGCGCGTAGGCAACCATCCCCCAAACGATGGAGGGGACGCCGTTAAGAACATCCGCCCAAAAGCGAATCCAGCCGTTGAGGCGTTCGCCGCCGTATTCGGAGAGGTAAATGCCGCCCAGAACGCCGATGGGAACACCGACGATGGAGGCCAACAAAAGAAGTTCGAGCGTGCCGACGATGGCGTTGCCCATGCCGCCGCCAGGTGAGCCTGCCGGTTTGGGAACGCCGGTGAAAAAAGCCCAGTTGAGGGACGATGCGCCTTTTTGAACGAGATAAAACAGTATGACGGCAAGGGGCAGAATGACGAGCAACGCGCAGCCGATGCAGAGCGTATTCATCGCAAGGCTCTTGAACTTGCGATAGACGTGATTGCTGGAAGTCACAACCATATCAGGCAACCCTCCGGGTTTCCGCCGTCGTAAATGCGCGAACCATCACTTGAGCGAGAATGTTGACAATAACCGTGACGCCAAGCAACACGAGGCCGAGTTCGAACAGCGAACTGAGGTAAAGATCGATGATGGCTTCCGTGAATTCGTTGGCTACGCCGCTGGCCAGGGTGCTGGCGGGATGGAACAATTGGAGACCGATGTAGGGAGTGTTGCCAATGACCATGGTGACAGCCATGGTTTCTCCGAGGGCCCGGCCGAGGCCAAGGACTGCGGCACCAAACAAACCACGCCGGGCGTAGCTGAGCACGGCGATGCGGGTGACTTCCCAGCGGGTGGCGCCCAGCGCGTAAGCAGCTTCCCGCTGCAAATTGGGCACGGAGCGCAGGACTTCACGGGAAACCGAGGTGACAATCGGCAGAATCATGATGGAGAGAATGATCCCGGCGGTCAGCAAGCCGATGCCGAAGATTGGGCCTTGGAATAGCGGCAGGAAACCAAGCCATTTTTGCAGCACCGGATACAGGGTGGCGCGCAGGATTGGGACCAGGACAAAAAGCCCCCACAGCCCCCAGACCACGCTCGGCACGGCGGCGAGCATTTCGATGAGCGAGGTCAAAGGCTGTCGAAGTCTGGGCGGAGCGAGGTCGGTCAAATAAATCGCGGTACCCACGCTTAAAGGTACGGCAATGATCAAGGCGATGATGGAAGAAGCGATCGTGCCGAATATTAGCGGGAGCGCACCGAATTCCTCAGTGACGGGATTCCAGTTTTTGGAGAAGAAGAATTTCCAGCCGAACTTGGCTATGGAAAGATGCGAGCCTTTGAGGAGCTGCCAAATGACAAGCAGCAACAGAACCCCCACGGCCAGGGCAGCCGCCAAACATAACAAGCGAAAGCCCTGGTCCCCCAACCGGGAGCCTGGGGCGTCCGTGACGCGGGCGGGACGTGCCGAAACCGGCTTCGATGTCATCTGGGCATCCATAATATTTTCCGCATATTACACTAAAAAAGCGAGGCGGAGTGGTGACTCCGCCCCGACGGCCTAAACTGTATACCGAGAGCGCAATCAGAATGTAACCGTCTCGAGCAGCTTCGACTCACGCTGCTGAACGCTATCGGGAAGCGGCGCGTAGTCAAGTTGCGGCGACATTTTTTGCCCGTCCGTCACACACCATTTCAAAAAGTCCACAAGCGCCCTGCCCTTGGCGGCGTCGGACTGCTTTTGATAAAGCAACACCCAACTCGCGCCGGAAATCGGATAGGCGTCATCTCCGGGAGCGTTCACCATGGAGAAGCGGAAGTCGTCGGGAATGGTGGCGGTAGCCATTGCCTTGGAGACGGAATCGGGCGAGGGCGCAACGAATTTGCCAGCCTTATTTTGGAGTTCCGCGATGGGCATTTTGTTTTGTTCCGCGTAGGCCAATTCCACGTAGCCGATGGCCCCGGGGAGTTGTTTGACCTGGCCGGAAACGCCTTCGTTACCCTTGCCGCCGACGCCGGCAGGCCAGTTGACCGAGGTGTTTTTGCCGACTTTGCTCGCCCAATCGGGGTCCACGACGCTGAGATAATCGGTGAAAATGAAGGTCGTGCCGCTGCCATCGGAACGATGAACGACGATGATGGACTGATCCGGGAGTTTGGCGCCGGGATTGAGGGCAGCAATTTTCGGATCGTTCCACTTGGTGATCTCGCCGAGGTAAATGCCGGCGAGGAGGGCGGGGTCAAATTTCAGTTTTGGGTCACCCGGGAGGTTGTAGGTGATGACAACGGCGCCGGCGACGACGGGAATGTGCAGGATTTTGCCGGGAGCATTTTTCATCTGCTCATCGGTCATGGGAGCATCCGAAGCGCCGAAGTTGACGGTTTGAGCGACGAGTTGCTTGATTCCGGCGCCGGAACCGACGGATTGATAGTTAATCTGGACGTTGGGATGTGTTTTTGCGTAGGCGTCCTTCCACATCATGAAAGCCGGATTATCGAAAGTCGAACCGGCGCCGTTGATGAGCATTTGCGCGTCGGCGGTGCTCACCACGGGTGACTTTTGTGAACAGCCGGCCAAAAACAGGGTGGCACCCAGGGTTAAACGACCAATGTTCTTTATCGTCATTTTCATTCAGTTATAGTTTGGAGCGATTTCAGGGCTGGTTCAATGCATCCCATGTGCGAGCCCTTCATTTATCTTCGCCGATCGAGATTCACTGAAAAAACGCTAAAATCGGCGTGTCACGGACTGGCGGCAGAATTATTACAATTCCGTTACAAACCAAAATGAATTGTGACATTTTCATTTTTCAGCCGTTTTCGCGTAACCCAATTGTCGGATAATAGCGGCTTGGAGCCATTGTCGGTTCCAAAATTGCGAAAAATCGCTGGAATGCGCAAAGAAGAATTTTGAGGACCTGTTTTCCGGGTTGGCGCATCCAACGTCATCCGGGGTTCTGTTGGCACGGATCCGTCTTTAGATCGAGCGCAGGCGGGAAATAAAAAATCGGCGCGAGGATGCACCTCGCGCCGATGAACCCAAACCGGAGCGGAACCAAACTAAATCAGCTCACTCCGCCGCCTTCTTCCACCTCCAGGGTGTGCCCGAAGATGTCAATGGATCCCTGAAGGATCAGGAGATTGCCGTTGCGATCACCCGAACCGGAGACATTCGCGTCGATCGTCGGAGTCGCCGGGCTGCCGTCGGGGGGCGTGGTGGTGTTGATGGTGGTGATGCCGTCCACATCAAAGTGAAGGCCGATGGGCTGGCTATCGTTGTCCTGCAGGATGAAGCGGACGACTTTATAGCTCACGCTGGTGCTGCGTTGGGTGCGGGTGTTGAACACGCCGCTGTCAACCGATTCGCTCAGCGGTTGGATGATGAAGAAACCCGTAACGTCGACCGGCGGATTGCTGCCATCGCGGACCTGCACGGTCGGGGCCGCGCTGCCATCAATCGGAGTCAGGAGGACCAATTTGCTGGTCGACGAGAAGGAATTCATCGTGGCCGTTGCGAGGGCCTGGATGATTTGCCGCGTGTTGACCTGGACGAGATTCACGTTCGTCGTCACAGTACCGCGGAAATTGCTAACACCGCCCTGGGAGAAACCGAAAAGCTGGATGCTCATCGTTTGCACCACGTTCGTCGTCTGCGCCTGAACCTGCAGGACGCCCGCGAAGGCGACCGCAGCCAATATTGCCATCTTCAATGTTTTCATTGTCTGTCCTTTCCGTTCTATACCTGTCATTTTAGAATTGCTGCTCTACCCATCGGACTGGATTTGCATTTGGCATGCCACCGTTGGGTCACGCGTGCCCAATTCACTGTCCACATTCAAAACGCGTCTTTATCTTTAACGACCCGGGTGGAGTGTCTCGATGAAATGCACTGCTGCACAGGAAGTACCCATCCTGTCCACGCCTGAGGCAATTCGGGCGTTCCGGTTCGACTTTTCGTGCCAATCCGTTACTTTCAGCCCATGTCTGAGTCGCCTTTGAACGTGCTGGCCATCGCCGGCAGCTTGCATAAGAAGTCGGTCACGCGCATTGTGATCAACCATATCTCGGAGAATCTGCGCGGCGACGGTTGTGCGGTGGATGTGATCGATCTGCAGAATGAGCCCCTGCCGCTTTACAATCCGGATACGTCCTATCAATCGCCGAAATTCGCGGCGCTGCAGAAGCGCGTGGACAAGGCGGATGTGCTCGTGCTCGGCACGCCGGACTATCATGGCAGCATCAGCAGCACGCTGAAGAATTTCCTGGATCATTTCTGGACCGAGTTCGCGGGAAAATTATTCGTGACCGTGGTCGCTTCCCATGAAAAGGGGCTGACCGTCACGGACCAACTCCGAACCGTGGCGCGCCAGTGTTATGCGTGGACGCTGCCATACGGGGTGTCGTTCGCGGAGAACGCGGACATGAAGGACGGGCAGATCGTTACCAACGGCGCGTTTGAAAAGCGGCTGGAGATGATGATTCGCGATACGCGGGTTTACGGCAACCTGATCGCAAAACAGCGCCATGCGGATTTGTCAGGGAAAGATCATTGTTTCATGGCGAGACATCGGAAACAGCACTAAATCCGAAATCCGAAAGAAGCCCGAATCGCCGGGTAGAATTCGGGATTCGGATTTCTTTCGGCTTTCGGATTTCGGTATTCGGCTTTTCATCCGCACGACGCTAAATTTCTCACAGTAAACTACTTGCACAATCCGTGCGCCATCCCTGTAACATTTTCCGGGATTTGCTTAGTAGGAGGGTATATGAATGAGTCCGAAGCAAATCCCAATATGGAAAAACGATGCCCTCAATGCGGTGCTCCCCTGCCCTCGGGCGTGCTCGCAGGGCTTTGCCCGGCGTGCCTGTTCAAACAGGGCGCAGCCCCGGATACGGCGGCAGCGCAGGAGCCGATGGCCTTTCAGCCGCCGAGTGTGGAGAAGGTCGCCAAGCTCTTTCCGCAGCTCGAAATCCTCGCGTTTATTGGCAAGGGCGGAATGGGCGCCGTGTACAAAGCGCGCCAACCGGCCCTGGATCGCATCGTGGCCCTGAAAATTCTTCCGCCACAAACCGCCAGCGGCCCCGGATTCGTGGAGCGGTTCAATCGCGAGGCGCGCGCGCTGGCCAAGTTGAGTCATCCCAACATCGTGGCCGTGCACGAATTCGGCCAGGTGAATGGCCTGCCGTTTTTCATCATGGAATTTGTGGATGGCGTCAACCTGCGCCAGCTCGAACAGGCCGGGAGGCTCGCGCCGTGGGAGGCGCTCCAGATCGTTCCGCAAATCTGCGAAGCGCTCCAGTTCGCGCACGACGAAAATATTGTTCATCGCGACATCAAGCCGGAAAACATTCTGGTGGACAAAAAGGGCCGGGTGAAGATTGCCGATTTCGGCATCGCAAAAATTTTGGGCCGCGAACCCGATGCGGCCATCACGGAAACGGGCGGTGCGATCGGCACGCCGCATTACATGGCGCCGGAGCAAATGGAAAAACCGACACAAGTGGATCACCGCGCCGATATCTTTTCGCTGGGCGTGGTCTTCTACGAAATGCTCACGGGCGAATTGCCGCTGGGCAAATTCGCGCCCCCATCCTCGCGCAAAGTGGAAGTGGATGTGCGCCTGGATGAGGTCGTGTTGCGCGCGCTCGAAAGGGACCCGGAAATGCGCTATCAGCACGCGAGCCAGGTAAAAACGGCGGTCGACACGATCGCCGGCAGCAAGGCATCCCCACCGCCCGGCTGGAACGCGAAGGCAATGGCCGCGGAAATCCTCGCGCAGGATTACTTGCTGGAAATCCGGAGCTGCCTGCGGCGCGGATGGAAATCGTTGCGCGGCAATTTTCTGCCATTTGCCGGAGTCACTGCGTTGGTGATTGCGTTGCTGGCGTTCGTGACAGGCATCGGAGGTGCGTCCCTCCAACACGGACCTGCGGGACGCAATTCGGTGCAAATCAGCGGCGTGCTGGCCATAATCCTCTGGGGCCCGCTGATGGGTGGACTATATCTATATTACCTCAAAAAAATTCGCGGCGAATCAGCGACGGTTGAAACGGTCTTCAGTGGTTTCAGTAATCGTTTTTTACATCTCTTTCTCGCGGGATTCGTCACGAGCCTGCTCACGTGGCTGGGATTCCTGTGCCTGGTGTTGCCGGGCATCTACCTGCTGATTGCCTGGTCGCTCACGCTGCCGCTCGTCGTTGATAAGCAACTGGATTTCTGGTCGGCGATGGAATTGAGCCGCAAGGTTGTCACCAAGCATTGGTGGAAGTTTTTTGGCTTCTCGCTCGTTTTGCTGCTGCTCATGTTCGCCGGGGCTCTCGTGTTCTTTGTCGGCGCGTTGATCACGGTTCCGCTGGCGGTCGCGACGCTAATGACTGCTTACCAAGACATTTTCGGCAGTCTCAAACAAACCAGCGCGCCGCCACCCCAAACCGGGCCGCATGGCACCATCGTGACACCCGCCGCCCCGCCGGTGATGAACCGCCCAGGTTGGACAATGGCCACAAAAATAGCTCTCGCAGCTGTCGCGGCAATCATCCTGGGCGTGGTGATAACCGCACTGAACGTCCACGCAAGAAGGCACCGTGACATGATCTGGCAGGCCCAGCAGGCTGCGGCGGCTCAATCGGCACGGGTCTCCACGCCAATCGAACCGCCGAGGCCTGTTCCGCATTTCATTTTCGGGCCGGTGATCGAGCGCGAAATCCAGGCCCGCACGACCGGCACAAACCAATTTCTCAATTTGGGCACCGAACAATTGCTGACACCTTCGGATGAAATCACCAACGCCCTCGATGCCAAACCCGGCGAAGATGAGGCGAGGCTCTGGGAGGCGCTGGACATTCCGCAGGATTCCAGCCGATTCCAATACATCGATTGGCTGCGTGAGACTGGAGCGGACCTGATGTTTGCCGGCGATGGAAAAATCATCGGCTTCGACGGATTATTTTCCGTCGCGCACGGAAACACTTCGGCGAGTTGGAACGATTGGGACACCTTGACGCCCGAGCAGGTCCGCAACGCGGTGAATGTCGCGAAATGGACCCGGGGGGCCACGGAGGCGCGGCTTCGCGGGGAGGAGCCGGCGCCGCCGCCGAGTCCAGGCGGCGTTTTCAGGTCCGCCATTCAATTGGATTCGAACGAACCAGGCGGCCCGACTGTAAACTTGTTGACCCGCGATCAATCGATGACTTGGTTTTTCAAAACGCGCGAAGGCATGCTGGGCGTTTTGCAACTGACCGGTTTTTCGACGAATGAACCGGCGGTGGCGAAAATCCGCTACAAGCTGCTTCAGCAAACCAACGAGGAAGGCGTTGCCGCGGCATCCATCGAGACAAATGAATCCGCCCGCGAAGCGCTCGCGAATAGATTGGAAGCGGCGTCCATGATGAACGATCAGACAACCAGAAACGAATCGCTCAGCACCGTGACCACCGACGCCGCGCGGGTCGGCGAGGTCGAGATTGTCAAAAATGCGCTCAAGCAATTTCGCGATTTCAGCGCGCGCAACCAAACCGCTTACCAGGCGGTTCAACTTCTGTCTCAACGCGGCATGAAAAAACAGGCGCTGGAAATCGCGAAAACCATCGACGATATGTCGATCCGGGACCAGGCGCTGGCGGAATTGGCGCAGTAGAAATTCAGCATGGAGCGTGCAGGCAGATTCAGATGACCCAGGCAACCGGCAATAATATTTTCGCCACGACGCGCTGGACGGTAGTGCTCGCCGCGGGCGATCGCAGCACGCCGCAGTCGGACGTGGCCCTGGAGGAATTGTGCCGCACGTATTGGTATCCCCTCTACGCCTACGTCCGCCGCCACGGGCATTCGCGCGAGGATGCGGAGGATTTGACGCAGGCGTTCTTTGCCCGGTTGCTCGAAAAAAATTATCTCGAAGGCATCAGCAGCAACGGCGGAAAGTTCCGTGCCTTTTTGCTCGTGGCCTTGAAACGTTTTCTCGCCAATGAATGGGACCGCGCGAACAGCCAGAAACGCGGCAGCGGCGCGATGCCTTTGTCGCTTGATTGGCAGGACGCGGATACGCGTTATCAAATCAATCCGGCCGACAACTTGAGCCCGGATAAACTTTTCGATCGCACCTGGGCAGTGACCGTGCTGGAGCATGTCATCACGCGCCTGCGGGATGAACACAGCGCCGATGGCAAGGCCCGGTTCTACGAGCAATTGAAACAATTTCTGATGGCCGGCACGCGCGACACTTCCTACACCGAGGCTGCGCGTGCGCTCGAGTTATCTGAAGGCGCGGTGCGCGTGGCGGTGCACCGGCTCCGGCGGCGTTATCGTGAATTGCTGCGGGAGGAAATTACGCAGACACTTTCGGACCCGGCGCAGGCGGAAGAGGAGATGCAGGTGTTGTTCAGCGCATTGACGTGAATCAGCAGGAGCGCGACCTTCAGGTCGCTTTAATGTAATAGAGTCAATGGATTTTTGTTTTTTCGATACGCTCGATAATATCGTGCCGAAGCGGCCTAAAGGCCCACTCGGTTTATCATTGCTCCCCTCCGGAAAGTTCGGCAACGGCATCAGCCAAACCTTCTGGATATTGTGGAAATGAGATGCGTCTGCCCTGTGCCAGCTCCTTGCTTCGATTGACGCTCGCCTTATTCAACAGTACCCTTTTTGCATGATTGAAACGCCTGAAGTTCAGCCGCTACCCATCGACCGTTTGCGTTTGCGCAAGGGGATGTCCCCTGCCCAGGCCGCGCCGCTTTCGGAAGAGATTCGGGAGCTGAAACGCGAGCTAAATGCGGTGATTCTGGCGCATAATTACCAGGTGCCGGAAATCCAGGATGTCGCCGATTTCGTTGGCGACTCGCTCGGACTTTCACAGGAAGCGGCGAAGACAAATGCGGACGTGATTGTCTTTTGCGGCGTCCATTTCATGGCGGAGACGGCCAAAATTTTGAACCCGAACAAAATTGTCGTTCTGCCGGACAAGGACGCCGGCTGTTCGCTCGAGGAAAGCTGCCCGGCGGACAAATTGGAGGCGTTGCAGAAAACGAATCCGAATTTTTGGACGATTGCCTATATCAATTGCAGCGCGGAAGTGAAGGCGCTCTGTGATGTCATCGTGACAAGCGGCAACGCAATCAAAATCGTGAACGCCGCGCCGAAGGACAAGGATTTACTGTTCGTGCCGGACGAAAATCTCGGCGCGTGGGTGATGGAACAAACCGGCCGGCCGATGACGTTATGGAAGGGCAATTGTTACGCGCACGTGGAGTTTCGGCGCGACGCGATCCTGCGGCTGCGGAAACAATTTCCGGAGGCAAAAATCGTGGTGCATCCCGAAAGTTTGAAAGAGGTGCGCGATCTGGCGGACGCAGTGGCATCGACGGAGAAAATGATTACGTTTTGCAAAACGGATCCGGCGAAACAGTTCGTGATTGTGACGGAATCGGGAATTATTCATCGGATGCAAAAGGAATGTCCGGGCAAGGAATTCATCTGCGCGCCGACATTTGATGTAATGCGCATGCCGACGGATAATTGCCGCTGCAGCGAGTGCAAATACATGAAGATGAACACGCTTCAGAAGGTGCGCGATTGCATGAAGAACCTCGAGCCGCGAATTGAATTGCCGGAGCATATCCTGAAACGCGCGCGGCTGCCCATCGAGCGAATGCTGGAGATTTCGGCAAGGACAGCGTAAAAAAGCTTCGCCCCCCTGTACCCTGGTGCCCCAACCCTCTCCCCCACTTCGTGGCGGAGAGGGGGAGGAAGCAACAGTCTGTTTGGCATTCATTGGCCCAATCAATGCCAAAAAGCTCGCGCTTTGCATTCCTCGTCGCTATAAAACCGCGCATGTCTAATTGTCGCATTGGTATTATTGGCGGGAGCGGGTTGTATCATATTGAGGGGTTCACGAATCAGAAGTGGGTGAAAGTGAAGACGCCGTTCGGCGCGCCTTCGGATGATTTCCTGACCGGCAAACTCGCGGGGCGTGAGGTGGTTTTTCTGCCGCGGCACGGCCGCGGGCATCGCGTGATGCCGAGCGAGTTGAATCATCGCGCCAATATCTGGGCGATGAAGAAACTCGGTGTGGCGTGGATCATCAGCGCGAGCGCGGTGGGCTCGTTGCAGGCGAAATACAAGCCGTGCGATCTCGTGATGGTGGATCAATTTCTGGATCGGACGAAGCGGGATTTCGAGCACACGTTTTTTGGGCGAGGCATTGTCGGGCACATCGCTTTCGCGGAACCGATTGCGGAGGAGCTGCGGCAATTGCTTTTGAAAAATGCGCGCGCGCTCAAGGCACGGGTGCATGACGGCGGCACTTACGTGAACATGGAGGGTCCGGCGTTCAGCACGCGCGCGGAATCGCAGACGAATCACAAGATGGGCTACGACGTGATCGGCATGACGAATCTCGGCGAGGCCAAGTGCGCGCGCGAAGCAGAGATCGCCTACGCGACGATTGCGATGATTACCGATTACGACGCATGGAAGACGGACGAGGCGCACGTGACGGTGGAGATGGTGATTGAAAATTTGCGCAAGAACGCGGAGATGGCAAAAGCGATCATTGCGCGAACGATTCCGCAGATTCCCGCCGAGCCGAACTGGCCGTGTCACGAGGCGTTGAAGAACGCGATCATGACGGACAAGAAGCTGTGGCCGGCGAAGACGAAGCGCGAGCTGGGGCCAATTCTCGCGAAGTATGTTTGATTGAATACCATCGGCGGAAAAGGCGTCGAAATCTGACGGAAGGCAGGCAAACCACTTAATACCGATGAGCGCAAGAACACTTGACTTAACATGCAAGTTTTTTTGGATTCATGGGAACGGGCACGTTTAATTAACTGCGCCTCAACTCTCGAGGGGAAATGACACCGTACATGCTCGTCGGGTTATCAGCGGATAGACAATTTCTGTCGGGTTGCGATTATCGTCGTTCAAAGATGAGATACCGCTCGTTTTACGTGATGGCGTTGGGATTCTTTTCAGGTGCCGCCCTTGTTGCTGCCCAACCCGGCCCGGTGTCCACGGTGAAGAATAGCAATTTGGTTCTGCCGGCTTCGACGTTATTGACCAATGGGCTTCCGGGTTTATCCGGGCCGCCGACAACCTTGATGGTTGCCTCCGCGCAGGCCAATTCGGCACAAGGCGGCACGGTATCGCTGGTTGGAAGCCAGGCCTGGGCGACTCGTTACAATGGGCCTTCAAATAATGAGGACCAGGCGTACGCCATCGTCACCGACAAGGACGGGAATATCATCGTCGGCGGATATTCGGTAGGGATTGGTTTGACCATTGATTTTCTCACGATCAAATACACGCCGGATGGCGTCGGGATCTGGACGAATCGTTACGATAGCGGTGGATCCGACCGGATTGAATCGGTGGCCGTGGACGGTTCGGGAGGAATTTACGTTTCAGGAGAATCGGGGAGCGGCATCGCGACCATCAAGTATGCGTCCGACGGCACTCCAGTGTGGACCAATATTTACAGCAACGGCGATTCGCTGCTTTTTAACGGCCTTGCGGTGGATACCGACGGGAACGCTTACATGCTTCCGCTCGATATCAATATAAGATCCTTTGTCACGATCAAATACGACGTCAACGGCAATCCTGCCTGGACGAATTTCTTCAACTCATCGGCGACGAGCATGGATTCGGCTTCCTCGGTTGCGGTGGATGGGGCGGGGCACGTCTTTGTAACGGGTTTTTCTTTCGACTCAGGCGCGACTACGTATCTGACAATCAAGTACGCAAGTGATGGTTCCGTGCTTTGGACCAACCACTACAGCCTGGCGAATCTGGAATCCGCCGACCGGGTCATCGTGGATCCGAATGGGAACGTTATTGTGGTGGGAGACTCGCAGGGCGGGACGGCACAGCACAAGTACGCGGTCGTGGAATACTCGAATTCGGGAACGGGACTTTGGACAAACGTGATTGCCGCGGCAAATTATGTCGGGGGCGGTGTGCCTGAGATTACGACCGACCCTGCGGGAAATGTCTTCCTTGTAGGCGCAACCCCAGGGGCGGACGGGTCAACGACGGCGGATTACACTTCGGTCAAATTTTCCAACACGGGCCTGCCTCTCTGGACGAATCGTTTTGTTGACCTGGACGCAGGTGCCCCGGGACTTTTCGGGGCGGGGACGGATAATGCCGGAAATCTGTACTGGTCGATCGAATCGGCTTCGCCCAACGGCACAAACTACAACTACGTGACTTTGAAATACGCCGCCGCAAATGGCGCCGCCGTCTGGACGAATCGTTATAATGGTCCGGCGAATGCCAGCGACACGCCCAGGGCAATGACAGTGGACAAGGCCGGCGGCGCTTATGTCACCGGCGCCTCGTCCAGCGGCGGGACGAGCTTCGGGGCTTTGGATTGGGCCACCGTCAAATACGCCGACAACCTCCGCTACACACCGCCGCCGAATTTTGTCGGCATGGACACGGTCACTTTTACGGCGTTCGACAGCTTTGGGAACAGCGCAACAGGCACTTTGACAGTGAATGTATTGGCCGGCCCTCCCATTGTAGTTGCGCCGAGCGCTTACACGACCGTGTCCGGAGACTCCGGCGTCAATACACTTCTGCGCAACACCAATGCTCCTCGAACTTATCAGATGCAATTCACGTCGAATGCGTTGGGCGGCTTGCCGGTCGGCGCGCGGATCACGGGACTGGCCTTTCGGCTGTTAACCAATACAGCGGCTTTTCCTCCGACTACCACATCATGGTCGGATTACGAGGTGACGCTGGCCCAGGCGGCGAATCCAATAGGCGCCATGAGCACGACTTTTGCGGCGAATCTGCTCAACCCGGTGCTGGTCAAGCACGGAGTTCTTTCCATCGGCGCCAACACTTTTAGCGCCGGGAGCAATCCCAATCTGTTCGCCACGCTGATAGTTTTGGATACGCCTTACGTTTATCAAGGCGGTGACCTGATGATGCAGTTCACTCATACCGGGAGTGATTCCCTCAACACGACATTTTTGGACGCGGCCAGCACTGTTAGTCCAGGTTACGGGACATCATACCGGGCGTTGAGCGCCAGCACCTTTGCTGCCACCACCGGAACTGCGGCGTCGGTTACGATTGTGGAGATCGTGTTTACGCCGACAATTACGCAGGCGATCGGTCTTGCCACAAATCAGATAATCATCAGCGGCGGCGGGGGATTGGTGGGGGAGACGTATCAGATCCTGACTGCCACGAACCTCGCATTGCCGGCAAATCAGTGGACGCCGATTTTCACAAACCAGTTTGGCACAACTGGCAGCTTTAGTTTTACGAACGTCATCCAGCCCAAGATGCCCGCGCAGTACTTCCGCGTGGTGCTGCCTTGACGCCGTTCATGTAACTGTTCACCCGTGATGTTGTGGAGCACGGATAACTGGTGCGCTACCCAGGCGATAGTGTTCGATTTCCCGTGTGACTTTTACGGTAATTCCAAGGTGCCTGACCTCGATTTGCTTTTCATTCTTCATGGCCACTGAGAACGGATTTTTTCTCAGTTGCCGGGCCGTTACTGGCACGAGTTTGGCACTAATCGGCGGGTGTTTTCCAAAACACCCTTATTTTATAGGCTAAACGTGAAAAAGCCGTTCCGCATCGCACGGAACGTGCTCCTTCA
>Ga0335085_10004919_pt1 | contig 21839 bp, 16 predicted proteins | sample Lox_Sample_45_FD_206712 | JGI IMG/M metagenome (GOLD analysis project Ga0335085, IMG submission 206712) | Soil microbial communities from Loxahatchee National Wildlife Refuge, Florida, United States - Lox_Sample_4.5 | ecosystem: Environmental > Terrestrial > Soil > Wetlands | place: USA...
GGTCGATCATGTTCTTGTTGATCGACAGCGCCATCAGCTCAAGAACCTCGGGTTCCTCCCACGTCTGGCAGAACGTGGCCAGGTTCTGCCGCGCGTTCCCGTCCAGCATCAGCTCGTCGGCCACCAGCTGGAACGCGTCGCGGGGCATCGTCCCGTCCTGCGGGAACCGGTACTTGGCCACCGGCCGGGTCAGATCACGGTCAGCAAACACGCAGTCATCGAACTGATCACGGACACTATCGCGCTCGTGCAACGCCATGGTCAACATCTCCCCAGGTCAAGGCCAGGTTTCGATCCTCTTCCCCGGGCCAGCAGCCGTCATCACCCGCGGCGGATGATTGCGAAGCGGGGCGCGATGGGATGAGATCGCACTCAGGAGGACCCTGATGACGGCGGTGGCCAGCGAGGGCGTTCCGGAAACACGCCATCAGCTGCGGCAGCGGCTGCGGTCAACCGTGCTGGGACCGCGGGGCGGGGGCACCACCCGGCGGCGGGCGTCGGACGCCTTCCGGCTGGCGTTCGCGGTCGTCGTGGTGCTGGTGTCCATCCCGGTGATGCGGGCTAATTCGGCGGCCGAACTGACCATCGTGCACGCCGTCTACCCGCCGCCCGCCGCCATCAGCTGGCTGGTCACCTCGGTCTTCTGGCTGGGTTCGGCCGGGGTCATCGCACTGCTCGTCATCGTCGGACTGCTGGTTCCGCGGCTGACCGCGGTCCGGTGGACGGCGGTGGCGGGCGCGGCGGCCTGGGTGGTGTGCGCCCTGCTCGGCGTGCTCCTCGGATCGGCGGCCGGGCGGCCTCCCACCGACGCGCTGGCCGGGCTCAACACCGGTTATCCGGTCACCCAGCTCGCGGTCGCGGTCGCCGTGGCGGCGACCGCGCTTCCCTACCTGAGCCGTCCGGTGCACCGGCTGGTGTCGTTGCTGCTCACCTTGGCGGTGCTGGCCGGGATCTGCGGCGGGGCGGCGCTTCCGGTCAACGCCATCTCGAGCGTCGCGCTCGGCTGGGGCGTCGCCGCGGCCCTGCACCTGGCGGTGGGCTCCCCGCTGGGCCTGCCGTCGGCGGCGGAGATCACCGAGTGGATCACGGACCTGCGCGTCTCGGTAGCGGACGTAGCCAGGGCACCCCGCCAGATCTGGGGAGTGGAGCAGTTCACCGGCCGTGACCCGGCAGGCAACGCCATCGAGCTGTCGGTCTACGGCCGGGACGCATCCGACGCCCGGGTGCTGGCGAAGCTGTGGCGGTTCTGCGTGTACCGGGATTCGGGCCCTACCCTGATCATGGATCGCCTGCAGCAGGTCGAGCACGAGGCCTACCTCACGTTGATGGCCGGGCGCGCCGGGGTCCTGACGCCCGACGTGCTCGCGGCCGGCCCATTCGGACCCAGCCGGGACGCGGCCCTGGTCACCAGGGTGCCGGACGGCCCGGCCTTGTCGCAGGCGGGCGGCGCCGACCTGGATGACGGCACCCTGGATGAGATCCTGCTGGCCGCGCTCCGGCTGCGCGACGCCGGCATCTCCCACGGGGCGCTCGGCGGCGACACCATCATCGTGGCGGATCGAGGCATCTGCGTCAGGAGCTTCCGCCGCGCGTCCGCCTCGGCCCCGGCCAGCCGCCTCGACACCGACCTGGCCGCGGCGCTGGCCGCCATGGCCGTACGGGCGGGCGCCGAGCGCACCGCCGCGGCGGCCGCCCGGGTCCTGGATGCCGATACCGCCCGCGCCGCCCTGGTGCACCTGCAGCGCTCGGCGCTGGACCCGGTCACGGTGGCCGCGCTCCAGCATCACAAAGACGTGCTCCCCCGGCTGCGCGAAGCGGTCGCCAGCGGCGTCGGCATCGAGGTGCCCAAGCTCGCGGAGGCCAAGCGGGTCAGCTGGCCCAACCTGCTGTTCGCCGTCGGCTCGCTGATCGGTATCTGGGCGATCATCGGGATTCTCTCCGACGCGGGCGAGTCGCTCGACGCCATCAAGGGGGCCAGCTGGGGATGGGTGGCGCTGGCGTTCGTCTTCGCTCAGCTTCCGGTGGTGGCCGAAGGCTGGGCGCTGCTCGGCGCCGCCGTCGGCCAGATCCCGTTCGGCCGGTGCGTGGCGCTGGAGACCGCGAACATCTTCACCGCACTGGTCGGCGGCGACGTCGCCGTCTTCGCGCTCCGGGTGAGGTTCTTCCAGCGCCAGGGGTATGAGGCCGAGGCCGCGGTCAGCGCCGGCGCCATCGCGACCACGGCGAGCTGGACGGTCAAGACCCTGCTGTTTCTCATCGCCCTTCCGTTCGCCGCCGGGTCCTTCCACGCCCCGTCGGGTTCCGGCGGCGAGCAGGCCGCCGTCTGGATCGTCCTCGCGGTCATCCTCGCGGCGGGGATGGCCGCCGCGCTGATCGCCCTGGTGCCCAGGCTCCGTCGCCTGGTCAGCCGGAGGGTCCGTCCCCACCTGCTGAACATCTGGGCCAACGTCAAGACGATCGCCACCGAGCCGCGCAAGATCTTCTATGTGCTGGCCGGCTCGACCCTGGCTCAGCTCCTGGTCATCCTGGCCCTTGGCGCGTCGCTGCACGCGGTCGGGGAGCACGCCAGCATCGCGACGCTCATCACCGTCAACACGCTGGCCGCCATCCTCGGCGGCGCCGTCCCCGTGCCCGGCGGCCTCGGCGTCGTCGAGGCCGGCCTGATCGCCGGGCTCACCAGCGCCGGCATACCCCAGGACCAGGCCGTGGCGGCCGTGCTCATCCAGCGGTTCTTCACGTCCTACCTGCCCCCGGTGTGGGGCTGGGCGACGCTGGCCTGGATGCGCCGCCGCGAATACGTGTGACGCGGGGAGGGGGCAGAACATGAAGGCGGGCCTCTGCTTCCTGCTGGCGGTGACGGTGCTGGTCCTGTTCAGCGTGCTGCGGACCCTCGGACTGCTCGGCCCGCCCAGGTATGTCTGGGTGCCGGTCAGCATGCTCACTGCCGCCCTGGCCCTGATCGCCTGGGCCACCGGCGCCACCTGGGCCGATCTCGGGCTCGAGCGGCAGCATCTGCGCTCGGGCCTGCTCTACGGAGCCGGCGCCTTCGGGCTCGTCCTGCTGGTCCTGGTGGTGGCCGCGGTGATCCCCGCCACGAACGGCTTCCTGCACGATTCGCGCGCGCAGATCAGCGGCGGCCGGATGCTGTACGAGCTGGCGGTGTCGATCCTGCTGCTGACGGCGATCCCGGAGGAGTTCGCCTTCCGCGGCGTCCTGCTGGGGTCGGCGCTGCGGCTATGGGGCCCGTTGCCCGCGAGCCTGATCACCTCGGTGCTGTTCGGCTTCTGGCACATCGCGCCGACTCTGCACACGATGAGGGACAACCGCGCCACCGCGAGCCTGTCCGCCAGCGTCGGCGGGCAGGTACTAGTGGTGCTGGGCTCAATCGCGGTCACGTTCGTGGCCGGCCTGATCTTCTGCTGGCTCAGGCTCCGGTCCAGGAGCCTGGTCGCCCCGGTGATGGCGCATTTCGCGACCAACGGCCTGGCCCTGGCCGTGGCGTGGTTCACGATCCACCACGGCCATCTCCGGTGATCAGCCGTCGGCCGCGATGATCTTCCTCAGATTGGTCAGTTCCTGGGACGTGACCCCGGCGGGCTGCACGACGGCGTTGAAGCCGTCGACGTACTCGCTGGTGTACTTGTGGCCGTGCCCGGCCGGGACACCGGTCGCGAACGGCAGGTCGGCGGTGACCTGCCAGAAGGTCACGAGGGGAATCCAGAACATGCCCTCGAGCACGTCCTGGCCGGGAGCCTCGCCGATCCAGTCGGGCTCGCTGAAGATCAGGTTCGGGCTCCACCAGACGATCGGGTCGGACGGGTGCATCATGTACAGGACCCGGCTGGCCGGCCAGGACTGGCCATCCGGCGGTATGTCCGTGGTCGCGTCGTCCGCGAACCGCACGATCCGTCCGTCATGGTAGATGGGCTGGACCTCGGGGCTGCCGGCGTCGCGGTGGTCGGTGAACTCCCGGAAGAGGGTGTTGAAGTTGGGCGGCCCGGCCCACAGCGCGCCGCCGGTCAGGTTGGCCATGCTCTGCTCGCCGCTGAAGGCGGTCTCGCCGCCGAACGACCCGAGGCTCTCGCCTGCCACGAACAGCCGGGGGCGCTGGTCCTGGGGCAGCTGCGACCAGGGACCGTAGACCGCGTCGAACAGCGCGCGGCCCGCCTCGCGGGCCTTGGACTGGTCCACCAGGTAGGAGATCCAGGACGGCAGGTAGGAATACTGGATCGCGACGATCGCCGAGTCACCGTCGGTGAGGTACTCGAACGAGTCCGACAGCGCCGGGTCGACCCAGCCGCTGCCGGTGGTGGTCACCACCAGCAGGTACTTGCGGTGGAAGCCGCCGGCGCGCTCGAGGTCGCGGACGGCCAGGTCGGCCCGGGCCTCGGCGTCGGAGGCCGACGCCAGCCCGGAGTAGATGCGGATCGGCGCCATGGCCGGCTGGCCGGTGGCCTTCTGGATGTCGCTCGCGGACGGGCCCTTGCCGATGAAGTTGCGGCCCTGCCAGCCCAGCGTGGCCCATGGGATGACCGAGCCCGGCCCGCCCGACCGCAGGCTGGTCGTGGGCTGGTGGACGCCCTCGGCGGTCTTGGTGTCGCGTAGCGAATACGCGCTGTTCATGGCATTGATGAAACCCTGGAACAGCACACCGGTGAGCACCACGTAGGTGAGGCCGACGACCAGGAGCCAGCCAACCGCGCGGGCGGCGCGCTCGCCTGTCCAGCGGCGGAGCAGGTGCTCGACCCAGTGGTACAGGCCGCGCAGGCCGCGCCCGATCAGCAGGATCAGGCAGAACACGAGCGCCGCGATGAACGGGGAGGCCACCACGAGCGCGATGTTGTACTCGGTCACGCCCATCAGCCCGCGGATCAAGTGCTGCCAGTACTGCCCGAGCCCGAAGAAGACCACGGTCAGCACGGCCGCGCTGATGTAGAAGATCAGCCAGGACCGGCGCCGCGGGCGGCGGGGTCCCCGGTCCGCGAAGGCACGCCAGATCCACGCGGCATTCACCCCGACCCCGTAGCCGATGGCCGCGGTGATGCCCCAGACGACGCCCTGGATAGTGCCGCTGCGGGGCAGCAGCGACGGGGTGAAGGACAGGCATCCGGCGATGAGCGCGCCCCAGCAGCCGGGCAGCGTGACGTAAAGCAGCTTCCGGGGTCTTGCGGGCTCCGCCGGCGGCTCGGCGGCCTCGGCCGCCGCGGGCGGCTCAATCATGTCCGACGTCACCGCTGCCTCCGCCAGTTATGCGAGGGTGGCGACGAGGATCGCCTTGATCGTGTGCAGGCGGTTCTCGGCCTGGTCGAAGACGATGCTAGCGGGCGAGTTGAACACCTCGCCAGTCACTTCGAGACCGGAGGTCATTCCGGTGTGCTCCATGATCTCGCGCCCGACGACGGTGTTCGGGTCGTGGAACGCGGGCAGGCAGTGCATGAACTTGACGGCCGGGTTATGCGCCTTACGCATCAGGTCGGCATTGACCTGATAGGGAGTCAGCACCCGCACCCGTTCGGTCCATACGTCCTTGGACTCGCCCATCGAGACCCACACGTCGGTGTGGATGAAGTCGACGCCGGCCACCGCCTGCGCCGGGTCCTCGGTGATCGTGATGCGGGCGCCGGTGCGCCCGGCGATGTCCCTGGCGAGGTCGGCGACGTCCTTGGGCGGATGCAGCTCTTCCGGCCCGGACAGGCGCACGTCGCTGCCCATCAGCGCGCCCATGACCAGCAGGGAGCGGCCCATGTTGAACCGGCAGTCCCCCACGAAGGCGTAGGCGATCTGCTCATAGGACTTGTGGCTGGATTCGTGCATGGTGAGGAAGTCGGCGAGCATCTGGGTGGGGTGCCACTCGTCGGTCAGCCCGTTGTACACGGGCACCCCGGCGTGGGCGGCGAGTTCCTCGACGTCGGCCTGGGTGTCGCCGCGGAACTCGATCGCGTCGTACATCCGGCCCAGGACCGCGGCGGTGTCGGCGATCGATTCCTTGTGCCCGAGCTGGGATCCGGTCGGGTCGAGATAGGTCACGTGCGCGCCCTGATCGTAGGAGGCGACCTCGAACGCCGAACGGGTGCGGGTCGACGTCTTCTCGAAGATCAGGGCGATCTCCTTGCCGGCCAGCTGCCTGGTCTCCGTGCCGGCGTACTTGGCCAGCTTGAGCGCCTCCGAAAGCTTGAGCAGGAAGCGCAGCTCGCGCGGCTCGAAGTCGATCTCCTTGAGGAAGCTGCGGTTTTTCAGGTTGTACGACATGCGGGGCTCCAGTGTGGTCAGAAGGCCGGGTCGCGCTCGATCGGACAGGTCATGCAGTGGCCGCCACCGCGGCCCTTACCGAGCTCGAATCCCTCGATCGTGATCACCTCGATGCCGGCCTTGCGCAGCGCGGTGTTCGTCCCGGTGTTCCGCTCGTAGGCCACCACCACCCCGGGCTCGAGCGCGACGACGTTGTTGCCATCGTCCCACTGCTCGCGCTCGGCCTCGAAGGAGTCCCCGCCGGTCTCGATCACGCGCATCGTGCCCACCCCGAGGGCCCGGGCCATCAGCTCCGGCAGCGTCCCCTGCTGTTCCTCGGTCACCAGGTCCTCAGCCGACTCGCCCGGCCGGAGCGCCCAGGTGCGCGCCCCGTTCACCACCTGGGGGAACAGCGTGACCAGGTCCCGGTCGCACATCGTGATGACCGTGTCCAGGTGCATGTAGCTGCGGGATTTCGGCAGGTGCACGGCGAGCACCTGCTTGGCCGCGTTCGCCCGGAACAGCGACCGGGCGATCCAGCTCACCGCCTGCGGGGTGGTGCGCTCGCCCATCCCGATCATCACGGTGCCGTTCCCGATCGGCTGCACGTCGCCGCCCTCGACGTGACAGCGGCCCCAGTTCTCATCGCTGCCGCCCAGCCAGATGGGGAACTTCTCGGTGGCGAACATGGGATGGAAGCTGTAGATGACCTCCATGATCATGGTCTCCGGCTTGCGGGCCGGCTTGGTCATCGGGTTGATCGTCACGCCGTTAAAGATCCAGCATGAGCAGTCGCGCTGGAACAGGAAGTTCGGCAGCGGCGGCAGCAGCATCGAGGTCGGATCGGCGGACTCCCAGACCAGGCCGGCATCCTGCCGCACGTCGGCCTTGGTGATCCCGCCGATCAGGAACTCCGCCACCAGCACGGGATCGGCCTCGGCCACCCACTCCCGGCCCCGCTGGGCCGCCGTGATACCGACCTCGCGCTCGGACAGGATGTGATTGCACACCCAGTCCCTGGCCTCGGGCTTGGCCAGTGCCTGGGCCAGCAGTTCCTCGGCCTCGAAGACCTCCACCCCGCGCTCGCGCATCGCCTCGGCGAACATATCGTGCTCGGCTTTGGCGCGGGCCACCCACAGCACGTCGTCGAACAGCAGTTCCTCGGCGTTGGACGGCGTCAGCCTGGAGTGCTCCAGGCCCGGCCGGTGAACCATCACCCGGCGCAGCTTGCCCACTTCTGAGTGCACTCCGAGCGCCATTGCGGCCTCCTCATCAGGTGCCGAGCACTGCGACCAATTGCGTGTGCAGCAGCCATTAAACGCAGCCGCTCGCGGCAATCCCTCACCCACGCGGGGTGATGTGACCGAACCCAGCTGCGGCGGATGCTGACCGGCGAGGAGGAAAGCCAATGCGGATCGTGATTGCGCTGGGCGGCAATGCGCTGCTGCGGCGCTCGGACCCGATGACCACCGAGGTCCAGCGGAAGAATGTCAAGATCGCGGCGCAAGCGATCGCGCCGCTGGCCGCCCAGCACAGCATCGTGGTGGTGCACGGCAACGGCCCCCAGGTCGGCCTGCTGGCCCTGCAGGCTGAGTCGTACCCCGGCGCCGAGCCGTACCCGCTGGACGTCCTGGACGCCGGCACCCAGGGCATGATCGGGTACCTGATCCAGGAGGAACTCAGGAACCAGCTGCGGCAGGAGACGCAGGTCGCCACCGTGCTCACCATGATCACCGTGGACCCCGATGACCCGGCGTTCGCCCGGCCGACCAAGTTCGTCGGCCCGGTCTACCAGCAGGACGCCGCCGACACGCTGGCCGCCAAGAAGGGCTGGGCGTTCCGTCCCGACGGCACCGGCTGGCGCCGCGTGGTCCCCTCACCCGAACCCAGGCAGATCCTGGAGATCAAGCCCATCAGCTGGCTGCTCGAGCATGGAGCCGTGGTCATCTGCGCGGGCGGCGGAGGCATTCCGACGGTCCACCCCACCTCGGATCCCGGCGCCCTGACCGGCGTCGAAGCCGTCATCGACAAGGACCTGGCCAGCGAGCTGCTGGCCGAGGACCTGGGCGCGGACCTGTTCCTCATGGCCACCGACGTCGATGGCGTCTACCTGAACTGGGGCACCCCGGAGCAGCGCCGGCTGGACCGCATCACGCCCGGCGAGCTGGCCAGCCATCAGTTTGCCGCCGGGTCGATGGGACCCAAGGTCGAGGCCGCGGCCCGGTTCGTCGCCAAGACCGGCCACCGTGCGGCGATCGGCTCGCTGGCCGACATCCCCGGCATCGTCGCCGGCACCGCCGGCACCAACGTGATCGCGCAGCCGACCTGAGATCAGCGCGTGCGAAGCCAGTCCGCGTACGACCTGGAGTCGTCGATGCGCAGGTCAACGCCGCCCGGCAGGGCCTGGGTGAAGACGAGCGCGGCGGTGGCCTCGAGCTCGGGGCGGAGCGATTCGGCGGGACCGGTCGCTTCCAGGGCCAGGGACCACCAGTCCTGGTGCTGGAAGCGGACCTCGGTCAGCTCCACCGCGCACCGGGCCTGCGGGGCGCCCTGCCCCGGGAACCTGGTGACCCGCCGCTGTTTGCGCACCCGCCTCCAGCCGCCCGGGTCGATGTTCTCCTGGCTGAGCGGGCTGAACGGGAAGGACCACTTGCTCCAGTACTGCATGTGGCCGCGGGCGCGGCCGGGAAGATCGAGGATCCCCGGGCTGCCGAGGAACATCTTGACGTCCAGCGCCCGGAACGCGCGAACCTTCACCGATAGCCCGCCCAGGCCGGGATCAAGGAGGTAGGCGTCCTCGCGCGACTCCCGCTCCGGCTGGGAGCCCGGGAACCATCCGGCCACCGCCGAGTCCAGCTGACCAGGAAGAATCCAGCGCACCTCGAGGCTGGCGAGGCCCTCGACGGGTGCCCCCCCGGGCACTGCACTGGTCATCAGCACCACCACCGCCAGGGTGCCCGCCGGCCGGGCGGGCGTCATCACCCTCCGGCGGGTGACCTGGTCCCGGCACACCACGGTGCCGGCCGCGAGATTTTCACCGCGATTACCGGGATTGGAGTTCACCTGATGTTCAATTTCTGCACAGAGGGAATTTACTTAATTGGAGCGAAAGAAATGGCGTGACCTGGTGCATCACCCTTTCCGGGTGATTAATCATTCGCGCCTCGCTGCCTATAAAGGCGGCATGGCCTGTTAAACGTGAGCGAAAGAAGGACTGCGATGGGAGCCGAACGGGACCGGGTGGCTGGATTCGGCCGGATGGAGGACGGGCTCCGCCAGTCGGGTGACTGGTACCGGTGGGGGCCGTACGTCAGCGAACGGCAGTGGGGAACGGTCCGCGAGGACTACAGCGCGGACGGCGAGGCCTGGGACTACCTGCCGCACGACCACGCCAGGTCCCGCGCCTACCGCTGGGGCGAGGACGGGCTGGCCGGGTTCTGCGACGTCGAGCAGCGGCTCTGCCTTTCCCTGGCCCTGTGGAACGGCCGCGACCCGATCCTGAAGGAGCGGGCCTTCGGGCTGACCGGCGCCCAGGGCAACCACGGCGAGGACGTCAAGGAGTACTGGTGGTACCTCGACGCGATCCCCAGCCACGCCTGGAACCGGTGGCGGTACCACTATCCGCAAGGCGCGTTCCCCTATCAGGACCTGATCGATACCAACCGCTCGCGCGACAAGTTCCAGCCCGAGTACGAGCTGATCGACACCGGCGTGTTCGACGACGACCGCTACTGGATCGTCGAGGTGCACTACGCCAAGGCCGGCCCGGACGACCTGCTGATGACGATCTCGGTGACCAACCAGGGCCCGGAGGCCGAGACCCTGCACGTGCTGCCGACGGCCTGGTTCCGTAACACCTGGTCCTGGGATACGACAGAACCCAGGCCGTCCATGGCGGCGACGGGCGATGCCGCGGTGGGCATCGACCACCCGTTCCTCGGGCCGCTCGAGCTGATCGCCGGCCGCGGGCCCGACAGCCGCGTGCCCGAGGCGCTGTTCTGCGAGAACGAGACCAACGTGACCCGGCTGTTCGGAGGGCCGCCGATCACGCCGTACCCGAAGGACGGCATCAACGACCACGTGATCTTCGGCGCGGACACCGTCAACCCGGAGCGCACCGGCACCAAGTGCGCCTACTGGTACAAGCTCACCCTGGGGGCCGGCGCCACGGCCGAGCTGCGGCTCCGGCTTCGCCCCCGGCCCGCCGGCACGGCCAGCGCGGCGGCCGATCCGCTGGGCGCCGAGTTCACCAGCGTGATGGCGGCGCGGCGAGCCGAGGCCGACGAGTTCTACTCCGAGCTGACGCCGGCCACGGCGACCGCCGACGAGGCCATGGTCATGCGCCAGGCGTTCGCCGGGATGCTGTGGAGCAAGCAGCTGTTCTACTACGACGTGTCCCGCTGGCTGGACGGCGACCCGGGCCAGCCGACCCCGCCGCCGCAGCGGCTGACCGGGCGTAACTCCCGCTGGCGCAACTTCGACGCCTTCGACATCATGTCGATGCCGGACAAGTGGGAGTACCCCTGGTTCGCCGCGTGGGACCTGGCGTTCCACTGCGTGGCCCTGGCGCACGTGGACCCCGCGTTCGCCAAGTACCAGCTGATCCTGTTGTGCCGGGAGTGGTTCCAGCACCCGAACGGGGCCCTGCCGGCCTACGAATGGGACTTCGGCGACGTGAACCCGCCGGTGCAGGCGTGGGCGGCGCTGGAGGTGTTCGCGATCGACGGCGGCCGCGACATCGACTTCATCAGCCGCGTCTTCGACAAGCTGCTGGTCAACTTCACCTGGTGGGTCAACCGGGAGGACGCCGAGGGCAACAACCTGTTCGAGGGCGGCTTCCTCGGCCTGGACAACATCGGCCCGATCGACCGCTCGCACCTGCCGGTCGGCGGTGTCCTCGAGCAGTCCGACGCCACCGGCTGGATGGGCTTCTTCGCTGTCGCCATGGGCGCCATGGCCATAATCCTGGGCCGGTCAGGGCAGCGCCCCGGCCAGGATCTGGCCCTGAAGTTCCTCGAGCACTTCGCCGCCATCACCGAGGCGCTGGACGGGCTCGGGCTGTGGGACGACACCGACGGGCTCTACTACGACCGGCTCAAGACGCCGAGCGGCCAGACCGTGCCGGTGAAGGTCCGGTCGATGGTGGGCATCATCCCCGCGCTGGCCGCCGCGGTCATCACCGAGGATGACCTCCAGCTATCGCTGACGGTCAGCAAAGGGTTCGCGGCATTCCTGGACCGGCATGGCCTGCTCGACCGGGACAAGCTCAGCGAAACTGGCCTGCTACGCGGCGAGCCCGGCCAGCAGCGGCTGCTGCTGTCCCTGTGCGGGCCGGACCGGCTGCAGAGGCTGTTCGCCAAGGCCTTCGACGAGAGCGAGTTCCTGTCCCCGCATGGCCTGCGGGCCCTGTCGGCCTATCACCGCGAGCATCCCTACCAGCTCGAGGCCGAGGGCATCACCGCGAGCATCGACTACGAGCCGGCCGAGTCCACCACGTCCATGTTCGGCGGGAACTCCAACTGGCGCGGCCCGGTCTGGTTCCCGCTGAACTACCTGATGGTCAGCGTCCTGGAGCGGTACCACCGGTTCTTCGGCGACGACTTCACCATCGAGTACCCGACCGGGTCCGGCCAGCATCTGCACCTGGGCCAGGTGGCCGCCGACCTGCAGGACCGGCTCATCTCCATCTTCACCAACGACCCGGGCGGACGGCGGGCCTGCTTCGGCGGGACCGAGCTGATGCAGACCGATCCGGCCTGGCACGACAACCTGATCTTCAGCGAATACTTCCACGGCGACAACGGCGCCGCGATCGGCGCCTTCCACCAGACCGGCTGGACCGGCGTGGTGGCCGACATGATCCGCCGGCGACACGGCGAGGTACCCGCCGTGGGCGACGTCATCCGGCAGATCGTCGCGGAGTCGAGGAAGTCAGGGCAGTGAGCACCGTAGCGGCCGAGGCCGTGGGCACGCTGCCCGGAAGCCAGTTCCCGCTCGGCGCGACGGTCACCGGGACCGGGACGAACTTCGCCGTGGCCTCCGGGATCGCCGACGGCATGCTCCTATGCCTGTTCGACGAGGCGGGCACGGAGACCCGGATCCCGATCCAGGACCGCGACGCCGGGGTGTGGCACGTCTTCGTGCCCGGCGTCGGGGCCGGGCAGGCCTACGGCTACCGGGCCACGGGTCCGTATGACCCGGGCCAGGGGGCGCGGTGCAATCCGGCCAAGCTGCTGCTCGACCCGTACGCCCGGGCGGTGAACGGGACTGTGAAGTTCGGGCCCGAGGTGCTGGGCTACTCGGCCAGCGATCCCGATGTGCCCAGCGAAGCCGACTCCGGGCCGTTCGTACCGCGCAGCGTGGTGGTGGCCGGCGAGGCGTTCCGGTGGCGGGACGGCGACTTCCGGCGCCGCGGGTACTCAGACACGATCATCTACGAGATGCACGTCAAGGGCTTCACCATGCGCCATCCCGGGATCCCGCCCGAACTGCGCGGGACCTACGCCGGGCTGGGCCACGAGGCGGCCGTCGCCCACCTGCGCGACCTCGGCGTGACCGCGGTCGAGCTGCTGCCGGTGCACGAGAACGTCCCCGAGGCGTTCCTGGTGCGGGACGGGCTCACCAACTACTGGGGCTACAACACGATCGGCTACTTCGCGCCGCACCAGGGGTACTCGGCCGCGGTCCGGGCCGGGCGGCCCGGTGGCCAGGTGGACGAGTTCAAGGCGATGGTGGACGCGCTGCACGCGGCCGGGATCGAGGTCCTGCTCGACGTGGTGTTCAACCACACCGCCGAAGGCGACCACACCGGCCCGACGCTGTGTTTCCGCGGACTGGACAACCCGGCGTACTACCGGCTGGACCCCGCCGACCCGCGGCGGTACGTGGACACCACCGGCTGCGGGAACTCGCTGAACGCGGGCGACCCGCTGACCCTGCAGCTGATCATGGACTCGCTGCGCTACTGGGTGACCGAGATGCACGTCGACGGGTACCGGTTTGACCTGGCTCCCACGCTGGCCCGGCAGGAGGGCGAGTTCGGCACCCGTTCGGCCTTCTTCGACCTGATTTCCCAGGATCCGGTGGTCTCCCGGGTCAAGCTGATCGCCGAGCCCTGGGACGTCGGGCAGATGGACAGCTACGACCTCGGCCGGTTCCCGCCGGCCTGGCGCGAGTGGAACGGCCGGTACCGGGATACTATGCGCGACCTCTGGCGCAGCCACCCGGTCGGCATGCGGGAGTTCGCCACCCGGTTCTGCGGGTCCTCGGACATGTACGGCCGCGGCCGCCGCCCGACCGCCTCGGTGAACCTGATCACCGTCCACGACGGCTTCACCCTGCGCGATCTGGTCTCCTACGACAGCAAGCACAACGAGGCCAACGGCCAGGACAACCACGACGGCACCGACGACAACCGGTCGTGGAACTGCGGCGCGGAGGGCCCCGCCGACGACCCGATGGTGCTCGCCCTGCGCGCCCGCCAGTCCCGGGCCATGCTCAGCACGCTGCTGCTGTCCTTCGGCATCCCGATGCTGCTCGCCGGGGACGAGATGGGGCGCACCCAGCAGGGCAACAACAACGCCTACTGCCAGGACAACGAGATCACCTGGCTCGACTGGAGCGACCCGGACACCGGCCTGCTGGAGTTCACCCGGCGCCTGATCGCCCTGCGCCGGGAGCACCCGGTGTTCCGCCGCAACCGGTTCCTGGCCGGAGCCGAGGCCGCCGAACTGCGCTGGTTCACCCCGGCCGGCCGCTACATGGAGGCCGGCAACTGGTCGGACCCGGACGCCCTGGCCATCGCGTTGTACCTGGACGGGTCGGACGCTCCCGACCGTGCCGCCGACGGCACCTGGCTGATCGACGACGACTTCATGGTCCTGGTCAACGCCTGGTGGGAACCCCTGGACTTCACCCTCCCCGAAACCAGGCCGCAGGCGCAATGGCAGCAGGACATCGACACCTTCGACCCGGTCCGGGCCGGATCCGCGGCCACCCGCCTCCAGGCCGGCGACCAGATCGCCGTCGGCCCGCGCTCGGTCGTCGTCCTGGTGAGCCCTCGTCCCCAGCAAGGGGTCCCGTAGATCACCCTTCATCCACTCCAGTCCCGGGCACCGCACCAGCATCAGCGCAGCGCCCGGCGGCACCGAGGGGCGGCTGGTGCGGCCAGGTGGCTCGTTCTGGGCGGGTGACCCGAGAGGTTCCGGAGTGCTCCTGCGGCTGTCGTGGCTCCTGTTGCGTTCCGCTCCCCGGCCGTCCCGCGGTGTTACGGCGTGGATGCCTCGTTCATGTTGTAAGAGCTGCATGAAAGCGGCATCCACGTCGTATGCCCGGCGCCGAGAGGTCCGGCGTGACCGATGAGTTCCGGTCCTGGCCAAGAGGTCATGCCCTCTTTCGGAGTACCGTCCGTCGGCCCGCCACCGTATGCCGACTAGCAGAACCCCCGTCAGGCGGGCGGGTAGCCGACTAGCAGCATGCCGTGGACGTCCTCGCCGGCCGAGCGGTAGACGTGCGGGCCGTCGCCGCTGTACCTGGCGTAATCGCCGGGGCCGAGCGTGATCGGGTCGCTGGCCGGGCCGACCGTGATCGCCCCGGCGTGCACGAACACCCGCTCGACGACGCCGGTGCCGTGCGAGCTGCCGAGATGATCGGTCCGGGCGGGCAGGAACAGGTCGAAGACCTCGACCAGGCCGCCGCGCTCGATCCGGTCGACTAGCCGCAGGCCGAGCTGACCGCCCGGGGTCGACCCGCGCACCCGCGCGCCCTGCTGGGCCCGGACGATCACCGTGGTGGTTTCCCGCCGGTCTTCGAGCAGGTCGCTGAAGGCCACGCCCAGCCCCAGGGCCAGCGACCACAGCGTCTCGATCGTCGGATTGCCCCGGCCCTGCTCCAGGTTCGCCAGCGTGGCCTTCGCGACATCGGCGCGGGACGCCAGGGTGGCCAGGGACATCCGGCGGGCGGTGCGGAGCCGGCGCAGGTTCGCCGCGATGACCTCACCCACGTCGGCGAAGGCCGGTTCCGGAGCATCGTTACCCATGCCAGTAAACTATACCAATAGTACAATGAGATGGTACGCTGATCCCGGTCGGCACGACCCCCTCACCCATCTCCTAGCCGCCGCGGTCCTGCGTACCCGCCGGTCGGTGACCCCACCCATCGAAAGCCGAGGAACGAAAGTGCTGCGAACTGGCCAGGACTACCTCGAGTCGCTCCGTGACGGGCGGGAGGTGTGGATCGATGGGGAACAGGTCGCGGACGTCACGACCCATCCGGCGTTCGCCCCCATGGTGAACGTGCGCGCGCGGATCTACGACCTTGCCCACGAAGACGGCACCAGGGACCTGCTGACCTATGCCGACGAGCCGACGGCCGAGCCATGCGCCACCACCTCGCGCCCGCCGCGCACCCGGGACGACTGGCGGGTCAAGCGGGCGTCGGTCGACGCCATCCTCAACGACGCCGGCGGCGTGGTCACCCGCGTCGGCGATGAGACCGTCGGCGAGATGTGGTCGCTGTTCGACGGGCAGAACGTGCTGAACGAGATCGACCCGGCGTTCTCCGCGAACATCGCGCAGCACGTCCGGCGCGCCCAGCTGCTCGACCCGTTCCACGTCTCGGCCAACACCGACCCGAAGGGCAACCGCTCCCTCCGGCCGCAAGACCAGGACCCCGACGTCCTGCTGCACGTGGTCGGCGAGACCGACAACGGCATCGTGGTGCGCGGAGCCAAGTTCGAGACCGCCGCGGCCTACGCCAACCAGGCGTTCGTGAAACCGACCATCGGCGAATGGAACAACGAAGTCCTGTCCGACTACGCGGTCGGCTTCCTGGCCGACATGGGCGCCCCGGGCATCAAGCACATCTGCCGGTCCGCCTTCGCCGGGGCGCGCGCACCGGACGATTACCCGCTGACCAGCCGGTACGACGAGATCGACACGATGATCGTCTTCGACGACGTGGAGATCGGATGGGAGAACGTCTTCTTCTACCGGCACACCAGGGCGGCCGCGTTCATCCGCGCGACCCTGCACCGGTACAGCATCTTCCCGTACGTCCAGCGCTACCTGCGCTTCGCCGGCTTCCTGCTCGGCGTCGCCTACGCCAGCGCCAGGTCCACGGGCGTCACCATGCACCAGGCCGTGCGCGAGAAGATCGCGCAGATCGCGTGCTACCGCGAGGGCATCGACGCGCACCTGACCGCGGCGATCGAACTCGCCGAGCCCAGCCCGGGCGGGCTGCTGATGCCCAACCAGTCGATGATGTACGCCGGCCGGGTCTTCGCGTCCACCCAGCTCCCTGCGGTCATGCACCTCGTCCGCGACCTGTGCGGCTGCCAGGTCAGCCTGATGCCCAGCAAGGCCATGTTCGACAGCCCCGGCGCCGACGACTGGCTGCGGAAGTACTTCCAGCTCGGGGAGATCCCGGCCGAGGAACGGCGCAAGCTCTTCGCGCTGGCCCGGGACCTGCTCAACTCCGACTACGCCGGGCACCGGCTGACGTTCCAGCTCTTCGCGCAGTCGCCGCCGTTCTCGCACCTGCTCGCCGTCTACAACAACTACGATTTCGGCGGCCCGCTCGACCTGGTGTCCAGGTACTCCTCGGTCGCGGACGAGGTACGCAAGTCATGAAGGACCCCATCACCGTCGGCGGTCACCTGCGGATCCGGCCGTTCAACACCGCCGACAGCTATCCGGAGCAGCGGCTGGACAACGACCTGTGCCAGGCGGTGGTGGCCGGTCACACCGTCTACCTGCGCGGCCAGGTGCCGCAGGACCTGGACACCGGCGAGAGCGTGCACATCGGCCACCCCGCCGCCCAGGCCGAGCAGGTCATGACGAACATCGAGACGCTGCTGGCGGAGGCCGGCGCGTCCGTCGAGCACGTGGTGTCCTGCACCGTCTACCTCACCGACATCCGCCACCGCGAGCCGGTGTACCGCGTGCTCGGACGGCGCCTGAAGGGCGTCTACCCGGTGTTCACCGGCCTGGTCGTGTCCGCGCTTGCCCGGCCCGAATGGCTGGTCGAGGTCACGGTGGTGGCGGTCAGGCCATGACGTTCTCGCTGGTGGGCCGCTGCGACCGCACCGGGGCGGTGGGCGCCGTGATCGCCTCGGCGAGCATGGCGGTGGCGGCGCGGTGCGCGGCGGCCCGGGCCGGGGCGGGCTCAGTGTGCAGCCAGAGCACGACCGACCCTCGGCTGCGTGAGGCGCTGCTCGAGGCGATGGCCGACGGCGTGACCGCCGACGACGCGCTCGCGGCCCTGGTGGCTCGCACCGAGGACATCGCGTACCGGCAGCTGGCCGTGGTGGACGCGGCGGGCGGTTCGGCCTGCTATTCCGGCGAGCTGGCGCTGGGCGAGGCGGCCGACGTCTGCGCCGCCGGAGCCGCCGCCGCCGGCAACCTGCTCGCCGACCGGTGCGTGCCCGCGGCGATGCTCGGGGCCTTCCAGGACACGGCCGGCGAGAGCCTCGGAGACCGGCTCACCGCGGCCTTGCGGGCCGGGCTGGACGCGGGAGGCGAGATTTCCCCGGTCCGTTCGGCTGGAATGGTCATCGCCGGATCGGTGCCGTGGCCCGTCACCGACCTGCGGGTCGACTGGCACGACGATCCGGTCGGGCGGCTCGCCGTGCTCTGGGAAGCCTGGCAGCCACAGGCGGAGTCCTACGTGCAGCGGGCGCTGCATCCGGCGCGGACCTGACAGCGGAGCCGGCCGGCGGCGGATGAGCTCACCCGAATTGGGTAGTGCCGCCGCCATGGTCGCAACGCCTGCCGCTACCGCATCGCCCGGAGTGCGGCTCGAGGGCCGGTACCGGCTGGATGCCCCGATCGCCGCGGGCGGGATGGGCGAGGTCTGGCGGGCCACCGACCTCGTGCTGGACCGGCCCGTGGCGGTGAAGCTGCTGCGCCCGGGATACGGGGGACATGAGGAGGAGCTGGCCCGGTTCCGCGCCGAGGCCCGGCACACGGGCCTGCTGTCGCATCCGGGTATCGCGAAGGTCTATGACTATCGTGACGGCGATCCGCCGTACCTGGTGATGGAACTGGTCGACGGCCCGTCGCTGGCCAGGCTGCTGGATGACGGGCCACTCGCTCCGGCGCTGACGATGAGCCTGATCGCGCAGGCAGCCAGGGCCTTGCAGGCCGCGCACGCGGCCGGGCTGGTGCACCGCGACATCAAGCCGGGGAACATGCTGGTCAGCCGGGGCCGGTACGTGAAGATCACCGATTTCGGCATTGCGTATGCGGCGGGCTCGACGCCGTTGACCCGTCCGGGAGTGCTGATGGGCACGGCGGCCTACCTGGCGCCCGAACGGGCCGCGGGGATGCCGGCTACGCCAGCCGCCGACTTGTATGCCCTCGGCATCGTGGCCTATCAGTGCCTGACCGGCCGGGTGCCGTTTCACGGGGAGCCCCTGGCGGTGGCCCTGGCGCACCGGGAGCAGCCGCTGCCGCCGCTACCGTCCTCGGTACCCGCGGACGTGGCCACGCTGGTAACCGACCTGACGGCTAAGGACCCGTCGGCCCGGCCGGCCAGCGCCGGGGAGGTCGCCGAGCGGGCCGAGCACGTGCAGGCGGTCCTGACCGCACCCCGCGTGACCGCACCAGGCGCCGTCCGGTACCGCGGGCCAGGTCGCCAGGTCGCGAGGCTTCCCGCACGCGCGGCCCTGATCCTGGCCGCGATCATCGCGATCGCCGCGGCGAGCTGGGTGGTGACGGGCCTGCGCGGGCCAGCGTCAGGGCATTCTCAGCCCGGGCCGTCCGCCACGGTTCAGCACCCCGATCGCCACGGCCACCATCCGGCCGGCCGCGTCGCTCCCGCCGGCCGGGCCGGGGGCACCGGCCCCACTCAGGCATCCGGCCACGGCCGTCGATCCACGGCCCCCCGCAAGCCATCCGTACCGGACGCGATCCCGGCACCGGGCCGGACCCCCGCACCGACCGGATCGGCCACCCCGGCCGCGACCGCCACGCCGACCGGCACGCCACCGCCGAGCGGGTCGCCACCGCCGAGCGGGACGCCGGCGCCGACGGGAACGTCGGCCCCGGCGCCAATCCCGAGCTCGAGCCTGGCTGGCGGGTCCGGCACGTTATCGCGCTGATCAGCAGAATCCGGCAGCCCCCCACGGCCTGCACGTTACGGCATGGATGCCGCGCTCATGTCGTAAGAGCTGCATGAACGCGGCATCCACATCGTATGGGCGGCGGCCCGGGGCACCAGGCGGAGTATCAGCGGTCACGCGAGTGCGCCAGGAACACACCGGCACCAGGAGAGCGCGGCCGCGCTGGTCGTGGTAGCCGTACCGGATAACGGGTGAGGCCACGATCGACCCGGCGGGAGCGGCGCGAGCAGCATCGAGATATGAGTATTGCCAGCGGCCGCGACGCCGCCTTCATGAGAGACAATCACACTATGACCGGGCGGCCTGGCTCGTGGCTGCGGCGCATTCTGCGCGCGCCGTTCACCCGGCGCACCTGGGCCGAGCTGGCCTACGCGATCGTCAGCTTCCCGCTGGCCGTGGGGGCCTTGGTCTTCACTGTGCCCACGCTCGTGAACGGCCCGCTGTGGGCCGCCTCCGCGCCGGGCGTCAGGAAGCTCGGCGCGGCCCACCGCTCGCTCGCCCGGACGCTGCTCGGTGAGGACGTCCCGCCCCCGCCGCCGCTGCGACCGTACCCGGTCGTGCACGTGCGGACGCCGGACGCCGACCGGCTGGTCGCCCAGGCCGAGGCGAAGGGCGCCAAGGTCGCACGGAACGGCAACCAGGTCAGGATCATCGGGCTCCCGGTGTCGTGGGTCGCCGAGCTGACCACCGAGGAACGCATCGCCATCCACTCACTGCGGCCCGAGAACAAGCTCGGCTGGTACCGAGGGGCGATACGCGACCGGCATACCTGGCTGGCGCGCAGCTACTTCGCGCTGAAGCTGCCGGTCGCCGTCTTCCAGCTGGTCGTTGCCGCGGGCTTCCTGCTCGCCGGGCTGTTCTACCTGACCTACCCGATCTGGCAGGAGCTGGCCAAGGCCGGCCCGGGGCTGGGAACCGGCAACCCGGTGCCGCTAGCCGCCTCGTTCCTCTTCGTGCCGCTCGGCGCGTTCCTGCTGCTCGCGGCGCCGTGGCTGGCGCACGGGGTCAACGAGCTTGACCTCGTGCTCATGCGTGGCTTGCTCGGCCCCGGCTCGCCCGGCTCGCCCGGCTCACCCGACTCGACCGTGCTCACCGAGCGGGTCCGGGATCTGGAGGTGACCAGGGCGCACGCGGTGGACGACTCGGCGGCCCGGCTCCGCAGCATCGAGCGAGACCTGCACGACGGCGCGCAGGCCCAGCTCGTGGCGCTGGCCATGAAGCTCGGCCTGGCCAAGGAGAAGCTCGACCACAAGGAGAAGCTCGGCGACACCGCCGCCCCTCCCGACCTCACCCGGGTCGCCCAGCTGGTGGACGACGCCCACCGCAGCGCGATCGAGGCGATCGCCGAGCTGCGCACCCTGGCCCGGGGCATCCACCCCTCGGTGCTGGACAACGGCCTCACCGACGCGCTGACCACCCTGGCCGCGCGCAGCGTGGTCCCGGTCGAGCTGGTCAGCGACATCCCGGAGCGCCCGTCGGCCGCGATCGAGACCATCGCCTACTTCTCCGCGGCCGAACTGCTCGCCAACGTGGCCAAGCACAGCGGCGCGCGGCGCGCTACTCTCGAGGCCGTGCACGTCCCCGGCCTGCTCAGGATCCGTGTCACCGACGACGGCCACGGCGGCACCTCCCCGGTGCCGGGCGGCGGCCTGCGCGGGCTGGCCGAACGTGTCCGCACGGTCGACGGCCGGCTGGACATCGACAGCCCGGCCGGCGGTCCCACGGCGGTGACCGTGGAACTGCCGTCCCATGCCTGAGAAGCGGGCTCGAATGCGCATCGTCATCGCTGAGGACGCCGCCGTGATCAGGGCGGGCCTGGCTGAAGTCCTCGGCGACCGCGGGCATGAGGTCGCCGCCGCGGTCGGCGACGCCGAGGCGCTGAAAGCCGCGGTCGCCGAGCACGAGCCGGATGTCGCGATCGTCGACGTGCGGATGCCGCCGGACCACACCGACGAAGGGCTGCGCGCCGCGATCGCGATCCGCCGCGATCATCCCGGCACGGGCATCCTGGTGTTCTCCCAGTACGTCGAGACCCGCTACGCCGCCGACCTGCTCGCGGCGCGCTCCGGCGGAGTCGGCTACCTGCTCAAGGACCGGGTCGCCAACGTCGGCGAGTTCGTCGACGCGATCGCCCGCGTCGCGGCCGGCGGCACCGCCTTCGACCCCGAGGTCGTCTCCGGGATGCTGAACGCCACCCGGCACGCCAGCACCCTGGCCGCGCTGACCGCGCGGGAGCGCGACGTGCTCGCCCTCATGGCCGAAGGCCGCTCCAACAGCGCCATCGCCGACCGGCTGGTGGTGTCCGAGCGCGCCGTAGAGAAGCACATCAGCAACATCTTCAGCAAGCTGGGGCTGCCGCCGTCAGACTCCGACCACCGGCGGGTCCTCGCGGTACTCGCCTACCTCGGCTCGTGACCGCTGAGGATCAGACGGTGCCGCCGATGCGGTGCACGCGCAGGGCGTTGGTGCTGCCCGGGGTGCCCGGCGGGCT
>Ga0335085_10004922_pt1 | contig 21836 bp, 12 predicted proteins | sample Lox_Sample_45_FD_206712 | JGI IMG/M metagenome (GOLD analysis project Ga0335085, IMG submission 206712) | Soil microbial communities from Loxahatchee National Wildlife Refuge, Florida, United States - Lox_Sample_4.5 | ecosystem: Environmental > Terrestrial > Soil > Wetlands | place: USA...
GCTCCCCTCCCCTTGCTGCCCGGGCTCGGCGGCGGCCACCCCGCCGGCCGCGACCGGCGCCGGGCCCGAGCCGGGCACCGTCCCGCGGAGGAGGGCGGCCGCGCCGGCTCCGGCGAGCACCAGCACGACCAGCCCCAGGGCGATACCGAGACGCCTCCTCTGCCGCGTCCGCGTCTGCTCGGCATCGGTCGGCGGCGCGGTGGCGGTGCCCCCCTCCGGCGGTCCGGGCGCGGAGAGCTCGAGGTCGATGGACACCGAGCGGTCGAGCGGCGCATCCGACGCCTCGGTCACGGCCTGGGGCGATGCCAGCCGGGGAAGAGAGCCGGCGGCAAAGCTGGCCGAGACCTCCGCCGCCCCGGACTCCTCCGGGAAGAGGCGCCGCAGGGAGGCCCCCAGGTCGGTGTCCTCCAGCGAGCGCGCCGTCCGGCGCACCACCTCGGCCAGGGCGCGCTCCAGCTCGGCCGCGCTCTGCCAGCGCCGGTCGCGGTCCCGCTCCAGGCAGCGCATCACCGCTGCGTCCAGGTCCGCGGGGACGGAGACGTTGAGGCGCCCGGGCGGTACGATGCTCCTCTCCTGGACGGCGCGGAGCACGGCGACGTCGCTCTCGCCGGTGAAGAGGCGAGCCCCGGAGAGCAGCTCCCAGAGGATGATCCCCAGGGAGAAGAGGTCGCTCCGCGCGTCGAGGGGAACGGCCCGGGCCTGCTCCGGGGACATGTAGGCGAACTTGCCCTTCAGGGTCCCGGCGGTGCTGGCGGTGAGAGCCGCCTTGGCGATGCCGAAGTCGGCCAGCTTCACCGCCCCGTCGTATCCGAGCAGCACGTTGTGAGGGCTCACGTCGCGGTGCACCAGCCTCAACGGCTGCCCGGCCTCGGTGAGCTGGTGGGCGTAGCCGAGCCCGCGGGCCACCTCCAGCCCGAGCTGGGCCACCAGGGTCGGCGCCGGAGGGGCGCGGCGCTCCTGGGCCCGGCGGCGCGCCTCCCAGAGCGACTTGCCGCGCACGTACTCCATGGCCAGGTAGAAGCTGTCCTGGTGCTTGTCGAAGTCGAAGATCTGCACCACGTTGCGGTGGTTGAGGCGGCTGGCCAGGCGCGCCTCGGCGACGAACATGCGCACGAAGCCCGGATCGTCGGCATGGGCGGAGCGGATCCGCTTGATCACCACTTCCTTGGTGAAGCCCTCCGGACCCTGCGAGGTGGCGAGGTAGATTTCCGCCATCCCGCCCTCGGCGAGCTTGCGGCGAACGACGTACTTCCCGATGGGAGTGCCGGCGGCGAGCGTCACGGCGACCGTTTCGACAGTAGCGGCCCCGCCCTGGCTCGGGCAAACTGTTGACGCCTCGCGGGACCGTGGCATGTCACGGGCTGATCCGCGGCGCGGCTCCCACGGAGGACGGCTTGCACTGGAGGGAAGGCAGCTCAGCGCTGCGGGCTCGCGCCCGGCACGGGATCGGGGCGAGCCTGCTGGCCGCCTGTCTCGGCTGTGCGTCCGGAGGCGGCAAGGCCGCCCAACCAGTGATTCCGCCGTTCGTCAAGGCGGCGCCCCCCTGCTGGGTGGGGGGCCGGATCACCCTCGAGCCGTCGCTGCGGCCCACCTCCGCCGACGACGAGCTCTCCACGCTCAGCTGCGACAACCTGGTCCTGGTCCAGAAATCCGAGGACGGAAGCACCAAGGTCATCCACGCCGACGGGAACTTCGCCGCCGGATACGGGGAGTGCCACTACCAGTTCATCGACGTCCCGGCCGGCACCTCCACCTATTCGGGCAAGGTGGTCGCCCTGTCCGTTCCCGAGTCCCGCTACGCGATGAGCTCGGCGGTGGAGTTCAACGCCGTGCGCTGCGGCGACTCGGTGGCCTCCCTCAACCAGCAGCTGGACTTCACCCTCGCCATCCCCGAGGTCCGCGGCCGCTGACTCACCACACCTCGCAGCGCGGGCGGGCGACCATCGGCGCGTCTTGCCGGCAGCCGAAGGCGCGGGCGAACTCCGCCAGATTGCGCAAGGGAGCATTCACCCGTACCGGGTGGGGCGCGTGCACGTCCAGGGCGAGCAGGGCGTTGGCCGCCTCCGGCGAGGCCTTGGTGCACCACAGCTGACCCCAGCCGAGGAAGAGCTGCTGCTCCGGGGTGAGGCCCGGTCCGGAGAGCTCGGGATGGACCCGCTGCCTCTCTTGGAGGGCGAGGAGCGCCAGCCGCAGCCCCCCCAGATCGGCCAGGTCCTCGTCCAGGGTGGCCGCGCCGTTCACCGTCATCCCGCCCACCACCGGCGTGGCATCGGACTGGGCGCGCACGCAGGCCGCCCGCGCGTCGAAGGCCTGGATGGACGCCTCCGTCCAGCCGGTGTGCAGCGCGCCGGACCCGTTCCTCCAGCGTCCCCGGCGATCGAAGCCGTGGATGATCTCGTGCCCGAGCACGGTGCCGACCAGCCCGAGGTTCACCGCCGGGGCGAACTCGGCGCTGAACACCGGGAGCTGGAGCAGCGCCGCGGGCACGAGGATCTCGTTCCGCGCGACGTTGTAGTAGGCGTTGGCGCGGAGCACGCTCACCGGCCACACCCCGCGGTCCACCGGCTGCCCCACCCGGGCCGCCTCGTGGCGGGCCTCGAAGCGGGAGATGGCGAGCAGGTTGGCCACCAGCGAGTCGCGGGAGAGGACCAGGCCTGTGTCGCTCTCCCAGCGCTCGGGGTTTCCCACCCGGTTCACCAGCAAGCGGAGCTTGGCCCGGGCGGAGGCGCGCGTCGCCTCGTCCATCCAGGTCAGACTCTCGAGGCGCCCGGCGAAGGCCTGCTCCAGGTCGCCGAGAACGAGACGCACCGCCGCCACGTCCACCGAGCTCAGCACCCGGGCCACGAAGGGAGGGCCGAGGGCGTCGGGCATGACCTCGGCGGCCAGCCGCAGGCAGGTGCTCCACCGCGCAGCCGGATCCTCCAGGGGCGGGAGGGCCGGATGGAGCCAGCGCAGCACGGCGAAGTGGAGCGCCGCGCGCCAGGTCTCCACCGAGGCGGCCTTGAGCTGGCGCTCCAGGGTAGCCAGCCCGGGGGGATGGACGATGTTCAGCGGTGCATCCTCGGACAGCCCCACCGCGCGCACCCACTTCGCCCAGGGGAAGGAAGGGGCGAGCGCCTTGACCGCCTCCAGATTCATGGGGTGGTAGGTGGAGCGCGGATCGCTCCGCGCCCTCCTCCCGGGGTCGCTCGAGGCGAGGGCCTCCTCGAGCGCCATCACCCGGTCGGCGCTGGCCCGGGCCTGCTCCGGCGTGAATCCTCCGCGGAGGAAGGTGCGCTGGACGTCGGCCCGGACCGCCTCCCGCATCCCCGGCATCCGGACGTCCCCGGCATCGAGGCGGGTGACGCCGAGCAGGCGGAGGTCGATCTGGGCCACCGCCCGCGGGGCTCCCCCGGGGTCGGGCACGGCGGCGAAGTCGAGCACGGTGGGGATGCCGCGCGCCTCGAGGCGCACGATGACCTCCCCCACCCCGGCCGTGGTGGTCACCTCCCGCAGCGGAACCAGCTCCCCCTCCACCTCCACCAGCCCCCGGGCCTCGACGCGCGGGTCGAGGCAGCTGGCCACCAGGCTCACCACCGGAGCTCCGGGAGGCAGGCCCTTCACCGGATGCCCTCCCAGGGCCGCCTCGAGCAGGCTTCGCACCGTGCTGTTGGTGCGGGTCTGCAGCTCGGAGAACCGGGCGGAGACGAGCCCCTCCATGGCCGGGGGGGTGTTGGCCAGCCACCCGCCGCAGGCGAAGCGGTAGAAGTCCACGCACGGGTCGACGGCGGTGTCGATCCAGCTCGCCTCGATGCCCGGCGGGACGGTGACCCCGACCAGCCGGCGTGCATCGGGAACTGCATCGTGGCTCGCGCAGCCGGCGACGAGCAGGCCGAGGAAGACCGCCCTCATCGTCCAGAGCGCCATGCCGCGGGGATGAGCCAGTACAGCGCGCCGTTGAGGTCGGCGATGGTGAGGGCCACGAAGGGCGAGTACCAGCCCTTGGAGGTGACGTTGTTGAAGCCGAAGGACACCCCGAAGCGGTCCTGGAAGAAGGTGAGGTCGAACTCCACGCCGAAGTTGGAGGCGTCCGAGCCGCTCCAGTAGAGCAGCCAGAAGGGGCCACCCCCCACCCCGACCGGCCCGAAGTGGCCGATGGCGCGCAGCCCGAGGTTGGTGGAGGTGATGCCGGGGCTGAAGTGGATGTCCACCAGCTGGAGGGTCGTCTCCAGCGAGAGCCAGGGGAGGAGCCACAGCTCGGGCTCGATCCAGCTCAGCGCCAGGCCGCCGCCGACGACGTCGAGCGCCACCCGGTAGGGCACCAGGTGGGCGAGGACGATGGGCAGGTAGGAGCCGTTGGCCAGCGGAGCGCTGGGGATGGTGGAGGGGTCGAGGACGAGGCGGACCCCGCTCTCGTAGCCCTTGCGCCGGGTGAGGAGCTCGGTGGCGCCGATGCCCACGTTCACCCCGCTCTTCAGCCCCGGGTCGGCCACCGAGGGGCGCTCGATCTCGATGGTCGCCGCGCGGTCCACCGCCCGCTTCAGCGTCCCCTGGAACCACAGCCGCCGGTTCTCCAGGGCCACCCGCATGCTGTCCGACTCGCCGACGTAGCCCTCCCGGACCAGCCCGTTCATGAAGGCATCGAAGTCCGGCTCGCGGTAGCAGAGCCGCTCGACGGCCCCCGCCTCGCAGGCGATGGGCTCGGAGAGCAGGACGATGAGGACCTTCCCCACCTCGCCGGCGCGGCGCAGGTCCGGCGAGGTGGTGCCCAGCCACTGCCATTCGGGCGTCCGGGCGATCCGTTCCCCCTCCGCCACGCTCCCCATCCACGCCGCCAGCTCCCGCCCGGCCAGGGTGCGGACCACGGCGTTGGCCCGGGGCGAGTCGAGGAGGTGCAGCCAGCGCACGGCCACGCCCATCGCCGCGCCCAGGCAGCGCTGCGTTGCCTCCCGGGTGAAGTCGAGATCCCCCGAGCCGTCGGGCTTGCGCACCGGCGCCGGCCGGTTGCCCTCGTAGGGATCCTGGATGTCGCACCAGTGGACGGCCGCCTCGCGCACTCCGTCGTAGACGCCGATGTAGTAGTCCACCTCGCGCAGCGGTCGGTCGAGGAAGCCGCCGAAGTTCCCCAGCTGGCTCCCGGCCAGCGGGCTGAAGCGGGTGGTGAGGACCAGCCGTCTCTCGCCGGTGGCGTCCTGCTGCAGCTCGGCGGCCTCCTGGGCCAGCTCGAGGCTGGCCGCGGTCACCGTCCCCAGCCGCGGGCGCAGCTGGAGCAGTCGCTCCAGCCTGGACCAGGAGGTCCGCATGCCGTCGTCGAGCTCCACCGGCGGGGTGGCCCGCAGCGCGGCCAGGACCCGCTCCACCGGCGGGACGGCGAAGGGGAGCGTGGCCGGCTGGGCGGCCAGCGCCGCCAGAGCCCGCGCCGCCTCCACCGCCGGGGCGAGCGGCATGTTCCGCGCCGCCACCACCCGCAGCTGCTCCGTCACCCGGGCGTTGGCCAGCCGGTTCATCCGGTCCGCCCGGCCGCGCGCCAGCTCGACGTAGGCGAGAATGGCCGTGCGCAGGCGCCGCAGGGCATCCTCGCTCAGGTCGCCGTAGGTGATGCGGGGAAGCTCGTCGGCGAGCAGGGTGAGGACCCCGGCGGCGAGCTGGGCCCGCTGCGCGGTGGTCTCCAGCACCACCTGCCGCTCGGCGGGCGGGGCGCGCTGATTGCGGAGCACCGCGTCCTCGGCGCGCCGCCGGACGTGGGTCTCGCTGGCCAGCACCGCCAGCCCCTCCGCCAGCCGGACCAGGTCCTCGTCGTCCAGCTGCACCGAGGCCCGGGCCATCTCCGCCCGATCGCCGAGGAGCGGATCCTCCCCCGGCTCGCGCCGGGCCGCCGCCGCGCACTCGGCGTCCAGGGCCAGCGCCGCCGCCCCGGAGGGGGCCGTGGCCAGCCGGCGCACGCAGCTCAGGAGCCGGTGCGAGTAGACGATGCGCTCGGCGGCCACCCCCCCGAAGGCGGGCGGGGGGGCGACGTCGGTGGGCTCTCCGCTCAGGTCGACCAGCTGACGCAGGACGGAGGCGTTCTCCACCATCAGCACCGAGCTGCGCCAGAGGAGGTTTCGGGTGGTGAGGTTCCACTTCCGCGAGCCGACGGATTCGGCGAGCTCGCGCTTGCGGGCCGTCCCCACCAGGGTGAAGGCCAGGTCCAGGGCCCCGGTCACCCCGCGTGCGCTGGCGTCGATCGCTCCCTTCGACGGCGGCTGGAGGCGGCGCGTGTCGGGGTCGAGGTAGATGGCGGTGAGGGGATGCAGGATGCGCTGGCGGGCGAAGGCATCCGCCTGGTCGATGGCCAGGCCCACCGGCGCGTTGTCGAACACCCCGCCGTCGACGAAGTAGCTCTTGCACAGGGAGAGCTCCCGGCCGCCGAGGGCATTGCTGTAGGCGGCGCAGCTCAGGTTGTGGAGCGGGTGGGCCGCATCGGGGCCGGGGCAGCTCGAGGCCTGAACCTCCTCGCCCCGCGTGCACTTGACGTCGCATTCACACAGCGCCCGCGGCCCGAAGGCGAGGGGGAACGCGGCCGAGGCGAGCAGACCCTGGAAGAGCATGTCCGGGGCGATGCTCGTCCCGGTGCCGTCGATGGTGTCGGCGAGCCGGAGCAGGCTGTCCGTGGACCAGCGGCCGGGGATGGTCTGCCGGCGCACGGTGGCCGCCCCGGCGCCGTCCACCTCGAAGACCAGGGGAAGCACCGCGCGCTGCACCGGGACGGCCAGCCCGGAGACGTCGATCTCCTCCGGGACCACCCGGGTGACGGTGAAGCCCACCGGGATCCGGCAGCTGGGCTGGAAGCGCATCCCCTGGGGGCTGAACAGGAGCTGCCGGGCCTTGTCCATGAGGGGCATCAGCGCGGCCGAGGCGAGGAGCCCGTCGTCCGGGACGTAGTGGCTGGGGTTTCGGGGGAGCAGCGCGTCCACCCCCACGCCGACCCAGGTGTCGCGGAGCAGGTTCTTGTCCACGGAGAGGTTGTCCTTGGCGTCGGCGTCCTCGCACCACAGCGCCCCGGCGAGGACGGAGTTGATGCTCCCCGCCGACGCTCCGGTGACGGCCACCACCGTGGGGCGGCGCTGGGCTCCGGCCTCCTCGGATGCGACGGCTCCCCGGCTCAGGCGCACCAGGGTCCAGACCAGACCCGATTCGTAGGTCCCGAGGCTCGCCCCACCGCTCACGGTGAGGGTGAAGGGGTCGTCGACCCGTCCCAGCTCGGGCACCGGGCCCGCGCCGAACAGCGCCGCCACCAGCATCGACGGGAGCATCCCGCCGCCTCTTAGCCGATCCGTTCGGCGCCCACTCCAAAAGAAGCGGTGCGTCATGGCTCCCGGAGCCCACCGCTGGCGTCCGAGGTCAGTTCATTGGCGCCCCCGGACATCGTGGGTCCGGGCCCGGATCCGTACAACTCTCGGCCATGAAGACACAGTTCCCGTCCCCGAAGCGCCTCGCTCTGGCCCTGATGGCGGCCGCCGCGCCCGCCCTGGGAGAAACCCCGCGCCTGGCCGAGCTCACCGCGGTCGACCTCCGGCTGGAGGCGGCGATCGGCGTCCAGGGTGGCCTCACCTCGGACGAGGTGGCCCGGCTGGCGGTCCAAACCAGTCCGGACCTCGAGTCCCAGCGGGAGCAGGTGGCCTCGGCGGCGGCGTTGGTGGACGCGGCGATGGTGGGCTTCTTCCCCCGCTTGAGCGGGAAGGTGGCCTACACCCGGCTCTCGGTGGTGGACCCCTATGCTCTCCCGGCGCTCACCCCCGCCACCTCCCCAGGGCCCGCTGGGTCCGGGACGACGGGCGCCCGCGGGTACACCGTCCCGCGGAACTCCACCGAGCTCTCCAGCGTCGCCTCCTTCGGCATCACCGACGTCATCCTCCGCGCCTCCCAGCAGTATGCGGCATCGAGCCAGTCGGCCCTGGCCGCGCGGTTCAACGAGGGTGCCACCCGGCTCCGCATCCAGAGCGACGCCAAGGTGACCTACTACGGCTGGGTCCGGGCCAGGCTCCAGGCCGAGGTGGCCGACCAGGCCGTGTCCCGGGCCGCGCTCCATCGGGAAGACGTCCGGGCCCTCTTCCAGGCGGACCGGGTGACCCGCGCCGACGTGCTGGCCGTCGAGTCCCAGCTGGCCGACGCGCAGCTCCAGGCGGCGCGCACCAAGAACCTCGTCTCCTTCACCGAGGCGCAGCTGCGCATCGTCATGCACGGGGGTCCGCCGGGCCCGCTCGCCGTGGGCGAGGGCGTCCAGGCCGACCTGCCGCCGCTGTCCCCGCCCCCGACCCTGGCCGCGCTGTCCGAGCAGGCCCTGTCCGACCGCCTCGAGCTGCGCTCGATGGCCGCCTCCACCGCCTCGCTCCAGGCGCAGGCCTCCGCGGCGCGCTCGGCCAGCGTCCCCGCGGTGACCCTGGTGGCCGGGATGACGCTGGCCAATCCCAACAGCCGGTACATGCCCCCCGAGGCGACCTTCAAGTCCAGCTGGGACTGGGGGGTGCAGGCCACCTGGAGCCCCAACGACGCCCTGACCGGCATCTTCAACGGCAAGTCGCTCGATGCGCGGGCGCGGGCCAACGATGCCCAGCTCCGTGCCACGCAGGACTCGCTGCGCCTGGAGGTGGCCGACGCCCTGCAGCAGGTGGAGAACGCCGACGCGGCGGTGGTCTCCACCGCCCAGGGGCTGGCCGCGGCCGAGGAGGGCTACCGCGTCCGGCGCCTGCTCTTCCTCGCCGGCCGGGCCACCAGCGTCGAGCTGACCGACGCCGAGACGGACCTCACCCGCTCGCGCCAGGCCTCGCTCGACGCCCACGTCGACCAGCGCATCTCTCGCGAACGCCTCCGCCACTCCACCGGCCAGGACGTCACCGCCGGAACCGACCGATGAATCCCACCCGCCTCACAGGAGCCTCCATGTCTCGCCCCCGTCCGCTGTCCCTGCTCGTCGTCGCCGCCGCCGCCGCCACCCTCGTCGCCTGCTCCAAGCCCTCGGAGGCGGCCCGGCGCGTGGAGATCCCGGTGAAGGTGGCCACCGTGGACCGCGCCGCCGGTCCCTCCGGCGAGCGCTACTCGGCCACCATCCTTCCCGCCGTCCAGGTGGACGTGGCCTTCAAGGCCACCGGCTATGTCGAGGCCCTGGCCCAGGTGCGCAACCCGGACGGGACGTTTCGCCCCATCCAGGAGGGTGACCGGGTCGAGCCGGGGATGATGCTCGCCCGCGTCCGGAGTGAGGACTACGCGGTGAAGGTCGCCTCCGCGGTGGCCGCCGAGGCCGAGGCCCGGGCCGCCCAGGTGGTGGCCGAGGCTGACCACAAGCGCACCGAGTTCCTCTTCTCCCAGAAGGCCGTCTCCGGCTCCGAGCTCGACAACCAGCGGGCCCGCAAGGACAGCGCGGTGGCGCACACCGTGGGCGCCCAGGCGCACGTCGCCGAGGCCCGCACCGCGCTCCGGGACTGCGTCCTCACCTCCCCCATCGACGGCGTGGTGGTGCGCAAGAAGATCGAGATCGGCTCGCTCGTCTCCGGCGGAACGGTGGCCTTCACCGTGGCCGACGCGCGCAAGGTGAAGGTGGTCTTCGCCTCGCCGGACGTGCTGGTGAACAGCGTCCACCCGGGCAGCCCGGTGTCCATCGCCGTCGAGGCGGTGGGCGGCAGCTTCCACGGGGCGGTGACCCGGGTCGATCCATCCGCGGACAGCCGGAGCCGGACCTTCGAGATCGAGGCCACCATCCCCAACGCCGACGGCGCGCTCAGGCCGGGGATGATCGCCTCGGTCGCGCTCCCCGGCGACCTTGTCCGCGGGGAGAGCACCGCCTCCACCCTGCCCCTCAGCGCGCTGGTGCGCTCCACCCGAGACGCCCGGGGGTTCGCCGTCTTCCGTCTCGAGGGAGGCGAGGGCCCGACCCGGGTGGCGCTGCGGGACGTCCGCCTCGGCGAGCTGGTCGGCGACCGGGTGGTGGTCCGCGACGGCCTCGCCCAGGGCGATCGGGTGGTTACCCGCGGGGCCGCCCTCCTGCGCGACGGCGACCCAATCCGCGTCATCCCCTGAAGCAGAGAAACCCTCCCGAGCGAGAGCACGACACGCCATGTCCCACGAAAAGTCAGACGCGGAAATCGTCCGCACCAAGCACAACACCGCCCGCTACTTCACCGAGACCCGGTCGGTGGCCTGGGTCCTCCTCGTCCTGCTCGTGGGATGGGGAATCTTCTCCTACCTCCGGATGCCCAAGCGGAAGGACCCCGACATCCCGGTCCGGGTGGCGGTGGCCCTCGCCAGCTGGCCGGGCGCCAGCGCGGAGAAGGTGGAGGACCTCCTCACCCGCCGCATCGAGGAGAAGATCTCCGAGAACACCAAGGTGGAGCGGATCGAATCCACCACCCGCAGCGGGGTGGGCGTGGTCACCGTCACCCTGCTCTCCAGCGCCACGGACATGAGCCGGGAGTTCGATGACATCCGGCTCCGGCTGGACACGCTGACCAACCTCCCGAACGGGGCGCACATCCAGTTCGTCAAGGACTTCGGCGAGACCACCGCCCTGATGCTCACCGTGGCCAGCCCGCGGGTGAGCCCGGCCGAGGTGCGCGTCCGGGCCGAGCAGGTGCGCGAGGCGATGGCCCGCGTCCGCGCCGGGGCCGCCGGCGACCGCGTCTCGATCGTGCTCTGCTTTCCCCTCTCCCTCAACCCGGCCGGGCTCCAGGAAGCGGCCCGCGCGGTGGGGGCGCAGCTCGCCGCCCAGCAGGCCTCGCTCGACGTCCGCGGCTTCGAGGGTGTGGGCTTCATCGGCCTCGACCTCCGCTCCTCGGCCTCCAGGGAAGAGCTCCTGGCGAGGGTGCGCGCCGTCGCCCTGGAGCACGTCCACGGGCCGGAGCTCCATCCCGACGTGTGGAGGACGGCGGTCATCCGCGGGCTCGACGAGGTGGAGCCGCGCCTGGCCGAGGTGGCCGGGGATCGCTACACCTACAAGGAGCTGGAGTCCTTCACCGATGCCCTGCAGCGGCGCCTGAGGGGGCTGTCCCGGGTGAGCAAGGTGGCGCGCTCCGGCGTGCTGGCCGAGCGGGTGTTCCTCGAGTACTCGCAGGAGCGCCTGACCGCCTACGGGCTCCAGGCGGCGCAGCTGGGCCAGCTGCTCGCCTCGCGCAATGTGACGCTGCCCGGCGGCGTGCTGGAGCTGGACAGCAAGACGCTGCTCATCGACCCGTCGGGGGAGTTCCACAACGAGCAGGAGATCGGCTCGGTGGTGGTGACCACCAGCCGCAGCGGCGCGCCGGTCTACCTGCGCGACCTGGCCCGCATCGTCCGTGGCTACGAGACGCCGGCGCCGTTCCTCAACCGCTTCACCTGGCGCGACGCCCTGGGCCAGTGGCAGTCCACCCGGGCCGTCACCCTGGCCGTCTCCATGCGCAGCGGGAGCCAGATCGCCGACTTCGGGCGCGAGGTCGACGCCGGCCTGGCCGAGGCGAAGAGCCTCCTCCCCGAGGACCTCGTCTACGCTCGCACCTCGGACCAGCCGCGGCAGGTGAAGGAGAACGTCGACCTGTTCATGAGCAGCCTCTACGAGGCGATCGTCCTGGTCGTCCTGGTGGCGCTGATCGGCTTCTGGGAGTGGCGCTCGGCCCTCCTTATGGCCCTGAGCATCCCCGTCACCCTGTGCATGACCTTCGGGCTGATGCGCCTTCTGGGCATCGACATCCAGCAGATCTCCATCGCCTCGCTGATCATCGCCCTCGGTCTCTTGGTCGACGACCCGGTGGTGGCCGGCGACGCCATCAAGCGAGACCTGGCCGCCGGTCATCCACCGGTCATCGCCTCTTGGCTCGGTCCGACCAAGCTGGCCACGGCCATCCTCTTCGCCACCATCACCAACATCGTCGCCTACCTGCCCTTCCTCACCCTGCCCGACGACACGGGGAAGTTCATCTACAGCCTCCCGGTGGTGCTCACCGCGGCGCTGGTCGCCTCGCGCATCGTCTCCATGAGCTTCATCCCCCTCCTCGCCTACTACCTGCTCCGGCCCTCGAAGCGGCAGGAGCCGACGGTGGCCGAGAAGAGGAGCCGCGGGTTCGGCCGGGCCTATTCCCGCCTGGCGGGGTGGGCGCTGGATCACCGCTGGGCGGCGATCGGCATCGCTCTGGCCCTCCTCGCCGCGGGCGGGCTGGGGGTGCGGGGGCTGAAGCAGGCCTTCTTCCCCAAGGACCTGTCCTACCTCTCCTACGTCGACGTGTGGCTGCCCGAGGATGCGCCGCTCTCGGCCACGGCGGAGATCGCCGAGCAGGTGGACGGCATCATCCGCCGCGCCGCCGACGAGTACGGGAAGAAGCACCCCGGGAAGGGCGGCCACCCCCGACAGGTCCTGGAATCGGTCACCTCCTTCGTCGGCGGAGGGGGCCCGCGCTTCTGGTACTCCGTCTCGCCGGAGATGCAGCAGAAGAACTACGCCCAGGTGCTGATCAACCTCCGCGACAAGCACGACACCAACCACTTCGCCCCCTTCCTCCAGGAGGCCCTCTCCCGGGCCATCGTCGGCGCCCGGGTGGACGTGCGGCTCCTGGAGAATGGCGCGGCCATCGGCGTGCCGGTGTCGATCCGGGTCTCCGGCGACGACATCGCCACCCTGCGCTCGCTGGCCGCACAGCTGGAGGACGTGCTCCTCAGGGCTCCCGGCGCCGAGCGGGTGAGGGAGAACTGGGGCGCGGACATCGTCTCCGTGGCCCTGAGGGTCGACCCCGACCGCGCCAACCTGGCCGGGGTGACCAACCTCGACGTGGCCCGCTCGGCGTCCACCGCGCTGAGCGGCACCACGGTGGGCGCGCTCCGCGAGGGAGACCTTCAAATCCCCATCGTCAGCCGGCTGCGCGTCTCGGAGCGCGCCCAGAGCTCGGACCTGCTCAACCTCTACGTGCTGTCCGGGAGCAGCGACGCCAAGGTGCCGCTCCGGCAGGTGGCCTCGTTGGAGTACAGCTCGGTCACCGAGAAGCGGGTGCGGCGAGACCAGATCCGCACCCTCACCGTGCAGGCCTTCCCGGTGGAGGGCACCCTGCCCTCGGAGGTGATGACCGCCGCCCGCCCGGGCATCGAGCGCGTCCGCGCCTCACTGCCCCCCGGCTATAAGCTGGAGATCGGCGGCGAGGAGGAGGAGCAGCTCAAAGGCTTCCACAACCTCCAGATCGTCCTCGGGATCTGCATCGCCTGCATCTTCCTGGCGCTGGTGATCCAGTTCAAGAGCGCGACCAAGCCGCTCATCGTGTTCTCCGCCATTCCCTTCGGGGTGGTGGCGGCGCTGGTCTCGCTGCGGATCATGGGCGCCCCGTTCGGCTTCATGGCCTTCCTCGGGTCGATCAGCCTCATCGGCGTCATCGTCAGCCACGTCATCGTGCTCTTCGACTTCATCGAGGAGCGCCACCACCTCGGTGAGCCGCTGCACGAGGCCCTCATCGACGCGGGCATCCTCCGGCTCCGCCCGGTGCTGATCACTGTCGGCGCCACGGTGTTTGGCCTCATTCCGCTGGCCATGCACGGCGGCCCGCTCTGGGAGCCCCTCTGCTACGTCCAGATCGGCGGGCTGCTGGTGGCCACGGCCATCACCCTGGTCCTGGTGCCCGTGCTCTACGCCATCTTCGTCTACGACCTGAAGCTGGTGAAGTGGGAAGAGACCAAGCCGGCCGCAGTGCCGGCGGTGGTGCCGCAGGAACGGAAGGAGGCGTTGGCCGCCTGATCACGGCGTTGCCCTGCACCCGAGAGCGGCGGCCGGACCCCCTCCCCGGCCGCCGCTTTCGACTTCAGGCCATCGACGCCCGGTACTGCTGCGGCGTCTGTCCCGTCCAGCGCTTGAAGGCACGGAAGAAGGTGGCCGGCTCGGCATAGCCGAGCAGGAAGGAAACCTCGTAGGCGGCCAGGTTGCGGTCGGCCAGATAGCCGATGGCCACCGACCGCCGCGCGTCCTCGAGGAGCTTGTTGAACGTCGTCCCCTCGTCGGAGAGCCGGCGCTGCAGCGTGCGTTCGCTCATCCCCATCAGCTTGGCAATGGACGCCTGGGAGGGCTCGCCGCTGCCGAGCCGCTCGGCGAGCCGGCGCGCCGTCTCCTGGCTCACCGAGCGGGAGACGTCCATGCGGGCCAGCATCTGGTCCGCCTGCCGGCGCAGGTAGCCGGCCAGGGCGGGGTCCGCGCCGGCAATGGGCCGCTCGAGGAATGCCACCGGAAACTCGAGAGCTGCCCGGGGCTGGCCGTGGACGAGCTTCGTCCCGAAGAACGCCTCCAGGGCCGGGGTGCGCTCCGTCCGCCGGTGGGGCAGATGAACCGCCGAGGGCGTGAAACCCGGGTCGACGATGCCGCGCAGATAGCTGACCTGGACGGCGAGCGCCGTCTCCGGCACGTGCTGGGTGGCGAGGAGACCCGGGACGAAGCTGTAGGTCATCCGGGCCAGCGAGGGGGAACGCTCCAGGATGGCCTCGGTCCCCTGGTTGATCAGGTGGACGTAACGGACGACGGCCTCCAGGGCCTCGCCGACGTTGGCCACCTGGGCGACCACGTACCCGAGCACTCCGATGTCAGCTGGCTGGAAGGCGGCGAGCCACTCCAGCGCCAGTACCTTGTCCGGAAGCCGGAGCGAGAGGATCTGCCAGAGCCGGGTCACCGCTTCGACCGACACCCGGTTGTCGCGGTCTTCCAGCAGCTGCGCATCGATGTTCGTCTGCTCCAGGAGCCGCGCGCGGTCGAGCCCGTTCTGCACCCCGACGTTCACCGCCCGCGAGACCATTCCTGCCGCAACGGTCAGCCGCCTGGAATCCCCCATGGCGGTCCAGGACGTTTCCCCGGGGCGAGACCCGAGGTCAAGCATGCCGCCTTAGGCCACCGAGGCCCGGTACTGCTGTGGGGTCTGACCCGTCCACCGCTTGAAGGCCCGGAAGAAGGTGGCCGGCTCGGCGTACCCGAGAAGGAACGACACCTCGTAGGCGGCCAGCTTCCGGTCGGCCAGGTACCCGAGGGCGATGGTCCGGCGGGCCTCCTCGAGGAGCTTGTTGAACGTCGTTCCCTCGTCGGCCAGCCGCCGCTGCAGCGTCCGCTCGCTCATCCCCATCTGCTTGGCGATCTCCGCCTGGGCCGGCTCTCCGGTCGGGAGTCGACCGGCGATCCGCCGGGCGATCTCGTGGCTCACCGAGTGCGGCGGGTGCGTGCGCACCAGCATCTGCTCCGCCTGCTGGCGCAGGTACGCTCCCAGAGCCGGGTCGGCGCCGACGATGGGTTGGTCGAGCAGCGCCGCGGGCAGCTCCAGCGCCATGCCGGGTCGGCCATGCTCCACCTTCACCCCGAAGAACTTCTCGAGGGCCGCGGTGCGCTCGGTGCGCGGGTGCGGCAGGTGGACCGCGGTGGGGACGAAGTGCTGGTCAACGAGGCGCCGGATCATGGACACGGTGGTGACGTGAACTCCCTCCGGCACCTGCTGTGTGGCGAGCAACGCGGGGACGAGGCGGCACTCCAGGCGAGCCACCGGGGGCGACCGTTCCAGGCTGAGCGCGGCACCCTCGTTGGTCAGGACGGAATACCGGAGCGCGGCCTCCAGCGCCTCCTGGAGGTTCGACAGCTGGCCGAGCACGTAGCCGAGCACGCCCATGTCGCCGGGCTTGAAGGCAGCCTGCCATTCCAGCGCCAGGACCTTGTCCGGCAGCCGCCGGGCCAGCACCTGCCAGAGCCGAGCGAAGGATTCGACCGGAACGCGGCCGTCGAGCTGGCCGAGGACCGCCGGCTCGATGTTCGCCTCCTCGAGGAGCACCCCCGCGTCGAGCCCGTTGCGCGCGCCGACGGAGAGTGCCCGCGCCACCATCGGGGCGATGATGGTGAGTCGTCTCGCTTCCCCCATGGCAGGGCTCCCGGTCTTGCTCAGGCGACGCTCGCCCGGTACTGCTGAGGGGTCTGGCCCGTCCAGCGCTTGAAGGCCCGGAAGAAGGTGGCCGGCTCGGCATAGCCGAGGAGGAACGACACCTCGTAGGCAGCCAGGTTGCGGTCGGCCAGGTACCCGAGGGCGATGGTCCGGCGGGCGTCCTCGAGAAGCTTGTTGAACGTCGTCCCTTCGTTCTGGAGCCGCCGCTGGAGCGTGCGCTCGCTTATCCCCATCTGCTTGGCGATCGAGCCCTGGTCCGGCTCGCCCGATGAGAGGCGGGCAGCGATGCGCCGCGCGGCGTCGTGACTCACCGGGCTGGCCTCGTCGATGCGCGCCAGCATCGCCTCCGGGAGGTGCTGTACGGCGAGCATGGCCGCGGTAGGCGAGAAGGTCATCCAGGCGGTGGATGGCCCGCGCTCCAAACTTGGAGCCAGCCCCTGGTTCACCAGCCGCCAGTAGCGGCAGAAGGTGTCGAGCATGTCCCCCAGGTCCGAGGCCTGGACCATCACGTAGCCGAGCACGCCCATGTCGCTGGGCTGGAAGGCGGCGGTCCACTCGAGCGCCGGGACCCGGCCGGGAAGCTTCTGGCCCAGGAGCTGCCAGAGCCGCGTGAAGAGCTCGATCGGGAGCCGCGCGTCCCGCTGCTGGAGGAGCGCCGGGTCGATGTCCGCCTCGGCGAGGATCTGTTCGCGGTCCAGCCCGCAGCGCGCAGCGACGTCGGCCAGCCGGGCGACGCCTCCGGACACGACGGTGAGCCGTCCTGATTCCCCCATCGCAGCCGGGACGTTCCCGGAGCCGCCCCGCGCGGGTCAAGCCGGGGCCGTCGCTCAGGCGACAGTGGCCCGGTACTGCTGCGGGGTCAGGAGACCTCCAGGGCCAGCGTACCCGTACGTCGGAGCCAGCTCTCGCGCGCCAGCCGGCGCAGGACCTCGAGGCCGAGCTGGAAGTGGTCCTCCAGGACCGCTGCCACCTCCGAGGCCGGGATGACCAGGCTCGTGCTGGGCAACGTCACCCGGGCCCGGTGCTGCCACGGGCTCTCGGCGAGCACCTCCACCAGACCGAGGAAGTGCCCTCGCTCGGCGGTCCAGCCGCCCGTGGGACCGGGCAAGATCTGCAGCGTGCCGCCGAGGACGAGCCGCACCTCGCCGACGGGCGTGCCCGGACTCCACAGCTCGCGATCCAGGCCGTCCGCGCGGACCTCGGCCGCCCGCGCCAGCTGGCCGAGCACGGTGAGGCCGCCCGGCCCGAGCTGGAGCGCCTGCTGGAGGAGGAACATGCGCTCGGCCAGGTCCGGGGACTGGAGCCACCCCGGCGGCGGTTCGGTGACGGGCGTCCGCGGCTCGCGCGCATCCCCCTGGGCGCGGTCCCGGAGGATGTTGCCGGCGAAGCCGCGCAGCAAGCTGCGCAGGAGCGATGGGGCGTCCTCGAGGGCCTCGCGCACCACGTCCGCATCGAGGACGAGGAGCAGCGCGCCCGGTTCGGCCACGATGTCGGCGTCGAAGACCGCTCCGCCGAAGAGGGCGTACGCGCCGAAGGCCTTCACCACCGGGTCACCGGGGAGCGGCGAGCCGTCGCGCAGCGCCCGCATCCGTCCCGACAGGGCCACGTACGCCGCCGGGGCGGGCTCGCCGCGCGGCACGAGCACCGTCCGGCTGCTGTAGCTCACCTCGCGGCCGGCGGCGGCCAGCGGGGCGAGGTCCCCCACCGGCACCTGCTCCAGCTCCGGGCGCGCTCGCAGGTGAAGCACGCGCTCGGCGACGCTGACCACGGATCCCTCACGCAGCACTGGGCACACTCCTCTTTCCGGCAAGGTGGAACACGGCCTGGTCGATGGCGAGCCGGAGCTCGCCGGTGGCGGACCCGGCCAGCCTCCGCAGACGGGGCAGGAGCTGGCTCAACCCGAGCTCGGAGGCGGCGCGGACGGTGAGCGTCTGCACCACCTCGCTCCGGTGACCGAGCAGCGCCTCGAGGAGCCGCCTCCGCCCTGCGGTGGAACCGGCAGGCGCCGAGCCGACCGGGCGGACCAGCTCCAGCAGGCGCTCACACAGGGAGGGTGCCACCAGGGACTCGAGCAGCTCCTCGGCGCTGGCCCGCACCTCGGGATCCGGGGAGCGCAGTCCACGGTAGATGGGCTCCATCCGCTCGCCGGGGAACAGGAGCTGCAGGACCCGGAAGACGCGCTCCACCGCCAGCAGCTCCTTGTCCTCGAGCAGCCTGACGAGCAACGCCGTGGCCGGCCCGCCCCCGGCGCCCGCCCCGGGCTCGGCGCGCACCGACCGGAGGATGTCTCGGTTCCGGAGAGCGGTGCGGAGCTCGACGTCCAGCGCCGTCTCCAGCTGCTTGTCGTCCAGGCGCAGCTCGGGGTAGTCGCGCCGGAGGCGGTTCAGGGTCCGCAGCGCGCGGAAGCGCGGGAGCCCACCCCGGGCCTGGGCCAGACGGGCGAGCAGCACCGGCGCTGCGCGTTCCGGCGCGAAGCGACCCAGCGCTGCCGGGATCTCGCGCAGCACCTCCCATGGCCCGTCGTCCTCGAGGAGGCGACGGGAGAGCTCGGCGAAGGCGGGCGGGCCACACCCCACCAGGGCGCCTCGGGCGGCCGCGCGCATCGAAGGCTCCTCGAGCATCGCCACCAGGTCGGGGACGAAGGCCGGACGCGGCAGGGCGGCCATCGCCCGCACCACCTCGGTCCGGGTGGCGGGGTCCTCGGTCTTGGCCAGCGAGAGGAGGGCCCCGGCGAAGCCGTCCGAGGGAGCCGAGGCCAGCGCGCTGGCCAGGCCCTGCTGCTCGGCCGGCGTCCCTCGTCGCGCGAGCTCGGTGATGCGCCGGAGGGCCTCCTCCTCGCCGGGCGCGAGGGCCAACGCCACCAGGGCGGCGGCGCGCACCACCGGGCTGGCATCGGCACTGGCCAGCTCCAGGACCTGTCGCGGCACCGGGTGATGCTGCGTCCAGCGGCGGACCACCGCCGCGCGCACCTGCTCATCCGGGTGGGCCATGAGCCGCTCCACGTGGGCCAGGTCGTCCTTCCGGTCCATGCGGGCGAAGTGGCGGAGCGCGGCCCGGAGCACCTGGGCGGAGGGATGGTAGAGGACGAGCCCCGGGATGAGCCGCCCACGGCCGTAGTGGACGAGGAGGTCCATCGCCGCCAGGACCTCGCGGTCGTTGCGGGCACTGAGGGCGGCCATGAGGGCCTCCAGCGCGCCGAGGTCGAGCGGCGCCGAGACGTCCGGCGCGGCCTGCCCGGAGCGCAGGCGCTCGCGGAAGAGGTCCAGGTAGCGCGGATGGAGCCGGCGCGTGGCCTCGGCCCAGCCCAGGGAGACCAGGGCCAGCGCTCCGGCGAGCCAGCCGCCGGCCACGCCAATGGCGGCCGCGCCGAGGATGAGGACCGAGGCCAGGGCCTGACCGAGGCGTTGCGACACCACGTCCACCGCCGGCTTGAAGAGCCGGCGCCGGTGCTCGGGGAGCGGCAGGTAGAGTAGCTCGGTGCCCGTCCGCTGGAGCGAGGGCCGGAGACCGCCATCCAGCACCCGGCCGAGAAAGGCCAGGGCCACGCCGCCGCCGACGGCCAGCCCGAGCGCGGCCACGAACAGCCCGGCCGGCAGGAGGAGCAGGCTGCGCGCCACTCCGGCCGAGGCGAAGAGCCAGCGGACGGCCACCAGCTGCACCACCAGCGCCAACGCCGACTGTGCCAGGTAGCCATTGGCGATCATCGAGGGGATGCGGTCCGCGGGAAGGCGGGCCACCAGCGCCTGCTTGAAGAGGAAGTCGACCAGGGTCGCTGCCACCGCGGCCAGCATCCCCATCACCAGCAAGAGGCGCAGGTAGGGGTCGCGGGCCACCGTGCCGGGGAGCGTCCGCAGGGGCACCGTGGCCGGCGTGGAGCCGTGGGCCGCCGAGTGCCGCCGGGGAAGCGTGACCGCCGTCGCGGCCGCCGCCGCGGTCAGGCCGGCGGAGAGGAGAAGCAGCTGCTGGGGCGCATGCTCGATGAGGAAGGACCGGGCCAGGACCGAGCCGAGCAGCGCGCCGAGCGGGCCGCCCACGGCGATGACGGCGAAGGCGCGCTTCGCCCCCACCCAGCCGATGCCCTCCTCCGCCCGGACCCAGAACTGGATGAGGAGGAGCGAGGAGAAGAGGGCCGACCAGAGGTAGAGCGCGGCCACCACCCACGGGCCGCCGGACCGCAGGACCCAGAAGGCGGTGGTCACCAGGGTTGCGGCGCCGAGGAGCACGGGGAAGCTCCGCCGCGAGGGGTGGCCGCCCGCGTGCTGCTGAAGCCGCGTGACGGCCAGCACGCAGACCGTCACCGCCAGGTACATCCAGGGGAGGCGGCTCGGGGGCAGGTGCGCCAGGAAGAGGCTGTCCCGGGCCGTCTCCAGAATCGCATGGGCGGCCACGGTGAGCGCCAGCACGGCGGTGAACCGGGCGACGCAGAGCCAGCAACGGACGCCGGTGACGGTGTGGTCGGAGTTCATGGTCAGGCCGCCCTCGCCATCGTGGTGGGGACGACGCTGGCCGGCGCGGTGCGGGACGCGGAAAGCGCAGCGTGCCTCCGCTGGATGGCCCAGGCCACCGCCAGCCAGACCAGGCAGAGCGCCACGTCGATGCGGGCGAAGGCCCGCGTGCTCCAGGCGAAGTGGGTTCCGGCCCAGATGGCCAGCCCGCCCAGGGCGTCTCCGGCGCGCACCAGGAAGGCGTCGATGACCGCCTTGGCCTTGTACTTGGCGTCGCGGGAGACGACGAGGAAGAGCGCGTTGCCGGTGGTGTTCTGCAGGGAGTAGTCGACCCCGTTCTCCGCCACCTTGGCCACCCGGATCAGGCCGAGCACGGGCATGAAGCCCATGGTGAGGTTGGCGCAGATGGACACCAGCGGGAGCGCGAACAGGGCCCGCCCCACCCCGAGGTGCTTGAGCACCCGCGAGACGACGAACAGCTGGCAGACCACGCCGAGGATGTTGACCGCGCCGAAGTAGTCGGCCTTGAACTCGCCGATGAAGCGCGTCACCGAGATGCCGGCAGCCATCGCCTGGTGCGGCGCGGCGGCCACCAGGGTGCGGTCGAGCACGTATTCGCCGGTGCTGTTGACCCAGTTCCGGAGCAGCGAGAGGACGCCGATGAGCAGGAGGTAGGGATCTCGGGCGAGGAGGGCGAAGCCTCCCTCCTTGCTGAGCGGGACATCCGCCTCCCGGGCGGCGCGGACCGAGGCCGCCTCGGCGCGCGTCCGGCCGTGGACCCAGGCGAAGAGACCGAGGCAGATGCAGAGCAGGGCTGCCGCGCAGAGCATCAGCTCCGCCGGCCCCACCGCGCGGAAGAGGAGCCGGGCCAGCGCCGCCCCGGCCACCGCACCCACCGAGCTGCCGGCGCCGATGACGGCGAAGAGCCGGCGACCCTGCTCCGGCCGGTAGACGTCGTTGGCGAAGCTCCAGAAGGCGGCCAGGACGGTGACGCTGAAGGTGCCCACCCAGAGGTAGAAGGGGACGCCCACCGAGGCGCCCAGCCGCACCGCCAGCGAGAACAGCACCAGGTTCGAGGCGAAGAAGAGGAGGACGCAGGCGAGGAGGGCCATCCGCCCCACCCGGCTGGCCAGGGAGGCGTACGCCTTGAGGACGCCGATCAGCAGCAGGGCCTGCCCGGCGGCCGCGTAGGCCTTCACCTCCGCGCCTCCCGACAGGAGGATGAGCGGCTCGCGCGCCACCTTGAGCAGGTAGTAGGCGGTGAGGAGCAGGAAAACGGTCACCGCCAGCGCCAGGGCGGTGGCCGCTTCGCCGGGGCGGACGTCGGCCACGGCCTGCAGGGCCCGGAGCAGCGGCCCCCGGCCTCGGGCGGCGCCGACCAGCGCCAGGCGTCCGCGGGCGACAGAGAGGGTGGTGTTGGCGGGCTGTTCCATGGTGCAGAAAGTGCCCTTGGACAGCTCCTGGAACGATGACCGCGGGCGACAGAGAGCTGGCTTCGGGCGCCAACCGGTGACGTCACACCGCGTCATCG
>Ga0335085_10004923_pt1 | contig 21830 bp, 22 predicted proteins | sample Lox_Sample_45_FD_206712 | JGI IMG/M metagenome (GOLD analysis project Ga0335085, IMG submission 206712) | Soil microbial communities from Loxahatchee National Wildlife Refuge, Florida, United States - Lox_Sample_4.5 | ecosystem: Environmental > Terrestrial > Soil > Wetlands | place: USA...
TAAATAGGTCCGGTAAAGTTCAGGTTCATCGCAGAAGATAAGGTCAGTGAACCATACACATCTAACTCCTGACTCCCGGTAAAGGTTGGAGTGTTGGAAACTCCTGTCCATGTCATATCTTGACAGTAGGCAAGTTGGTCAACGGTTACGGTTCCCCCTGAGGGAAATGAATTGTTGTCAAAGACAACATCAAAAGTTTGTACGGGAACACAGTTACATGATGAGCCACCGCTGGTATATGACCAATGCGATCCATCACTCCAATTTCCAGTTCCGTTAATCCAATAAAGATTTGTTGATCGTGCAAAAAGTGGAAAAAAAGCAAAGAGAAAGAGGTAGCGTTTTATTTTCATATTGAAGCAAATTTTTTTAACTGGATTTACGGAGATCAATATTCTTTATCTCTGATGACTTCCATGAAATCAAATTTTCATCAGCAGGATTAAGCGAGCAGTAGCTATTTGCGTCTTCAAACAAAAGTGTGTTTTCTTGTAGCTATTTCCAAAACAAACTCTCAAATATAGTTACATTTTTTTGATAACTCATACAAAAAGTTGTAGATTCTTACAGTTCATCGGAAATGGCTCATCGTATCTTGACCCTCCATAATCCATCTCTTTCTATTAGCTGGTTATTGAAAAATTGGGAAGGACACAATGACCAAAGAAGTTAATGAAGCGCAGACCATTAAAATTATATTCTTACAATCAACATTTATCTCAAGGCTGTTTGCCAAGCGATATTCGAGTATAGAAAATGCACTTCACGAGGAAAAGCTGATTGAGCCGAAATAATTTATTAAAAATGTAGAGTGAGAAGAAAAGTGGAGTGAGAAAACTCCTTTCGGAAAAAATCAGAATTTCAAACTACATTGTAAGGACAAGTTAAGCTCAACCTTCATAGAATAATGCAACAGCGCTCAATACTATTCTTCTTCTCAGGCCCCCTTTAATAAGATTCAGAACGGGAATCGTTGTTTCGTTGCAAACTTCCCGGATTGAATTCCATGCTTTTCTTTCCTGAGTATCCAATTGAGTCAAAGAGAAACTAGTTCTTAGAGTTACCCATTTACCATTTCAGAGCTGAAATTGATACTATTTCTTGAACGCCTTAAAATGATGGCGGTTGAGCATTTCCTCAATGTCGCTGAGTGAATAATAGATTTTTGCACCAATCTGGCTGAAAGAAATTTTACCTTCATCTCGCCAGGTTTGAGCCGTCCGTTTGCTAATTTTCATTATTCGCACAAACTCATTATTCTCGATGATGAATTTTTTCCTGTCCTTTGTCAGCTCAACAATTCTGGAATTGAGTGACTTCATTTGTTCGAGTAGTTCCTGATAATCTTCTTTCGTGAAAATGATTGCTTCGAATGGCATGTCAATTTAATTTTGCATGAAGTTATTTTGGCTAACGATGTGAATTCATATTCCACAAAAAATTATTTCCAAGAATTGACAACTTAGAGTTTAGCGAATGTTCAAAAGAATTTTCGGAAATCATGATTCCACCAAACAGTTTTTCACCTGAGGAAATACAGAAAGCTAAGAGACTATTCGTAGAATACGTTCTGAAGCATCCATACCTTGAACTTGATTCTCCCCTACATCATAGGATAAGCCTCAAGTGCGGATTTACTGGTCCCCAAAGTTTTTTTGAGGCCTTAATAGACAAGTTTCTCACTGAACCTGAAAAATTGGACATAGGTGATCCCCTTCGTCTTCTGAAGAAGTTATTTCCAGAGCTCGCCGAAAGGAGCTTTGAACTATCTGAGGAGGAAATGAAAGAATTGAGCCGATTTACGAATAGACTGCAGGTAATTCTTATGGACTTGAAAAATCAGGCATCACCCGCTGGTCGGGAGATTGCTTTATCAACGCTTCTCCAACAACGAGATCGATTAAAACATTTTGGATTGGGAGATGACATCTCAGCGAAGCTAATTGAATCTCTTGAAAAAGATGTGAAATCTAATCATGGAAGAAAATCTAAAGCGCTATATAGATGGAAGGGTGGCGATTCAAAGCTCCGCTTTCTCGCTCAGATTCTTGAAGAAGAATATAATCTAATGAAGGGTCAAAAAGCATTTGTTGAACTTTTCTCGGGTAAAGATGTAATTGTAAAATGGAATGGAAAAAATTGGAAGACACTTGCTCATCTTCTATTCCGATTGAAAGAAGAGCACATTTTTCAACCAATGGGAAACAAAGGCTACTTTGAATTTGCTCAAGCACACTTCCAGGACTATTCCGGCAATAGTCCAATAGTCTTGCTCAGAAAACTTAGCTCGCAAATTGATTTTCAATCAACAGAGAATTTACAGGCAAAAAAGGTAGTTGATCAGATAATAAAGTCTCTGCTTTCATTTAGACAAGAATAGTCCATCCGGAATATTCCAATCGTCCGCCAATATTTCATATTACTACCGTTTAGCTTCACTGGCCCAAATAGCTGACTCATGAAGCTGGTTATCATTGATCCTATTGAACTTGAAACTCTCCTAACTAACACTGTGAGAAAAGTATTGTGCGAATCAGCGCACAAAGCCAAAGAACAGGAAGAATTCCTTTCAATCGAAGAAGCCTGCCAATTACTGCACTTGGCCAAGCCGACGATCTATACTTTGACTTCATCACGTCGCATTCCTTTCATCAAAACTGGCAAACGCATATTATTCCGCCGAACTGACCTACTCCGGTGGCTAAATGAAAAAAGGCGAAAAACTGTTGAGGAATTGAAGGAGTAATAATCGGATTCAAATAAACGTCAATGGAAACGATATTCGAATACTTCAATACTTCCGAGTCCGGCAGATCTATTTCGCAGAACCGTGCAAATCGAGTAGTATCCTTGAAAAATCAACGAAAAGAATTCTTGGGAATTCAGCATATCACAAAAAAGTCTCTTGGTTCATTCGCTGATTATTTTTTGCCAAAACCATTTCTATTGTGAGCGACGGGTGGATAAAACTTCATAGACAGATCATGGAATCACCTTCGTATTTCAGTGAGCCTTTTTGCCGGAACATGGCATGGGTCGATTTGCTGATGCTTGCCAATTTTAGACCAGCAATTCTTCATGTGCGCGGAGTGAGAATAGAAGTAATGCCAGGCGAAGTAGGATGTGCAAAAGAAATTCTCGCGGCACGGTGGAAATGGTCAAGGGGCAAGGTGAGACGTTGGCTTGATGAAATCGAAAAAGAGGGCAGGATAACGCAACAGAAATCTCACACGCTTACAAAAATTACCATAGTCAATTTCAAAAAATTTCAGTCGCAAATGTTCTGGAAAGGTACATCAGATGAAACAACCGACGGACAACAAGAAGATCAACAGGCGGAACATGAAGAAAGAAGTGAAACAACTAAAAAAGGAAATGAGAAGGAATATTCGGCAAGCATTTATTTTCAGTTCAAGCAACGACTTCTCATGGATCCTAAATTGATGAGCAGCTACAATGAAACCTTACCAAATCTGATAGATACTTTTCACAATTATGAGACTGAGAATCTGCACGAGTGGAGGAATTATTCTGACTATCGGAAGCATTTCGTGTCATGGATTCCAAAGTACAGGCAGCGATCAAAAACAGTTGTGAATAGTGATAACCAAAAAAGACAATTCGCTCGTGATGACTAAAAACAACGAAAGAACAGAAGAGGAAAATATTTCAGCTTTTCTATTTGGAAGAATACCGCCGCAGGCGCGGGAATTTGAAGAATTAGTTCTCGGTGCAATTATGTTGGAGCGTGACGGTATTTACAAAGTAGCTGAGATGATTTCACCAGAGATGTTTTACGTCGAGGCTCACCAAAAAATTTATAAAGCGATTCAGAACTTATTTGGTCGCTATGCGCCTATTGATATTATCACCGTGACTGAGGAACTGCGCAATCTTGGAGAATTGGATAAGGTTGGTGGTGCATATTTCGTAACTGGACTCACTACTCGAATTGCTTCATCTGCAAATATAGAATACCACTGCAGCATCATTGTTCAAAAATTTAAGCAAAGAGAACTTATACGAGTCTGCTCACAAATTGTAAAAAACGCATTTGACGATACAACCGACGTTTTTGAGCTGATTGATTTCGCTGCGAGTGAGACTCTAAAGTTGCATAATGTTTCCGGCACAAAAAACACGGAGCCGCATTTTAGAGTAATAAAAGCAATTCGGCAAATTGAATCAGCTATGAATAGTAAGGAGATCACCGGAGTCCCGTCAGGATTGATTGAAGTGGACAAACTCACAGGTGGTTGGCAGAATGAAGATTTGATTCTCGTAGCCGGTCGACCCGGTGCAGGGAAGAGTGCGGTTGCTTTACAATATGCTCGAGCGGCGGCAATGAGGGGGTTTCCGGTTTGGATGTTCAGTCTTGAAATGAGCGATGCTCAAATTGGACTTAGAGAGTTGGCAATGGAAAGCGGTATGAAATATTCTAAAATGCGCACTGGTAGAATAACTGACGATGAATTTACGGAGGTAGTAAAGGCAACAGATAATATCTGTAACTATCCTTTTTTTCTTGATTCGGATTCGCGACTCAACATAGTGCAGTTGCGAGCAAAACTCACAAAAGCAATTCATGAAAAAGGAATACGACTTGCTATCATTGACTATTTGAATTTGATGGAAACCGATTCAGTCAACAGGAATAAATATGAAAAAGTTACCGAACTGGTAAAGGAACTTAAGCGCACTGCGAAGCATCTCGGTATACCGATCATTTTGCTCGCGCAATTAAATCGCGAAGTAGAAAAAGAAGTTGATAAGCGACCACGATTGCACCATTTGCGTGATACAGGGGCGCTTGAAGAATACTCAGATATAGTACAATTGCTTTATCGTCCGGCATATTATAACCTCCATGCTGTTGATGAAGATGGTGGATCAGATACGAATACACTTTACATTGATTTTGGAAAGCATAAACAAGGCGCAACAGGAATTGTGAAGCTGTACTGTGAAATTGAAAAAAACATCATAAAGGATTGGAAGTGACACTTGATTGTTCATAACAAAATCTGAAGACAATCATTGCAAAATTTTTGCAACTCTCTATACAAACTACGTCGCATCAATTGTGACAACAGTATTGCATTTTCTTTGCACGAAAAATGCAAATCGAAATCATCATCAAAGACGACGTTCAAAAGTTGAGAGAAGAAATTGTCTATGATCTCAAAGTGCTTATGCAGTTAAGCGGGCAAAAGAAATGGATTCGTACCCGCGATGTAATTGAGATGTTGCAATGCTTTCCAACCAATGTTCACAATCTAAGAATTCGCGGATTGCTTCCCAATACCAAAGTAGGTCGAACCATTTATTAAAGGATTACCTATGTCGAAAAAATGCTTGAAAAAAATCTAACCCAAGGATTTTGATCGATCACTCTACACAATTCTTGTCAATCCAGAAAGTTATAAGGAGATTTACGCCCCTCACCTTATGGCATTTAACGAAAACACCCGGGTAAAAATCCCTGCCATTCTTCATCTCAGTAGATTGGGATATAAATATGTTTCATTGTCAGACGAGCAATGGGACCCACGAACAAACATTTTCACTCGGATTTTTTCCGACAGCATAGCCAGGATCAATCCACAACTTGAATCTATTGACTTCAAGAGATTACTTGATGATATTGCTCTGATACTCGAGAATGAAGACCTCGGAGAAGCATTTTACAGGCGACTGCTTAACACTTCCGACATCAAGCTGATTGATTTTGAAAATTTTGAAAACAACACCTTCAATGTCGTTACTGAGTTGCCGTGCATAAATGGAGAAGATGAGTTTCGACCGGACATCACAGTTCTCATTAACGGAATGCCTCTTGCTTTCATCGAAGTGAAGAAGCCAAATAACACTGATGGCATACTTGCAGAGCGTGACAGGATCAACTACAGGTTTACAAACAAGAAGTTCAGACGCTTCATAAACATTTCTCAATTGCTTGTCTTCTCCAACAACATGGAATATGACAAAGATTCGATTGAACCGATTCAGGGAGCATTCTATTCGACAACTGCTGCAACCACAGCCAATTTTAATTGCTTCAGAGAAGAAGAAAAATTAGACACCGATATACTTCTTCAACCTGAAGATGATGACCTGGAAAATTTTATCCTGAAGGACAACAACCTGAATGCAATAAAGCATTCGCCGGAGTTTCAGACCAACAAAGCAATTGACACTCCGACAAACCGGATAATCACTTCAATATTTTCTCCTCAGCGGTTACGTACGATATTGAAGTTTGCAATTGCTTATGTGAAAACGGCGAAGGGAATTGAAAAGCACATCATGCGCTATCCTCAATTCTTTGCGACCAAAGCAATCGAAAAGAAACTTGACGCCGGAATAAAGAAGGGGATCATTTGGCATACACAGGGCAGCGGAAAAACTGCTCTCGCTTTTTACAATGTTCCCTATCTCACCGATTATTTTCAGAAGAAAAACATTGTTCCGAAATTTTATTTCATCGTTGATCGCATAGACTTGCTGGTTCAGGCAAAGACTGAGTTTATAAGTCGTGGTCTTGTCGTTCACACGGTAAATTCAAAGGATGAGCTTCAGAGAGATTTCAGAAAGAGTGAAGCCATTCACAATCTTTCCGGAAGCAGAGAAATCACAGTCGTCAATATTCAAAAGTTCAAAGATGATAGTGATGTCATTCGCTCCACCGATTATAACATCAATGTCCAGCGGGTTTATTTTCTCGATGAAGTTCACCGCAGTTACGATCCGAAGGGAAGTTTCCTTGCTAATCTTTACAGCTCTGACAGGAATGCAATCCTCATCGGTTTGACTGGAACACCTCTCATCGGCACCACACGAAATTCAACCGGAATCTTCGGAGGCTACATTCACACCTATTATTACAATGCTTCAATTTCCGATGGGTACACGCTTCGCCTTATTCGAGAGGACATTGAAACTTCTTACAAGATTCGTTTGAAAGAAGCACTGAGACAGATTGAGATTCTAAAGGGTGACGCTGATAGAAGAACCGTTTACGCTCATCAGAAATTTGCCGAGCCGATGCTCGATTATGTGGTAGAAGATTTTTTGAAGAGCCGCGTCCAATTTGCTGACAACTCCATCGGAGCAATGGTAGTGTGCGACAGTTCAGACCAGGCTAAGAAGTTGTTTGAAATATTCATAAACAAATACAATCGCGAGCAGGACGTTCTTCAGGAGGTGGATCGAAGTATAATGGTATCAGAACCATCTGAAACATATCACACATTTCAGCAAGCAAGCGGAAGAAATCTAACCGCGCAAATCATTCTCCACGACATCGGAGATAAAGACGTACGCAAAGTAGAGATTGAAAAGTTCAAGGAAGGTAATATTGATCTGCTCTTCGTCTTCAATATGCTCTTGACCGGTTTCGATTCAAACCGGTTGAAAAAGCTCTACATGGGCAGAGTGGTTTACGATCACAATCTGTTGCAAACACTAACACGCGTTAATCGTCCGTACAAGAAATTTCGCTACGGCTATGTAGTGGACTTCGCCGGCATCAAAAAAGAATTTGACCTCACCAATAAAGCGTACTTCGACGAACTGCAGAAAGAGTTGGGTGATGAGATGCAGACGTACAGCAATCTCTTCAAATCCAAGGAAGAAATTGAAGCAGAAATTCAGGACATCAAAGAGAAGCTCTTCCATTATGACCTTAACAATGCAGAAGTCTTTTCACAGCAGATTAGTCAAATCTCGGATCGCAAGACAATGCTTGAAATCAAGAAGGCATTGGAGAACGCCCGGAATCTTTACAACATCATTCGCCTGTATGGTCATTTCGAGTTGTTGGAGAAAACCGATTTCAAAAAACTCAATGAACTATACAATGAAGCCTCACGCCATCTCGATTTAATTAACCTGAAGGAATCACTTGAGAACAGAGTTGACACTACGAACCTTTTGAATGTTGCTCTCGAAAATGTTGTGTTCATGTTTCGCAAGGTAGGAGAGTCGGAGATGGTGATTGCCGATGAGTTGAAGAACATGCTGCGAAAAACCCGGGAAGCTTTGGGTGGAAATTTTGACCAGGAAGACCCATACTTTGTAAACCTCTATGATGAATTGCGAAGGTTGTTTGACAAAAAGAACCTTGACGAAGTAACGCAGGATGAAATGAAAGCAAACATCACTTCATTGCAATCAATCTATGATCGCGTACTGGAACTTAACAGGCAGAATAATTTGTACAAAGCAAAATACGAGAACGACGCGAAGTATGCCCGGATGCACAAGCGCATTTTTGAACGCGGAAACATTAGCAAGAGAGAAAGTGATATTGCGCAAGCACTCATGACCATCAAGAAGCAAACTGATGAAAAGGTTTTGAATAATCTCAAGATGCTGGATAATGAAAGTTATTTTCAGGGGTTATTAAATAACCTGATCGTCTCGAGTTTCTTCAAATCGAAAATTGAATTGGATCCTGAATCAGTGCAATTCATCAATATACTTCTTTCAAAAGAGTACATTAGCGAGTATCAGGGAATAAAACTATGGTAACACAAGATTTTACAGCGCAAACGAAGGCGCTCATTGATAACCTCAAAGGAATATGCGCCACATACGGGCTCGGCAACGATGGCAACGAATTTAAGATCATCACACAGGTCTTTCTCTACAAATTCATGAATGATAAATTTGGATTTGAAGTGAAGGCAGTGGACGACAGGTTGAAGAACGCCGAGAACTGGGAGGAAGCAATTGAAAAATTCACTGACAAGCAATATCAAATGTTGCTGCTGAAACTTCCTCCCGACAGCGCAAAACTCAAACGTGAACATTTCTTGTCATGGCTATGGAAACATCAGGATGTAGAACAGTTCGCAAAATTGTTTGATGACACACTGCGTGATATTGCCCTCTTCAACAATGAAATTTTTTCGGTAAAGACAGGAACAGGAGCACGAATAACGCTCTTCGATGAGTTAAGCAACTTTATAACTGATAGCTCGCAGCGAGATAGTTTTTGCAAAGCAATCATCAACCAGTTAGTGAATTTCAGCTTTGAAAAAATATTCAATCAGAAGTTCGATTTCTTCTCTACCATTTTTGAATATCTCATCAAGGACTACAATAAAGACGGAGGCGGCAAGTACGCAGAGTATTACACACCTCATGCAGTTGCCAAGATCATGGCTGCAGTACTCGTTGATAAACCGGTGAAGAATGTAACCTGTTATGATCCCGCAGCAGGTTCAGGAACTTTACTCATGAATCTTGCACACGCAATTGGTGAAGATCGCTGCACGATTTACTCTCAGGATATTTCCCAGAAATCTTCCGGAATGTTGCGCCTCAATCTCATTTTGAACAACCTTGTCCACTCGATCCAAAATATCATTCAGGGTAATACGCTGGCAGAACCATATCACAAGAATAAAGACAAGAAGCTGATGGTGTTTGATTATGTCGTTTCCAATCCTCCCTTTAAACTTGATTTCAGTGACTATCGCGAAAAGCTCGACAGCAAACAAAACCACGAGCGCTTTTTTGCAGGAGTACCTAAAGTGCCAGCAGGCAATGACAAGAGCAACATGAGTATTTACCTTGTCTTCATTCAGCACATCATTTATTCACTGAGTAAAAAAGGTAAAGCAGCCGTTGTGGTGCCAACTGGGTTTCTTACAGCACAGAGTGGAATTGAAAAAAGGATTCGTGAAAAATTAGTGGAAGAGAGAATGCTTCGAGGTGTGATCTCCATGCCAAGTAACATTTTCGCAACAACCGGGACCAATGTTTCAATTTTGTTTATTGACAAATCAAACGCAAAGGGTGACATTGTTTTGATGGATGCAAGTAAACTTGGCGAAACCGTTAAGGAAGGCAAGAACCAGAAAACATTGTTAAGTCCTGATGATGAAAATAAGATCATCAATACCTTTAATCAACATGTAGCCGTTGAAGATTTTACGGTAGAGGTTAGCTATGAGCAATTGAAGGAAAAAAATTACAGCTTCAGCGCCGGGCAATATTTTGAAGTAAGGATTGAATACACCGATATTTCTCCAAAACAGTTTGAAATAAAGATTAATCGCTTCAAAGAAAATCTCGATGAAATGTTTGCCGAGTCAAAAGTTTTGGAGAAAGAAATAAAAAAAGGTTTGGCTACTATTTCTAATGCTTAGTCTCAAAAAATATAAGTTCAACCAACTTTATTCAATGAGTTCAGGAATATCTTCAAAACCTGAACAAGCTGGTCATGGTTCTCCATTTTTATCCTTCAGCACTGTATTCAATAATTATTTCGTTCCTGATAACTTAAATGCATTAATGAATACTTCAAAAAAAGAACAAGAGATGTATTCAATTAAGAGTGGAGATATTTTCCTGACAAGAACCAGTGAAACAATTGATGAGCTTGGAATGAGTTGCGTTGCACTGAAAGATTTTCCCAAAGCAACTTTTAGTGGATTTGTGAAGAGATTAAGACCGACACAGGATAATATTACCTATGACAAATTCATGGCTTTCTACCTGAGAAATAATTTTTTTAGAAAGACAATTACAAACAATGCTTTCATGACATTAAGAGCAAGTTTGAATGAGGACATCTTTTCTTACCTCGATCTCTACCTTCCACCATACGAAGAACAAAAAAAAATTGGGGATTTTTTGTTTCTGTTGAATAGCAAAATCGAACTCAACTATCGCATCAATGCCGAGTTAGAAGCCATGACAAAAACTCTTTACGACTATTGGTTTGTGCAATATGATTTCCCCAATGCAAAGGGGGAACCATATAAGAGCAGTGGTGGGAAAATGGTTTACAATGAGGAATTAAAAAGAGAGGTTCCAGAAGGGTGGAGAATAAAAACTCTCGACCAGGTTTTACGAATTGTGAGAGGTGCCTCTCCGCGCCCTATTGATAAGTTTCTTTCCAATGAGGGAATGCCTTGGGTAAAAATCTCTGATGCAACTTCTTCAAATAGGTTTATCATAGAGACAAAACAATTCATTCTTCATGAAGGTGTTTCTAAAAGTAGAAGAGTTGATGTGGATACGTTGATATTATCAAACAGTGCAACTCCTGCGATCCCGCGTATCATGAAAATTGAAGCATGTGTTCATGACGGCTGGCAGATTATTGATAATTACACCGGAGGTTTGACAAAAGAATTTATGTACCACTATTTTGAAAATGAAAGACCAAGAATCATTCACCTTGGAAGTGGAAGCATTTTCAAAAACCTAACAACTGATTACATCAAGAACTTAAAAATTGTATTACCGCCAGAAACAATTCTTAAAAAAATTGCTCCGCAATTGAAAACTATCAGCGAATCAATTTTCATCAGAACAAAAGAAAATCAAACTCTATCTTCTCTCCGTGACTGGCTCCTCCCAATGCTGATGAATGGTCAAGTGAAAGTGAAAGAGGCAGAAGAGGAATTGAGGATGGTGGCAGAGGGAAATCCAGTATTCAACACGGTCAGTCTTAAAAAATATGACAAAGCCTGAAATCACATATCTTGAAGAAACAATCAGTAAGCAGATGCGGGATCTGTGGAGCAGGAGTTCTGATTTAATTACTGAAGAAGCCTTCAATAGCTATAATGACAAACCTGATCCAGTTGCAGAGGAGCAATGGGATTGGATTTATGAAGAATTGAAACAGCTTTATCACCGCATTCTTACCTATCTTGAAGCAAAGGAGCTTCCTCAATTAGCTACAATCTTCAAATCAAAAACGGAAATAAAACTTTCATCTCAAAAAACTGCTCTTAATACCGCCGTATTAGGATCGTCCGATCCATATCTTACCATCCTGGACGACTTTCAAACTTTCCTTTCGTGCTTTCAAGCATTTGATACTTCGCACACAGGAGATAGAAAATTTGAAATCTTGGAAAATATTCTTTCCAATACCGCCGGAGTTCTAAAACACAACAGGATTACCTTTAAGAATGAAGCTGATATTTACCGGGAAATGAAATGGTTTATTGATATAGCTTACCCATCGTCAAGGTCTCTCAACAAAGCAAGATTTATCAAAAAGTTTACAACCTATCGCCCTGATATTTTAATTCCTGAGATTGAAACTGCAATCGAATATAAACTCATTCAAACTGGAGACAATGTGGAGACCTACATTGATCAACTTAAAACAGACGCGGACAACTATACTCGTGATCCTGACTATTCAATTTTTTACGCTGTAATTTATGTAGCAGATAAATCAATTGCATCAAAAAAAAGCATCGAACATAGTTGGGCAGAAAAGGAGTTTCCCAAGAATTGGAAACTAATTATTGATGGCTGAGGACCAGAGAAAGCGGTTACTCTAACTCACCATTCTTTTTCAGCATAGCAATGTAATCTTCCTCTTTGAAAGGGCAGTCAAGAAATGCTTCAGCAACACTTGAATCCTGAAACTTCAATTGATTCTTCACTTCATTCATCAATCGCTTTCCGTAATCCATTGACTTTGCTCCGTGACTTAGATAAGTATAAACGTTTGACTTTTTTCCCTTGTAAAAAAAGTGGTAGTAATAATGGTGGCTTTTCTTCTTTGTAGAAGTAGCCTGGAATCCCTTTGCCAGCAAAGCCTTCTCAATGTCTCTTGCAGAGCGGGTTTTCATAAATCTTTCACTTGGTTAATCATTTCATTGAGCTTTTCCTTCAGCTCAATTGCTTTACGAGTCAGCTTTGAATCATCTTCGTTATAAATAGACCGGATCAGAGAGACGAACGTAAAATAAAATGCTTCATCCGCTTCTTCTCGTTCCTTTCCCCAAACGTTAATGTTTAATTCAGGATAAGAGATGTAGTAAAGTTGTTCCTCTTCATCATATCTTACTTCAGCAGTGATAGGTTGCTTTAGCTGCACTTCAACATCATCGTACTTAATCACATGAACTTGCAACGGGTAATCATCGTGTTCCAGTTTTTCCGTTGCCAGTAGTTTCTTATATCGTGGTCGTGCTCCAAACAAGTCAATGTCTCCCTCAGTACGAACATAAATTTTGTAAGTCGCATCCGGCAAGTGCGGTTTCACAGAAGGTGGAATAAGTTTGTCTTCCACTTCGGGAGTAATCTGCTTGAATTGCTTTTTCAAATCATCGAATGATTTGCCGTATCGGAATGAATAGCCTGCCGGCTTGAAAACAGTTTCTTCCAATGGTCGGAAAATACTTGCTCTTTCTTCTTTAGAAAATCTGCGTTCAAGAGACTGTACAGTTTGAGAATTGTTCAGGTCGCTGTAAAAAACTTCTCTCTCGTACGATTTGAATAGCTGCTTCTTCAGTTTCAGTGGCTCTTTCAAATAGGTGAAAGCTCCAAGAGTAGTAACAGTATTCGGCGCCAGTCCTGCTTCAAAACTTTCAAACTTCAGATCAACTACAAGAAGACGCGCTTCATCCTGTAACACTTTTATTTCCTTGTTGACTTTTTGCGTGATTTTTCCTTCTTGTGAATAGACATTTCTTAGCTCTGCATCGAAGTAATTTTGAAAGGAAGTGTTGAGAGCTTTTAGAACTTTCGTGAGTGTATCAATATCAATTGCCCCACCGAACTTCGGTCCGGTTTCCAGCTTAAAATACAAAGCCAGCTTGCGAAGTTCATCAAGAAAATCCTTCTGCATGATAGGTGGAACGTTTCAAAAGTATGAAAGTTTTGATGGTAGCTTGAAATTAAAATGTCGAAGTTTTCACTCTGAAAACAGCATGTTGTTAAGTTGCCGGAGGTGCCGCAGGTGTTGCAGCAGAAGCGGCAACGAAACCCCAGAGCGGTTCTTGTTCCCAGTTTACAGGACAACCAAGAGCTCCGGGATCAATTGTGGGATGAGCGATGAGTAGCTGCTTAAACTTCTTATGAAAAGTGTGGTGTGGGTTGGCAGTTTGCAAAAAATAAGAAATGATCGAAAGCATATAGTATGCTTTGCGGTTGCTTACTGCTGTATTGATCAACCATTGCTTGTGAGGATTGTGAGGATGTAAAGGTGAAATACTCATTGCTCTGTTCCACATTCTTGAATGATGAGCGCAAAGATTTCTCAGGTACACGATACTGTGCAACCAGCTTTCAAATACGGTATCTGAAAGTCCGAAGTGAACAGCAATATCACGCCGGTCTCTCGATGATTTAAGATTTTGATACAACATAGACAATGTGCCGAACGAAGTAATCTCCATTGTAATCCAACTGGGAGGAAGCGGATCAGAATATTTGCTTTCATAAGCCGTCACAAACTGCTCATCGCTACGATCATATTCGTCTGAAATTCGTGCAAGCGACCTGCCATGAGCCCCGGGATTTTTGAATATGGCGGTATTCTGAAACCAGAAAGCGCCATGCTTATGAGAAAGCACGTAAATCATTTTTGCCCTCACTGCAATTTCAATCTTTTCTATTTCAGACATCGTGAGTTGTCGGAGCTTACGGTCGAAACAGTATATCTGAAAAGCGGTATCGAACTTTGCATCGGGCTTAAAGATGTGATTAGTTTTGTCAGCGAGTAGAGGATACCAGTATCCGCTAAGACGATAGTAGCTTACGTGCTCAAGCACGTGTAAAGCCTTAGCATCATTGTCAATGGTTAGTCCGCGATCTTTTAATTGTTGGAGTTGTTGCGCGTAGGATAATGCAGGTTTGGAGTAAGCTACTTTCGCCATGTCTTAAAAAGTAAAAAGCCCGTCCTGAGCGCGCTATTCTCTTTCGAGAAAGGAAGCGGGACGAGCATGTTAGGCGCAAAGTTAACGTTGTAAAGTTGATATTGTTCCTGTTCTCAAAAGAATTTTAATAGCAACCGTAAATAACCTCAAATAAGCCTGTTTTAGAAGGAAATGTAATTTAACACTTTACCAATGGGTATCCACCGCACATACAAATGTTCTGATTGCAACTATGCATTCTTCGGCAGCGGCGGTCGTGATCGTGGCTTCATTGCAACTACTCAAACATTTGAATGTACAGAGTGCAAGATTCTATTCGATGCAACAATTGCCCTCGACACGAGCGACAGGAATAAGAAAACAACATCACGAAAACGGGAAGAGTACTTCTGTCCTCAATGCAAAAGCAAAGAGCACTTGCAAATGTGGGATTACAAAGTTGACCAACGCTGCCCGAAAGCAAACTGCAAGGGCACAATGGAATACGAACGCAAGGAGCAAGCAATCTTCTGGGATTAAATACCATCACCTTTGCCACCGCAGCTTCACAGTTTATCCAGAACATTTTACACCATATTCGTAAATTTGTAACCGCATGGCAGCAACCGCTTATAGCGAATTTTCAGTGTTATCTCTTCTTCAGCATGAAGATGAATTAGACGAAGAGATGAGAGAGGAAGCTCATGCCTTTGCTGAATGGCTGAAGTTGCTTTTGCTCGATAATGACATTGATGAACAAAAGGTCGGTAACAGCTTAAAGAGAGTTCTTGAGTTCAGGATAAAAGCAATTCAATGGTTGCAAAAGCATGACATCGAATACGGGGACTTGAAGGATATCCTCGATATCATGGACCTCGGCAATGATCCGCTTTTTGGTGTGGTAGCCGAACCGGCAGGTGATTCGATTAGCCTGATGAAAGCAACATTCGAGCATCTTCAAAAAGCGGTGGATCTCGGTCAACTTGAAAGTCTTGCTGATGTCGGAGAAATTTCCATTGAGCAGCTTGGAGCTTCAATCAGTATTCTCCCTCCCGCAGTTCAACAAATCGTAAAGAATTATCTCGGCTCCTCTCTCATGATTGAGTTTTGCCTCATCGGAATTTTCATGATGAAGGATGACATGGTGAAGAAAGACGCTGCATTATTGAAGAAGTTCAGCGAGTGGCTCAATAAATATAACCAATTATATCTCGTCTCATGCAAAGCAAGTCAATTGCTTCCAGCGGATTATCAGATAGCGTCGAAATCTGAAACAGTTTCTCATCTCCAACAAATATTGATTAACGGACCGGTAATGAGCGATGAGGAATACGAATACTTTTTGGAAAAGAGAGCTCACTTCAACAAATGGAATTAACCAAAATCTGCATTGACACCTCAGTTCTGATTAGCTACTATCGCTCGACACCAAAAACCGGAACTTTCTTTTTTCAGTTAGCAAGTCAGCATCAGATATGTATCCCATCAGTTGTCGTGTATGAGATACTTCGTGGCGACAAACAGAAAGATGAATTTTGGAACAATGTCTTTCACGCCCCTAACGTCGAGATTCTCAACTTTGACGCAGACACCGCAGCAATCGCTGCAAACATCTATCAGCAGCTACAACAGAAAAAAGCTCTCCATGGAAAACCTGATACTTTCATTGACGACATTTTGATTGCGGCAACAGCACTTCAACATAATCTCACCCTCGCCACTTCAAACAAAAAAGATTTTGAGGCGATTGCTGGATTGATGATCAAGTCAGAAAATTAGTTTCAGTACTTCTCTAACCGTAAAACATAAAATCAACCACACAATGTCATTGCAAAAAATCCACTTGAAAGTAGAAGATATTCTGCTTGATCCAAACAATCCTCGCTTTGCTGATATTTCAGACGACAGCTTAAATGTTCCAGTGTCTCGCTTTGCTGACAGCGAAGTTCAGGAGGAAGCATTCAAAAAAATGATGCATCCCAAATTTGATGTAAACACATTGGCGAAGTCAATTGAAACAGTTGGCTTTATTCCCGTTGACAATATCGTCGTTAGACAAGTAGATGATTCAAAAAATTACGTTGTTGTAGAGGGTAACAGAAGAGTATCAGCACTAAAGTACCTCATCAAAGAATACAAGCGAGGTCAATCAATTCTTAAAAAGGATGCTATTGATGCTCTCGCCGAAATTGATGGACTTGAAGTAAAAGATACGCTGGCAAACTCTGAGTATTTCGGAATGGTAATTCAAGGAATCAGAAACGTATCGGGCATTAAAGAGTGGGATGCATTTCAAAAAGCGCAGTTTATAAACAGCATGATTGAAAAGGGGAAGGAGCCTCAAACGATTTCAAAAATGTTGGGAATGCAGGTGAAGGATGTGAATCGTTATTACAAAACCTATTGTGTCATGAATCAGTTTAAGCAGGATGATGAATACGGGTCATACTTCAAAAATTCTTACTTCAGTCACTTCGATGAAATACTGAAAAAACCGGCACTGCGCACTTTCTTTGGTTGGAATGACGAACACTACCAGTTCGATAATCTATCCAACATTCGTCGTTTTTACGACTGGCTTTTACCAGATGAAGAAGGTAATGTGACGTTCTCTGATGCGCGAGATGTAAGGAACCTTTCTGACCTTATTTCTGACAATACAGCATTGAATTATTTAGATGACAAAAATCTCCAGAAGTCAATCAATTATATTGAGAACAAAAATTTCAACAAGGTGGTAACCTTTGATGAGTGCATGAGCAAGATCAATTCGGCAATAGAAGCATTCAAAAACATATTGGGAGAAGGGTATGAAAAGTTGCTCTCCGATGATGACGTGAGTTTCCTTGAGACATCTGTATCTGAAATGAACATGAAAATCAAAAACATCAAGAAACTAAAAGTAAGTGAATAGTGAACTGCTAATTGAGACAGTAAAAACTCTTAACCAGGAAAAGATTGATACCACAGAATTGCTTGTTACTTATTTCAAAAGATCAGGTTACAATCCTTTTAAGGCTGCTGAGTTTGCTGAAAAAAATGTTTCTGTTTTTATAGACTTTCTGAATGAAGAGATTACCAGAAGCTATAAACAAGGTGAAGTTTGCCTTTATCTTCCTGCCTCAAATAGAAATGTTACCTGTGTCAATCCAGATTATTTTTTCGTTGAAAGGCTGCTTCACGAATTACTTAATGGAATTACCGATCGTGAGTTTGAGTTCGTCTGTGCAAGCGTCTTGAAACATTCAATATCAGTAGAGAATGCCATTGCTACTAAAGGGAAAGGTGACGGGGGTTATGATTTCTACGGTAGATACTTGCTGAGAGGGGGCGCTGACCAATTCACTCATGCAACCATTGAAATATTTGGTCAATCAAAGCAATACTCGGGTAATATTTCACGACCAGAAATTGACAAATTTTTAGGCTTCATTCAAAACAATAGTCGAAATCAAAAATTCAAACCAGCGATTTACATCTTTGCAACAACTTCCGATTTTTCTCCAGAAGCAAAAACCCTTGCTGATGATTTCGGCATTATTTGTTGGACAGGAATGCAAATAGCATCATTCATCTTTAACTCTCTTTCTTCAAAGTTCTCTACTGCGAAAGATGCAGTTGCGACTTACATCAACAGTTGAGTCATGCAACTCAACTTACCTATCTTGCATTCATGAATGATCAAGACGAAAGTAGATTTGATGGAGAGAGATTCGACAGAATCCTTTCTAATTGTCAGTCGCTTTTTTCCATCATCGAAACTTGTTTCAGAATATTAAACGCAGAAAATAAATGGGCGATTGCTTACTCTCTTGGCTACTATTACGGTCCCGAAATAGAAGTTCACTCCATCAAAGATATAATAGCTGAACTCAAAAGAGTTTTTGAATATCAAAAGGAAACACGAAATGATCTCTTAGTAGAGGCTGAAGTTACTATTCAAATGACACGCACCGTAAGAGAAAAGGAACAAAGGAAATTTTACCACGCCTTTCTCAAATTGCAAGGGACATTTTCTCTTCTCTCTTTCAACTGGTATCAGACAACTGAATTAGTTAGCTTTTGGATTAGTAATCCAATTACTGAATCAATGATTTTGGAATTATTGCAAAACTTTGAAAAAGCAATGCGCGATCAAAAAGGCAAGTCATATTGATTCCTTTGACGAGATTTTATGGAAACACAAAACAAAACATGGAACAATTCAGATTAAATATTGACAAGGTAACCAACATTGAGACATTATTCAATGCTGGTTGGCTCTTCGCTGATAAAAGAAGTGATGAAATTATTCTTGAGTCAGAAACTTCGGATATTCATCCGGCAATACTGAAGGCACTTTTAATAATTTTATGTGAAGGAATACTGAATTCAAATGCGAAGTCAAAGGAAGAGAGAAAAGAGGTCAACTTTGACGAAATTAAAATTCCTGATTTCAAAACCTTAGCTAAGGAACTTACAAGAGTTACAGGCATTCGTTTTTCCACCGCAATAATTAAATGATGAACGAATAGCCAATTACTTGATGCCTGCGCCATATTGATATGAATGAGTAGGCGCATGATACCTTAACTCAGTTATCAGTTTGTACTTCTCGTCATTTTGTTTCTCCATAACAAAAAACTCACAGTTCCGGGGATTTGCAACTCGCTCAAATTCTTCCACTGTCCAGTGAAACCACCGCATCAAAAAAACGCGGATGGTCATTCCGTGTGTGACGATGATCACGTTGGTGGGGAAATCTTTTTTCTCAAAGTCACGAAACAGTGTGTCGAAGAAACTGCTCACGCGGTCGTAAACATCCGCACATGATTCGCCATCGGCAATACGATAATAAAATGTTCCAAAGGCATCTCGCTCCTGGTCAAGAATTTTATTCCTGTCCACCGTTCTCAAATGCCCCCATTCTTGCTCACGTATGCGAGGTTCCTCTCTTATTTTGTACTGATCTTTTGAAAAACTTTTTACAACGCCTTCACAAGTCATTCGTGTTCTCCAGTGTGGTGAGAGATAAAACATCACTTTTTCATTTTTGACAATCTCGATCAAATTCTTTCCTGCTGCAACTGCTTCCTCCTTTCCTTGCTCACTCAGCTCGAGCGCATAGTCCGGTCGCTCAGCGTAGATCGAGCGATCAACATTACCTTGTGATTGTCCATGCCGCAGGAAAATAATTCTGTTCGGTCTACTCATGCCGTGAAGTTAGCAGTTTGAAAATTTCTTGTTCATTATCTTCAACCCATGAACCTCACCAGAGCAATTCACATTGCAAGCGAAGCACACAAAAATCAAAAAGACAAAGTTGGAAAGCCTTACATCACTCACGTGATGCGGGTAATGGAGCGGTGTAAATCAGACGACGAAAAAATTGTTGCAGTACTCCACGATGTTGTCGAAGACACGGAAATAACTCTCGATGATCTAAGAAAGTAAGGTTTCAAAGAAAAAATCTTATTTGCAATTGATGCAATCACCCAAAGAAAAAAGGAATCAAAGACGGACTACATCGAAAGAGTGAAACAAAATTCACTCGCAACTCGGGTAAAGCTGAATGACCTCGAAGACAATATGGATGTTCGTCGCCTCCCAAAGATCATGGACAAAGATGTCAAGCGATTGAATAAGTATTTGAGAATTTACAGATACCTGCTCAATCATGCTTCTGACTGAACTGAAAAACACATGGAAGAAAATGTACTCTTAGTTATAAATGAAAACGTGGAATACGTTCTTGCCTTTTCCCTTTTAAACCTTCTCCGAAATACCAAGACCTTATTCAATGCAGTCACTGGTGAAGTGCTTTGTTGCGGTGTCGATCGGCTCGCCGATCACTTACGGTTCGCACGGTCTTGATTGGTAATGCCGGAAAGATTACCAGGTATTTACCGGCTTTTGCTGGAAGAAAGCGAGGGTAAATTATTATTTGGCTCGATGCGTTCACCGACAAAAAGGCTTTTGATACTCGATGCGGCTTTTCGTTTTCCAATCGACTGGTTTGGTATTATGTGATTGGCCCCTAAAAATGAAATCCCACTTCTTTCCGAGTAATTGCCTACATAAATGCCGTAAAATCTTTTTTACCGAGGCTTTTGGTGATCGGTTCGTCGCAATTGCTAACGGAGAAGCCGGTGCCGAAAAAAAAGAGAGCTACCGGACGAGAAAAAACAAAATCATACTTCTTATCAAGGAATTACATGCAAAACTGCAATAAAATATTTTTTCCACCAAGCCTTTTGGTGATCAATTGCGGTGCAATAGGTAACGACGAAGCCGATGCCGAAGAGAAAAAAGTATTACCGCGCCAGAAAAAACAAAATCCCGCTCCTTTTCGAGTAATTGGCGGCATAAACGCCACAAAATCTTTTTTCTACTGAGGCTTTTGGTAATCAATTACGGTACAATTTGTAACGCCGAAGCAGGTGCCGAAGAGAAAAAAGATTTACCGAGGGAGAAAAAACAAAATCCCGCATTTTTCCGAGTAATTGCCTGCAGAAATGCTCTAAACTGTTCTTTTCTACCGAGGCTTTTGGTGAGCGGAATGGAGCGTTTGGTAACGGCGAAGCAGATTCTGAAGAAAAAAGATTTACTGCGGCAGAAAGGAAGAAGAGTTTTCGATATCTTTTTTCGTTGAGCAACAAGTAGATTGCTTTTTCGATCCGAGGTAGTCCGGAGCAAAAACTTTTTTGGTGTAGGCTCGGCTAATCTTCTGCAGACCAGCCGCCACATATTTTTTCTATTGCGCCAAAAAATAAAACCCAGCTTTCGCGGACTTTTGATCGTGGCGACTGAGGTTAAACGGTTTTTTGGCGCGCTGCCGCGAGCTTTTGGCAAAGCCAAAAAATTATTTGTTGTCAGGAAAAATCGAAATCAGGTTTCCATAAAAGCAGAAATGCTCGCGATGCTGAATTCCTACTTGGCAGAAATCTGCTTAGGATCATTAATGACAATTTCCGGTTTTCCCTGATACAATTTTACCGTGCCGGTGATGCAAACATTTTTCTTGTTGAAGAAGGTAGCCGGAGGATCTGAAAATTTCTTCGCGCTGTCAGCGAAAACAATTGCTTCAAAAACTTGATTGGGATAATCTGCGCCGCAAAGCAAAGCGCCGTTTACCGGTGAGAGTAAAACAACCTCTTCAAGTGCCTGACACCATCAATCAAACCTGGTCGATGGATTTCATGACTGATAGCTTGGAGAGCGGAAGAAAAT
>Ga0335085_10004924_pt1 | contig 21827 bp, 24 predicted proteins | sample Lox_Sample_45_FD_206712 | JGI IMG/M metagenome (GOLD analysis project Ga0335085, IMG submission 206712) | Soil microbial communities from Loxahatchee National Wildlife Refuge, Florida, United States - Lox_Sample_4.5 | ecosystem: Environmental > Terrestrial > Soil > Wetlands | place: USA...
CGCATCGAGTCTGCGGAACAAGGCCCATACGAGTCTCGCACAGTGAAGGTGTTTCAGGCGGATCGGGCGCAACTCTTCTTCTGAGATGTATCTTAGGTCAGCGACGAGGTCGAGGATCGTACCGACTTCGTGGAGTGAGGCTCGCGCGGTATCGACGTATCTGCGGAACTCTCTTGGGCCCCGTCGACTCATCCCTTCAGCGAGATTGAGCACCACGCTGTACGAGGCTCGCCGCCACTGGTCGCCTAGAGCAAAGCGTTCGGAAGGAGGAAGCTTCTGGATCTCGGCCTGAGAAAGCACCACAAGATCCCGGGCCTCGTGCCATGCCCGCAGCCTCCGGTAGTCTCCCATACTGAATCATGTGGCCCAGGGCAGGGATCACGGTACCAAACCTACGCGACGCCATCCTGAACTACGCACTTGCGGTGCTTCTCTCGCCTCATCCTAACGTCGCCTCATCCTAACGTCGCTTCTCCCTACCGTCGCCTCACTCTTCAGTAGCGCCGCCTTGCGCTCGACGCCCCAGCGATAGCCGCCCAGGCTCCCGTCGGCCTGCACCACCCGGTGGCAGGGCACGATGAGCGCGACGGGGTTCGTGGCGCAGGCTCGTGCCACGGCGCGGAATGCCTTGGGATTGCCGACAGTTTTGGCGACGGCCTGGTAGGAGCGGGTTTCTCCCGCGGGGATACGCCGCAAGGCCTTCCACACGCGCTGCTGAAACGCCGTCATACGCACGTCGATCGGCAGATCGAGATGGGGCTCCCGGCCCTCGAGATGCCGCAGGATCGCCCGCACGGCGCGCGCGAGCTTGTCGGGGTCCCGTTCGATCACGGCCGCTGGGAACTCGCGCTTGAGCCCAAGGATGAGGCCCTCGGCGGTGTCTCCCATTGCGACGCGGCAGACGCCCCGGGCCGTTGCCGCCACGAGGAGGCGTCCCAGAGGACTCGGTACCACGGCGTAGCGGATCACGGCGCCTTCCCCGCCGCGCCCGTACCGCGCCGGGGTCATGCCCAACCGTTCCCCGGCCCGTTCATACACGCGGCTCGACGAGCCGTACCCAGCGGCATAGATGGCGGGACTCACGCGATGACTCTCCTTGAGAGACGTCTTCAGAAACTCGACTCGGCGGGCGTCGTGGTACTCCCGCGGGCTCACCCCGAGCATCCGGCGAAACTGCCGGGTCACCCGCGCGGGTGAGAGTCCCGCGCGGCGGGCGAGCCCCTGGAGATCGAGGGGTCGATCCGGCGCGACCGCAATGGCCCGGCACAGGTCGCGGACGACGGCGGCCTGCGGGTCCGGGGCCGGGGCCTCGCCGGGACGGCAGCGGCGGCACGCTCGAAAACCGGCCCGCTCAGCGGCCTCGGGGATCGGGAAGAACTCGACCCTGGTCCGTCGCGGGCGGCGGCTGGGGCACGACGGGCGGCAGTAGATTCCGGTAGAGCGAACTGCGTAGACGAACTGCCCGTCATAGCGGCGATCGCGCGCCAGCACGATCCGCCAGCGGCGGTCGGGATCGACCGGGGCTTGAGGCTCGAGGGCCAGGAGTGCGGTGCTCATGGGGGAGAACATAGCGAGCGCCAGCCGCGGCATCTATCCGGTTTTGACGGGCAAACACTATGGATACTGCGACGGTAGGGGGCGGCGGTGGTTAGTTGAAACGACGTCGGAGTGGGCGACGAGGGTGCGCCACGGAGTAGCGGCGGCTAGTTTGGCTCTCCCATGACAGGCACTGAGGCGCGCTGGGAAGGTGAATTCCGACGCCGCGTCGCGCGGGCACTTGGCGACGGATACACCGTCGGCGAGCGGCTAGGCCGGGGCGGCTTCGCCGTGGTATACGCGGCTACCGACGACCAGCTGAAGCGACCCGTTGCAGTGAAGGTGCTGCGCGAAGATGTGGCGGAGGCGGCCGGCGTGCGGGAGCGATTCCGGCGGGAGGCGGAGGCCGTGGCCCGGCTGCGCCACCCCCACGTGATCCCGATCTACGCGGTGGGTGAGGGGGAGGGGCTCGCATACTACATCATGCCGCTCGTCGCAAGCGGCAGCCTCAGTACCTGGCTGGCGCGCGAGCCGCGCCTCCCGATCGCCGAGGCCGCGCGGGTTCTCGCCGAGGCTGCCTCGGCGCTGGCCATGGCACACCGCGAAGGGCTCGTCCACCGGGACATCAAACCCGACAACATCCTGCTCGACGGTCCGGAACGGCGCGTGCTGCTCACCGATTTCGGTATCGCCAAGGCGGTGGGTCGGGAATCTCAGGCGTTGACGCAGACCGGCGCCGTGATCGGCACGCCGCATTACATGAGCCCGGAGCAGGCAAGTGGGGAGAAGGCGATCGACCAGCGTTCCGACCTCTATTCGCTGGGTGTCGTCGGCTACCAGATGCTTACTGGGGAGGTGCCTTTCAAGGCGCCGACGGCGGCGGCTGTGTTGCTGCAGCATCTCACCGCGGATCCCGCCCCGATCAGCCGGACCCGGTCGGACTGCCCGCCGTCCCTGACCCAAGCGGTGATGCGCTGTCTCGCCAAGGCGCCCGAGGATCGGTGGGCGTCGGCCGAGGATCTGCAGCGAGCCCTCGGCACGGCGGACCTCGGGGCGACCGTCGCGGTCCCTCGTCCTCGGCGATCGTCCGGCGCTGCCGCGCGTGCGGCCGCATTCGCTCCCGTCCAACGGTTCCGGGTCGTGGCGATCGCCTGTGCGGGCGGGGTGGTGCTCTGCGTCGCCACCGATCTCGCGATCGGGCGCATTTTGCTCGGGCCTCTCAGCGTGATCGTCGCCGCGTTCGTAGTCGCGACGGAGTACGGCCGGCTGTGGATCGCGGGGTTCACCTGGAGGACTCTGCTGAGTCGGGGCAGTGCCGCGCCCGCGACGGTGGCATCCCCGATTCCCCTGGATTCGGCCGAGCTGGGCCCCCACCGCGCCACGATCGCGCAGGCGCGTAGTGACCGGGGTGCGATGCTCGCGGCGATTCAGGGTCTGCCCAAGTCGGAGCGTCAGCAGCTGGGGGAGGTGCTCCCAACGGTGGACGCGCTGATCGCTCGCGTCACGGAAGAAGCGCGCCAGCTCTTCGCGTTGGAACGACAGCTCGAGCCGGGGCCGGAGGAGCTCGCACGTCGCTTGGCGGATACGAGAAACGAAGCACCGTCGCCAGGAAGGGAACAACGAGCGGCGATGCTCGAGCGTCGTCTCAGCGCGGTGCAGGCGATCGCGGAGCGCCGGGGGCTGCTTGAAGGCCAGCTCGCTACCCGCCTGGCGACGATGTCGCGGCTAAGATCCGCAGTCGAGCAATCCGCCAAGCTGGGGCTGACTGGTTCGGTATCGATCCTGCAGCAATCTCTCGTCGAGGCGCAGGCGCTGATCCAGGATCGATAGACGGAATTACCGCACCTGCCGCCGGCTGGCGTAGGCCGCGGTTGCCGATACGAACACCACGGTCAACGCGACGCCGAGCAGGGTGATGAGGAGCGGAAGCCCGGGACCGGCGCGGAATCGCTGAAACCGGGATTTTGCCCAGCTTTGCGTGTAGGTCAGAATGCCCTGACCCATGGCCCGCTGAAACGCCGCATCGCGCGGGGTGTTGGACCGCCAGAAGGCCGCGAAGCGGTCACGTCCGACCGAATGGACGGCATCGGACAGGAAATGCGACGATTCGGTCTGATTCCACACCCACTCCCGCGTCTGGGACACTCCGAAGTTCGTGCCGAAGACCGGGTAGTAGCCCAATTGCACGCTATCCAGAATGACCGTGCACAGATCCGGACGCCCGCTCGCGCAGCCGCGCAGGGCGTAGCCGTTATAGCCGTTCCGGCCGACCATCGCACCGCCCATGAGCAGGTCGAACAGAATTGCCATCGGCGACGCGTCGGACACCTCGCTCCAGTCGGGGGGCGCGTCGATCGGCGCGCGCTGGGTACGCCAATCGGCGGATCGAGCGAAGCCGTCGTTGTGGCCGCGGAGCCAATTCTCGACGGCCGGCCCGGGGTTACCGAAGATCGCATAGAACGCGCACGATCCCATCGCTTTCGAAAGCCAATCCCGCACCTCGTCGGGCGATCTACTGTGTGCGGTCCAGGGCAGCTCCGGAGGCGAAACGAAAGCCACCGACAGGCAGAGGTTCTCGTGGCCTTCGGCCGGGTGAAAATGCCAAAACCCGTTCACGAAGCTGTGGACCCGCCCATCCTCCCCGTGGTGCGCCGAATCGGTGGCGATGATGAGGACGGCTGCAAGCTCCGTGGCGAACGGCCGCCATGTATCCGTCAGGGCGGCCCAGGACCGGGACAGGGCGTCACGGTCCGCTTGAGGCAGGGCCAGGTCGATCCGCAGCTCCGGGCTCGCTCCGGTCACAGGCCTGGTTGCGCGCAGTGAAGCCAACGCGGCATCCCGGCGTTCCAGCACGGCGAGCTGTCCCGCTGTTTGGTACGCGTCGCCGAGGACGACCGATTGGGACGGTCTTGGACGCCGAGGGACGAACATAGGGACGGGGGGTTCCGGCCAGTAGGCAACCAGGACGGTGGCGCAGCCCAGGGCGGCGGCGATGAGCCAGCGTCGCGGGGTCAGCGCCACCGACTGCTCCGCAGGGCGAGAAAGCCGAGGATCAAGCACCACCCCACCGACATCCAGGCGCTCGACGCCGTAAGGAGGGCGGTGACAGGCTGCGCCGCCATGACACGCCGGCGCCACGCGAGGACCAGGGAGTCGCTGGGCACTTGAGCAGCGAGGGCGAGCCGGTCCGCTATGGGTCGATCTCGGCTTGCCATGAGGCGGTCGTACGCGCTGTGGCCGCCCATGGAGAGGGCCAGCTGCATCAGGCTGGTCCGTGAGTACGCGCCGAGCGGTGGTGACAAGGAGCCCGAGTTGAGGGCTAGGAACGCCTCCCGGCAGGCGGCGTCGGTTCGTTGCGCGACACAGCGTCGGCGCAGGGCCTCGACCTCCGGGTCGCTCGAGGCGGCGCCGACGAGTCGCTGACGATCCTCCGGGCTGTACCACTGCGTCACCGGATCCGCTCGCCCATCCAACCCGAGTGCCAGGCGACAGCTCGCCAGGCGATCGGCGTAGCATCCTTCGATCCGACTCCATGGCGTCGCGGCAAGCGCGACATACAGCAGATCCCAGCGGATCCGATCGAGCGGGGTCGGCGTGAACACGCCCACGAGCCAGTTCGTGATTCCGCTGTCGACCTGCTGGCTCAACTGGAACGTCGCGGAGTTGAGCAGGTTCCCCGAGTCGACCGCGATCTCTCCCGGAAGGAGCACCAGCAGCGCACCGGAGAACTTGAGGGCGAAGGTGCGCGAGCGCAGCACGGCGGCTGAAGCGCCGTACGTCGAATCGATGACGGCCCAGGCGCTGTCGACCGAGGCCTTAGCGCGGTCATGGCCGGATCGCGCGACGACGACGGTCAGCGCGCCGGCCCGGATCGTGTCACGCGGCGATCGCTCGATCAGCGAGATCCGGCGGGCCTGCAGGAGACGGTTCACGACCACCCCGCGGCGCTCCAGGCTGTCCAGCCGCCGCCGGTAATCGGCCGCGTTCTGGCCGTATACCGGGGAGACAACCCCGATCGTCAGGAGCACGCCTCCCAGCACCGCGAGAAGCGGTCTACACATCGAACAGCATCCAGTGACCGGTGAAAATCTCGAGGGGTCCGGGCCAGATGTAGATGCGATACAGCACGGCATCGATGATCTGGATCTTGATCTCGAACAGGTCGAACAGGAGCTGGGCAAGCACGACGGCTGCCAAGAGGCCCAGAACGATGCCGGCGGCGCGACTCGTACCCGCGGACACGGCGAACAGCGCCCCGAATGCGATGAGGGTGGCGAGCGCGAACCGAACGGCGAGCGTCGTTGGGTAGGCGTGCAGCCCCATCGGCAGCTTGGTCAGGGATGTCGCGATCAGCGCCGAGAGCCAGAGCGCGAGCGTCGGCAGCAGAATCAGGACGGCTCCGGCGCCGAAGCGCAGCAGGGTGTAGTGCCAGCGGGGGATCGGGAGCGACAGGGCGTAGACATGCCGTCCGCGATGGTCTGCCGCCCAGGCTGTGAGTGCCATGATCAGGCCGATCAGGGCCGCCAGCAGGGGATAGAACGCTCCCAGGCTCTGCAATTGTCCCAGAAACAACGGAGCGAACCAGAAGCGGGAGTAGCTTTCCGAGAAGGCCTGGGCGGACAACAGCGGCAGCGCGAACCCCGCCAGCACGAAGGCCAGCACCGGCAGGCGCGCCCACTTCCATTGGGTAAACAGGATTTGCCGGAACATGACCCGCTCCCTAGCTCTGGGGAACTCGGAAAGTGCGGAGGAGCTCGACGAAGCCCTCCTCCAGATCGAGGTCTATGATGTCCCGCAGATTCGCCCCCACGCCCTCGAAATACTGCCGCATCGGGGGCTGCCACCCTCGCACGATCCAGGTCTCTGCATCGGCGGCCGACACCTCGCGGGACAAGACGACGAACGGGGTGTCCCCCGGCAGGGCGGGGGCATTCGCCACACGCAGCCGCTTGATCCCGCTCTTGAAGCTGTGCATCGGCAGCTCGGCCACGAGCCGGCCGCGGTCCATGACCCCTACCCAGTCGCAGATCCGCTCCAGCTCGTGCACCAGGTGGCTCGAGATGAAGACCGTGGCGTTCTGTTGAGAGACGTATTCCAGAAGCGCCGTGAGGACATCGCGGCGGACGACGGGATCGAGCCCGTCAGTGGGCTCGTCAAGCACCAGCAGCTCGGGACGTTGAGCCAGGGCGAGCAGCATCTCGAGCTTCCCCATCTCGCCCTTGGAGAGGCGGGCGAGCAGCCGGGTGCGATCGAGGCCGAAGGCACCGAGCAGCTCGTCGGCCCATTTCCAATCCCAGGTGCGGTAGAACGCGGCGTGGAAGCGTAGCGCTTCATCCACCGTGAGCGTTTGGTAGAGATGCGGTTGCTCGGGGACGTAGCCGGTGCGTGCGAGCACGCGTGGCGCCTCACGCGGGATCTCGCCGCCGAGCACGGTGATCCGACCGGCGCGCGGCCGAAGCAGGCCCAGCATCAGGCGGATCGTGGTTGTCTTGCCGGCGCCGTTGGGACCGAGAAAGCCGTACATCGATCCGCTCGGCACGTTGAGCGCAAGCTCTCGGATCTCGAAGCTCTTGCCGGCACGATACTCCAGATCCCGGATCTCGACGGCGTTGCTCATGCGACCGTGACCTCCAGCTCCTTGGCAATCGCCACCAGTAGCTCATCAGTGGAAAGGCCCAGGCGGCTCGCCTCCGCCACCAAGCGGCGCACCAGGGCCGCGGCCTGTTTGGCACGCTCACTCGCTCGCGTGTCCGCCTGCAGGTCGCGCACGAAAGTGCCAGCTCCCTGCCGCATTTCCACGAAACCGTCCTGTTCCAGCTCGCGATAGGCCTGCACGACGGTCGCGGGGTTGACCCGCAGCTGCGCCGCGAGCTGCCGCACCGAGGGAAGGGCCACACCGGGCCGTAGTTCGCCGGCCGCCACGGCGACACGCAGCCGGGCGGCGATCTGGGCGTACAAGGGAGTGGGGCTCCTTGGGTCTATCTGCTCGAACACGCTCCCGCCAACTGTATCATTGTTACGATACAGTGTTACTTTTCTGGCCGGTTGTCAAGAGCGCATCCTATCTCACTGCGGTTAAGCGAGTTAGCATTGACCCCACGATGCGGGTCGTGATATCCGGAGCCAGCGGGCTCCTCGGGTCTGCGCTAATTCCAGCTCTCCAAAGCGGGGGTCACCACGTCACGCGGCTCGCGCGTGGCCTCCACTCCAGCGCGGCTGACGCTGTGTCGTGGGACCCCGGGCGCGGCAGGCTCGATCCAGGCGCGGTCGTAGGGGCGGACGCCGTCATCAATCTCTCGGGTGAGATCATCCTTGGCCGCTGGACGCCGCACAAGCGTCGCCGCATCCGCGAAAGCCGCGTGAACACGACTCAGCTCCTGGCGGAAACGCTCGCCCGCCTCGAAACGAAACCGCAGGTGCTGATCTGCGCATCGGCGATGGGCATCTACGGCGACCGGGGGGAAGAGACACTCACCGAGCAGAGCGAACCAGGGACGGGCTTTCTTGCGGACCTCGGCCGCGATTGGGAAGCAGCCGCCGCGCCCGCCGAGCGGGTGGGCATTCGGGTGGTCTCCTTGCGTACCGGGCTCGTGCTCGCGTCTCGAGGGGGTGTACTCGCGCCGATGTTGCTCCCGTTTCGCTTGGGCCTGGGCGGGCCGATCGGCAACGGTCGGGCGTGGTGGAGCTGGGTCACAGTGGACGACGTTGTGCAGATCATCCTCTTCGCCCTCACGAGCGACAACCTGCACGGTCCCGTCAACGTGGTCGCGCCCCAACCCGTCCGCAACGCGGAGTTCGCTCGCACCCTGGGGCGTGTGCTCGGCCGGCCCGCGTTGATCCCGGTGCCGCCGTTCGCCCTCCGGCTCGCCTTCGGCCGCGAGCCGGCGCAAGAAATGATGCTCGGTAGCTTGAAGGTCGTTCCGGCGAGACTGCAGGCCGCCGGTTACGAATTCCGATTTCCGGAGCTGGAGCCCGCCTTGCGGCACGTACTAGGAGTGCGAAGTGCGAAGTTCGAAGTGCGAAGTACCAAGGGGAGCTCCGAACTTCCACCCTAACTTCGCGTTTCGCACTTCGCACTTCGCACTTCGCACTCAACACTGAGGAGAGCAACGATGCTCGCCCGACAAAACATCTCCAGCGGCACTCCATGGGAGCCCATCGTGGGCTACTCGCGAGCCGTGCGAATCGGTGACGTCATCGAGGTGGCGGGTACCACTGCGACCGACGAGCACGGCAAGCTCCTGGGAATCGGGGACGCCTACCTCCAGACGATGCAGACGCTCCGGAACATCGAGCGCGCGCTGGTCAAAGCGGGAGCCACGCTGGGCGACGTGATCCGCACCCGGATGTACGTGACCGACATCTCGCGCTGGCAGGAGATCGGCCGGGCGCATGGCGAAGTGTTCGGCGCGATTCGTCCCGCGACAACGATGGTGCAGGTGGCCGCCCTGATCGACCCGGCCATGTTGGTCGAGATCGAAGCCGAGGCGATATGCCCCCGGTGACTCGGTGGTTCGTGAAGCTGGCACTGGTCTACTTCGTCGCCGCGTTGGCGGTGGGCGTGTGGCAGGCGGCGGGTGGGGCGCTGTGGTTGACCCCGGTGTACATCCATCTGCTCGTCGTCGGGTGGATCACCGGCATGATCTTCGGCGTGGCCTACTGGATGTTCCCCAAGTACTCGAAGGACCAGCCGCGCGGGATCGACGGACTCGCGGTCACCTCCTTCGTGCTGCTCAACGTCGGCTTGCTGCTGCGGCTCATTGGGGAGCCGCTCCTGGCGGTACGCCCATCTCCTGGCGCCGGGCGCGTGCTCCTGATTTCGGGAATCTGCCAGTGGCTGGCGGGAATGGCGTTCATCGCCAACACCTGGCCCCGCGTGAAGGAGCGTTAGCCGTGCCGCGGGTCTGCGTCTGGCTGCTGCGGGGCTCGCTGCTCTACCTCGGGGCCGGATTCACCCTCGGTGCCCTGCTCCTGGCCAGCAAGGGACTGGGCGTGATCCCGGGCGTGTGGACCTGGCTCCCCGTACATATGGAATGGTTGCTCGTCGGCTGGTTCGTGCAGCTGGTGATGGGCGTGGCCTATTGGATCTTCCCGCGCTTCGGCCTCTCTCCGGCGGCGCGAGGGCGGGAGGGGTTCGCCTGGATGGCTTTTCTCCTACTCAACGCAGGTGTCTGGCTCGTCTGCGGCAGTGTTGTGCTCGACTGGGGTGTCGCCGCGTACGGCCGGGCCGCCGAGCTTGCCGCCGCGATGGTGATGGCCATCAACATCTGGGCGAGAACCCGCGCTTCCGGGATCTCCGCGATGTAGGAGGAGGGAACGGTGGCGTGACTACAGCCGCTTCACCAGCTCCTCGATCGCTCCCGCATCCCCCACCGTCGAGTAGGTAATCCGCCCCTCAGAGTCCACGATGTAGACCAATTGAGTGTGCGTGACTTCCCCTGTGTTGGGATCGCGCACGCGCCCCACACTCCAGCGGTCGAGCGTCGCCTCGACCTGCGCGACCGCGCCCGAAAGCACGTGGGCATCCGGTGGCAGCTTCCATTGAGTCGCCATCGAGGCGAGGCGGGCGGGGGTGTCTCTCCACGGGTCGAGAGTGACCACCACCACGGCCGGCTGAACCGCGGCGAGCCGCTCGCGGGCGCGCAGTACCTCCTCCACGACCACCGGACAGACCGTGGTGCAGTGGGCATAGGCGAAAGTGACGATCACCGGACGCCCGCGGAACTGATCCAGGGTCACGACCCGGCCACCCTGGTCCACCAGGCCAAGGGCGGGCCCCGCCTGGTGCAATCGAGGGTAATCAGCCGGGATCTCCACCGCTGCTCGCGTCGGCGTGTCTCCGTCGCCGACCCCCATCGCACTCGCGATGCGCCAGCCGGCCGCGCCAACCGCGGCGATGCCGACCAGCGTCGCGATGCGCAGGCTGAGACGCCCCACGGTGGAGCGGGCTACGCCGGACAGCCCCTCCTGTAGCGTCGCGCCGCCGGTTATGGACACGAGCAGCATGGTCATCATCAACGGTTGGCCGAGCAGCGTCATCCAGCCGACCCCGTCCGGCAAACCGGTCGCCGTCGTGCCGAAACAGATCGCCCGCGCGCGCAGCAGCGCGTGCGGGGCCGTGCCGGGCAGGGGCCAGAGGGCCAGCCCCCACCAGCACAGGGTGATCAATAGAATGGCGGCCAGCGCCACGAGGGAGACCACGTGGCGCGGCGCCAGTCGCTCCGTCATCCGATTCGCCATACGACCGAGAGCAGTTTCCAGTTGAGGAAGTAATAGGCGATGAAGGCCACCAGGAACACAAACACGAGTACCAGCGTCCCGGGCGTCGCCTTGTGCTCGGCATTGGCCGGGATCGGCTTCGGGGGCACCAGCAGACCGTGGGGCAGGCCCGTCCCCGAAAACGTGCCGTCGGCCGGCAGCGGCTCACCGAAGAACACCGACCAGACGGTGACGAGGAGATAGATGCCACCGCCCACGGCCGCGAGCAGGCCGCCGATCGCCATGATACCGATCAGGAGGTCCACGGCGGGGCTGAACTGGACGTCGAAGGGCGCCCCCGAGAAGGTGATGTCCCAGTGGCGCCGCGGCACGCCGAACGTCCCCGCGAAGGTCATGGCGATCGAGAACACCGTCATCCCGATTCCGAACAACCACGGCTGGATCTTGGCGAGCGGCCAGAACGCCACGCGCTTGCGGAAGATGAGCGGGATCACGTAGTAGGTGACGCCCATGAAGGCGAGCGCCGTCCCGCCCACCACCGTCGCGTGGAAGTGTCCGGGGATGCGCAGCGTGTTGTGCGCGATGATGTTGATCTGCTCGGTCCCGAAAGTGACGCCGGTGATGCCGCCCAGGAACCCGAAGATGATGACCGAGAGAATCAGGGCGCTGAAGCCGGGGTCACCCCAGGGCGCCTTGGTCAGCCACTCGAACAGACCCTTGGTGAAGCCGCGCACGCGCTGCCCCAGCTCCATCCCAGCGGGGATCGTGAAGCCGTGCACCATCGAGGCGAGGACCGCGAGGTACATGGCGTAGCTCGTGTTCCAGACCTTCCACCCCGGGGAGAGCCCCGGGTCCACCAGCAGGTGGTGGGCGGCGGCCATCGAGATGAACAACACGTACAGCACGAACGCGGTGCGGCTGATCTTTTCGTTCAGCACCAGGGCGCCGATGGTCAGGGCCCCGAGCAGGTACCAGATCGAAACCATCGCCGCGACGTTGATCTGCTGGGAGGCATGGCCGAGCCCCCACCACACCATCCGATAGATCTCCGGGTCCACTTTGCCGATGCCGAGGGACCACAGGAACGTGGGGATGTAGATCGCGGCACCATGGCCGAGGGTGATGACCGCGATGACGGCCGCGGTGGCGGCGCCGAAGGTGACGAGGGGGACGGAGCCCTGATAGGTCTTCTCACGTTTGGCCACGACGAGGGTGCCGTAGAAGACGCCCACCACGATCAACGCGCCGACCGCGAACAGGATGATGCCGAGATAATAGAAGGGACTGGCCATGAGCGGGACGTACGAGGTGAACAACACGTCCGCCTTGCCGGCCAGAATCGTCGCTTCGGTCATGACCGCGCCGAACACCATGAGGGCGAAAGCGAGCCAGGCGAGCCGCGGCGTGGCGACGCGGCTCGACAACAGTACCGCGCTCGCGAAGTACAGCACCGCCATCTCGAAGAAGATGATGAAGAAGATCAGCATGCTCATCCCGTGGACCGTCAGAATGCGATAGAACCAGTCCACCGGGAGCAGGTGCACCGCCTGCCAGCGGGTGAGCAGCACGAGCACGGCGGCGATGCCGCCGATCAGCAGGGACACCGTCGCGGCGACGGCGTTGACCTTGATCAACGCGTCCGCGTGTTTCTCCACCTTGAGGTGGGTGGCGGGGCAGGTCCGGAAGGTGGCGGCGGTCATCGGGCACCTCCCTGACTGGCGACCGGAGCGGGGCCCGAGTCCACGACGACGACCTTGCCGACCATCATATGATGGCCGATGCCGCAGAACTCGTCGCACACGATGCGAAAGTCCCCCGCTTCCGTCGGCACGACCCTGAGACCGTAGTCATAGCCCGGAACGACCTGGAAATTGACGTTGACGGGATTGAGGTTGAACCCGTGGTTCAAGTCGAGGGACGAGAGATGCAGCGTGTACTGCACCCCCTTGTGCAGCCTCAAGACCGGCGTCCACTTCCACATCTGGGCGAGCAGATACACGTCCGCCCCGGGCGGTGGGGCGACGACCGGGATCCCGGCTTCCTCACCGACCTTGTAGGCGGCGATGAACTCCTGGACGCGCTGGTAGTATCGGGCGGGGTCGACGCGATATCGGATGCCGGACGGGTTCTGCTGCCCTTTCAGGTGCCACAACGGCATCATCGCGAACAGCACGATGCACCAGCCGAACGCGACGGCCACCCACAAGCGTTCCGCTCCATGCGCGGGCTTCCACCAGATGCCTCGCGGAGCGTCAATTCCGGTGTGCATGGTCAGGTCCTCGAGGTCAGGGCAGGGGGGCGGACTTCAGGGTCAGGATTTCGTACAACCCCCAGCCCGTGTAGAACAACGCCATCACGACGATGCCGGCGATGAGCAAGAGAAACGGGCTGTCGAAGAGGCGTTGCCCCAGAGGCACGGGGCCGGTGTCTTCGGGCGGGACTTCGGGAAGGGGCCGGTCGACCATCGGTGTCTCCTCCGCGTTCAGGTCAGACGGTGGCGGGCGCACTCTGCAGCAGGTCCGCCACCGTGGTCTCACGAAAGAACATCGTCAGGCGTTCACTCACGTCTTTCCAGCGGGTGTGGGCGGCGCAGGCCGTGCGATCGCTGCACTGCGCGCGGCCCAGGAGGCAGGCGCGCCGGGCTTCGAAACGATCGAAAGGGCCGATCACGCGAAGCAGCATCAGACGATCCGGGGGGATCGCGAGGCGGAAGCCGCCCTGCTTGCCACGGGAGGAGGACAACACACCGTCGCGGGCGAGCAGGTGCAGGATCTTGGACAGGTAGTTTCGAGGAATGCGCAGCGCCTCCGCCATCTGGCCGACCTGCACCGGGCGCGCCTCGCCTTGCTCAGCCAGATAGAGCACCGCGCGCAAGGCATATTCCGCCGTCTGCGAAAGCGTCGCCATGTTGTCTTTATCATGATAATATGATAATTTGACCGCGCAAGAGCGATCCCGAACCTGGCCTTTGAAAGGTCTGATGCCTCTGCCTCCCCGCCTCACCTCGCTCCCGCGCCGGGCCCTCGCCCGGGCGGACGCACTGATGAACCGCCTCTACGGCTGGCGGGGAAACCCGCTCTACCACAGTGGCGCGATCGTCGTGGCACTGTTCGCAATCCTCCTCGCCACCGGGTTGTATCTCGTCTTCTTCTATCGGATTGGGTCACCCTATCCCTCCGTCGCCCGCATTACCGAACAGGCCTGGCTGGGACGCTGGATCCGCGGGCTCCATCGCTACGCCTCGGACGCGGCCGTCGTGGCCGTGGCGGTCCACGCGCTGCGCATGTTCGTCCAGGGACGGAGCTGGGGCCCGCGCACGCTGGCATGGGTGTCGGGGCTGGTGTTGCTGTTCGTGACCTTCGTCTGCGGCTGGACCGGATTGGTCATGGTGTGGGACCTCCAGGGGCAGGTGCTGGCGCAGGCCGGCGCGCGGCTGTTCGACCTGGTGCCGATCTTCTCCGAGCCGATCAGCCGGGCCTTCACGGGCGAGCACCCCGTGCCGTCCGCCTTCTTCTTCCTCAACCTGTTCGCCCACCTGGCGCTGCCGATCGGTCTCGGGATCGGGCTCTGGATCCATGTCTCCAGATTGGCCCGCCCGGGTTTGTTGCCGCCGCGCCGCCTGCTCTGGGGCGTGATAGGATCGCTGCTCCTGCTCAGCGTCGTCTGGCCGGCGTCGCTCCCCCCCGCCGCCGACCTGTTCGCGCTCCCTGGGGCCGCGCCCTACGACTGGTTCTACGCCTTCTGGGTCCCGGCGGCCGGCACCTTATCCCCCGGCGCAACCTGGGCGCTGCTCCTCGGCGTGGCCGCGCTTGTCGTGGCCATCCCGTGGCTCACCCGACCGGCTCAAGAGCGACGGCCACCCCCGTCGCACGTCGACGAGCAGCTGTGTACCGGATGCGAGCAGTGCTACGCCGACTGCCCGTACGAAGCGATCGCGATGGTAGCCCGCACTGCCGACCCGTCGGGGCAGGTCCAGCGCCGCTCCGAGCTCGTGGCCCTTGTGGACCCCGGACTCTGCGTCAGCTGTGGGATCTGTGCCGGATCGTGCGCGCCGATGGGCGTGGGCCCGCCGGGGCGCACCGGACGGGCTCAGCTCGGCACGGCGCGAGAGTGGCTGGCCACACGCCGGCCGCAGTCTGGCGCGATCGTCGTGGTCGCTTGCGAGCGTGGAGCGGGCGGCGTGACCCGAGCCCCGACCTTCGATGGTGCGGTGGTCTACCCGGTGTCATGCGGAGGTAACCTGCACACCTCCGTCGTGGAGTATCTCCTGCGACGGGGGGCAGGTGGCGTCCTGATCGTTTCCTGTCCGCCGCGCGACTGCCTCAATCGGGAGGGCCCCCGCTGGCTCGAGCAACGGCTGTTCCACGACCGGGAGGCGGAGTTGCGCGAGCGGGTGGACCGGCGTCGCGTGCGCCTCGCCTACGCCGGTGAGGCCGAGCCTGGGCTTGTGCGGTCGCAGCTCGCCGCGTTCACGGCCGAGATCGCCGCGCTCGAGGCGGCCCAGGCTGAAGAGGTTGTGGATCTGGAGCGGCTGTGTGAGGTCGTCGCCGTGGGAGGGAAGTCGTGAGCCGCGCGACGCGGGTGGCGCTGGGCGCCCTGGTGTCCCTCGCGGTGCTGGGAGGCCTGCGTACGACGTCGTACCTCCCCTATACGGCGGCACGGGACACGGCGGCCGTGGTGCGGCTCGCCTGGCGCGCGCGGGGTGAGCGGGTGAACCAATGCCGGACCCGCAGTGCCGACGAGCTGGCCCGACTGCCGGTCCACATGCGGCAGGCTCAGGTGTGCGAACGGCGGCTGTTGCCCTATCGTCTGGTGGTGGACCTCGACGACCGCGAAGTCGCCAATCGCGAGGTGCGCGGGGCCGGGGCCCGTGAGGACCGGCCGCTGTTCGTGTTCGAGGACATCCGCGCTGGGCAGGGGAGGCATCGGCTGGTCATTCACTTCACGCGTGAAGGCGGGGATTCCCTGTCGGCCCAAGCGCCGATTCAGGGGCTGAGCACACCGCCCCGGCTCGCTTTGGACACGGTCGTGGCGCTCTACCCTCGGCGCATCATTCTGGTGACCTACGACGAGGAGCGGGAACAACTGGTGTTGCGCGATCGTTCACCGCTCTAGTGGGACTGGTAACGGTCAGACAAACGAACGCGGATTGATTATTGATTAAGGAAAGCGTGAAACCCGATATGACGACGCCTCTCACCGGATCGCAGTCACAGGCCGCGCGGAGCGCCACGGTTGCGTGCCAATTCTGCTCTACCCTGAACCGGGTGGACATCGCGCGGATCGATCAGAAGCCGAAGTGTGCTGAGTGCGGGCGGCCGATCCTGCTCGATCGGCCGCTGCACGTTTCGGATGCCACCTTCGAGCGGGTGACCACCGATACCGACATCCCGGTGGTCGTCGACTTTTACGCCGACTGGTGCGGCCCCTGCAAGATGATGGCGCCGATTCTCGATGACCTGGCCCACGAGCGGCAAGGCGAAGTCCTGGTCGTGAAGCTCAATACCGACGAGAACCAGGCCACCGCCCAGCGACTCAACATCCGGGGGATTCCCACCCTCGCCGTGTATCGCCGCGGCCAGGAGGTGGTTCGCCAAACCGGGGCCGTACCGCGCGCCGAAGTCGACCGGATGCTGGCAGGAGCAAAGTAGTCGCTGATAGCTGATAGCTGATAGCTCCCCTGTCATTCCCGCATATATTCGCCGCATGACGGGCGAACTCCCCACCCCCTACGATTCAGAGGCCGACGACCAGGACGACGAGCGCCGCGGGCCGGAGATTTCCGAGCGCTCGCGCAGCGTTGCGCTGGTGCTCGGGCTCTTGGGCGGCGTGTTCGGGTTGCACCGCTTCTACACCGGGCGGACCGAGAGCGGGATCTACATGGCCATCACCCTCGGGGGCTTTGGGATCTGGTGGCTGTACGACATGGTGATGCTCGTGGCCGGGGAATTCCGGGACGCCGAGGGGCGCCTGGTGAGGGCCTGGGATCCGCAGCAACCGGAGGGGATCGGCTCGCACCGCGACGTGCAGCGCCTCGACTCCGAGATCGCGCTGCTGCATCAGCAGATGTCCGAGCTGGCCGAGCGGGTGGACTTTACGGAGCGGATGCTGGCGCAGGAGCGGGAGCGGGGGAGGCTGAAACCATGAGGGGGCCCCATGCCTGAACAAGAAATCGGAATCGTGACGCATTACTTCGATCGCCCCAAGGTGGCCATCGTCAAGGTGACCGCTGGTGCGGTGGCGGTGGGTGACCAGCTGCGCTTCCATGGCCACACCACTGACTTCACCGAGCCGGTGACGTCGATGGAGATCGATCACAAGAAAGTGGCCACCGCGGTGGTCGGGGACGAGATCGCGATCCAGGTGGTGGGGCGGGCCCGGCAGCATGACAAGGTGCTGAAGGTGACGACGTAAGGTCGGGACGGTTTCGGACGGTCAGAGACGGTCGTGCTACTTCTCCAACCGTGACAGCGCCGCCCGGACGGCAGCAACCCTCGGCTGCAGCTCGGGGTCGGCGCTCCTCCACAGGTCGACGAAGTTCCGGTATGCCCGGATAGCGGTGGCGGTATCACCGCGGCGTTCGGCGAGTTGTCCCCGCAGTTCCTCCGCGTCCGCCCGCCAGATGATGCCGATCGATCCAACGGTCTCGTAGAGGCGTCGCGGTTCGGTGTCCAGATCGCCGGCGGCGCGATCGAGTCGCGCGGCGGCGATCGCGAAATAGGGGTTGGGAAAGAACTCTTCGATATCCCGTGTCTCGATCCATGTGGCGTTCCCGGCGGAGAGGCCGCGCAGCGCGACGGCGGTATCGGCCGCGCGGAGCGCGAGCACGCCGTTCAGTCCATCGAGCAGAGCCGCGCGGAATTGCGGGTACTCCTCGCCCTCGAGCAGACGCGGCAGGCCGGCGCGGGCCGAATCGGGCTGGCCGGCGGCGGCGAGCCTCCACGCCAGTACGGCCGAGGCCCAGATCGGTAGCGTGTCGGTGGAGGCCGTAAGGCGCTGGGCCGCCTCGGCTGCTTCCTCTGGGTGGGCACCGGTCACAAGGTGATGCAGGACCGTAGCTCCGAGCACCGGTCGTCCCTCGGGATCGATCAGCGCGGCCGCCCGGAGCATGTCCCACGCCGCCGCGTACCGTCCCTGCGCCAGGCGATAGACGTGGCGCCGCAGTAGCGCGCTCACGCGATCATTGGGAGTCCGGTCCGGAGCGGCGGCGCGCGCCGCGAACGTGTCGGCCAGTGCCACCCCACGTGCCGGGGCGCTGTCGAACGCCCACAGCGCGTAGCGGCTCATCATAGCCGACACCGTGGGATCCGGAACGGCAAGCGCATCGGGGTCTTCCCCCCGGAATCCCGCGCGCATGACCGCGGTGAGTGCTCTGGTCGCTTCCCAGTTCGGCGCCGCGGCCTGCAGCGGCTGGAGCGCCTGCCAGGCGGCGGTGGTATCGCCCATCATGCCGAGCAGCTGCGCGACGTGGAGGTAGGCTTCCGGAACGCCGGGGTCGAGCGCGATGGCCCGGCGCAGGCTCGTCAGCGCCTGCTGGGGAGGCTCCCCCATCTGGAGGCCGAGGTGATAGTAGGCGTCGCCGCGCTCGAGCGCGGCATCGGCGTCATCGGGGTAGTCCCGCACCAGCGCATCGGCGCGCCGCAACGCATCGACGCGCTTGACCGAAGCGACGAACTCGAGCAGTCGCCGCTGACGCGGCGGGGCGCGATCGAGATGCCGGAGCGCCGTCTGGATCACCTGGTCGATCGTATGTGCAGTGGCAGGCCGGTCCGCCGCCGTCGGAAAGATCGGCGCCGCGTTCCCCCAGGAGATGGCGCGATACAACGCGTAGTACGCCAGCGCGAAAGTCGAATCGCGCGCAATGGCCGCCGTGAGGCTGTCGGCGGCTTCCTGCCAGTGCGCGCGTCGGGCCAGCTGCTCGCCGACCAGGTAGGCCTCGAGGGCGCTCGGGGACGTCGTCGTGTACTCCGCCAGGGGCCGACGGGCGAGGCCCGGGTAGTGCGCCAGCCGCTGACGGGCGAGACCCCCGGCGATGGTGTCGGCGACCGGGCCGGGAAGCGTCAGCGTTCCGCGCGCCTGTACCGACCCGAGGGAGGCCCCTCGCGCGGACTCGTACAGCTCGGCCTGGACGCGCAGCTCGGGGCCGAGCGACACCACGCTGCCGAGGACGAAACGTGCCGCGCCGACCTCGCGGGCCAGCTGGGACGCCTGCGACACGTCGAGCGCCTCCGCACTCGGGCCGACCCGGCGTAAGAACGCCCGAGGCTGGATCACCCGCCAGCCGGCGAAGCCGTCGAGCGCCACGCTGAGCAGGTCGAGCATTCCCTCACGGAGGTACTGCACTTCTGGAGGGCCGCTGACCCGGAACGGCATGATCGCGATGGCATTGGAGTCGATCGGGATATGTGCTGCGGCGGTTGGGTGGCGGCACGGCGGCGGGGAACCGTCGGGGCACTGGGCGGCGAGTAGGTTGTACGACGGTACGACGGCAAGCAGCACGAGGGATCCGACGGCGATTCTCATGGTCGGCCTAAAGATGCCTTTATCCTAGTTTGCATCAACCTTTCATCTTTACTTCTACCTTATAGCTTCCTCACACCGCCCACCCACGAGGAGCTGGAATGAAGCTTGGGGTCCCGAAAGAGACCGTCGCGGGAGAGCGCCGCGTCGCACTGGTGCCCGACACGGTCGCCAAACTGGTGAAAGCAGGCCACGAGGTGGTGGTCGAGCCCGGCGCCGGCGTCGAATCGGGCTTCCCCGATGCGGCTTTTCAGGCCGCCGGTGCCAAGACCGGCGACCCGTGGTCGGCCGACCTTGTCTGCAAGGTCCAGAAACCCGATGCGTCGGAAATCGGCAAGCTCCGGGAGGGCGGGGCCCTCATCGGGCAGTTGCAGGCGGCGACCAACCCCGATCTCTTGCGACAGCTCGCCGGCCGCCGCGTGACGGCGTTCAGCCTCGAGCTACTGCCCCGGATCACCCGCGCTCAGGCGATGGACGTCCTCTCCTCGCAGGCGACGGTTGCGGGATACAAGGCGGTCCTCCTCGCCGCCGAAACGGTGCCCAAGTTCTTCCCGATGCTCGTGACCGCCGCCGGGACGCTCTCCCCCGCGCGGGTACTCGTGCTCGGCGCCGGCGTCGCGGGACTCCAGGCGCTTGCCACGGCGCGCCGCCTCGGCGCCATTACCTCTGCGTTCGACGTGCGCGCGGCGGTGAAGGAACAGGTCGAGAGTCTCGGCGCCAAGTTCCTGGCCATGGAGCAGCAGGTTCAAGCCGAAGGCGCCGGGGGATATGCCAAGGAGCTGTCGCAAGACCAGCACCAGCGCGAGCTCGAGTTCCTCGCGAAAAGCGTCAAGGATCAGGACGTCGTGATCACCACCGCGGCGATCCCCGGGAAGAAAGCGCCGGTCCTGATCACCAAGGCGGCCGTGGAGGGGATGCGCCCCGGCTCGGTGGTCGTGGATATCGCGGCCGAGACCGGTGGCAACTGCGAGCTGACCAGGGCCGGCACGCCCGTCGTGCACCAGGGGGTCACGATCCTCGGGCCGGTGAATCTCCCGGCCACCGTGCCGTTGCACGCCAGTCAGATGTACGCTCGCAACGTATCCAGCTTCCTGGGACTGCTCGTGAAGGACGGGAAGTTCCAGCTCGACCTCTCCGACGAAATCCTCGCTGCCACCTGCGTCACCAACGAGGGAAAGGTGCTCAAGTCATGAGGGATTACTGGTCGATGTTGTTCGTGTTCGTGCTCGCCACCTTCATCGGGTTGGGTGTGATCCGGAAGGTGTCGCGCCTCTTGTACACGCCGCTGATGTCGCTCACGAACGCGATTTCGGCGATCGCGGTGGTCGGCTCCCTCGTCGTCGTGGGTGCCGACTACCCGCAGACGATCCGCATCCTGGGTGCCGTCGCGTTGTTCGCCTCGATGACGAACATCGTGAGCGGCTTCCTCATCACGGACCGCATGCTGAAGATGTTCAAGAAACAATGATCCACGCGATCGGGCAGCTCTCGGCCGTCGTGGCGACGGCGCTGTTCATCTTCGCGCTGCACTGGATGAGCGATCCCAAGACCTCCCGCCATGGGGTGTTCGCGGGCGTCGCCGGGATGGCCATCGCGGTGCTGGCGACCTGGATCCAGCCGGAAATCGTGCACCACGCCTGGATTCTCGTCGCGATCCTCGCGGGGTTCCTCGTCGGGGTGCCGCTCTCCCGGGTGCCGCTCACCGCCGTGCCGCAGCGAACGGCGCTGTCGCACGCCTTCGGTGGACTCGCCGCCGGCCTCGTGGGAACGGCGGAGTACCACCTCTGGCTCACGGAAGGCCCCGAGAACTTCACGACGTTCCGGATGGCCGCCCTCGTGATCGAGGTGATCCTCGGTTTCCTCACCTTCACCGGCAGCCTCATGGCCGCCGGGAAGTTGCAGGAGGTCTCCTGGATCCCGCAGCGGCCGGTGACCTACCCGGGGCAGAACTTCGTGAACCTGGGGGTGCTGGCGGGGGCGGGCGTTCTCGGCGTGATGCTGGTGCTGAATCCGATGGCCCCCTGGGGCAGCGCGGCGTTGCTCGGGATCATCGGGCTGGCGCTGCTGTTCGGCGTTCTGCTGATCATCCCGATCGGTGGAGCGGACATGCCGACCGTGATCTCGATCCTGAACTCCTACGCCGGCCTCTCGGCGGTGGCGATGGGCTTCGTGCTGAACAGCATGCTGCTCGTCACGGCGGGCGCGCTCGACGGCTCGAGCGGGTTGATTCTCTCGATCATCATGTGCCGCGCGATGAATCGCTCGTTCACGAACGTGCTGTTCGGCGCGTTCGGAGCGGTGGCGAAGAGCAAGCAGATCGGCGAAGCGAAAGTGTGGAAGCAGGAATCGCCCGAAGGCGCGGCGCAGCTGCTCGAGCAGGCGCGCCTCGTGGTCATTATTCCGGGGTACGGGATGGCGGTGGCACAGGCACAGCACAAGGTACGAGAGCTGTACGATCAGCTCACCAAGCGCGGCGTCACGGTGAAGTTCGCGATCCATCCCGTGGCGGGCCGGATGCCGGGGCACATGAACGTGCTGCTCGCCGAGGCCGA